>JAABUQ010011227.1_pt1 | contig 11511 bp, 11 predicted proteins | sample 5560001 | NCBI WGS metagenome assembly JAABUQ01 (sample SAMN10711888, study PRJNA513371) | rock metagenome | isolation source: Antarctica rocks | place: Antarctica: Victoria Land, Finger Mt nord | collected 2015-12-18
CAGGATTGACGCTCCCTTGGAACAATGGTCTTTTAGAAGGAAATGTGAATCGGCTCAAGCTGATTAAGAGGAGTATGTATGGTCGCGCCGGGTTCGATCTTCTCAAACGTCGAGTGCTCCATCAGAGTGTAAATATTTTAATTAGATGACGCAGTTTTTTGATAATTATCTGATGTATACTCCTAAGGGTTTCTTCAAGAGGTGAACCTTTATATCAGCCTGCAAAGCGCTTTCTCTCACAAAAGGAAAGAAAAGGGAATGCTGGCATTACGCCAAATAATTATCAAATTTTACCGCCATCTAATTAAAGTATTTACATGGAGGCACGCTGGTTACGAATCGCGTGCACGAGTCTGAGCGCACTGAGTTATTAGAACTCGCGCGAGGATTGCCTCACCTGTCAATCGGGATACACCAACTGGCCAACCTGGAAATGCTCGCAAACGGGGCATATAGTTCGCTGACAGGCTTTTTGACACGCCCCGACTACCCGAGCGTGATCGATGAAATGCGCCTGACAAACGGGCTTCCCTGGTCGATCCCGATCACCTCCGCTATCTCAGCCGAGCAAGCAGCAACGATTGCTGAGGGATCGCAAGCCGCGTTGGTGGACAGCGAAGGTGTGGTGTAACCTATTTTGGCAGTAGAGGAGAAATTTCCCTATGATAAGCACCACGAGGCACAACAAGTCTATCACACTGCAGAAGCTGCGCATCCTAGTGTAGCCTATTTGTACAAACGGGCGGAATTTGATCCGCAGAAGCTGGGCATAAGTCCGATATTGTTCGAGAACGCGTTCTTCTGCCGGGCTTGTGGCTCCATGGCCTCGCTCAAGACGTGCCCACACAGTGCGAATCAGCATGTAAGCCTGAGCGGAACCAAGGTGCGTGAGATGCTCCAGGCTGGCATCACACCCCCACCTGAATTCTCATAACCTGAAGTTGCACAGGAGCTGACCGAGGCAATGCAGTTGCATGCATCATAAATACTTATATGTAGTTTACTCAGAAATAAGGAGGTACACTTGGACTACCGTATTAGCTTTGCAGGTTTGCTAGTTGGCTTTCTCGTAGGTATGACTGGGATGGGAGGGGGTTCGCTACTCGCCCCGATTCTTATTATCCTGTTTCGCGTCCCACCTATATGGGCAGTAGCAACCGGTATTACGTACGCGACCGTGACAAAGGCTCTAGGCTCCATCATACACATCCGTTACAATCATGTGAATTTTCGTGTTGCCTTCTGGCTAGCTTGCGGTAGTATTCCTGCAATCTTGATCAGCGTTCTGCTAGTGCAATACATGAATAAAAATTACAATACACTGATCAACGGCATTATTATTCACACAATTTGTAAATGTGATTGCTCGATGGCGTAGTTTTGGTTCTTGCGCACTTTGTGTGGAGTTGCGTGCTTGAAGAGATGTAACGGAGGAGAGACCAGCTTCCCTGAGCACGTTGCATGATTCTCTTTCCAGACACTCAAGAGCTTTCCACACAAAGTGCGCAAGAACCACGGAATTCCCAAATTTACACGCCGGTAGGACAAAGAAGCGAAAACTGGCAGGATGTGTCCGAGTTCTCAATAGGTAGAGAGGTGTGGATCGTGCTGGAGCGAGGGAGAGCGTGAGCACGCAGCCAGGGTGAAAAGTGGCAAGAGAGAGTAGGGAGGGCCTCGATGTGGAGGGACGCTCCCTGAGAAAGCGTCCTCGCCCCGCGTGGTCAGCTGGTGTGCGTCGTCACGAGAGCATGGTGTATCACTTCGGGGAAGGCTTCCGAGGAGCAATAAAATGGGCCTTGCCCCATTTTTGTGGATCTTCCGCATCTTCCGTGCTCCCATTAGGCCGCTTGTAAGACACGTTGGCGTAATAGCGCGAAGCTTCCACTGGTAATTTGCGTGAATGTTGAGCCAAAATCAGCGCGAAGGATAGGAAATCGGCGCCAATCATGAGAAGCACAGCCATTGGTAGCAGATCAAGCCGCTCCACAAGCCAACGTTTGCGTCCCGTTTTTGGAAATTCGAGCAGCAAGAGATCGGTGCATTCCGAGCAAAACCCGCATGAGTATACGCGGAGCAACAGGCTAAAAGTTCGACAACGCCGCTGGAGTTGCCAGTTCGTTTGCTGCTTCTGCCTCTTTTCAAAGAAAAGAGGCGAATATGAGACCTCTCAAGGTGCCGTGAATTTACAAAAACGATGCACCATGAATGGCTCCAGAGGCGGTTTCTCTCGTCGTCAATTGTTGCGCTGCTCAACCTTCGCGCCAAAATCCCACATTTCGCGCTGATTTTGGGTCTTGCTCACTTTAGGTAGAGGTTGAGTTTATCCAAGAAAATTGATTGCCTCTTTGAGCACAAACTGAATCAGTCCAATAACTTGCTGAAGAGCTTTTCCACCGAAATTGAACAAGAGCCCTGATTTTGGCTCAACATTCACGCAAATTACCACTGCCAGCGCTGACAGCGCTAGGTCATTGCCATAGCGTGATGATGTGGGAAGCTGGATGCTGGTCGCTTCAACTGGTTCAAGCTGACTCGATGCCACTTCACTCATGGTTCGCGCTCCACCTTGTTTTTTCCTGCTCCCGTGTTGGGAGAAAAGTGCTCTGGGAAATCTGCCTTCAATTTGCGCAACAACATATTCAGGGTAAGAATCTGTCCCATTGCGTCCTTGAGACCCAATTGTTGGTCACGATGGCCTTCTGGATTCCTGATGGCTCCTACTGCTCCGCGAAATAGATTGGCCCATGCCAGCCGCTCACTGGCGGTTGCCCCATGCGGTTCAAATGGCTTTCCCGTTCCCATCGCTTCATTCACTAATTTATCTCCAACCAGATCAGCCGTATACGATCCCAGTTCGCGTATCACTATTTCTATTCGGCGAGCTACCTGAAAAACAGTACTGCCTGGATTGCGTTCAATATCTTTAATATCACCCAGTAGCTCTGGCTCAATGGCCCAGTAGGGAAAATGGAAGCGTTCCTGGGGCAAATCTTTCCAAAGGATATGTCTGGAGTGTTCGTAATCCTGAAGAAAGCTGGGCCAGCTTGGAGTGCACTGATCTGCTTGCTGTAATTGCTCATAATCGCGTTGGGTCGGATATCCATTGGCGATCCGCTCAAACTGCTCATCTTCGACCCATTTTTCTTTGAGAGGGATCTGAAAGAACTGGATGAGGGCGAGGACAATGCCTAGTCCCCAGCCACCGGTTCCTCGATGTGTGCCGAAGCCATCAGGCACAATGGTCATCCCATAATACAGCCAGTTCCAGATGACGAAGCAAACATCTGTATGATCTTCTCCCCGTGCTTGCTCCCGAAACACCACCGTAATCTCGCTACACGGATAGGGACTGGTCAGGATGGTAGCCATTGCCTGAACACAGGGATAGGTGAGGCCCCGTTTTCCCAAGTACTGGATATCAAGTGATTCCCTGTCCTGCCTGCGTGGCTGACGAAAAACGTGCTGAACAACGCTGATGAGTTTCATCTCGCCTGCTTCCTCTCTAAGACGGTACTGGCGTCATCTGTGGACGCGTTTTTGTAGAGTGGTATGGGGAAAATCTGTGATAGGATCTCCCATAAAGCTTCGGCTCTTCGTAAAATTGTGCTGAATAAGTAAAAAAAGCACAAATCTTCTTGTCGATATAACAAAGCCTCTTCACACTGCTGTTATCCTGTACGTCAACATGATTTGGGACACATTTTAGAACACACGTCCTCTATTGCCTATTTTCGCAAGGATCTTAGAGCTACCTCTCCTAGCCCGTTTTCTGGTTTTCTGAAAAACCAGAAAACGGGCTATACATCATCGCCTGGCTTCTGGCTTGAAGTATCAAAGAGGGTGCCTTGCTCCGGTGCTGGGAGCCGCTGTCTTTTGTGTTTCCCCCTGGGCTGATTAAGGAAGGTCTGAGAGGAAACCACAGGCTGTCCGGTCAGTTCTTCAAACTGTCGGCGCACTCGCCCTCCAAACGCTCCAGCTTCCTGGGAGTCCTGCAAGAGCTGTGGCACGCCCTGGCTATCGTTCTGCTCGTGCATTCTCCGGGCGGCTAGCTCGGCCAGTGTCAGAACACCCAGTTCTTCCTCTGTATAGTGATCACGAGGATTCTTTGTTCCCTTGGGGAGGTGTTTGACCGTTTGATGGTGCTCTCCTGGAGAGACACCAAAGGTGCCACGATGGATGGTGCTTGTCAGGAGCCCAAAGTGGAGATGCTGTTGTGCGCCGCGAGCCACCCATTCGTCTGTCAGTGCGTTCCGGCTGAGCAGGTTCTGAATACGCGTGTCGGCCCATTCGGGTGTGCGTCCCTGGCTAATATAATAGGCACGCAGTTGCTCAGCCTGCGTCTGCTGTTCAACTTCCTGAAGTTTCTCCTCACCAACCTGGGCAAGCCAGAGACGAACGCGCTCGGCAATAGAGCTAGGAATATTTTGCACAATGCGCAGCATCACCTCACGTGGCACACATTCTGTCTCACGCAGGCGACCGTCTTTTGCCCGGAGCGGAATGGTTTTTATCTGGCGCAGCGTTTCTTGAAACCCCTGGTCCTGTTTGTTGCGCCGCTTCATGGTTGACCAATAGACCTTGGGATTTTTTGAGTCTGTGAGCAGCTCGATAAAATCGATCACGGAGTAGTACCAGATCTGCTCCTCCTTCTCCCAGATCCGGCGCACTTCATGCGTTTTCTGTTGTGCCTCATCACCCAAGGCTTCTTGTGGGATAGGGATGAGCTCAAATCCCTGCTTGTCTTGAGCGTTGTCCACACCACATCTCCTTTCAGATAGACTCCATGATAAGTGTTTACATTTTGTAAACGGTTGGCGTCCTCTTCATCCAGTAATATACCTGTCTTTCAGCCCTATGTCCACGAAACTCTTCGACGGAATTGAGCTTCATCACGTATCCTGGTCCCTAGCTTGGTTTCCGGTGATGTCCACCGGAGTTCTCCGGCATCTGAGAAGGACCACGAAGTGCGCCGCGAGCAGCCCCTGCAAACCATGCGATCCACCGTTCAATAAATTGTCCTTCATCTCCTTGATCAAAGGGTAATAGCTCCCAGGCTATCTGGTATTCCGTCGTGCTCGGTGAGAACGCTTCTGCTGCATTTTTATCTGTAGGAGAGAAGGCAAATGGATTCACAGAGTTTATACGTGGAATTAAAGGATAGATCATGAAAGCAGTCTCAAACCAGCGATAGACGCCTTTCTCATGTGCATCACAGAACCATAGTGCATGACTGCGCCCTTCGTAGCCAAATTGATCACGCGGCTGAGACACTTTTATACTACTAGAGGCGATGACATCAAATGCGGCCGGACCGCCAAAGGCTTTTAGGCACCCAGCTGGCGCACTTACTGGCGAATCAATAGACAACACACCGGTTCCAAGCTGCATCGTCACATATGGTGACCGTTTAATGAGAGCCGAGGGAGCGGCATCGCTTATTTGCGTCACAAGCTCTTCGAGAATAGTTTCAAAGGATTGCCGCGCAATCGTGAACAGCCCTCTCCTCTGTTCGTCGAGAGACTTTTGGGCAGAATCGCTTGCTGCTGCTCGGACGTGTTGCTCTACAATCGTCTGGTTCGCCGCTTGTAATTGCATCGCTGCTGGAGAAGAGGGGTGCTGGCTCTTGTGCAGACGTGTAAGAATATTTGCCGGGGTAGGACGTGCTTGTGGCATTTTATAGAGGCACTCAGAGACGAGCGATGCGATAGAGGGGGAGATACCTACTAAACGTGGAGGTGCCTGGTCCAAATGTTGTGAGCGATAATGGGCGAAAGTGGGACCTGCAAATGGACGACGGCCCTGAAGGAGTTCAAAGGCGAGCACTCCGAATGCATGCACATCGGCTGCAGGCGTTGCATGCTCACCTCGCCATTGTTCTGGTGCAGCATATGGGGCAGTGAAGGAGTGTTTGTGAGTATCCTGAGCGGTTGTCGCTTCCGCATAGCGTGCAATCCCGAAATCTGCCAGGCACCAGTGACCCTGGTAGAAGAGGATATTCTCCGGTTTCAGGTCCCGGTGGACCACATCTTTCTCAAGGCTGGCCAGGGCTTCAGCCACATCCAGCAGAACGTTCAGAGACTCATTCATAGCCAACCTGTCTCCTACCTCAAGATGCTGGCGAAGCGATTTCTCAGCACGTGACATAACGAGAGCGTAATAGTCTTCCCACTCGCCTGTATCCAGAAGTGGAATAATATTGGGGTGGCCAGCAAGTGACTCAAACAGCAGCTCACGGGAAGCGCCTGGTGCTTTCGGGACAAACTTTATCACAGCTTGTGAACCATTCTCATCTGTAGCTGCATAGATTTTGCCAAAGCCACCTGCTGTGATCTGTGCGCCAATGATCCATGGGCGCTGAAGTTCAATTATCTGAGAATTGTTTCGTACCACTATTCCCTCTTATCTTTCTTCTTGCTTCAATATCTGGAACAAGTCATAAATCATGATCCCCTCAGAAGGGGTGCTTGTCGTCAAAGCTATCCTGGATCTCGGCCCAACTCGATAGGTCCTTCTCCTCCGGCCAGTATGCCAGCGCGACCTTCTCTGCTTCCAGCTTCGCTGCGTGCGCTCGCTGGTATGCTATCCCTTCTACCTCACGCCGCAACGCCGCCTCTTCGCGCTGGCGCTTCTGGCGTGCCTCAGATTCCTCTTGCCTTCGACGCCATTCTTCCATATAGAGACGGTGTTGCTCCGCCAGCTCTGAGCGCCGCTTCTCTACCCATTTGCGGAAAGATCGAATATCGCGGTGAACGATATCGCAGACCTTAAACGGCCCGATCCGCTCAAGCGTACCGGCTATTGTGGTAAAGCTCACGCCAGCCTCAATAGCAAAGGTCGTGTAGTACCGCCGCTCGACAACTGCCATAGAGCGCCCACATCTATAGGTATGGCACTCAGGGACATACTCTCGATGAGCCTTGGTCGGTGTCAACATCGGGTTGCCAGATTGCGACCCACACTCTGGACATCGATACCATGCGGCCAACCACTGACGCGCTTGAATCTCCATAGGAGGTAGGACTAGGATCACTGCAAAAATCTATCACAAGGAATTTCATACGTCCATCGATCTGTTCTGAATTTCTCAAAGAGTGCATGAAAGTCATGCGCAAAGCTTCATGCGCTGCAATTCATCCCACCTAGGCGTCATTGCTCTCGATAGAGTGAGAAGAAAGGGATACGCTGATAGATTTTTGCGGTCATCCTAGGTGTCCCTCTTTTACGGGTGAATAAAAGAGTAGAGAGCAAACGCTGCAGAGAATCCCATGACCACAAACGTGATGATCCCAATCGTATTGGTGAGCCAGCCGTTGGTGTGGTTGCCCATGATCTTCCTATTATTCGTGATGAGAAGAATCATTCCGATCAGTGGAACGGCGATGATGCCGTTAAGCACCGCAGTATAGATCAGTGCTGAAAAGGGGTTAATCCCTAAGAAGTTCATGAGCACCCCAACAATCGTGGAAGCGATAATGATGAGATAAAAGACTTTCGCCTGAGGAAAGGTTTGAGACAGACCTTCTTTGAAGCCAAAGGTTTCTGCTATCGCATACGAACTGCTCCCGGCAAAGATCGGAACCGCAAGAAAGCCGATTCCAATAATCCCTATTGCAAAGAGGATTTTGGTCAGCAGTCCAGCGTTTGGAAAGGAATGCACCAGCGGTTGTAAGGCCGAAGCCGCCTGTATCGGCGTTTGAATGTTGGTAATACCGTGGACGTGGAGGGTTGCAGCCGTGGTCACGATAATGAAAAAAGTGATAATCTCCGAACAGAGCATTCCAATAAACGTGTCGAGCTTCATCTTGCCAATATAGCCTTTTCTGAGGATCGGCTTGTCTCCCTCAACGGGAAGCATCCCTGCTTCGATCTCTTCCTCCACTTCCTCATCTGGCTCCCAGAAGATCATGTAGGGAGAAATGGTGGTCCCTAAGATCCCAACCACGAGAAACATAAAAGCAAAGTTGAATTCAATATGAGGAACAATCGCGGCGAGAAGGACCTGCCCCCAATTTAAGGGAATGATCAACCCGGTAATCACGTAGGTCACCAAGGATAAACAGATCCATTTCAGGATACGTGCATACCGCTTATAGGTCACGAAAATGACGAGTACCAGGATGATGGCTGCATAGAGGATGACCAGGAACGCAAAATTGGCTTGTGGAACCAGAAGTTGTGTCCCAGAAGCCATCGCACCCAGATCCGCTCCCAGGTTGATGGTGTTGGCGATCAGGAGCAAGAACACCAGCGGATAGAGGAGCAATCTAGAATAGTATCGTTTGATATTCTGCGCGATCCCCTGTCCAGTGACCACGCCAATTCGGCCAGCCATCTCCTGGACCACATACATCATTGGCAGCATAAACAGGACGGTCCATAACAGTTTGAACCCATATTGCGCCCCGGTCTGGGAATAGGTGCCGATGCCAGACTCATCATCATCGGCAAAGCCGGTGATCACCCCTGGCCCTATAATACCTAGGAGTCTTTTGAGAACAGGCTTCCTGGGCTTTGGTAGCTCACTGGCCGTGTCTATCCCTTTTTTGTCAGCAAGAGGGTGGCTTTTTAGTGTCCGTTTCATTGAGGTACCGTTCTTTCATCCTTGTTCTGTTTTTGCTTTAGAGAGCCGATACTCTGCCTCCGGTAGCAGCCGAAGGAGCGCTCCCCTTGTATCGACGACCAGTGGGAGCGTAAAGTCAGGTGCCTCTTGTTGTTCTTGTATCACGTTGATTTCTTCCTTGTGTCTTTCCTTAAACCTACTACCAAAGCCCACGCTAGAGGCCCACCATACTGTACTTGCAGTGTTTACCCCCCGACTAGTGAGACCGTCGCGAACGATGACACCAGCACAGAGGCCGCTTTTCGTAGGAATGGAACGCGCATACCACGCGAGGGAATTTGTCCTTGCGTGAATGCGATACGTGCAGATGCGCAAGAAGGTATTGCAGAGCCAGCTCTTGGAGGGAGAGCGTGTTAGAGTTCCTCGCGGATCTTACGTCGACTGATATAGGTGTTGAGAGAGAAGTGATTCGGGTATTTTAGAATTTTTGCAATCTTTCGTACAGAAATGCCTAATTTTAGTAACTCTTCAATGCGTTCTCGATCTGCATCAAACTTGCTTTTCTGAATAGTCCCCTTTGGCTTGCCCAGTGGTATTCCCTGACTTTTCTTCGCGCTCAGGGCTTCCTTGGTGCGCATACTGATGAAATCGCGCTCCAGCTCTGCCAGGAGAGAAAAAACAGTCACGATAATCTTCGAACTCATATCGTGCTGGCCGGAGCTGAGATCGATATTCTGTTTCAGAGCAAGAAGTCGAATATCACGCTTGACCAGTTCATTCACCAGAGCTATGATTTCGGCGGTGTTGCGTCCCAGTCTTGAAAGCTCGGTGACGATAAGGGTATCGCCTCCCTCTAATCTTTGTAACACTTCATCAATACGCCTTTGTTTGCTCGTCTTCCTGCTCGTTATGGTGATTTCGATAAAATCAGTAATTTTGATGTCTTTGAGCCTGGATGCCTCCAGAATTTCGTGTCTCTGGTTCTTGACATCTTGCTTATCATCGGAGACTCGTATATAGGCGAGAATTTCCCCCATGTTTTCTCCTGTCTCTTCTTAACCTTTTTACGCCCACAAAGAGTATACAGTTTGTTGTAGTTTTATGCAATCTATCACAAGCCAAAGTGGAGAGGTGATAACGGTCGTTATCACACATCCAGTTTTGTTCTGGACAGGAGCAGATCGCTGGGCTACAATAGAGCAAAGCACAAGAAAAAAGGAGGCAAGCAACAGCGATGACACGCGATCAAGAGTTGGTGAAACAGCTTCAACAGTATCTGCCGGGTTGGTGGGACCCTGATGAGTACTGCCACGTTCATCTTGGAGAGGGGGAGCAGCAACGATGTTGTAGTTATGACGAGCAAGGGCAACTCGTCGAACTGCATCTTTGTGGCTTACTGCTTGTGCAGGTTCCTTCAGAAGTATGGCAATGTTCGTCGCTCCAATCGCTTGCCCTGTCCAATAACCAGTTGAGCACTCTGCCTGCGGAAGTAGGCAACCTTTCCGCTCTGCAAGAGCTTGACCTCTCCCACAACCAGTTGAGCACTTTGCCTACGGAAGTGGGCAACCTTTCCGCATTGCAAGAGCTTGTCCTACACCAGAATCAACTGAGTAGCCTACCTGCCCAAATGGGCAACCTCTCCGCTCTGCAACGGCTTGACCTGGCTCAGAATCAACTGAGGACCTTGCCTGTGCAAATGGGCAACCTCTCCGCTCTGCAAGAGCTTACTTTGTCTCACAATCAACTGAGCACCCTCCCTGCGGAGGTGGGCAACCTTTCCGCATTGCAAGAGCTTTCCCTGTGGCATAACCAGCTGCGTATCCTGCCTGCGGAGGTGGGCAAGCTCTCTGCTCTGCAAGAGCTTTTCCTGTCCGAGAACCAGCTGAGCACCTTACCTACAGAGGTGAGCAAGCTCTCCGCTCTACAGTGGCTTGACCTTTCCCACAACCAGCTGAGTAGTCTGCCATCGGTAGTGTATACCCTTTCTACTCTACAATGGCTTGACCTAGCCGAGAACCAGCTGAGCAGCTTGCCTCCGGAGGTAGGCAACCTTACTCGCCTGTTAAGGCTTAACCTGTCCCACAGCCAGCTACATATTCTGCCACCGGAAGTGTACAACCTTTTCGCTCTACAATGGCTTGATCTGGCCCACAACCAGCTACACATTCTGCCAGCCGAAGTGAGCAACCTTACCCGCCTGTTAAGGCTTAACCTGGCCCACACCCAGCTGAACATCTTGCCTGCGGAGGTGGGCAACCTTATCCACCTGCAAAGGCTTAACCTAGAAAATACCCCAGTACAGACACCGCCACCAGAAATTGTTGCCCAAGGTGTTCCAGCCATTCTTGCCTATTTGCAGGCACTGCAATGGGCGGAAGGTGAAACGTTTTGAAGCAAAGGTAAGGACGTGGCACCAGTCTGCTCCACCGGACCAAGAAAGATTTCCTCTATCACTAGGGAAAAGCTCACCAGGAGAAACTGGGTGAACTATCGGGATCAATGGAGTCCTTCAGCTGAGCATGAAGGAGTGGACTACACCGCTCGTAGCTGTATGCCCAAGACCGATGCACACAACTCACAGGAGGTCTTAATAGTCTGTACGGGAAGGACAAGATGGTCTACGTGGTCGATCTGCATAGCTCCCTCCTTTTCCCTTCATTGTACTTCCTTTGAAACACCGAAGTTCGTGAGAACTGAAGTATCTGGCAAATCATAAGGGGTGACACGGATGGTGATGAAAAAGAGGATAGTTATTGTGGTGATTTACACTCATGAGTGAGCGTGTCCCTCTTTCCATCTATCCTATACTGCGAGAGATGTCCGGATCTGATGATTCCGCCCACGTGCGTCAACGCGCCACGCGAACCTTACTCCTGCTCCACGGAATGCAACTTGCGCCACTCAGAATGCCAATCATCGATATCACCCTTGAGGAGCTGGAGGAATAAGGG
>JAABUQ010011229.1_pt1 | contig 11508 bp, 11 predicted proteins | sample 5560001 | NCBI WGS metagenome assembly JAABUQ01 (sample SAMN10711888, study PRJNA513371) | rock metagenome | isolation source: Antarctica rocks | place: Antarctica: Victoria Land, Finger Mt nord | collected 2015-12-18
TGCCCATGGCGCCGGCTGGAACCGTGCGAGTAACTGTTTTGCCGGTCGCGTTCACGCCTCCTACCACCTGCGTACCAAGATCAGATTCAACCCGGTTGTCCGCTTCCGGCCCCCAGTGCTGATTCGACAGCAGGCCACATGAGGGTTTTTCCCACCCCAAGTGCAACTCCCCACAAACTCTCACGTGGCCTTCGCTGAAAGGGCGCTATAGGAGTAGGTAGCGCTATGGATGGCATTGATGCTCTTACGTTTCCAGCGACGGCTCGGGAAGCGGAGTATTTGGAAGATACCTCACTTGCGCGCCTGATTCTTGAGCACTACGATCAAGATAACGGCGAAAAAACGAAAAGATTTCTTCAGTCCGGTGGCCATGCTGCCAGTCCCGCGACCGTTTGCCAAACTAGAGCCATGGAGTGAACACCCGGTGGCGTAAGTAGTAACATCGAAGATCGCCGTGACGATAGCGGAGGTGGAGGCGGGGGCGGCTTCGGATTTGGACATCTTGGGATCGGCGGAGTGCTCGTCGTGGGATTGTTGAGCTTGCTGTTCCATCGCAACGTGTTTACTCTGTTTGGTGGCGATACCACTGCGGCTCCCGTCACGCAAATGGTCCCAGACCGAGAACAAGATCAGAGGGAACAGCCCGAAGTGGAGTTTGTGTCCTTTGTTCTGGATGACGTGCAAGCGAACTGGAGCCGTAATCTACCCCAAACTGCGGGCGTGCCATATCGTCACGCCAAGATGGTTCTGTTTCGGAATGCCTATCCCTCGGGGTGTGGCATGGCGCAGGACGCCATTGGTCCGTTCTACTGTCCCGAAGATGAGAAGGTGTATCTTGACCTCAGCTTCTTCCAGGAACTAAAGAGCCGGTTTGGAGCTCGGGGCCAGTTCGCGCAAGCCTATGTGATCGCCCATGAAGTAGGGCACCACGTGCAGAAGCTACTTGGGATTGAGCCCAAGGTCCGGCAACTCGAAGAGCAACGGCCTGCCATCGCGAATCAGATGTCGGTTCGGCTCGAACTGCAGGCGGACTGTTTCGCCGGCGTATGGAGCAATTCGACTGAGCAGCGAAAGATTATCAACGCGAGTGATGTTGAATCCGCTTTACAGGCCGCTGCGGCTGTAGGTGACGACCGGCTGCAGAAAATGTCGACAGGCCGCGTGAGCCCGGAGACATTTACGCACGGGACCTCTGCCCAACGCGTGGGGTGGTTCAAGCGTGGTTTGGAATCGGGTAACATATCGGCGTGCAATACCTTCAAGGAGGAACGATAAGCCCATGAGCGCAGCAAACGTAGCATCCGAGCAAGACCCTCGATATCCGGTGGGACACTTTCAGCCGCCCACCGCGATCACGGCCGCAGATCGGGCGGCCTTTATCGCAGAGATCGAGGCCTTGCCGGAACACTTGAGAAAAGCGGTTTCAGGGCTGAAGGACGCGCAACTCGATACCCCTTATCGCGCGGGCGGTTGGACGGTCCGCCAGGTAGTTCATCACCTAGCAGATAGCCACATGAACAGCTTCGTGCGCTTTCGGCTGGCCCTGACAGAGGACGCACCCGCAATTAAACCTTACAGCGAGGCGGCCTGGGCGGAGTTGGCCGATTCAAAGGCGGCGCCGGTTGAGGTTTCCCTTCAACTCTTGCAGGCGCTGCATGCCCGCTGGGTGATGCTGCTGCGGTCCCTAGAAACTGCCGACCTGTCGCGAACTTTCAAGCATCCGGAGCGAGGCGAGAATAACTTGGATTGGGCGCTGAGTTTATACGCATGGCATGGGCGTCACCACGTCGCGCACATTACCGGCTTACGAGACCGCCAGGGTTGGTAAGGCGGCTCTGCGAGTAGCGCAGCGCTTTTAACGGCGCGAACGCTGCGCACGCTCCTTGGCCGGCTTCTCTTCTAGGGTGGCGCTCAGGTTGTGCGCGGAATTGACGAGTGCCAGATGCGAGAAGGCCTGCGGGAAGTTGCCAAGCTGACGCCCCTCTTTAGGATCGAATTCTTCCGATAGCAAGCCCACGTCGTTGCGCACCGCAAGAAGCCGGTCGAATAGAGCGCGTGCTTCATCCATGCGGTGTTGTAGGACATAGTTGTCAACCAACCAGAAGCTACAGGCGAGGAAAACCCCTTCGTCTCCGGAAAGGCCGTCCACAGACTTGTTGGTGTTGTATCTTGCGACGAAGCCGTTGTTCATGAGGCCCTTCTCAATGGCCGCGACGGTGCCTTGGATACGTGGATCTTCGGGCGGCAGAAAGCCTACCAGCGGCAACATCAAAAGGCTAGCGTCCAAATCTTTGCCGCCGAAGTATTGAACGAACGAGTTGAGCTCTTTACTGAATCCAAAACGGCAGACCTCGTCATGAATATCGGCGCGCAGTTTGATCCAGCGGTCAAGCGGTCCTTCTTCATGGAACTCCTGCATGGTGCGGACAGCCCGGTCAACCGCCACCCAGGCCATTACTTTCGAATGCACGAAGTGCCGGCGCTTGCCGCGGATTTCCCAGATGCCGTCGTCCGGCTTCATCCAGATGTTCTCGAGGTGGCTGACGAGGGCACGTTCCAGATTCCAGCCTGCCTCCAGCTTTTCTAATCCGATGCGGCGCGCCTGATAGAAAGAGTCGAGAACCTCACCGTAGACATCCAGTTGCAACTGTTCAGAGGCGGCGTTGCCGATGCGCACGGGTTGAGAGCCTTCGTACCCGGGAAGCTCAGGCAGCTCGAATTCTGTAAGGCGGCGCTCGCCGGCGACGCCGTACATGATCTGCATCTGTTCCGGGCTTCCAGCTACGGCACGGAGCAGCCAGTCGCGCCAGGCTTTAGCTTCATCCGTGAATCCGGCCTCCATCAAAGCGTACAGCGTGAAGGTGGAATCGCGCAGCCAGCAGAAGCGGTAATCCCAGTTGCGGACGCCGCCAATTTCCTCCGGCAATGACGTAGTCGCGGCAGCCACAATGCCGCCCGTCCGATGATGCGTCAGGGCCTTGAGTGTAATCAATGAGCGGAGAACGGCTTCGCGATAGGGACCTTTGAGGTGGTGTTTCGCAGACCACTTTTCCCAGGCATGCGTGACGTTGCCAATGGCGGTTTCCCCGTCGAGGGGCGACGGCGTGGGGCCGAACGAGTCGGACCACGTCAGGACGAAGGGAACTGTCTGGCCTTCCTCGACTTCGAAATCGGCGCGCGTCCTGAGGTCTTCCCCTCGCAAATTGATAGGGGTCGCAAAGATAATCTGGTCGGCTCCGGCGACCGCCCGCAGCCTTCCGTCTTCCATGCGGCTAGCCCAGGGAATCACCGTGCCGTACTCGAACCGGATGGCCAGTTCCATTTGCATGCGCACACGTCCGCGAAGGCCGCGAACCAAACGGATCACATCCTGGTGATCGCCGCGGCGGTCCATGCAATCGATCAGAACGACGGCGCCCTCGCTGGTGGAAAACTCGGTTTCTAACACCAGCGTCCCTTGCCGATAACGGCGGGTAACCGTGGGGCGCTCCGCCTTGGGAGCTATGGTCCAGTGCCCATTCTCCTCTGAACCCAGCAGAGCGGCGAAACAAGCGGCGGAATCGAAGCGCGGGAAACCGAGCCAGTCAATCGAGCCGTTTCGCCCCACCAGCGCAGTGGTCGCGTTGTTGCCGATTAGAGCGTAGTCTTCAATGAGCTGTGTCATGAGCGGAGGGTAATCGTGCCGGTAATCTGCGCTTCTCGCAAATTAGTTGGCGGAGAACTCGACCACAACCTTGATGTCATCGGGCTTGCGCTCGAGCGCCTGGCGCCAGTTCGCTAAAGGCTCCTTGCGCGAGATGAGCCGCGACAGCCACTTGCGATCGGCTTGGCGAAGCGCCTTCTCCGCCGATTCCCAGTGCCTGCGGTTGGCGTTTACCGATCCGAAGATGACGCTGTTCTCGAGGACCATGGTGCGATTGATAGTTCCGAGATCGAGATTCACCTGCTGATGATGAGAGGAGACTCCAGTCAGGCAGAGTATGCCGTCATTGCCGATGTGAGTGATAGCTTCGCCAATGACGGAGGCGACCCCAGTACATTCTATGATCACGTCGGGGCCAAAACCGATCTCCTGCAATGGACCGGTATGGTATTTGCCGCCTAATTCCCGAACCAGTTGCGGCTTCAATCCCTCTGTCACCAAGTCGAGCACGTGTACTTCAAGCCCGCGCTGTGCTCCCATTAGGGCTGCCAGAAGCCCGATCGGGCCAGCACCAGTGACCAGCAGAGTCTTGGGCTTCCATTCAGCGCGCTCACCAATGCGCGTAATGTGCTCCCAAGCCTTGGCTAGCACGCTCGCGGGCTCCATCAGCACTCCCACATCTCTCATGCCGCCATCCAGTTTGATAGCGTAATCGGGCTCAATTCTCCACATCTCAGAGCCGAACCCGTTGCGCTCTTTGATTCCGCGCTCAGTATATTTGCCGTTGCGGCACATGTCCCACTCACCGACGGCGCATGCTACGCAAGGAACAGGATCCGGCCTGCGCACGATTCCCACAACCAGATCGCCTTTTTGGAAGCCACTGTTAGCGGGAGCTTGTTCTACTCTCCCGAGCGACTCATGACCGATCACCAGATGATCGCTGCCCGGCGGAGCCCAGCCGTACTCAGCGGAAATCAGCTCGAAATCGGTTCCGCAGATGCCCAGATCGAGCGCGCGAACCAGAATGGCGCCGTCGGAAGGGGAAGGTTCAGGAACATGTTGAACGGAGGCTGTGTTTGCTTTGCCGGGAATGATCGTGATGGCTTTCATGTAACGTATCGAATCTTAAAGTAGCGCGTGTCTTTCCGCAAGAAATAGCGATTCTCTTGCTTTCGTATTCAGAACTGACAACTCCTAGACGGGGGTAAGCAGATTTCGTGACAAATGCGGCTATGCTGGCGCGAGCGGCTGGCCACGCCGCGCATCGCACGTCTCCCATCAACGTTACCCAATCCCGCACGTTACACAATAAGGACATGAGTGGTTCACACCGGACAGAGTCGGACAGCATGGGAACAATTGATGTACCGGTGAACCGTTATTGGGGTGCGCAGACGCAGCGTTCCCTTCATCACTTCGACATCGGGCAAGACGTCATGCCTTCCGAATTGATTCGAGCTTTTGGCGTGCTAAAAAAAGCCGCCGCGCTGGTGAACCGCGATCTGGGCAAGCTGGACGAGGAAAGAACGCGGCTGATTACCGAAGCGGCGGAAGAAGTGATCTCCGGCCGTCTGAACGACCAATTTCCCCTGCGTGTCTGGCAGACCGGTAGCGGCACGCAAACCAACATGAATGCCAACGAAGTGATCTCAAACCGCGCCATCGAACTGGCCGGTGGCGTCATGGGAAGCAAGCACCCGGTTCATCCGAATGATCACGTGAACCTCTCCCAGTCTTCTAACGATACGTTTCCGACCGCCATGCACATTGCCGCAGCCGGGCAATTAGAGCGGAAACTCATTCCCGCCGTGCGCCAATTGCGCGATGCTTTGCATGCCAAGGCGACACAGTTCGCCGCCGTGGTGAAAATTGGCCGCACTCATCTGCAGGATGCCACCCCGCTCACGGTGGGACAGGAGATGTCGGGGTGGGTTTCGTTATTGGATCGCGACGTGGAGCGTTTGTATCAAGGGCTCGATGGACTGTTCGATCTCGCCATCGGCGGCACCGCCGTGGGAACGGGCTTGAACGCACACCTGGAATTCGGCGAGCGCGCGGCCGCGAAGATTCGAGAACTCACTCAACTGCCTTTCCGATCTCATCCCAACAAATTCGCGGCGCTTTCGGCGCACGATGAGCTGGTGTCCGCAAGCGGCGCGCTCAAGACGTTAGCCGCTTCTTTGATGAAGATCGCCAATGACGTGCGTTGGCTGGCCTCTGGGCCTCGTTGCGGACTCGGAGAGATTACTATTCCCGAGAACGAGCCGGGCTCTTCCATCATGCCCGGCAAAGTGAACCCGACGCAGTGCGAAGCCATCACCATGGTGGCCGCGCAGGTGATGGGCAACGACGTGGCGATCAGCTTCGGCGGGTCGCAGGGCAACTTCGAGCTGAACGTCTTCAAACCCGTCATCATCCACAATTTTCTGCACTCGGTCCGGTTACTCGCGGACGCTTGCCGGAGCTTTACCGAGCACTGCGCCACGGGAATCGAGCTGAATCGCAGCCAGATTGAACGCTATGTTCAAAGTTCTTTGATGCTGGTAACGGCCTTGAGTCCCATCGTCGGCTACGACAAGGCTGCGGAGATCGCGCACACCGCGCATGTCGATGGATCGAGCCTGAAAGAGGCAGCCGCGAAGCTGGGCTACCTCAGCGCCGAGGATTTCGAGAGCTGGGTGAACCCCGCCAACATGACGCGCCCGTCCTGAAGCGCGGTTCCGATTTCCATTGCGAACGGCTGAGAGTTTGTTCCGCTGGTAAACACAATACTGTCACAGCGTTTGGAGCGCGCGGGGCGATGGATTCCAGTGTGGGGGGCGACGGCGCGGAGTACGTCCTATTTAACATAGATAGCGGCTTGGGAATTGCCGGCCGTGTTCGCATCGCCGGAGATAGTGCCGCTCGCCGTCGGGGGCTGTTAGGCACACACGACCTCAACCGGGAGTCAGGCCTCTGGATCGTGCCTTGTGAAGCCATCCACACCTTCGGTTTGAAGATGCCGATTGATGTGCTTTTTCTGGATCGGGATTTCAAAGTGAAGAAGCTGCTGACCGCTATGCCCCCCTCCCGGATCTCAATTTGCTTTGCGGCTTCTTCCGTAGTGGAAGTGAAACCGGGAGCCATCGCGCGATCCAATACCAAAGTCGGGCATCGTCTTTCGCTCCGGCGAGCAGGTCAAGAGTACAGAACCGATGCTCAAGAGCCGATAAGCTTTGATTCCCCATGCCCTTGCCTCTGAAAATTGCGCTGGTTTGCGTCGTCCTGGTAGCTGGCGTTTACGATCTGAGGTCCCGGCGCATTCCAAACTGGGTCAGTCTAAGCGGAATCGTCCTCGGGGCCGGAGGCAACACGCTGCTTTTTGGCTGGCATGGGTTGCGGGAAGCGGGGTTTGGTCTCTTGTGTGCCGTCGCGATTTATATGCCCTTGTATCTCGTCCGCGCGATGGGCGCTGGCGACGTCAAACTCATGGCTGCGGTCGGCGCCATAGTCGGGCCTCAGGATTGGCTCCAGATCTTTCTCGCCACAGCCATCATCGGCGGCATCCTGTCGCTCGCCGTGGTCGCGAGCAAGCATCGCCTGGCTCAGACGCTCCAAAACGTGGGTGTGATTGCACGTGAGTTGCTGCACTTGCGAGCGCCTTCGCGGGCCGATTCGCGGTTTGACGTTCGCCACGGGGACTCCATGCGGCTGCCTCATGGCGCCGCCATAGCAAGCGGCTGCATGGTTTACCTGCTTTTCAGCGCCTCCCGATAACCTAGCCCACCAGCGTTACGCAGGGAGTCCCCCACCGTTCTGCGTACCGGATTAATGAAACTCTTTCCCACTGCCGATTAGAGACCGTAGACAGTTCTCAATTGCCAGTGGAATACATGCAAGCCAGCATAGCGGAGTCGTGGGAAGCACCGGAAGCGGCGAGTGTTCGCTGGCCTGTGCGCCTGCTCCCCTCGTTGACCGATCTGGCGTTCCTGCTGCCTGTCTTTCTTCTCTTCTTCATATTGCCGGGGGCGCGTTTCTTGCTTTCTGACGGCGATACCGGCTGGCACATCCGCACCGGCGAGTGGATCATTCAGCACGCGGCGGTCCCCACGACAGACCTCTTTTCCTTTACCAAGCCACACGAGAGCTGGTTTGCCTGGGAGTGGGGCGCGGATGTGCTGCTCGCCGTCGTTCACCAGACGGCGGGTCTCTCTGGAGTGGCATTTGCAGCAGCGCTGTTGCTGGGGGTGATCTCGGCACTGCTATTTCGGCTTGCTCGCGAGGCATGCGGCAACGATCTGCTCGCGTTCGGGTTTACGTCCCTCGCCGTATGTGGCTCCATAACTGATTGGCTGGCGCGTCCTCATCTCTTTAGCTGGCTATTTACTCTCTTGTTTTCGCATGCGATTCTCGCGGTGGAACGAGGGAATCGAAAACCGCTCTTCTGGCTACCTTTTTTGATGCTGCTATGGACGAATCTGCACGGCGGGTTTTTCATAGGCATTGCGCTCTTGTTGGCAAGCGCTGCCGGGGCAGTTGTTCAGGCTTTCAAGTGGAACGGGAACGTGGGAGTCGAAGCTTACCGTTCGGCACGCACCTATCTTCTCTGTGCTTTGGTCTGTTGCGCCGTGACCTTTGCGAACCCATACGGATGGCGTTTACATCAGCACATCGCAACCTACTTGGGCGACTCCAGGCTGCTGGACAACATTCAGGAGTATCAATCCATGAATTTCCGCCAGTCCGGCTCCCTATTCTTTGAATGCATGCTGATGTTAGGGGTCGCTTCCGCCCTCTGGTGCTTCAAACACGAGAAGATGGCGGCTGCGACTACGGTTCTCCTATGGGCTCACTTGGCTCTGGTATCGGCGCGCAATCTTCCCATTTTCCTCCTGCTCGCAGCGCCGTGGATTGCTTCTATGTCGCAGGAAGCCCTTACTCGCGCGCGATCGGTTCGCTGGCTAAGCAGAATAAACCCAGTTTTCTCGGAGATAGCCCGGGACGTCCAACCCTTGGAGCGCATCGAGCGCTGGCACGTTGCATCAGGTGTGGCAGTGCTGTTCGTGGCCCTTGCCTTCGCTTCGGATCGGCCCGGTTTTGAAGGCCAGTTCAACCCCAAGGGTTTTCCTATCACAGCTCTGCCAGCTCTTCGGGCCGCACACTCATCCCGGCTATTTACCTCCGATCAATGGGCTGACTATTTGATCTATCGCTTCTCCCCGGCGCAACGCGTATTCATGGACGGGAGATCCGACTTCTACGGCTACGATTTAATGGCCAAATACCAGCACATCATGAGCGCGCGGTACGACTGGGAAAAGGATCTAAAGCAGTTTTCTATCGATGCTGTAATGGTGAAGCCGGATCTCGCTATCGCTAGCGTCTTGAAGCAGTCCCCTCATTGGCAGACGGTCTTCGATGACGGATTGGTCATCTTGTTTCGAGCGAAAGACCGGTCCGTCGGCCAGCAAAATCTCGCTCCAGCGATCGTCCGCGGAGTACCCGCTTCACACGGTCAAAGCGCTTCACGAAATAACGAATTTGGTTCGATTCCCAAAACTAACGAAAGGAGAAGCTTATGATTACATCACTTTTACAAGCGTTCTGGCAGGAAGAGGACGGTCAAGACCTGGTCGAATACTCGCTGCTACTCGCATTCATTGCTTTAGCTGCCGTTGCTTTATTGAACGGCGTTAAGGGCAGCATTTCAAGCGTTTGGACTAGCATCAACAGCAACATGACCAACGCTGCCACCACCGCTGCCGCCTCGTAATTTACGGTAAGCGACGAGTTCGAGAGCCGCCGATAGCTCTTCTGCGGCTCTCGCGTTCTGCTGCGCCAACTTTGACACCTAACAGGATGTTTCCGGTGCCGGTATTCTTCACCGGAACGGTATCAACAGAATTTCGGAAAGGCCCATGAATCGACGTTTAGCGGCTGTATTTGCGTTTGCACTTGTGGTCGCGTTCATCGCAAGCTTTGCGGTATACCGGCTAATTATTTCGCAGGTGCGAGCTCCCGTTCGGAGCGTGGCAACAAGCCAGTTGACGGTAGCGGCGCACGACCTCCAGGTCGGCGCGCTCATCCATGATGCTGACCTGACGCAGATCGCCTGGGCCGGCCGGATACCGGAGTACACAATCAAAAACCGGCAGGACGTTATCGGACGCGGCGTCGTCGCCACCATTTACCAGAACGAACCTGTTCTCGAGAAACGTCTGGCCCCCAAAGGCGCCGGCGCCGGCCTGGCATCCACCATTCCGGTGGGACTGCGCGCGGTTGCGCTGCGGGTGAACGAGGTGGTCGGGTTGGCTGGGTTCGTTCTGCCTGGGATGCATGTTGATGTTCTCATTTCGGGTACGTCCCCAGGAACCGATCAGAGTCACGGGTCGCTATGCAAGACGGTTCTGCAAAATATCGAAGTCTTGTCCGCCGGACAGCGCATTGAGAAGAACGTCGAAGGGAAGCCGGAACCAGTGCAGGTTGTGAATCTGCTTGTGACACCCAATCAAGCTGAAATTATGAGCCTTGCCAGTGAGAGCACCAGAGTGCAACTAGTGTTGCGGAACCCGCTGGACGAAAAAGAACAGCTCACGCGCGGCGCATCGCTCTCGGGGCTGTTTGGGCAAACCGTGAATGCGGCCTCCGCGCCCGCGAAAACTTCGCCCCCGGCTCGGCGGACCAAGCTGGCTCAACCGGTTCATCGCCCGCCCGAAAAGGCGACGGTTGAGATTTTTAGCGGAACCAAGCGAACGGAAAACTCCTTCGAGTTGCCGCGCTTATGAGTTGCCGTACAGGAGATAAGCCAGTGAAAATTTTAATGTGTACCTTCTGCGCCGCTCTCAGCGCGAGCCCCGCGCCAACGTCATCAGCTCCCAGCGAGACGATGCGGACCGGCGCTCCGGGCCTGACCGTCACGGTGAGTAAGTCGATTGTTCTAGAACATTCCGACGGCGTTCGCCGCATTTCGATCTCGAGCCCCGAGATCGTGGAAGCCGTTGCCGTCAGCTCCACTGAATTGCTCTTGAACGGCAAATCGGCTGGCGATACCACGCTCATTTTGTGGGACACGAACGGGAAGCGACTCAGCTTCGACGTCCATGTTGCGGTAAATACCTCACGTTTGGAAGCTGTACGCGACGAATTGTCAAGGGAAGCCGGGCCGAATGTTTCGCTGTCCATTGAAGGGGCGAATGTGTTCCTGCGGGGAACGGCGAACGACCAAATCGCGGCCGATCGCGCCGCGAGCATTGCGGGAACGCTCGGCAAAGTAACCAATCTTCTGCGCGTCCTGGTGCCGCCGCGTCAGCCGCAAGTTCTGCTAAAGGTTCGTTTTGCCAATGTGAGTCGCTCCGCTTCTACGCAGCTCGGATTTAACTTTTTTAGCGGCAACCAGAAAGGAGTGAGTAGTACGACAACCGGTCAGTTCGGCCAGCTCCCGAACCTTTCGGGAAGTAGCAATAGCGGGAGTGCGACGTTCAGCAGTCTATTGAACATCTTCTATTTCCGGCCGGATCTTAACATCGGTGCCATGCTTCAGGCGCTGGAGGCAAAAAGCCTTGCGCAAACGTTAGCCGAGCCCAACCTTTTGACGCTCAGCGGACAACCAGCCAGTTTCTTAGCCGGTGGAGAGTTTCCGTTTCCTACCATTCAGGGCGGTGCAGCCGGCGTAGGGCAGATCACGGTCCAGTTTAAGGAATTCGGGATTCGTCTGAACTTCCTTCCGGTCGTGACACCCCGAGGTACGATCCAGCTGAGCGTAACTCCGGAAGTCAGTTCTCTCGATTTCGCTAACGGACTGACGGTGAATGGGTTCACGGTGCCGGGCCTGGCTACCCGGCGTGTGCAGACGCAGGTGGAACTTGAGAATGGCCAGAGCTTTG
>JAABUQ010011230.1_pt1 | contig 11504 bp, 11 predicted proteins | sample 5560001 | NCBI WGS metagenome assembly JAABUQ01 (sample SAMN10711888, study PRJNA513371) | rock metagenome | isolation source: Antarctica rocks | place: Antarctica: Victoria Land, Finger Mt nord | collected 2015-12-18
CCGCGCGATGCTGTCGCACAGCTCGGCCCTGGCGCTCTGGGAGCTGCGGGCCGGCGGCTGGCCGGCCGGGATCGAGGTCACCGTCGCGGGCGGGCGCCGCTACCGGCCAGGGATCGTCATCCACAGCTCCACCACGCTCCTCCGCCGCGACGTCCGCCACCGCCACGGGATCCGAGTCACCAGCCCGGCGCGGACGCTCCTTGACTGCACCCCGCGCCTCAGCGACCGCGCGCTGACGCGCTCTATCAACGACGCGCTGCGAGCCGGGATCCTCAAGCGCGACCAGCTGACCGAGCTGCTGGGGCGCTGCGGGCCCCACCCGGGCGCCCCCCGCCTGCGCCCGTTCTCCGAGGCCGAGGCTCGTCCCACGCGCTCGGTGCTGGAGGACGACTTCCTTGCCTTCTGCGGACGCTTCGGGCTTCCGCGACCGCAGCTGAACGTTGTCCTCGGCGGCTATGAGGTGGACGCGTACTTCCAGGCCGAGCAGGTGATCGTGGAGCTGGACGGCTGGGGCTTTCACAGCAACCGCGACGCGTTCGAGCGCGATCGCGTCCGTGATGCCGACGCGCTGGCGGCGGGGATCGAGACGCTGCGAATCACCTGGGGGCGACTCCGTCAGCGACCGGCGGATGAGGCCTCTCGCCTACGGATCATTCTCGCGAGACGTCGTCCGGTGTGAGCTCGGGCCGGCTGTCTGCGCGTCGGCCTCTAGGACTAGGCTTCCGCGCCGATGCAGATCGTAGAGCTGGACCAGGCCAAGTCACGTCCGCGCCGGATCGCCGTCGGCGAGTTCGACGGCGTCCACATCGGCCACCGCGAGGTGATCGCCGGCAACGACACCGTGCTGACCTTCGACCCCCACCCGCTGCAGGTGGTGAGCCCGCAGGCGGCGCCGAAGCTCCTGACCGGCCTGGAGGTCAGGGCTGATCTGATCGCCGACCTGGGCGTACAGGAGCTCGTGCTGATCCCCTTCGACGAGCACTTCGCCCACCAGAGCCCGCAAGAGTTCATCGACGAGGTGCTGGTGGGCAGGCTCGGCGCCACCCACGTCTCGGTGGGCGAGAACTTCCGCTTCGGCCACCGTGCCGCCGGGGACTGCGCGCTGCTGGCGGAGGATCAGCGCTTCCAGACGCGGGTGGTGCCGCTGGTGGAGCTCGACGGGGAGATCGTCTCCTCCAGCCACATCCGCGGCCTGGTCCTCTCCGGCGAGGTGGAGGCGGCCGCCCGCTTCCTGGGCGCGCCGTTCCAGGTCCGGGGCGAGGTCGTCCCGGGAGACCGGCGCGGCCGCGAGCTCGGCTTTCCCACCGCCAACATCGTTCCCGACGAGACACTCGTCTGTCCCGGCCACGGCGTCTACGCCGCGCGCGCGGGCGCGGCGTGTGCCGCGGTCAACGTGGGTGTGCGTCCCACCTTCGGCACGGGCCGGGCCGTGCTCGTCGAGGCCTACCTGCTGGATCGCCAGGCGGACCTCTATGGACAGACCCTGTGCTTAGACTTCCTCGCCCGCCTGCGCGGCGAACGGCGCTTTTCGTCCGTCGAGGCGCTCGTAGCGCAGATGCACGACGACGTGGCGCGAGCCCGGGAGCTGTGCGGTTAGGCCCCTCAGGGTCTCTGCTAGCCTCGGCCGCCGCATGACGCTGACCAGTGAACGCAAGCAGGAGCTGATCGACCGTTTCGGTGACGGGCCCAAGGACACCGGCAAGGCCGAGGTCCAGGTCGCGATGCTGACCGAGCGCATCAACGAGCTCACCCAGCACCTGCGCGCGCACCGCAAGGACCACCACTCGCGCCGCGGGCTGCTGATGCTCGTCGGGCGGCGCCGGCGGTTCCTCAACTACCTGCAGCGCACCGACCTGGAGCGCTACCGGTCGCTGATCCGCGAGCTCGGCCTGCGCCGGTGAGCGCGGCGGGCATCATTCCGCCCGGCACACCCGCTCCCGATTTCACCCTCCAGCGCGAGGACGGCCGCGAGTTCACCCGCGCCGACTTGCGGGGCGAGAAGACGGTGCTGGTCTTCTACCCGTTCGCCTTCAGCCCGGTGTGCACCGATCAGCTGAACCTCTACGACGAGGTGCTGGACGATCTCAGCGAGCGCGGCGTGGCCATGTACGGGGTCTCCTGCGATGCCACCCCCTCGCAGAGCGCCTTCCGGGAGGCGCTGGGGATTCGGATCGAGCAGCTCTCTGACTTCGAGCCCAAGGGCTCGGCCTGCCGCGCGTTCGGGGTCCTGCATCCCGGGGGGTTCCCACAGCGGGCGCTGGTGCTGTGCGGACCCGATGGAGTGGTCTCCTGGAGCTATCAGGCGCCCACGCCCGGAGACCTGCCGGGGGCGAACCTGATCTTCGACGCGTTGAGTGCCTGAGGAGCTGGGCTCCGCCCCCCTGCCGTCCCCGGGGCCGCAGGACCACATCCGCGGCCCCGACGGAGCTCCGCTGGTGATCGAGTATGCGGACTTCGAGTGTCCCTACTGCGCGGTGCTGGGGCCGGCGCTGCACGGGCGCGCGCTGCGCCACGTCTTCCGCCACTTCCCGGTGCGCTCGAGTCATCCACGGGCGTGGGCGGCGGCTTGCGCCGCGCAGGCCGCCGGGGTCCAGGAGCGCTTCTGGGAGATGCACGATCTGCTGCTGGGCGACCAGGGGCGCCTGGAGGATCCGCACCTGTGGGCCCGCGCCGAGCGGATCGGCTTGGATCTGGCGCGCTTCGAGGTGGACCGGCGCAGCGATGACATCGCCGCTCGGGTGCGGGAGGACTTCCGCGGCGGGGTGCGCGCCGGCGTCGTCACCACGCCAACATTGTTCACCGAGGGCGTCATGCACGCCGGACGAGGAGCGCTGGCCGCACTGGGTTGAGAAACGCTCACCCGGGCCCGCCGCTACCATCCAGCGGGTTCGGAATAAAGAGAAACGAGAAGCACTCCGCCGACCGAAGGGCGGAGCGGAAGGGAATTACATATGTCTGACGCCGTTACGCGCGTCTCCGTCGAGATCGCCGGAACCGAGATCTCGTTCGAGACCGGCAAGCTTGCCAAGCAGGCTTCCGGCGCCGTCGTCGTCCGCTCGGGCGACACCATGGTGCTCTGCACCGCCACCGCGGGGAACCTCCGCGACGTGGACTTCCTCCCCCTGACCGTGGACGTGGAGGAACGCATGTATGCCGCCGGGAAGATTCCCGGCTCTTTCTTCAAGCGCGAGGGTCGCGCCGGCGAGAAGGCGACGCTGACCGCGCGCCTGATCGATCGCCCCATCCGTCCGTTGTTCCCCAAGGGCTGGCGTCACGAGACCCAGTTGGTGGCGCTGCCGATGTCGGTCGACCACGAGCATCCGTACGACATGCTCGCCATGAACGGCGCCTCGGCGGCCCTGATGATCTCCCCGGTCCCGTTCCCCGCGCCCGTGGGCGCAGTGCGGATCGGCAAGATCGGCGGGAACTTCGTGATCAACCCGCGGGAGGAGGATCTCCTGGAGGGCACCGACCTCGACCTAATCGTGGCCGGCACCGAGGACGCGATCCTGATGGTGGAGGCCGGCGCCAACGAGATCCCCGAGGCGGAGATCCTGGATGCACTGGACATCGCCCACGACGCGATCAAGCAGCTCTGCGCTGCGCAGCGGGAGTTGGCCGAGAAGGCCGGCAAGCCGAAGCTCGATGTGGAGGTCCCGCAGGTGCAGCCGGAGCTGCTGGAGCAGATAAAGGGCTCCCACGGCGAGGCTCTGAGCGCCGCCACCCAGGTGCAGGACAAGCTGGAGCGCCAGGACGCCACCAAGGCCGTAGAGGAGGCGATCCTCACCCAGTACGCCGGTGACCCGGAGGCCGAGACGTTCGCGGAGCACCGCGGCAACGCCCAGCGCGCCTTCGACAAGCTGGAGAAGACGATGATCCGCGAGCGGATCGCCGTCGACAAGAAGCGCCCCGACGGCCGCAGCTCCGAGGAGATCCGTCCGATCGCGGTCGAGGTCGGCATCTCGCCCCGGACCCACGGCTCGGCGCTCTTCACGCGCGGCCAGACGCAGGCCTTCAGCGTCGCGGCGCTCGGGACCACCCGGGAGGAGATGCGCCTGGACACCCTGGGGCTGGAGACGACCAAGCGCTACTTCCACCACTACAACTTCCCGCCGTTCTCGGTTGGGGAGGCCGGCTTCATGCGGGGCCCCAAGCGTCGTGACATCGGTCACGGCGCACTCGCCGAGCGGGCGTTGGTGCCGATGATCCCGAGCCAGGAGGATTTCCCCTACACGATCCGTGTGGTCTCCGACATCCTCGAGTCCAACGGGTCCAGCTCGATGGCGAGCGTCTGCGGCTCGACGCTGTCGCTGATGGATGCGGGCGTACCGATCAAGTCCCCGGTCGCAGGTATCGCGATGGGCCTGATCAAGGAGGGCGATGACTACATCATCCTCACCGACATCGCGGGAGTCGAGGATCACCTCGGCGACATGGACTTCAAGGTCGCCGGAACCCGGGACGGAATCACCGCCCTGCAGATGGACATCAAGATCACGGGCGTGACGTTCGAGATCATGCGCGATGCCCTGGCCCAGGCGAAGGTCGCTCGCGAGTTCATCCTCGGCGAGATGACCAAGGTGATCGACGCTCCGCGCGGTGAGCTGTCTCGGTACGCACCGGGTATCTCCTCGATCAAGATCGACCCCGAAAAGATCGGGCTCCTGATCGGCAAGGGCGGCGAGACGATCCGGGCCCTGCAAGAGGAGTTCGAGTCCCAGATCGACGTCAACGACGAGGGCCAGGTTCTCGTCTACGCCTCCAACCGTGAGCTCGGTGACGGGCTGGTCGATCGGATCCGCACCATGACCAAGGAGGTCGAGGTCGGCGACGAGTTCACCGGCAAGGTGGTCAAGACGACGACCTTCGGCGCCTTTGTCGAGCTGGCCAAGGGCACCGACGGGCTGCTGCACATCTCAAACGTCGCCCCGGGTCGCCGGATCGACACCGTCGAGGAGGTCATCAACAAGGGCGACGAGGTCGCCGTGCGCGTGGTCGAGGTCGACCGTGAGCGGGGGCGGATCGGCCTGCGGATGGCCGAGGACCCGGACGTGGCGGGCAAGAGCGTCGCGGAGCTGGGCTCCATCACCGGCGGCGGCGGCGACGGCGGCTCGCGCGGGCGCCCTGAGCGCGGCGGCCGCGACCGGGGTCGGGACCGCGGCGGTCGCGACGGCCGGGACCGCGGACCGCGGGATCGGGATCGCGGTGGCGATGACACCCGCAACCGTGACCGGGACCCGGACCGCCCGCGGGCGTAGCCCGCAGTGGCCCTCGAACACCGGCTGACGACGCTCCCCGGGGGCGTCCGCATCGTCACGGAGGCGTTGCCCTCCGTGCGATCCGTCGCCCTGGGCTTCTGGATCGGCACCGGTTCCCGCAGCGAGCGAGAGCCGGAGGCGGGCCTCTCCCATCTGCTCGAGCATCTGCTGTTCAAGGGCACCGCCCGGTACGGCTCGCTGGAGATCGACCAGATCTTCGACGGCATGGGAGCCGAGCTCAACGCCGGGACCGGAAAGGAGACCACCTCGGTCTACGCCCGGGTCATCGACCAGCACGTGCCGGAGGCCCTCGACGTGATCTCCGACATGGTCTTCCGTCCGGCGCTGGCGGACATCGACTCCGAGCGGGCGGTGATCCTGGAGGAGATCGCCATGTATGAGGACGATCCCCAGGAGAAGGTCTTCGACGTGCTCGGCGAGGCGGTGTTCGGCGAGCATCCCCTGGGCCGCGCGATCATCGGGCGGGCCTCGGTGGTCGCGGAGACTCCGGTCGCCGAGATCGCCGCCTTCCACGCCGCCCGCTATGCGCCGAGCAATGTCGTGATCTCGGCGGCGGGGGCGGTGGAGCACGACGCCTTCGTGGAGCTCGTGCAGGAGCGGCTGGGGGAGACCGGGCAGGGCGCAGGGCGCGGGTCCGTCACCACCCCACCGAGCGTGGACGCGGCCCGGCGTCGCTTCGAGCGCAAGGAGACCGAGCAGTTCCACGTCTGCCTTGGCGGGGTCGGGCTCTCCCGCCACGACGACCGCCGCTTCGCGCTGCGGGTGCTCGACACGATCTTCGGGGGCACCTCCTCCTCACGCCTCTTCCAGGAGGTCCGCGAGCGGCGCGGACTGGCCTACGCCGTCACCTCCTTCACCAGCGCCTACCACGACAGCGGACAGGTGGGGATCTACCTGGGTACCCGCGCCGAGAACCTCGGCGAGACGCTGACGGTGGTCGCCGACGAGCTCAGCCGACTGCGCGCCGAGCCCGCCACCGAGGCGGAGCTGACCCGCGCCAAGGAGAACCTGAAGGGGCGGGTCGTGCTGGCGCTGGAATCGACCGGCGCGCGCATGAATCGTCTCGGCTCAGAGGTGCTGGCCGGGGCACCGCTGCTCTCCCTCGATGAGATCACCGCCCGGATCGACGCCGTCACCCGGGATGATCTCGCCGAGTTGGTGGGTGAGCTTTGGAGTCCCGAGCGCCTCTCGCTGGCCGGAATCGGCCCGGACGAGGAGGCCTTCACGGCTGCCGCCGCGGCGCTGGGCGAAGGGGTCGTCGTAGAGACCGCGCCGTGAGGCGGGTGGCCGTCGCCGGTGCGGGCGGGCGGATGGGGGCGACCGTCTGCCGGGCGGTGGAGGGCGCCGAGGACATGGAGCTGACCGGGCGCGCGGACCCGGCCCTGGGGGTGAAGCTGGAGGAGGTCCTCCCCGACGCCGAGGTGCTCGTCGACTTCACCGTGCCCGACACGGCTCTGGAGAACGCCCGCCGGGCGGTAGCCGCCGGGGTGCATGTGGTGATTGGGACCACCGGCTTTGATCTCTCAGCGCTCGGGGAGCTGTCGGGGGCCAACGTGTTCGTGGCACCGAACTTCGCCATCGGCGCCGTGCTGATGATGCAGTTCGCTGCCCGGGCCGCCCGGCACATGGCCCGGGCGGAGATCATCGAGCTCCACCACGACGGCAAGCTCGACCGTCCCAGCGGAACCGCAGCACGCACCGCGCAGCTGATGCGCGAGGCCTCCGGCGATGAAGAGATTCCGATCCACTCCGTGCGGCTCCCGGGCCTCGTCGCCCACCAAGAGGTGATCCTCGGCGACATCGGTCAGACGCTCACCATTAGGCACGACTCAATCGACCGGGAGTCGTTCATGCCCGGGGTGCTGCTGGCGATCCGCAAGGTTCCCGAGCTGCGCGAGTCGCCCGTGGTGGGGCTGGAGCGACTGCTGTAGCGGTATGTTGTCCCTGTGTCCGGAGGAGACCAGGGGCACGGTCCGCGGCGCGCGTTGGCGGGAGGGCCGAGGCTCTCCCGCAGGGAGGTTCTGCGGGGATCACCGTTGCGACGCTCGCCATCACGGGCCTGTCGGGGGTCACCCTCTGGTCCCCGGACACGCCCAAGCTCTACGAAGTCACCGCCGCGATCGTCGCCGACGGGGTGTCGCACACCGTCGGCGTGAGGACGGGCTTCCGGCAGGCGACCTTCGCGGCCGACGGCTTCCACCTCAACGGCAAGCGACTGGAGATCTTCGGTCTCAACCGCCATCAGCTCTTCCCCTACACCGGGATGGCCGCTCCGGAGCGACTGCAACGACGCGACGCGGAGCTGCTCAAGAACGAGCTGAACTGCAACATGGTGCGCTGCTCGCACTATCCCCAGTCGCCGTACTTCCTGGACGCCTGCGACGAACTGGGGCTGATGGTGTGGGAGGAGCCACCGGGGTGGCAGTACATGGGAGACACCGCGTTCCAGGCCATCGTGCTCCAGAACGTGAGCGACATGGTAGTTCGGGATCGCAACCGTCCCTCGGTCATCGTCTGGGGCACCCGGCTGAACGAGACAGCGAACTATCCCTCGCTCTACGCCCAGGCTCGCCAGCTCGCCTACACCCTGGACGGCTCGCGCCAGACGACCGGCGCCCTCTACACGCAGGCCACCTCCGGGTGGGCCGAGGATGTCTTCGGCTACGACGACTATCACTCCTCAGGGGGCAACGCGATACTTGAGCCGCCGGTCGCCGGGTTGCCATACCTGGTCAGCGAGGCGGTTGGCGCGCTCGATGGCGCGCCGCTGTACCGCTGGGTCGACTCGGAGGCGACGCTCGCGCTCCAAGCGCGGATGCACGCGCAGGTGCACAACATCGCGCAGTCCAATCCAGCCTATGCTGGCCTGCTCGGGTGGGCGGGGATCGACTACGCCTCGCTCAGCGGCGGCAACCGCATCTGGCACAACGTCAAGTGGCCCGGCGTGCTCGATACCTTCCGCGTAGCCAAGCCCGGCGCGGCGTTCTATCGCTCCCAGGTGGACCCGCGGGTCCGGCCGGTGATCCTGCCGGTGTTCTTCTGGGACTTCGGCTCGGGCTCTCCCACGGGCGGTCCCGGCCCCGGAACGATGATCGCCACCAACTGCGATCGCCTCGAGCTGTACGTCGCCGGCCGGCACTTCACCACTGGGACTCCTGACAGACAAGCCTTCGGCAGCCTCGCCTACCCGCCGGTGCTGGTCGACCTGACCGTAGCCGGGACGAGCCTGCCCGATCTGCGCGTCGACGGTTACATCGGACAGACGCTGGTGAGCTCACTGCTGATGTCCTCTAACCCTGCGCTGGACCAGCTCGTGCTGTCCGTCGAGGATCCGACGATCCAGGGCGACGGCATAGACGCGACCCGGCTCACCTTCCGCGCCCTCGACGCCTACGGCAACCAGCGCCCGTACCCCAGCGGAGACGTGCGCTTGACGGTTGCTGGCCCGGCGACGCTGATTGGCCAGAACCCGTTCGCGTTCGCCACCTTCGGCGGGGTCGGCGGCGCTTTCATCCGCTCGCAACCTGGCCAAACAGGCGTTGTGAGGGTGACCGCATCCCATCCCCGTCTCGGATCGGCCAGCCTCAGCGTGACCGTCGAGCCGAGCAGCAACCCGACGGCGTCATCGCAGCCTACCTCAGCGTCATCGCAGCCTACCTCAGCGTCCTCGCCTTCCGGCGTCCCGGCGCGGCCCAAGGCGGCTCCTGCGGGACCGTCGAGATCCAGGGTGCGCTTGGCGTTGGCCGCGGTGCTGTCACCGAGGGGGGCGGGGGCGAGGATCTCAAAGCTGCTCAAGCACTCCGGGTATACGTTCAGGTTCGACGCTCCTTCGACCGGGAAGCTCGTGATCGACTGGTACCACGTTCCCCCGGGGGTGAAACGTCACGCCAAGCGCAGGCCGATGGTGCTCGTCGCGGTAGCGCGGGTCTCGATCAAGAAGGCCGGGCGCGTCAAGGTGAAGCTCAAGCTCACCGCGCGAGGTCGTTCGCTGCTGCACCACGCCCACCGTGAGCGGCTGACCGTGCGGGCGAGCTTCACGCCGATCGGCGAATCGACGACCACAGTGTCCAGGATCATCAACCTGAAGCGGTAAGCGACCGTCGTCCGGTGCGGGATCGATCTCGCAGGACGTTACGGGCTGCCGAGGACAGCGCGGACGGTGGCCTCCACCACCCCCGCGTACCACCCTGCGACATCCTCCCGCGGTACCTCGGGATGCTCCCGCCACCAGTTCGCCAGCGACTCCCCGGAGCCGACGCATCGCTGGCCCCCGCCGGCAGCGTCGCCCCGGCGGCGCCGACCTCCACCAGGCGCCTGACGGCGGCGATGAATCTGGCCGCGCAGCTGCGCCACCTCCTCGGCCACCGGCCGACTGGCGCTGGCCTCGTTGAAGAGCACCCTCCAGCCGTCGCGGTGCTGCTCGACGAACTTCAGGAACTCGCCGACGCGCCACCGCATGCGGACCCGAGGACGATCCTCGCCGAAGGCCCGCTCCAGCCGCTCCAGCAGTTCCCCGCCGGTGCGCTCGATGTAGGCGAGGTAGAGCCCCTCCTTGGAGCCGAAGTACGAGTACACCATCGGCTTGGAGACATCGCCCAGCCGCGCGATCTCGTCCATGGAGGCGGAGTGGTAGCCGTCGCGAGCGAACAGGTGCCCGGCGACATCGAGGAGCTCCTGCTCCCGCTGAGCCCGCGGCATCCCGCGCGTCCCGGCCCGGCGAGGCGGGGGCGTTTCCCCGGTGGTGGCGCTCGCGACTCGAGCGGGCAAGATCTGGTGAACAACTGTACACTTGTGTATATTACCGGCGAGTAGTGTAATGCTAGAAAGAGGCGCCCCCCAACGTTCACCCCATCCAACGCCGCGTCCTGCGGGCGCTCAGCGCGCTCAGCTCGCCGCTGCTGGTGGACGACTACCTGGAGCTGATCAACGCGTTGTGGTCCACGCGGGAGCTGCGGGGGCGGGTAGAGGAGATCAAGCTCGAGACCGAGGATGCGGCCGCGGTCATGATCAAGCCGGGCTAGCGCTGGCCGGGGCACAAGCCGGGCCAGTATCTGCGCATCGGCCTGGACATCGAGGGCGTCCGCAACTGGCGGGCCTACTCGCTGACCTCCGACCCCTGGCGCGAGGACGGCCTGATCAGCATCACGGTCAAGAACTCGACAACGCCGACGGGATGTCGGATGTCGTGGTGCTGCACTCCGCCCGTCACACCGACGATGTGATCTTCGGTCCCGAGCTGCGCAAGCTGGTCGAGCGCCACGAGGGCTTCATGCTTCACGAGCAGCTGACGCGAGACCACGGCCGGATGGGCCCCGAGGATCTGGAGCAGCTCTGCCCGGACTGGCGCGAGCGTGAGGCCTACCTCTCCGGCCCCAGCGAGATGCTGGACGCCTTCGAGCAGCACGTCGAGCAGCACGGCGATTGCGATCGCCTGCACATGGAGCGCTTTCAGCCCAAGCTGGGGCTGGGGGAGGGGGAGACCGGCGAGGGCGGCTCGATCAACTTCGTGGAGTCCGACCGCGAGACCGAGTCCGACGGCAAGACGCCGATCCTCGTAAGCGGTGAGGAGGCCGGGCTGGAGCTTCCCTACGGATCTCGCGAGGGCATCTGCCACACCTGCGTGGGCGAGCTGCGCTCGGGCCGCGTCCGGGATCTGCGCAACGGCGAGGTCTACGGCAACGAAGGGGAAATGATCCGGACCTGCATCAGCGCGCCCGAGGGGCCCGTCGAAATCGAACTCTAGCCAGCCCACCCACTGGCCAACCGAGCCACTACACGAGGGGAGAAGCATGGAGACCGCGACCCAGAACGGGCATCGCAGCAACGGCCACGTCGCCATCGAGGTATCCGAGAATCCGCTGCACCGCCTGACAGAGGAGCAGATCGAGCAGCTCGGCCGGGAGTTCGACGAGCTCCACGAGCAGGTCAAGGCCGATCTCGGTGACCGTGACGCGACCTACATCCGCTCGATGATCGCCATGCAGCGGCGCCTGGCGCTGCTCGGCCGCGGCGCGCTCATCGCCTCCCGTTGGCGCGTGCCGTGGCGCTGGGGGCGGGAACGCTGGGTCTGGCGAAGATCCTGGAGAACATGGAGATCGGGTAGCCGTTCAGTCCCCCTGGTCCTTGGGGGCATCGGCTCAGAATCAGAGTAGGGCGGGGAGTGCGCCGCCGGTTTGGTTGGCGGTGAGCAGTTCGCGGAGGTAGGCGAACAGGGAGCGGTGTTGC
>JAABUQ010011232.1_pt1 | contig 11501 bp, 11 predicted proteins | sample 5560001 | NCBI WGS metagenome assembly JAABUQ01 (sample SAMN10711888, study PRJNA513371) | rock metagenome | isolation source: Antarctica rocks | place: Antarctica: Victoria Land, Finger Mt nord | collected 2015-12-18
CAGTTTTCCTTGCGAGGGTTGACCAAAGCAGCGGGCGAGTGGTGTCTCGTCTGTCTAGCCTTCAACTTGAGGCGCTTAAATGTCCTCATGGCGACAGCTTAAACTTTTCTCCGACAGGCTGCTAGCTTCTGCCCATTGTCTAATTTTCTCCATGATCCCGGCGCGTATTCCCACATCTAAAGAGGCACAAGGCTCATCTAGAAGCAGCAGTTCCGGATCAGTTACTAACCCACGGGCAATACAAACACGTTTTGCTTCACCACCGGACAATGAAGAGACTGACCGATTTGCCAAGTGCTCGCAGCCAAACTCAGCTAGTGCGGTATATACCTTTGGCTTAATTTTGTTTGCTGCTGTTCCTCGAAACTTTAATGCCCTGGCTACATTATTAAATACAGTATCATTCAACAGTAATGTTTCCTGAAATACCAGAGAAGAACGACGACGCAAAAATGTTTTATCGGCATTACGGACATCCTGTCCAAACAATTGCATTTCACCACAGTAAGACTGCAACAGATTAATCGTCCTTAACAGCGTGCTTTTGCCAGCACCATTAGGGCCAAGCAGCCCTACAAGTTCCCCTGGGCGCAGTGCAAAGTGTTCAATATTAAGGACTTCCTTACGGATTTTGCTACCTACGGTAACCTGGTGCATATTCAGGACATAGTCTTTCATGGACACTTTCGGAAAAGTCTATCCTCCCATGGGTAGGGTTTTTGACTATCGTTCACTCTTTTGGTTATGCTGCAGAATAGTCAGCAATACGATAATACTGTATGTGGCAACCAATAAAATTAATGAAATTGCTATAGCTGTATCGTAATTTCCTTTCTCAACTTGCACGACGATATCAGTGGTCAGCACTCTTGTCTGCCCTTTTATATTGCCGCCCACCATCATGGATGCGCCAACTTCTGAGATGACGCGACCAAAACCGGCTATTACGGCAGCCATTAACCCTAACCGTGCTTCCTTGATCAGCAACCAGTTGGCTTGCCACGGAGTCGCTCCCATTGATAACAGTTGCCAGCGTAGTTTCGGATTAATACTGAGGATTGCAGCAGAACTTAAACCGGCTACAATGGGGAAAGCGATGATTGCTTGGACTACAATCATCGCTGTCGGCGTATACATCAATTCAAAAGTTCCCAGCGGACCATACCGCCACAAAAACATGCTGACCACTAAGCCGATCACAACTGGCGGTAATCCCATACCGAAGTTAATCAAGCTAGTAAACGCCTGCTTGCCGAAGAAGTCCTTTAAAGCCAGCCATAATCCCAATGGGATGCCCAGTGCCACACTAATAGCTGTAGCTATTCCAGATACTGTGAGCGTAAGCGTCATCACTTGGAAAACATCACTATCGCCACTAGCTAAGAGCTGAAGAGCTTGAATAAATCCTTGGATGATATTATCCACAAATCTCTTTAGAACCCGTAATCTTTCTCCGTTTTACCGCCATCAGCAACAAACAGCGCTTTTCCTAACTTGGCTTTTCCGTAAGCTGCAATCAGCGCCTGTCCTTCAGCGGACAAGAGAAAATCACTAAACGCTTTAGCTCCTGCCTGGTTCACCTTAGGGAATTTCTCTGGGTTTACCTCTAGAACATGGTAGAGATTCAGCAGTTTAGGGTCTCCTTCTGTCAGTACCGGCAAAGACAGATTTTTCTCTTGATTCAGATATGTCGCTCGATCCGCTAAGGTATATCCCTTTTTTTCATTAGCGACTTGCAATGTCTGCCCCATGCCAGCACCTGTTTGCTGATACCAAGCGCCAGTCGGTGTGATCTTAGCCTGTTTCCATAAACTCATCTCCAGCTTATTAGTGCCCGAGGCATCCCCCCGCGATATAAACAACGCTTGGTTTTTGGCAATGGAGGTGAATGCGGCGACAGCATCCTTGGTTCCCTGTATGTGAGCATTGTCAGTCGCCGGTCCTACGATAATGAAATCATTGTGCATTACTAACCTCCGGTTAACCACCGCACCGCTCTCCACCGCTTTTCTTTCGGATGGAGGCGAATTTACAAACAGCGCGTCAACTTGGCCTTTTTCAGCTAGAGCTAAAGCCTGTCCTGTACCCACAGAAACAGATTTTAGATTATATCCTGTTTTCTTTTCAATCGCTGGAACTAGTTGATCCAGCAGGCCACTGTCCTCAATGCTGGTTGTCATTCCTATGAGCAGATTTTTCTTCACTGGGGACTGGGCAGTAGCTAGATCTCGCTTGACCGGGTTACTACTATAGACGACGCCAAGAATCGCCAGCAGACTTACTAAACCCGCACCAATAAACTTCCGCATTGTAATATTGACTACTTTTGGGTGATCGGAATGGCACTTACCAGGGTCTGCAGATTCTCCACCAAAGCGGTGGTTATTTGATGAGTGATAGGAAGGCTGTCAATTACCATACCAGTACATAGCAACATCATGTAGAGGAGCGAGTAAAAGAAAAGCGATCGCGCTAGTTGTCGGTCATCTGGGTAATGCATCAGCGCCCAAGCTTTTTTGATGAAGATGCTTCCCAGTACCAGGGCAACACCGCCATACACAATACCCGTCACATTGAGGGGATATATCAATAAAAGTGAGACTGGGATCAAAATCAGCGTGTATAGCCAAATCTGACGAGTAGTGGCAGCATTGCCAACTATAACCGGCAGCATCGGCACACCAACTTTGGCATAGTCATCGCGGATCATCAATGCCAGCGCCCAGAAATGGGGAGGTGTCCACAGAAACACAATTGCAAATATCACCCACGCTGCCCAGCTTACCGTACCTGTTACAGCTGCCCAGCCGACTAGAGCGGGAATTGCCCCAGCTGCCCCACCGATGACGATGTTTTGGGTGGTGTGGCGTTTGAGCAAGTGAGTGTATACGCCCATATAAAAAACAATGCCGGACATTGCTAACAGGGCGCACAGCAGGTTAGCAAAAACACTCAATAGGGTGAAAGATAAAATTGCCAGAGCGATCGCAAAAATTAAAGCATCTCGCTGCTGCACTCTACCTGACGGCAGAGGTCGATGGCGCGTGCGTTCCATATCATAATCGATATCCCGATCATAGATACAGTTGAGAGTCTGGGCAGCACCAGCGGCGAAAGTACCACCAGCGAGGGTTACTAGCAGCGTCTTCGGGTCTACTTGTCCCTCGGCTGCAATCCACATACTACCAGCAGTGGTAATCAGTAGCAGTGGAATAATCCTGGGCTTCGTCAGCTGGTAGTAGCTTTGAATCACTTGTAGAAAATTTTGATGGTGGCGCGAGACGGTAGTCCCAATCATGTTTGCATCCTTTTTTAAAAACAACACCCAGATAGGGGGAGGAATAACTCCCCCCCCTCTCCCCCTCCTCCCTAGTTCAACCGTTCGATCAGGTGATCGCCAACTCGCAGAGCATTAGCAATAATAGTCAGGGCAGGACTTACCGCAGAGCTAGACGGAAAGAAACTGGCATCCACAACATAGAGATTGTCTAAATCATGGGTGCGGCAATTGATGTCAAGAACGGATGTGGTTGGGTCTGACCCAAAGCGACAAGTGCCAGACTGATTAGCTACCACTTCCAGAGGCGTCTCGCTACGAGGGTAAATGCCCCGCCCAAACACCGAGTTTTCGACGGTAGTTTGATCTACGACTTTAAGCACATCCATCCAGCGATAGATCAGGCGATCGTGTGCCTCGAGGTTATTGGGGGTGTAATCCAAATACAGCTTGTCACCCAACACACGCACCCGATTATTGGGCTCGGGTAAATCTTCAGTCTGCAACCACCAACCAATAGAATGCGACGCCAGTTGTCGCAACCCAAATCCCGGCATCAATGTCGCTAAAAGAGACAGAAAGGGCGGTGCTTCTTTGATAATCATATCCTGGAGAATATTACCCGTATTCTGGATATGACCCATCGGGTATGGAAACTCTGGTTCTCCCCAGTAAAAATCATGGACGCAAATCGTCTTTTGAAACACGGTAGGGTTGAGCGGGGGACTCAGTTGTACCATTGCCGTCATCAGTTGTTTCATGAAGTTGCGCCCCACCAAGTCAGAACTGTTGGCAAGTCCATTCGGGTGCAATTCATTGGCAGAGCGCAGTAGCAGTGCCGCCGAGTTCACGGCACCACAAGAGAGCACCACCATATCGCCAAAAAATAGATACGATTGTCCGCCAATTTCCGCCTCCACGGTTTTGACTTCTTTCCCGGAGGGGCTGGTGTGCAAACACACGACTTTGGCTTCAGTTTTGATGGTGACGTGAGGGAATTTCAATGCAGGGATAATTCCCTCTACCTCGGCATCAGCTTTAGCGTCAATTTTGCAAGGAAATCCATCACAGGTTTTACAGCGGGTGCAACCATTCTTAGTTGGATCGTCCTCACTCAGCTTCAACCCCAAAGGCAAATAAAAAGGATGCAGCCCCTGCTTGGAGATGCGATCGCAAACTGACTGCATCCGGGCTTCGTGGCTCACCGGAGGATAGGGATAAGCTTCGCTCCTTTGAGGCTCCGTCGGGTCGTCTCCCTGTTTGCCGTGAACATCGTAGAGCTTCTCAGCTTCAGTGTAGTAGGGTTCAAAGTCGGGGTATTTGAGCGGCCACTCCGGGGAGATGCCGTCCTGGTGTTTGACATGTTCAAAATCCCGTTCCCGCATCCGTAGCAGAGCCGCACCATAGAGCTTAGTGTTGCCGCCCACCCAGTAGTTAGTTTGAGGACGAAACGGCTCCCCTGAACTGTCGTACCACTGTTCGTGAGCGCGATATCGCTCTTTTCTAAACACCTCGGTGGCATTCGAGTTTTCATCTTCTTTCGGCAAAAAGTTGCCCCGCTCCAGGATCAGAATCTTCTTACCTGTAGGTGCTATTTTTGCTGCTATAGTGCCCCCACCTGCACCTGTGCCAATGATAATGAGGTCATAGTACTGGTCATCAACAATCATTTTTTGACTCTCCTCTGGGTTACCTCAAAGTTTCACAGCAACGCTTATTTCTACTACTGCCAGACATAGATCAGGACAAACAAAATTATCCAGATCACATCAACGAAGTGCCAGAACAGCGAGGTAGCATTCACGCCGAAGTGACCCGAGTCGTAGTTGCCCGGAATGAAAGAGCGAGCCAAAATAATCGTCTGTAACAGGATGCCGGTGAAAACGTGCAGACCGTGGAACCCTGTCAGTAGGTAGAATATCCCACCAAATACTCCTGTGGTGAAGCCAAACTCAAGCTGGCTCCATTCAATTGCCTGCCCTAAGAGAAAGTAGCTTCCCATCGCCATCGTCGCTAACAAAAACAGGCGAAATCCAATCACGTTGTGGCGCCCAAGAGCGCGTTCTGCCAAGTAGATGACGAAGCTACTCGAAACTAGAACCACCGTATTAATCGCAGGCGCCTTGATTTCGAGTCCCGACACTCCGGGCGGCAGCCACTCCGATGTCGTTAACTTGTAGACGATATAGCCCGCGAACAAACTGAGGAAAATGAAGCTCTCCGAGAGCAGGAACACGATGAAGCCAAACATACTGTTAGCTTCTTCATCGTGGAGATGCTCAACGTCTGTATGCTCCAAGGGAGGGTGCAACTGCTCTTTGCTGATCGAAGTGTCCATAGTCAAATTCTGGTTTGGTTTTGGCTGTGAGCGTTAGCCGTCAACGGTTCAGACTTGCCGTAGCCGTAGGGTTCTGAAATCACGATGGGAATTTCCTCAAAGTTCTCTACCGGGGGTGGTGAGGAAACCATCCACTCCAGTCCAATTGCCCGCCAGGGATTATCGGGTGCTTTCTTGCCCTCGATCCAAGAACCCACTATGTTGAGAATGAAGGGTAGCGTGGACATCCCCAGCAGGAATCCGCCGATACTGGCAATAACGTTCCAGAATTGATACTCTGGGTCGTAAGAGGAGACTCGACGCAACATTCCTTGCAATCCTAATGGGTGCATGGGCAGAAAGTTGAGGTTGGTGCCGATGAAGGTCAAAAAGAAGTGCAACTTGCCTAAGCTTTCGTAGTACATCCGCCCAGTCATCTTCGGGAACCAGTGGTAGATGGCAGCATAAATGCCCATCGTTACCGTGCCGTAGAGGACGTAGTGGAAGTGACCGACCACAAAGTAGGTATTGTTGACGTGAATATCAACCGGAACGGAGGAGAGCATGATGCCGGTGATGCCTGCAAACACAAACATCACCAATCCACCCAGCGCAAACAGCATCGCTGTATTCAGCCGCAGCTTCCCGCCCCAGATCGTAGCAGTCCAGGCAAACACCTTAATCCCAGTCGGTACAGAAACGCACATCGTCGAGAGCATGAAGATAATCCGCATCCAGCCCGATGTACCACTGGCATACATGTGGTGTACCCAAACCAGACCGCTGACTCCAGTAATGATCAGCGATGAGATTGCGACCACCTTGTAGCCGAACAGGGGTTTGTGAGCATAGACTGGGAATATTTCCGAAAAAATCCCGAACACGGGCAGTATGATCACGTAAACGGCGGGGTGTGAGTAGAACCAGAAAAAATGCTGGAACAGAATTGGATCGCCTCCCTTAGCAGGGTCAAAAAAGCTGGTGCCAACGCTAAGGTCAAATAGCAGCATCACCGCCCCCGCCGTCAGCACAGGCAGTCCAAACAGTTGGATAATTTGGGCGCTAAATACTGCCCAGACGAACAACGGCATCCGAAACCACGTCATGCCCGGTGCTCGCATCCGCACAATCGTGGTGACAAAGTTGATTGCCCCCATAATCGAAGACACCCCGGATATTGCCACTGCTAGGAGCCAGACGAATTCGCCATTAATCAAGTGACCTGTTGGGTTCTGGAGACTGACTGGAGGGTAAGACCACCAGCCCGCTTGAGCGGGACCGGACGGGAGAAAGAAACTCCCCATCAGCAAAATTCCCGCCACCGGCACCATCCAGAAGGCGGCGGCGTTAAGGCGAGGAAACGCCATATCTCGCGCCCCAATCATCAGTGGTACAAGATAGTTGCCAAGACCAACTAGAGATGGAAACGTCCATCCGAACAGCATGACGGTGCCGTGCATGGTGAACATGGCATTGTAGACGCTGCGGTCAACTAAATCCGATTCTGGGGTCATTAGTTCTCCCCGAATCACCATCGCGAAGATACCCCCAATCAGGAGGAAAATGAACGAAGTGACTAGGTACTGAATCCCAATCACCTTGTGATCAGTGCTAAAGCTGAAGTATGTCCGCCAGGTGGTTGCTTTTTCGTGGTCAGGTTTTTCACTCGCAATGCTGATGCTTTGTTGGATATTTGTCATTGACGACTTTCCTTTCAACTGGGATAATTGACCAGAGGAGGCTCAGCAGGTACAACCGTGGGCCAGCCAGTTTTGAATACCTGATTTGATTCCTGGGTATACTCAGAATCCGCCTGATTGGTTGCCGGGACTCGCTGTTTGGTTGCTGCCGCCTCAAGCCACTGGTTGTAGTCTTCTAAGGATTTGACCACAACAGGAGCCTGCATCGTCGCGAAGTAGGTGCCGCTAAATTGGGAATCGGTCAGTCGATATTTACCAATCCGCTGCGGAGTGAACTCTAAGTTAATCGTGCGTTTGGGAATAATGTCTTGCTTGATTCGGAAAGCGGGAACATAGAAGCCGTGAAGCACGTCCTCTGAGCGCAGCGCCAGACGCACGCGCCGATTGGCGGGTAGCTGCAATTCGGTACTGGTGACATCTTGGTCTGGGTAGTGGAACACCCAAGCCCACTGCTTGGCAACCACTTCAATTTTTTCAACGGGTTCAGTCGCTCCCTCTATTGGGGCAGCATCCGCCGATGCCATTGCCGTTGGCAAATGCATGTGTGCCACCTCCATCGCACCCTGAATCCCCATTTGTTCATAGACGTTGTAGCTGTAAAATCCAATCCAAATCACTAACAGGATCGGGATCGCCGTCCAGACGATTTCTAGGGTGACATTACCCTCAATTGCCGGACCATCTCTGAAGTCATACTTGCCTGCCTGATGGAACAAAACTGAATATGTCAGGGTTCCCGTCACTCCCAGGAAGATAAATGCGCCCAGCGTCACTAGGAAGCTAAATAGCTGATCAATCAGCAACGATTCTGCTGAGGCTTGAGGGGGGAACCAGGAGTAAGCCTGCTGCCCGATCCATACGCTCACGACGCTTAGGGCGATCGCAATTGCCATCAATTTCAACATCAACTGAATTTTCATCACCACCAATCCTAGAAATTTGAACTGGATGACTTCAGGGGCAGGTTGAAGCCAGAGCCCTGCTGCAGCAAATTCCCGGCGGTATTATGCACTCCAAATTCCGCCGCCATTTGCGCCCCCAGTGTCCCGTGGATGTACATCACCAACAGAATCACTAGCGCTACCAGCAGATAGCTCCACTGCACTTGTTGGCTCGCGTCCTGCCGCCAGACGTAGCGCATTAATCCTCTCCATACGGTCATGCCCACAATCAGAAATAATAGAAACACTCCACCGACACCATGCCAGAGCATTGTCTCCATTGCCTGCAATCCCCAGGCACTCCTAACATCAGCTGGCGGTTCTGCCAGCATGATTTCGTAACAGCCTGCTGCCACGGTGAAAAACGTGATCACTGCTGAGCCCAGCATGTTGTACCAGCCGACATCAAAGAAATTGGCCCTAACTGCGGGGAGCGCCAATACTTTGAAGATAGGTTTTTCTAGGGGGAACAGTACACCAACGACATCAAAGGCAATCCCGACAATAAACAGACCCAGCGTCAGATGCACCAAGTTTGGATGAATCGGGATAGTGTAAGGCAGCCCGTTCACGCCCATCTGTGCGCTCATCTGGTTAATTAGTTCCGAGTTCATCGCCAAACTCCTTCCTTCAGGGCTTCAACAACTCTTACCGTGTGCAGTCCATACACCCAAACTAGTTCGTCTCCGAGATACACCTGCACGCACACTACAACTGTCAATAGCAGTCCCACTCCCAGATAAGGAATTGGCACTTTTTGTGGGTCGCGTGAACGCAGCACATAGCGCCAGGCTGTAATCGCTGCAATCAGCCCTGAAAGCGACCAGCCCAGCAGCGTGTGTAAATTTAGCACTGGCTCAACCGCTTCGTAAGGCTCCGCTAGACCCGCTTCTATCTGACCAAAAATGATCGCTATGAAAATAGATATCGTGGCGAAAAACATATTCCACCAACTCACTTCAAATAGACGGTAGTTACGGGTTAAATAGCCCACTACATCACAGAAGAAAGCAAACAGGACCATCGCAATCACGAAGTGGACTACGATCGGATGAATCGTATCAGGGTAGGGTAAATTGTGGTCGTTCAAAGGCGGAAGATACTCTAGCACGGTCTTCTCCTCGTTCTCAGTAAGTTTTCAGGTCTTATTGGTTCTGTTCTCTGGTTAAACCTAGACTTATTTCTCCCAGATTCAATCTTTGGTGAGTGGTCTTCAATCAAAATTATCTTGAAGATTGCCTAACACAAGTCAACACTTTTTCCTGGAGAAGTTTAGTTACTTATGTAACAGTTGGTTGATTAAAAAAAATATTTCTTTAGTCAGTATTTTATGTTAATGGACAATGTGTTAACCCCAAAAATTTATTTAATTCTCCTAGTTAAACAATTTATTTATAAGTATCAACCCCTAAAAATTAAAAAAATAGTTATGCTAGGGTTTACATAAAATGAGCGGATTCGAGATATGCACTTTCATGTAAAATTTTATTTGTAACTGTTAAACGTCAATTCCATATGCTTAAAAGAATCTTTCCTAAATACATGTACATATGATTAAAAAAATCTTCCCTAAATACATGTGGATTTAGTCTGTAGCCGTTCACCAAAGTTCCCTAAATGCTGGAATAGTTGATACCTTCATCTGGAACTTACGTTCCCTATAAGCTTACATACCCATTAAAAATTTGACAATCAGTAAAAATCAGATTAAAATCATATAAAAGTCATAACTACGCTTGAGCGATGCTCTAACGACGATAAACGTAGAAATTGCATACTTCCTTCACCCTTGAGTTCAATCGAAATTTGCCTTTAACTTGATGAATCATCAAGTGGATTAGACGTGGCAACCAAAGCAAATTTGGCAGTTTTGTCGCAAAAACTGCCTCCAGTCTGGTAGATATGCTTAGTTAAAGTCTCCCCCAACTGTAGATGCGCCCTATGGCTACCTCTGCCCTCTATCGGATCTCAATGCCCCAACACTCACGTAGCTAAATAAATCATCAAGAACTCGATTGGCTGATAGATAGCTACCAGAGAGCCAATAAAACTCATCAACTACATGTACTTTACCCTGCCTGGCAACATTAAGCTTTGACCACAGAGGTTCTGCAATTAGTTGATGGAGAGCGTTCTTTGACTCGGCAGAGTCTTTGAAGCCGTAGAGCACTACAAATAGGATATCCCCATCTATCTGGGTGAGAACCTCTGGAGATATATTGTAGCCAACGGAGTTGTCCCCCTTCTTTTGAGTTGCTGTAGCATCCAAATTTTGCGAAGTAGGACGGCTCAGACCGGCATCCTCTAAGATCACTCCAGAAAATGAACCTTTGGTTAACACGTTAATCGTCTTTGGAAGGAGGCGCACGACGGAAACTACAGTCTTTTTGAGTTGGGAACCCATCTTTTCTTTGAACTTGGCTAAGCGTGCGTTATAATTATTCATTAAACGTTTTGCTGTCTCGGTTTTCCCCAAAGCGTTTGCTGTCAGCATAAACGGCTGTTTCCAGTCTCCATTGCTTTCCATCTTGACCAGAACAGTGGGTGCAATATGAGACCACAAACTGTAAGTTTCTCGGTTCCGAATCGTGCCCAAGATCAAGTCCGGCTTAAGAGTCAAAACCTTTTCCATGTTGGGCAGTGTGCCAATTGCACCAATGTCTTGAATGCTGCGGTGATCCTCTAGCCCTATCACCTGGAGAGTTTTAGCCGGACTTGGAGCACCCACCAGCTTGACTCCCAGAGCTACAGGTATTTCCACCAGCCATGGATCAATGACGACTACTCGTTGAGGATGGACGGGAACTAAAGTCTGACCGATCGCGTGTTGGACTACGCGGACAGCCACAGGTGATGTTTGACTCGAGGAAACAACGCCTATGTCGCGGGTCTTAGATTGATGACTAAAGGAGCTGCAAGCAGAAACCACTAGGAGCGTGAGCAGCACAACAAAGTACAACTTAGGCATATTCATTCGTGTCACCACTGCTAGCGCCTGATCGCCAAAGTTTTCTGTCTACTGGGACTTTTCTTGGGGAGTTGGGTGGATGTTGAAATAGGCTCGATCAAAGGACTGCCCCAGAATCTCCCGACCAATCGAGGACAAAACGCGATCGCTGTTATCATGCAGGACGTAAAAGGCTGAAGGGGTGACAAGGAGGGCTACAACACTTATAGGTTCAAGGTTTCAGGTATTCATGGTATAAAGAAAAGAGGTCTAGCTTTGTCAACAAGACCTCCTTAATGATAAGATGCCTGAATTTTAC
>JAABUQ010011233.1_pt1 | contig 11500 bp, 12 predicted proteins | sample 5560001 | NCBI WGS metagenome assembly JAABUQ01 (sample SAMN10711888, study PRJNA513371) | rock metagenome | isolation source: Antarctica rocks | place: Antarctica: Victoria Land, Finger Mt nord | collected 2015-12-18
CCCCCCCCCACCCAAACCGCCACCTACAACCTCATCGAATCCCTGCGCCGCGCCAGCGCCCCCTCCCCCAACTCCTCCCCCTCCCACAAACTCCGCACCGGCCTCGACGACATCGCGCAACGACAAGCCAATAACGAGTTAGAGCGACAGGCGCCAAGGAGGTGGAAGGTGGGCGATGTGTATGCGCCGCATGATTTGAGTAGTGTGGAGATGGGGAAGTTTAAGGGGAAATTTGGTGGGGGGGGGAAGGGGATTGGGGGCGGGAGGGGCAGGGAGTGGGGCGATGTGTGTGATGTGCTGGGGGTGGAGCCGGTGGGGGAGTATAAAGTGCGTCTCCTCTTTCTTTTTCTTGTGGGCTGGGTAAAGTGTGTGTCAGGGCATAGGGAAGGCAAATGAATGGGATGGGATAATTGCTGATTTGGGTGTGGTCTCGGTGTAGAATTTTTCCATGATCCAAGAGTTCAGCACGAAGATGGGGCGGATCAAGCACTCGCGGGAGACGGGCCTGCGGAACGTGAACCAGCGCAAGATGGCCAAGGCGATTCGCAGGTCGGTTGGTATGGGGCTGATGCCGAGTGTGCATAAGCATCCGGAGGTGCTGGAGAGGGAGGCGCTGGCTAAGGCGAATGGTGCGCAGCGGGGGGAGTATGGGGGGAGGAGGGGGTAGGGGATGGCGGTTGGGGTTTTGGGTTGTATGTAGTGCGAGGCAAGGGGGCTTGTTTGTGCTCGTTTATAGGTCTACGATGGGGATGGGGATACACGTACAGAGGCATCGCCAGCTGACATTGGAGGGACGCGATACCTACTTGCTGGTGGGGAGCGATGTATTCGTAGCTGTCGAACCACACAGATCCAGTGGAAGATCCAATCCTCACTTGAGTATAAGATACCATATAGATAGATATATAGCTGCATCCCCACCCCCCACACAATATTCCCCAAACCTCCACCCGCTGTCCCAAACCCACGATCAAAGGCTGCCCAATCAAGGGCGCACCCCGACCAAGATGCAAACGCAACCGCCACCAAGAAGCCGTTCGGGAGTAACGCGTGCGCGAGACGCGTGCTCGACCAAACACGGCGTCTCCAGAGTCGCTGAAAGTTTTGAAAGACAAAAGGCCCACCCCGTTAGGATATATGCTGAGAACAAAATCGCTCACAAGAGCCGCCGCGTGCGCCGGAAAAATCAAATTTGAGTGTTCAGAAAATCCAGAAAAAGATGTGATGGCGCGTACAGCGTGAGACTAGCCGATACTGCTGACACCGGCTGATAGCAAGGCCGTACAATCGCGACGTCTAGGTGGTAACCGAGGCTCGATACTAGAAACAGGAAGTCAAAGGACAGAAGGGGTATTTGGTCGCTCATCGAGAGCAGACATGACGATGCCACCCGCGTAATATGCACATGACGGAAGCCTACCCAGTAAATACAACACATATGGAAGGGTGATGTTGGAGGTAGATGTTGTTGAAATCGAAGGGTATCGAATACCCTGATTTCGTTGCAGGTGCTGAAATAGTTTGTTCAACTATCCATGGATGAGAATGACCGGGTTGCAGCTGCTGGATCAAAGACAGTCTCTCGTAGAGCTTCCAGGATTTCCGCATCGCGTTCCAGAGTCTCAGAAAGGGGAACCAGACCGCGAAGAAAGTTGATGGTCCGATCAAAAAGCATCGACAGGGTTTCTGCCGAGACGAGCGAGGACAGCGTGCGGGATTTGGACTTGTATGTGGCTGCTAAAACCAGGATGTTGCCGAACTGTCTGTTCCTTTTATTAGCAGCCAGTGAAAGTTGGTACTCTGCCAGATGGAACAAAGGACTTACGCATGAGCTGTCCCGAATATGTTGGTGACAATAAGACGTCGATGACTGAGTATACCATCGAACGCTATAGTACTCTGCCTCGCGGCTTCGATACATGTCTCGCATGACTTCAGGATCTCGCTTCTTGTAGTTTGAGCAGCGGTATCTGGCGGAGGCATAACACTGCCTCTTCGATCTTGCGATCGGCTAATGCTATTTGGAGGATCCGTATCACCGAAATAATCATTTTCAAGAGCATATCTGAGGAAGGGTCGATGTATAATATATTTAGCCCCATAGAATTTTCCACGCAGCCGAGCCGCGTTGATGTCGGTTGATGGGTCATGTGAGTCGTCCCATTCTAGCTCTGGGGGTAGCGCTTTCCTCCATCCACGAAGGGTCTCCATGAAAGCATTTCGAAGCGCGAATCCTTTTGTTGCGCGATCGAGGTCTAGACGAAAACAGATAAGTCGAGTTGAAATGATCGAGTCGAATGACACTTACTCTCTGGCCCATAGAGATCGTTCTGAATGTCGTTGAGTGCATTGCGGATGTGGATCTGACCCGAGTAATAACCCATGATTAATTTGTCCGAATCCCAGTGATGGTAATCTCCTGGCTCTACATAGTCATTCGGATACTCGACCTCACGTATGTCTTGTATGCCGCTACGTGGTAGATCTAGCTCGGCGAGTATATCACTGACTTGATAAGGAAGGTGCGACGGAAACAGTGATTATTGGGTTGGGCTTACCTTTCGAGCTGTGAGCATGCCCAGAAAGCGAACTTGATCATATTCTTCCTCGGATCTTTCTCTTTTCGAAGAAGGGGACTGTGCTTGTTAGAGGTGGCTCACTTGGATAGGTCGACCTTGCTTACTCTCGGACAAGGAAACGACATGCAACGCAAGCGGAAGCTATCCACTTGAAACTCTCAAAGGTTCGAGCGAGTTGACCAACATACAAGCCGGCCAAAAGATAGGCTTGGACGTGCGCAAGATCGTTGCTACCATGGAGATTTCCTAGAATGTCTGTAGCGGGCGCATAATAAGCCAAACCAGGTATAATGTCGATATTCCTAAGATCCTCTGCGTTAGACCTGGGACTTGGCAGGCTATTGCGGTACATGCTGGCGGGTGATGGAGCGGCCATCATGCGAGCGGGTGTCGGAGGAGACATGGCCATTGAATTTGCTGGCGGTGATTGCGTACTCCTGTGAGGAGATTGGTGCTGAGGCCCATAGGCCGTTGTCCCTCTCGAATCACGTTTCGGTCGTGGAACCCCCGGCAGACGATCTTTCCACTCGCATATTCTACCCAAAGCCATCACGAGAAGGACGACCGCTGTTGAGATGGAACGCTCAAACTGTATCTCACGTTTAGGAGGCGCTGAAGCATAGCCAGGCTCTGTAGCAAAACTTTGTGTGTAGCCGTCCGAATGTTTTCTTTTCCCTCCCGCGGACGTGCCTCGAAGCACATCAACGCCAATGCCGGAGGCTGGTGAAGAGAAAAGAGATCTCGTCAGTCTCTGTTCCGTGGTATTGTAGCGCAAAGAAAACCTTTCGATCATGCGCGTCAAGCGGGGTTTGTCAAGAAAGGGATGCAAGACATAGATGTTGTCCAGATAGCTATCGAGAAGGCGTCTGAGCGTCAGAGGATGGATGTTCAGAGAGAAGTCAAAGTTCGGATCGCTAGAGTGTGGACCGTTTGGCGTGGTGACCGGCGGGATAAAACCATAGCCCCATAGGCCCTCAGGTGGCGAGGAGGGACTGCCAGCATCGGCAACCTCCTCGCTACGGCCACTACTTGGGCTGCCTGTGTTTTGATAAGAGCTTTGATGAGCAGGACTTTCAGCGCCAGGTTGGCCCCCGTCTCCTCTGTCTCGGCCTTCGCCAACTCCGTAAACACGCAAGACCCCCCTTTCTTCTTCTAAATACATGACATAGTCCTCGTTTGCAGCATAGCCGCTGAGACTCCTCGGACGGAGCAGCCTTTTGATCGATGGCCAGGCAAGAAGTTTATGAGCCGCGGTTTTATGATCAACAATTACAACGATAGGAGCAACAACAAGACCTGATTCAGTGGGAGCCGATTCTGTGCTGGTCGTGGCGTGAGATCCGCTCGGGCTTGCCTCAACTTTGGGCTCCTTGTACCTAGATGTTTGTGCAAGAGCGTGGGACGATATTTTTTGATCCGGGGTGATTTTCCTCTTCGGACTTTCTAGATTAAAGTGCTGGCGGTTTATTGACCTTCTGTCTGGTCCTTCTATCGCATTCATGGAAGTTGGTGTGCCAGAGCTTAACAGAATTTTTTCAATCCGCTCAATAGAAAACTGCAATGGAGATATCATGGATTCGAACTTATCGAGCTTCCTTTCCTGGAGGTCGAACCTTCGGTCTTGGGCTTGCAAATGGAGGTCGAACCGTCGATCTTGGGCCTGTAGATGGACGTCTTGAGCTGCCAAGAGGTCCATGATTGCTTGATTGGCACGATCAGCCCTGCCACGACTTAGTCAATCATACAGAGATCCGAGAAAGGGATTTTTACTTCGCAGGAGCCACGTTTTGGTAATTGCAGTTCATTTGGTTCTCGACACAGAAGCTGCATTTGGGCCTGCCTTCGTCACACTTCGCCTTCCGTTGCCGACAAACGTCGCAGGCCTAGATCAAAACGTTAAACGTGGTCTCCGTGGTGTGCGGAGATCCAGTTTACCTGAGTGGCCCGATTGCCCTTTTTCGATCTTTGCATGATTTGATAGCTCGATTGAGGACCATAACCTCCTCCAGAAAAGGGATGGGGAGTGGCACTGACCGGCGATTGACTATACTCGGGGTGTCCCTGCGCGACGGAGTGGGCATTCTCTGGATATGCAGACATTGGGAGACCATGATGGGCATTTCCGTTCATGGGTCCGTCATGGTTCGGATAGCCCACTGCATGCCCAGCGGCGTCGGTAGAATATGTAGGAGGATAATGCCCTTCGGTGGTCGCAGCACTGTTCAAAGGTCGTCCATCCGGATATTGCTGGTAACCATCGGGGGAACGCATAATCGCCGAAGCACTGCCACGTCGCGAGTAAGTGGGCTCTGAAGCATAGTGCCGTTGTTCTCGTGCTGGGGTGTTGTGACCCGATTGAGGTTGGGTGTAACCGCCGGTGGGATCGGGCAGAGCTCGGTTGTGATCATGGGCGCCAGACTCGTAGTACGGAGAGGGTGGTGGAGGGGGAGCCCCGTGCGGATAATGGTTGCGTGGCGGGGGAGGGTGCGACGAGTAGCTGTGCGACGGGGCGATAGGGGGTTGCTGCTGCATCCGGTACGAGACATCATTATATGTATCCAAACGCGGTCGCTTTGCCTCTGGACCTTGACCCTCCATCTATTCGGCTCTCAGTCGTGACAAGATCCATCTGCTCCGCCAGTAGCCATATGACGTTGCTTTCTTCAAGGACAGCTCTTCTAGAATCGCGGCAACACGCTCCAGGTTTGCGTCCACAAGCGCATTGGGCACTTCCTCGATGCGGCGGTCGGAACAGTGGGGAGCGAAGTGGTACACGGCGCGGCTCCTCGCAGACTCGTATCGTCTGACGAGTGCAGCTTGGCGATTGGTCAGCGACAGCACGACAGATTGGACCACGCAAGACCAACAAGAAGTTCTGATGTTGTGTAATGGAAAGTCGAGGACGGTAGGTGGTCTGAAATGTGCACTTTCGGCGACAATAGGGTAGTCAATGCCCAGTGGGCGCGGCCGACGTCAAAGAGCGGTAAGATTGATATGCGCAGCTGATGAGGGGTTGCAGGAGGGGGGCAATTGAAGGAGTGGTCCCGTCCTTGTCCAGCAGAGCGAACGAGAGCGTGCTCCTACTTGCTGCTTGCCGGTCTTGCTGCACCCAATGCACCCACGACGTCGCGTTACTGAAGGCGAAAGACGTAAAGCTCGGTTGGATATCGTGATATATTCCTTCAGTCAATAATACCGCACTGTCCATGGAGAAGATACGGGGTAGCTCGAGCCTTGTCTGGCAGTGTCTGCTGACCGGTAGCTCCGAGGCCTCATCCGAGCAGTCAGTCCCAAGTCCAAGGAGCCGGACATCGAGGCGTGACAGGGGTCGCCTGGGGAGGGAACCAGATGGGATGGCGGAGTAGTCACTAATGCTTAGACAGGCCAAGCGTTAGGCCCGAATTACCACACGAGTAGTGGTTAGCATAACAAATCGATTACCGCAAGCATCGTCAAACCCCTGGTCGCTGTTCGAAGTCAGGGATCTCTCACTTCGCCCTCTTCCATGTTTGCTGGCAATGATTGGCCTGCCATCCAACGTTATATCGACCCACGGCCGATCTCTTCGCTCATCCCACACCGGCCCACAGGACACTTCCCATCATGGCGATCTGGGTTCTAGAAGGCTTGTTGAATCTGTCATTATGACTTATAACGCACCCTACCCCATGCCAGAGCCGAGATCTGACAGCTGTATGAGCCTTATTCCCACGTCGGTAGCACGTCGGTCGCGCAGCTTTTGCTCGTTAATATTATTACAGATAAATCCCTGATATTCCTTCGACCATCATCACAGACCGGCGAATGCTAATAAGCGCCTGAGACCGACAAGTACCCAGCACGGAGTAGCGTGCTCTGCCTTTGAGGTTAGAGCCTGGGGCTTGCACCGCATTGAGCATGGGCGGTCGTCAAGAAAACCAACACTATGGCTGACTATCCTATCAAGAGGCGATGCCGCTTCGACGTCAAACACCCATCGTTATTTGCTTAAGGCTAGACTTGTCCTCAATGTTGCTGCAACCGGGTTCAAGGATCTGGGACCAGCCTGCCACGCGACAGCCCATCCAACGACGGCGCGCCAGTTGCGGTATCTCTCACCCGCCTTCGCTGAAGGGCCTGCTCATATTTCGCCGTCAAGCACATGGCTTCCCGTCCCGGAGCAGGTGTAATTCGTGAATGACCAATTAGCCAAACACGAGCAGAAGCGAGCATGGAAGTAGGCGTTCAAAGCTTACTGCTGTGTTGTATAATTGTATGGAGGGTCAAGCCCGGAAGCTGTCGTTAGACTACAATCACTGGTGTTGAAGGAAGCATAAACAGGAGATCATCGTGAATCTTCCGCATGCGATGCACGGTTCATGTGGTGAATGGTGATCGATCTGCATTGATGGTCGGTCGCGGCGGTACACCGTAACTCCGTAGATTCCCCAGCATCAGGATGTACTTAACGGAGTAATTCTCCTCGTGGCGAATACTGCTGGACATAGTGAGTGATATTATTGCTACTCCGGTACTCCGTGTGTTGACTCCCATCTACTCCCCGAAGCCATTCCACTCCGAGGACCACTATACATCTATACCTTCTCCACGCCAAAAACAACGAATACTACCTTGAGGCACATCCGTAGCAACTTCCATCTAGTAAATTACGAGGCTGGACTGGCGTGGACCCTGTACGCCTGGCGGTCAAAAAGTAGCACTATCCATGGTACTTTGCGCTGAAGAGCGTTAAGCCACACACTTTGACTTCACGCAACGAGCGTGGGGGGGCGCTGTGAGCTAGGGCATTTCCCTTCATCACCTTTGTTGTGCTCGAGCTCAGAGACTCTCAGCCCTCAGGGCCTCAAACCACGTTGATCTTGTACTAGTAATTCCGGCTATGGATCGAGGAACGCTATCGTAGCTGAAGATCACAAAGCCACGGAAGGGTTTTGACGAGCATCGCTGGAGCATCGCTGTCAAATATAGGAACACAACGAACAAGATATGGAGATTCACCATGAACCAAAACCAATCACAATGTCAATTGAGCCTCAAAGGTTGCTATCATCACTTCTGAGCTTATCATGGTGTTGGTCAAGTGCTCGCTAACACTATCAAGGAGGATCGCCTATCGAGATCGACTTATCACTTCATGACGAAGAACCACTGTGGCTCGACTATGGTTTGTGTCAGGTAATAACACCTACCTCTACCAGAAGCACGCGGTTTTGATGTGATTATTGGCCTACCAACCTTCCAATTCTAATGCTGAACAGTGAGCACGTGCGTGAAGCAACGTCCGGAGATCGTAAACTTCGAATCTAGATACACGCTTCTGCCCAAAATCGTATCGTTGGCTTCGATTGATTCTGAAGTCTGCGGGAAGTTTCTCATTGGTCGATAGATCTGTTCATCTTCCATTGGTACCGTGCCTGGATTTTCGCTTCGTAAGCGTCATATCTACGCCTTTGTTTGTTGCTATTTTAGACTTCTCGCAGACCCCGAAGAATTGGCATATGTTGCTTCTCCTCGGAGGCTCGGACTGGACCGGCAAAGCAGAACCAGGAAAACAGCCCACTATCAAGGTGGATCTACATTTACAGTACTCAATGCCCGTAAGATTGGAGAAGGGCATGGCAGAAGTACAGAGATTGCTGAACAATGTTCGGGTCGCGCATGCAGTCTTGCTCGTTGGTATCAGAAGGGACTAGTGATCATATGTGGCTACATGCTTGCTCCAAGACAGACAGGCAGCGTTGAAGCAGCCCCTCCCGTGAGGGGTATGTACTTCTCAGTTGCAGTCATGAATGCGAGTCTGTCCACCTGCTGCAGCTACACCTGCGACGATTGACTGCAGGTGCGCCTATTTGGACTCACAATTCGCTCGCAGTGCAGCATTGTGTTGAGATGTCGTGTCACTTGGTAGGCGGATGTATGACCGTTCCGTATCTCTTCATCAGTCTCGCAGCGATGGGTTAACACTCAATGCTGTCTCTTCTAAGGGGTTTATCTCATACAACCTTGCAGCCTTCGGTCCAAGAGCACACAAAAGGTTATGGCCCAGACAACAGCGCCCGCAATTGGAGAACCCCATATCAGACCTTCGCTCGGGGTATCTTGTGGTTCGTGCAGTGTGGAGCATCTGGATGCGGATATCGGATTCGTCACGAGCCTGCGTCAGGATGTGATTCCGATCGTAAGAATCGTTTCCTACAGATCCAGGTTTGCTGCTCTAGGTGCGCAAGCTCGCTGGAAATGGTGTGCAGGCTGCATGCTTAAGCACGGAATCGCGCTTGATGCGCCTCTGCTGCAGGGAACTAGAGTACAGTGTGTCTGGTGCTCACTGCCAGTTACCCGGATTCCAGACGCATCTCACATGATTATCACACGTTCGACGGCACAATGTATTGCGTGCGAATTGCAAGCCATCAACGCTCTCAATTCAGGACTAATTTCAGGCCTTCTCTACAATTTGAATATCCTCCACCCCATTTTTCGAGACAACAAAAGCGCATATGTGCAATTTGGGCATTGACAAGTTAAGGCGCTTGGTTCAAGTCCAAACATTTGGTCGCACAGCAGGCGCCACCCGTTTGCTGGTGACATTGTACTAAGTAAATGTTGTATCAGCATTGCGTGCGCCTAGGAATGTTCCCAACAGCTTCGACCCTGATAGGCGGAGAGTGCTCCGGGCCAAGAACCTGGTATGGAGCATGGCGTTCTATGTGCGCCGTTTGTGACACAGAGCATATCTCATTCGCCATGAACGGCTCTATGTCCGAAAAGTTGACTGTTTAACGACTTAATGTATCAACGACTTTACGGTCCGGGAGCGGAAAAGCCTAATGCACCCGCTTCCGCATGTCTCATGCAGACCAAGACATGTGGGGAAAAGTCTCATTCGATGACTTGTTCTCACCACCAGCTATACAAGGCTTTGCGGAAGGTGAAGCGAGTCTGGCCGTACTATTCCATTCAGCATTTCGTTAGATTCAGGTCGGCAATCTCCCTACCAAAGGCCTTGTTCTCAGCTCCACTCTGACGAGGAGATGTATATTCCACTCAGTAGGTCGTAGATATATGGCTTCTTGAGCGGAACTCTTGTCGTCGATTTTTTCCCAACATGACTTCGGTCAGAGTCTCTCAGGGTTTGTCTTACAATTATCGAAAGCATTTCTTTTTTACCAAGACTTCTTCTTTCCCGCACCAGGAACTGCCCTCGCGTACACGCGCGGTTTTTCAGAATGGAAGAAGAGAATTAGTGTACCACTATGGCATTCCCCATGCACAACATCTTTCTCACCTTCGGATTAATCTTGCACGCCTTTACCGGGTCCATTATGTGTACCAGCGCAGCCTGCTGTGGCCAGCTGATTCAGGCCCGAAATCTTTGACGGCCATAGCAATGTGGATCCAGAAGGTGTGTAGTAGGTAAGTCAGTCATGTGCTCCTGCCACTGGAAGCTGCCATGCCCAGAAAGGACTCGAAATCAGAGATGGGCAAGTGCAATGAAACAGTCCCATCGAGAAAGTGCTGGGAACACTATTAGGGCCTCACTGACAAGATGGATCAAACACGTATCTGGAGGAGAAGTAACAGTACCAAAAGTACGTTTAATCGATATGACGATGGACTGATTGGCCACCAGTGCTAGATCTATGGAAAAGAGGGAAAGCAGTACTCCACCACAACACTCAAGAGTATGGTGGTAGAGAAAGCGAAGCACAGGCAGTGTTGACCCAGCCTTCCTCATCAGCTACGAAGAAGGTACACCATGCCAGCGCATGGGGTAGTAGCGCACAAGGGTCGAGAATGGCCAGCTGCTCAAGCAATCCACACAGAACCAGTGGGTTTTCAACGACGGAAAAGCCTAAAAGAGTTCAGAGAGTGGATAGCCGTCAAAACCAAGCGTTTCCCCAACCTACACACCACATCCACAGCGCAACCTATAAGCTCTATCAAGCCCCAACCAAAATAACAGTGTTCTCTTAACCCAACGCACTATCTTCTGTTGGTCCATTTGCCCCTAATCCATCCCCTCGGCCCAGCTAATACGTCCCGGGCCACCTTTTTCAACGCCCAGCAATCGTCATCCTAGTTTCGCGTTGGGCTCTCTTTCCCCACGTCCTTTTCGTCTCTACTAATAGATTTCGAGTAGCTGAAAGATTCCTTGTGTGTTAGAGAGACACCAGACACTTCTCTTCAATTTATCAAGGGGAGCTTTACCATTAGGTTCCGTCGTATATGCGGTTATAACGTCAAGAGACTTCAGAAGTCGTTGAGTCATCAAGTCGTCGATCCGTCGAACAGACATATAGCTAGCTGGTCAAGTGCTTCAAGTCGCCAAGCAGAGACACAGCCAAACAAACCTTTCATCAAATAGGCCTCTCATCAAATCCTCTCGTCTGCCAGCCCTCTCATCAACCAGCCCTCTCATCAAACAGCCCTCTCATCACCCAGCCCTCTCATCAACCCGCCCTCTCCCCAAATAGCCCTTCCACCAACCAACCCCAACTCCCAGCCTCAAACCCCAGCCCAGCTCCCCCTCAAATATCATCCCACTCATCGCACCAGCTTCCCCACCAGCTAATTCTCCACCCCCCGTTAGAGAAATCAAACTCCAAAACCCCTATTCCAACTCTCTCACAAGACACGCAGAGCGAACATGTCTCTCCACAATTACTACGAGCAGCCATATCCCCTCATCCCCTCTCCCCCATCCAGTCCACTTCTCTCCTTCTTATCCCCTCAGCATCCCCCCCCCTCCACTTATCCCTCCCTTACATCTTTCCTCTTCTTTATCTTTTCTGTCTTATCCCTTTTCTTCTTCTTAGTATCTCTATTCTATTCTTATCTCCTATTCTCTGTTCTCTATCTCATCTTATCCCATCCCATCTTATCCCATCTTATTAGAGCTTATCCCAGCTTATCCCAGCCCA
>JAABUQ010011235.1_pt1 | contig 11495 bp, 14 predicted proteins | sample 5560001 | NCBI WGS metagenome assembly JAABUQ01 (sample SAMN10711888, study PRJNA513371) | rock metagenome | isolation source: Antarctica rocks | place: Antarctica: Victoria Land, Finger Mt nord | collected 2015-12-18
TTGATTTGATTATTCGTGGCATGTGCAGTTTGCGTCCTGGAGTTAAGGGAGTAAGCGACAATATTCGTGTCAGAAGTATCGTTGGACGCTTCCTTGAACACAGCCGTATCTACTACTTCGACAACAACGGACATGCCGAGGTCTACCTCGGTAGTGCAGACCTGATGCAACGCAATCTCGATAAGCGCGTCGAGACAATCTTTCCCATTGAGTCGGCTGACCTACGTGACGTGCTCTATGAAAAGGTGTTGAAAATCTATCTAACCGATACCATTAACACTCATGAACTGCAAAGCGATGGTACATATCAACGTCCTTCTGCTCAAGAGGAGTTTGATTGTCAGGAATGGTTCATTACGCATCCTCTGTTTGGAAATGAGGAAGTAGCAAGTGTGGAGGAAACGATAGCCGAGGCATCTTTTTCGGACATAGATTTGTAACATCACAAAAAAAACTACGACGGCAATCTTTCCTTGATGAGCTTTTCTTCAAGAGTCGCAAGGTACCTTTCGGGCGATTTGCGGAAGCGGTATTGCATGCGCCGTGCTTCGTGGCGATGGTTCAGTTCACTCCGCAAGGTACGCCATCGGGTGAGATCGGTTGGACACAGCTCTGGTCCAGAAAAAGGATGCAGACGGGAAGCGATGGAGGCCACCACTCGAACGGCTCCACGGACTACCAAGCCTGGTGACGCCTGTTTTCGCCCGGTCGCTCGTCGTTCATGGTAGCGTGCTGAGCCGAAATACTGCTCCAACTCGTTGTTCGTGCGTGGGAGATCGGCATGATCGTAGCAGTGAAAGAGGCCAGGCCAATAGCTGGTGGTGACTTTGCGAAACGTCGAGAGCATCGTGGCGAGGGTTTCAGATGGTATTGAGGTTTGCTCCATCTCCGTTAGGAAGTTTTCATAGGCGTGACGTACTCCTGTCGTGGCCTGTTTTTCATCATTGCTGAGAATATGCGCAGCACGGTGGACCCACATGTATCCTTGTTGCACATCTGACCACAGTGAAGCTGTTTCGGTGAGTCCTTTCTCCAGGAAAATCTGCATGCGTTCTAACTCATTCGGTAAGCCCCTTTTTCAGAGACCCGAGTGAGTGAAGCAACAATGGCAGCTATGCGCTCGTAGAGCTTGAGGCCGGACGCTTCTAATGGTGGCCTGCCATCATCGGTTAAGGCACTGCGGACAGCCAAACAATACCCATGGATCGCGGTCGCCTCTGCGTCAATCCGTTTTTCGACGGCCCGCTCAATCGGGCGCACTCCACGCAGATGCTTTTTCAATTCTTTTTTGGCATGTCGATCCGCTTCATACACCGGTTTGGCCGCTTCACGCAGGTAATGGAAGTGACACAGCTGGTGCGGAACGTCTGGCAACACCGCCTGAACTGCCTTACGGATGGAATGCTGTCCATCCGAGATCACCCCACGGATCGGAATATCAACCACCTGTTGAACCTCGCGAAGGAGGCTGGCAAGCTCCGCTTCACAAGCACTGAGCAAGCTCCGAGCCAGGAGCACTTCCCCAGAAAGACAGTCACGCAGCACCCAGAGGACCTCGTGACCAACGTCTGGTTGTAATCCGTCGATGGCAAGGATGATCTGCCCTTGCGCCTGGAAGCGGTCATGCAACCGTTGCTGATCCGCCAAGCGCAGCGACACCAATTCCTCATAGCGTTGGAGCAGATGCGTCACGGTCCGTTCGGCGATCGAAATTCCTCGGTCACGGAGAGCCTGATGGATGCGCAGGAATGCTCCTGTGAGAGGTGTAACGTAGCGTGCCAATCAAGGCAATGACGTCCAGGCCAAACTCCCCATGCGGCAGAGCCCACCGGCCCTCTTCTTCGGGCCGATATGTACGATGATAGAGGGAGCAGTCCTCATTCTGGCAGCGTCGTACTTTAAGGCTCAGGTGACACATTCCCTGCAACGTCATGATCCGTCTGCTTGTGTGGTAGGCGATCCAAAAAGGTCCTGCACACTTCGGGCAGAGCGTCTGCAAAGGGGTGAACTCATACTGACTTGCAATCTCGATCTGCTTGAGATGCTTTGCCATAGTATCTCCTTCTAGTCACTCATCCTCTGATTTTCTCTCAGCGCAGATCCGAAGACGTCCGCGCTGTTCTACACAGACGGCGCGTTCGCGTCAAGTACCACTTCGTACACCGCCGTCTTGTCGCCGGGATAGCGCACCATGAAGAGGATATTCACCAACCAGCCGGCCAGGCCCGCACAGATCCACTTGCGCGCTCGTTTCGCTTCGGGGCCAGCAAGTCGGCGTGCCACACCATCGATAGCACGACTCTGTGCCTGGCCCCCAAATGTGCAGAGCGCAAGCTGGACGTGTGAGGTATGCGCAATACGTCTGACCTTCCAGCTCGATGCAGGCGTCATGAAGTACAACTTTCCCTCCATCGCCATCATCCCGACCGGGGTATCCACTCCCTGACCGTTGCGGCGAAAACTGGTCAGCAAGACCGTATGAGACCTTCCCGAGTGGATGAGCAGGGTTTCAATCTGATTGAGAGCGGTCTGCTTGCTCATTGGTGGATTGCTCCTCCAAAATTCGTCGTGCGCAACTGTGCCCAAGGTGTTCGATAGCGGACATAGGTGCCAAAGAGAATGGCCCCGATGAGAAAACTGCTGCCATCAGTGAGTTCTGAGACGACCAGTCCCCACCATCGCAGGCCCGTGTCCTGCAATGGGACAAAGATGACCCCACCTGCTCCAAACACGCCAAAAACGAGAATGACGTACCAAAACGCCCAGGTCTTCCCTTGCCAGGAAAAATAGGCTCCCAGAACATAGAAGAGACAAAAAAGGACTGCTACCAGGCGATACCACACAATAAAGGTGGAGGCCGCCTGCATGGCGGCAGCAGCACTCAGTCCCATACGCTGAAAAACACCCGCCATCACGGCAGTATTTTCAAACACAAATCCTACCAAAATGCTGCCAATGATCATGGCAACGGCGAAGTACAGGACGGCACGCTGCAATCGCCGGGTCCAGGATGTTGGGTGCAGCGTCATAGTACTTTTCATCAATTTTGCCTTTCTCCTTTACCACAGGAATCATGTCCAGATAACGCTGATGGCGTCGTTCACGGTGGCGCACCAAGGCGCTTGGCGGTGATCGCCTATCGCCACATTCAGCGATTCTTGGCCCCGCTCACCTCAAGGGCAGCCTGGACCTCACCGGCGCTCTCTGCGGCATCGAGGAGAACCGACGCCAGATCAGCCCTGCTGATTGTGTATGGCCCGGCATCGAAGTCGCCATGGACACGACGGACATGCCCTGTGGCAAGTCCATCGGTGAGCTGCGTGGCACGCACAATCGTCCAGTCCAGATGACTGGAGACCATAGCCTGCTCCATGGCTGCCAGGTCAGCGTAGGGATGGCGAAACATCCACTTCACCAGTTTGACGACCAGCCAGGGGTGGGTCGCCACCAGTGAATGCGAACTGACACAGATGAGACGGCGCACGCCAGTTTCCTGCATCGCAGTAATGATGTTTTTGGTCACCTCGGAGACGATTGTACTTGCCTTCAGCCCTGGCGAACTCACTACGGCAATGACACAGTCTTGCCCATCCACGGCTTCCCGTACCTTGGCGAGATCGCGCCCATCACCATGCACCACGGCTTGAAGTCCTTGAACGCTCGTCAATTCCTGGGGACGTCTAGTAAATGCGGTCATCCGATGGCCGTGATGGAGACCTTGCTCAAGAACATGCCGACCGGTGCGACCAGTCGCGCCAAACACAGCGATTTTCATACAAACTGCTCCTTTCGCGAGATCCGTTTCGGTGAACGCTGTACCAGTACGCCTAGGATGATGCCCAGCAGGAGCATACCCGCCAGGATAAGCCAGGAGAAGAGCATGTCTGGTTTTATGGTCATCAGACAAAGAATGCCGATCAGCAACGCCAGACGGATGGCCTCCGCGAGCCAGAGCCGTGGAGCCAGCAGTTGGCTACGCAACTCGTCGGGGATGGGACCGGGTTCAGCCGCCCGTGCCATTGCAACCACCTGCTCAATGGTTTTGCCATTCATCGTTGCTCCCATGATAGCAAGCACAACGAAGGTAACGAGGGCCGCTATCACCCAGGGCGTGGTCCATCCCCACGCACTGCTGACCATATACAATGCTGGGGCGAGAATGACCAGCGAAATGAAGATCATGCTCTTTCCTGCCACATTCGCCACCGCAGCCCATTCTCGAACCTGCTCGAGAGTCGATGCCCCTCTCATGCGTACAAACGCTACGATAATCAGGCTGACCGCAATGAAAAGCGTAACCGCTCCGAGGATATGAATGAAGAGTGCTATGCTATACCACATAGGGCGTTTCCTTTCATGAGGACTGTTCCGTGTGCCCGTTCAGAAGGCGCAGAGTTGTTTCAGGATGTTCGGGTGCAATGAATAATCGTTCGGGATGTCCACGCAGAGCCTCCGCATCCCAGGTCAGCTTTCCTTCGCGCATATCCTGCATGAGAGTACGAACCCATGCTAATTCGCCCTGACGCAGCGCCCGAACATATTCCAATTCCAGCAGCAACAGGCGGTGCAGGCTCTGTCCCAGCCCTTGCAGGCGCGCTTCGATCCCTGCCAGGTCCCCCTCAAGCTCAACGATGCGCGCCTGCAAGGCTTGCAGCGCTGTTTCCTGTGGAAGATAGGCGAGGAAGGAGACAGCAACCGTAAAAAGTGGAAACTCTGGCAACGGTTGCGCCAGCAGTTCTCCCAGCCATTGTACAAAGCTGTCCTGTCCCTCGTCTGTGAGCTGATAGACGGTGCGTTCTGGACGATTCCCCTCACGGCTGATCTCTACGGGCTGAATGAGTCCCGCTTTGACCAGACGATCAATCGCGTGATACAGCGTGCGCTGTTTGCTGCGGGCAAAGTCTTTCTTGCGTTCCCGAATCAGCCGCTGGATTTCATAGGGATGACGAGGCTGCTCTGCCAGCAGCGCCAGGATCGTCAAAGCCAAAGGATCGCGACTCAGATGGGATGTGTTCATATCCCTTCTCCTCCCAATGTAGGGTTCATAATTTATACTGCAATATGCAGTATAGCACCTTGCAGTAATATTTGCAAGGGGGAAGAGAGAAAATGATCTCATGGATTGGCTAGACAGAAGGGATGTATGGTGACCAGAGGTAGGAACCATGAGCGAGTAACAGATTCGGGAGCATCAGAGCGAAAAATGAGCGATTGGCTCTCCTGGTTCTTCTCAACACAAAAAATTGGCTCGACAGTGGGATTTAGAAAAGTTTGCCGTTCTTGAAAAAAACAGAGCGTCTGCGCTGGATAGCGCAGACGCTCTGTTTTTTTGTGATGTCCCTCTATTTAATAAGAGATGAAGGTTACTCCGTAGCCGGGGATAACATGGATATGTGTAACCGCCAAGGGATAGAGGCCCCAGTTCATGTTGGTAGCAACGACGGAGCCATCGGAAAGCACCTGCTCGACTACACCCACATGCCCCATATAGTAGGCACCCTGCACATAGGGTTGCAGATCGACAATCGCACCGACAGATGGTTGACTGGAAACGCGCCAGCGGTATTCATAGGCACGCTGAGTCCATTGCCACGCATTCGCATTGTTTTGCCATGGCACATAAAAGCCGTGTAACTGATAGAAGCGCTGGTTCGCATACTGTGTACACTGACCATAGGGAAAAGGATTGTACGACCCACGCGGTGCATGATCGCTACTAGAGAACGTGGTACCACTCCCGCCAGAGTTACCACCACCGCCACTTGTCGTGTGATGTTCGCCAGGAATACACACATGCTCGTTGATGTAAATAACGTTGGCATTGCCAAGCCTGTTATAGCTTGCCAGGCTCTGCCACGATACATGGTAGCGGTTGGCAATAGCTCCAAGTGTATCACCGCTCACCACCATATAGGTCGAGTCGCCGCTAGAACAAGGGGACTTCGCGAATGCCCCAAGTAAGGTTGTGCCAAATGCACTACCAAGTAAGATCATTCCGAGTAGTGACGCCACAATTCCATGCCCTACCACAATGCTCGCCACTCGGTGCTGTCGAAAATACCCCAGAATGCGTTGGTTGTTATAGTGCGTACTACGTAAATTAAGCACGTTATACTCTCCTCTGCTAAACAAACAACACAGGCCAATCCACAAGCCTGCATTTAAATAAATCGTTCTTGTCTTCGTATATTAGCGCATCTTTAAATATGATTAAGCATGAAGCATAGTGAAACATAGGAGAAAAAGGCTAAGCAGAATGAGACATCGCAACCAGGATTGTGGAAAAAAGAAGGAGTCAACACGAAAATGTAAGTTGAAATTGCACCTGTCAAACTATTGACAGTTATAATCTTTCAGTATATTCTGATGCAAAATTTTAATAGGATGAGTATATTATGAATGTTTTGGAACCAAAGAGACACACCGATAAAACGGGGGACATAAGCGAGGTGGCTATTATCATGCGTCTCTTGCAGTCAGGGTACGTTGTACTTACGCCTTACGGAAAGAACCATCGCTATGATCTAATGATTGAAAATGCAGAAGGAAAGGTCTGGCGTATCCAATGTAAAACAGGATGGTTGGACGAGGAACAAACAACGGTTAGCTTCGCTACAGCAAGCAGTTATAATCATACGGCCAAGCAGAAAGGATGGAGACATTACAGGGGGCAGATAGACTTTTTTGCAGTTTATTGTGAAGGGCTTAATAAAGTATATCTTGTTCCTGTAGATGTTGTTGGTGTAACTTGGGCAAAACTTAGACTCACTCCTACAAAAAACAAGCAGGAGAAAAATGTGCGGTGGGCAAAAGATTACGAAATCTAAGCAGCTATCTAAATGCTTGACGAAAAATATATCATATGCTATTATCTTGATACAAGAAAGGGCAACTAGCTCAATGGCAGAGCACACGGCTCTTAACCGTTAGGTTCAGGGTTCGACTCCCTGGTTGCCCATCAGACCTGCAAGGGCCCTCATGAATGAGGGCCCTTGCAGGTTTTTGTTAATGGAACAAAATCAAAAAGGCGATTACCAGACCATAAATTGCCAATGTTTCGGCGAAAACCAGGCCGAGCAATAGGATTGAGTTGCCTGCCACTCAATCTGTTGTGCAAGAACAAAGCGCTATAGTGCCACAGGCTGTAGGGGTGTAGTTATAGCAAAGCAGCATTGCTTAAAGCATAGGTTTTCTCTTTTCCTACATACTTACGACATGTTAGACTATCATGGAAAATAGTACAAGGGAAGGTCAGATACATGATAGCAATATTGTCGGAACGCCTGCCTCTGTTAAAAGTGCTACAATTCAGATCATTCATGCTATTGTGGTTGGGGCAATTCATCTCGACTAGAATAAAAAATCTGTTGGGTATGATTAATGTATCGAAATCATACCCAACAGATTTTTTATGGGTTAAAGGACGCTTTTGTTGAGGGTTGCCAGGAATTCGGTATTGTTGCTTGTCTTGGACATATGTTGGAGGAGCGCTTCCATTGCCTCAAGGCCACGCTGGTCGGCGAGGGTCGAGAACATACGGCGCATAACCACAACGGCACGCATCGTTTTGTCATCGAGCAACAATTCTTCGCGGCGTGTGCTGGACAGGGAGATGTCGATGGCGGGGTAGACACGGCGCTCGGCAAGTTTGCGGTTCAGCACCAGTTCCATGTTACCAGTCCCCTTGAACTCTTCGTAAATCACATCGTCCATACGGCTACCGGTATCAACCAGTGCTGTGGCGATGACGGTCAGGCTGCCACCTTCTTCAATCTTACGGGCGGCACCAAAGAAGCGTTTAGGGGGAAAGAGTGCGCTTGGATCAAGACCACCGGAGAGGGTACGACCACTTGGTTGTACTGCTAAGTTGTAGGCACGGCTCAAGCGGGTGATGCTATCGAGCAGGATTACCACGTCACGACCACTCTCGACGAGACGTTTCGCACGCTCTAAGACCATTTCAGCAACACGGGTATGGGCCTCGGTTGGCTCATCAAAGGTTGAACTGATGACCTCAGCACGCACAGAGCGTTTCATGTCCGTGACTTCTTCTGGTCGCTCACCGATCAGGGCAATCATCAGATGAGCGTCGCTGTAGTTTTCGGTGATCGAGTTGGCGATAGATTTGAGAAGCATCGTCTTACCAGCTTTTGGGGGCGAGACGATCAAGCCACGCTGTCCACGTCCAATTGGGGAAACAAGGTTGACAATACGACCAGAGATATTGGTAGGGCCAGTTTCCAGGTTGAACATTTCGCGAGGGAAAATCGGGGTCAGGACATCAAAGTGGGGACGACGTTTCGCAATTTCGGGGTCGATACCATTGATCGCCTCAACGCGTAAGAGACCATAATACTTTTCATTGTCTTTTGGAGGTCGTACCTGGCCTGAAACCATGTCACCCGTGCGGAGTCCAAAGCGGCGGATTTGCGACTGTGAGACGTACACATCCATGTTTCCTGGCAAGAAGCGTTCCTGTCGGAGGAAGCCGAAGCCGTCTTCCACGATTTCCAGGACGCCAGCGCTAAAGATGTTGCCTTGCTGCTCGGTATTGGCCTGGAGGAGTCGGAACACGAGGTCTTGTTTCTTGAGGGCGGTATAACCGGAAAGTTCGAGATCGCGAGCAATGTCGCGTAACTCTGTAATTGTTCTTGTTTCTAGTTCAGCAATATTCACGTTGTGTGGGGCAGGACACATTCTTGAGGAAGAACACGTCCATCCTCCTTTCTGCGTAGAACCAATAATGTTTTGGGAAATTCAGATAATGGGTAGTTTCTTTACAATACCCTTTGGTGAACGATAGGCGGCGTCAGGACTGAATACGTATGTCCCCACACGTATAGTACGTGCACATGGGCTGCCTAGATGAGTGTAAGAGGTATCAATGAACATACCAAAGACAGTATACACGCGTCTACATAATGTGGAAACGAACGCTTAGACAAGCTATGGAACTGCGTGCTATGCATCTCTGGGGCTATCAGCAATATATCACACAATAAGAGGATTGTCAAGCAAAATTACAATGTAGCCAGGTCTATTCAAACCGTGGGGGCACTCTGCCCGTCCAAACATGCTCAAGCAGACACCCGTCACTACGCTCACATGGACGGGCAGAGTGCCCCCACGGATTCAAAAGTCATTGCAGCCTGCGTTATGGGCATGAGAGGGACAAGCCCTCTCACTCCTGTGCCCCGCTCATGCCGCGTGCGCGTGCAGAGCAGTGAGAGGGCTTGTCCCTCTCATGCTCCCACCTGACTTTTCAATCACCCTTACAATGTAGCGAGGAACGGGTGACTATAAGGGTGGCCCGTTGTTCTAAATTCAAATTATTTGCTTGTTGCCACTCTAAGTTTCTTGAGTTATAATTCTGAACATACCACCCTGGCAACGTCGCATGGGTTCGGCACCACGACGACCGTGGTCGTGTCCATTGAAGGACTGAAAGGAGTCGTGACACGCAATGCGTTTACTTAAAAACGACACAACTGTAGAGACTACACGCGATCCACTCAATATCCATGACGCGCATGAAATGAACGAGGGACGCGCTCCCGTAAGCATTGCCGACATCTGGCAAGCTTACAAATTTCTCAAGCCAATTATTCACCACACTCAATTGGCCCCGTCACGCACACTGTGTGATATGACAGGTGCGGATATTTATCTTAAGTCAGAACACATGCAACGCGGGGGCTCCTTCAAGGTTCGTGGTGCCTCATACAAAATAGCTCGTCTCACTGATGGGCAGCGTCGTGCGGGCGTAATTGCCGCTTCCGCGGGCAATCATGCGCAAGGTGTCGCGATTGCCGCTGCACAAAACGGTATTCCCTGTACTATCGTAATGCCAGAAAACGCACCATTGGCGAAGGTCACGGCAACACAGGGCTATGGCGCGAGAGTAGTTTTACATGGCGCGACCTATGACGATGCCTATCAGCGCTGCCTCGAATTGCAACAAGAGCTTGGCGCGACCTATGTGCATGCCTTTGATGATCCCGATGTCATCGCGGGTCAGGGGACACTTGGCCTTGAGATGCTGAATGATCTGCCTGATGCTGATGCGCTTGTTGTACCTATTGGTGGTGGAGGTCTGATCTCTGGTATCGCGATTGCGGCACGCGCCCTCAAGCCTGATATCACCATTATCGGTGTAGAGGCGGCGGGTGCTGCCAGCTTTCGTGTCTCGCTGGATGCAGGAGAGCTATGCACTCTGCCTGCGATTACCACGATTGCCGATGGTATCGCGGTAAAGCGTCCAGGCGCTCTAACATATTCGATTATTGAGCGACTCGTAGACGATGTTGTGCTTGTCAAAGATGAAGCTATTATCAATGCCGTACTGCTTCTGATGGAGCGCAACAAGATGCTGGTCGAGGGTGCGGGTGCGGCAGGACTTGCCGCGCTACTGAGTGGAGCCATTTCACTCAAAGGGAAAAAAGTGCTGGTGCCTTTGACAGGGGGCAATATCGACATCAACCTTGTCAGCCGCTTTATCGAACATGGCCTTGCCTCTGCCGGACGTTACTTTGTCATTCACACACGCTTGACCGACCGCCCCGGCGAATTGATGCGTATGCTCAATATCATCGCGGAGATGCGTATCAACGTCATAGACGTGCGCCACCAGCGTATCTCCAGCCGACTCCCCATTATGCAGCGCGAAGAAACCATCACGCTTGAGACCCGCGACCACGCTCAATGCGAGGATTTACTGAGAAGGTTGAGGACCGATGGGTACATGGTTGAGGAAGCGCAAGCATTGGATTAACGTGTAGTGTTGTTAAGAAAGGATAGCCATTTATGTCACAACAAGAGATGAACTTTGAGGACATCAACCGTGAGCAAGAGTTTGAGTACCATCAGCATTCCTCTGAACATGCTAGACAAAAAGTTTATCCACAAACGATAAACAAAAAAACAGGTCTACAAATACGAACATGGATTGCTTATATCTCGCTAGCTCTTGCCATAGTGATGAGCTTTGTATTAGGTGGGCAGAATTGGGACATAGGAGTAGGAAATATCGCTCCTCATTGGGTCGTGTTGCTAACCGTTTATCTGATTATCATAGGCGTAAACGTTGCGATTAATGTTTTTATCGCAAAAAATACAGACAATAAATAAACTCTCTGTATGGGATGGGTATCTCTCAGTTCCTTGCAGAACTGACGGTGAACTTCTGTGGAAATTTCAGACGTATAGTACTCGTTTGTCAACCCCCATTATAGAAAACGGAATTGTACTAGTCGAAGCGAATGATGGCTATGTATACGCATTACAAGAGACGAACGGAAATTTGCTTTGGAGAACTTTTGTCAGTCAGACGTTAAGGGGGAAACTGGTAAAAATGCAGGGAGATCGCAAGGGTCTCCCTGTTGCCCCCGAAGCATGATGGCTCTGCGAGCCAGAGAAGAAGATGAAAATGGGATAGAATGGAGGTGATGAGCAAGCCAAGGTCGGTGTCATGCTGGTACTGTGTGTCCGACCCCGAA
>JAABUQ010011236.1_pt1 | contig 11494 bp, 12 predicted proteins | sample 5560001 | NCBI WGS metagenome assembly JAABUQ01 (sample SAMN10711888, study PRJNA513371) | rock metagenome | isolation source: Antarctica rocks | place: Antarctica: Victoria Land, Finger Mt nord | collected 2015-12-18
TCAAGCAGCTTAAAGAACTCCTAAAAAGTTTGCTCAATGATGGCGAGCTAGTGATTAACTGGAATAGGAAAGTCCGTAATAAGGGTAATAGAGTTGTTGCAAATTAGATGTCTATTAGCTTAGCACCACAACTAGCAATAAAATAAGCTGAGTGCCAAAAGACAGGTTTATTCCAATAAAATCGCCTCACTTGTTCTGGAAACTCTTTGCGAATATATAAACTACTGACGGTTTTAAGATTATTGATAAACTTTGACAACTGCATTTGTGGGTAATAAGCGAATAGTAGGTGAACATGATCCGATTCACCGTTAAACTCAACTACTTCACAACCCCACTTGAGGCAAAGCGCTTCAAAGACTTCTTCTAATCGTTTCAGCATGGGGGCAGTAATTACTTTTCTCCGGTTTTTGTTGTAAGCACTAGATGTGCCTTGAGGTCTGCTATCGCTCTAGAGTGGGATTTATAAGCCATTGACAGGACAAGCACTGGATGATAATATTTACTCATGAACATATCACATCAGTACAAACTTCTGCCAACTCACGCTCAAAAGATTCAGATGTCTCGCTGGCTCGACATGCTCCGGCATCAGTACAACTTTTTGTTGGCAGATAGGTTTGATTGGTGGCAGTCAAATCGGTGTGATATTAATGCCTGTCCCTTGATATGCCATTTGCCCAAGTTACGAGATAATCCTGACTACTACGGACAAAAGCGCAGTCTTGTACCCCTGAAGGTGAGCAGACCTTGGTACAAGGAGATTCATTCCCAGGTACTTCAAGATCTGGTAATGCGCGTCAAATTAGCTTTTGACCGTTTCATCAAAGGGGACTGCAACGGCAAGCGTAGCGGTAGACCACGATTCCGCCCAAAGGGTCGTTACCGCTCATTCACCTACAATCAAGTGGAGGATAAAGATCTTCAGGGTAACCGCATCAATCTCCCCAAAATTGAACTGGTCAAACTAGTCCGGCACCGCTCTATTCCTGAGGGATTTAAGATTAAGACTGCCATCATCAGCAAAAAGCCCGATGGCTGGTATGTAACCCTGAGTCTTGAAGATACTTCTGTGCCGGAGTTAGCTGTTGATACGAGACCAACAGTTGATAACAGTATCGGGATTGACGTCGGCCTTGAGAAGTTCTTAGCTGATTCTGAGGGGGAGTTTGAAGAGATCCCCCAGTACTTCAGAAGGTCTGAAGAAAAGCTTGCCAAATTGCAACAGAAGGTATCTGCAACAAAGAAGGGTAGCCGTGCCAAAAAGTTGTTAAGCCGCAAGGTTGCAAAGCTGCATCAGAAAGTGGCAAGACAACGCAAGCAGTTTCATTTTGAGACTGCTAAAAAAATCCTTAACAAGGCTGATGTAATCTTTGTTGAGGATTTAACCGTTAATAATATGTCTAGACGGTGCAAACCAAAACAGGATGCAGATGGAAAGTTTCTGCCGAATGGGCAAAGCGCTAAGTCTGGATTGAACAAGAGTATTGCTGATGCTGGTTGGAGTCAATTCATTGACATACTGTCATTCAAGGCTGAAAGAGCTGGTTTGAAAGTTGTCAAAGTTAACCCTAAAGGAACCAGTCAGCATTGCTCAATCTGCCTGAATGCAGTACCTAAAACGCTTAAAGACCGCTGGCATAGTTGCCCAACGTGCGAACTGGAAGTAAATAGGGATACTAATTCAGCAGGGTTGATTAAAAAAGTGGGGTTGGGCGTCGTCCTCACTCTAAAACGCTCAACTCGCAAGAGAAGAGAAGCCCACGCCGTCACGTAAGTGCGGCGCTGGGAGTACGTCACTAGCTGCCTCCTAAGTACGTTAGTTCTAAAGTTATCTCAGTAACAATTTCCCCCCTTCTCTCAACTCGATAAGCTTTGGCATGGGGGCGAGAGCTGACAATTTTCTCTAACTGCTCTCCGATCAAGTGTAAACCTACACCATCATCAGTAGCATATCCGGCACTAACGAGTCCTTCTGACAATAGGCGATGGTAGGAGGGCCTTCTTTCTTTCTCCCCATCATAATGAGGACAGTTGCTGCCTTTGAGGAAGCCAAGGCACTTTAGAGCAGTTAGTGAACCGGGAATAGAGTCGGTTACACCCTCTTCAAACCAACAAATACAGCCTGCACTCAAACCAGCGAGAATCATGCCGCTTGCCCAGGCTTCCCTCAACACCTGTTCAAGCCCCCACTCCTTCCAGAGAGCAATGAGATTCTTCGTATTTCCCCCGCCAACATAAATGATGTCCTGCTCAAACAAAAAAGACTTAAGGTTAGATGTTGGGGGATTAAACAAAGACAAATGGCACGGAATGCAAGGTCGTTGCATAAATGCTGAGTAGAAGCGAACAATATATTTGTCTGAGTCCCCGCTAGCGGTTGGAATGAAGCAAATTTTCGGTTTTTCTCGTCTTGCCAGCCCAAGAATGTAATCATCTAGCAAGGAGTTTTCGGGCTCCATAGAGAAGCCCCCACCTCCCATTGCTACAATTTGTCCTAAGGCTGAATTCACTGTCAACACGCAACGCAGTTTCCTGACAAGTCTATCAAACTTAAGACTAGCTGATCGGTTAGCGGGAGTATATTGTTCATTTAAAAGTGATTACCTGAGTATTGAAATCAGGGTTTATAACTGAGACAGAGTGACAATTTATTGTGTTGGATGGAATGGCTCATCACCTGCACACTCAGTTTCCTTCAGCAATAAATTCATAATACACAACTTGTTTTTGTAACCAAGTTTACTATAGAAACTTGATGCTTCCTTATTAAATGAGAAGACGCCCAGTTCTACATCAGTTATCCCCTTACTCAATATCCACTGATGAGTTTGACTCATTAATCTATGACCAATACCTTTACGTCTGTAATGGTAATCGACAACAATATCACTTACATGTCCATACCTCCGTGGCTTTAATGCTGGGTGATTAGTTTCTCTAATATATGCTTCAACAAATCCCACTAGTTGACTTTTACATTCTGCCACTAACAGACTAGCTGATTCATCTTCAAATATCTGCTCAAAAAAGTCTCTTGTTCTGATGATTTCCTTTGATTCCTTAAATATCTTGGGCAAAACACAGCAATGCAAATCATCTACCTGCTTGTAGAGCAACAGAATGTTATCAACATCATTAGAATTTGCTTCACGTATAATCAAGTTCATGTGTAAGAATTCAGATGATTAGTAGCAGGTTTAAAATAGTGATGATTATTTTGTACAGTTGTCTCTTTGTTTATCTTATCTATTTCTCAAAGGTTCTGCCAAATACATGGGTCAGGCTTCGAGAAGGGCACAAGGCGCTAGGGTGGGCATTTATCGACAGACTTGACCCCGATGATGTGCGGATTGCCATTGCCCAACTGTCTTTTTCCTGGACTCAGTTATCATATGCAGGCATACATGGACTATCAGGTAGGAAAACTGGTGGACACTGAGTACAGCGCCAAGGAAGTGGCAATGGCTCTGGCAGGATTACCGGTTGTCGGGTAGAACGAATGTTTGCTGATTTTTTGCCGCCCTCAGTTGTTGACATTCAAGACTTAGAGGCGATCGCCCTCCTACAACAGATTCAGCGTCAGGTGGTTCAGGTTGCGTTTGAGCAGGGCACAACTGCAATCGCAACTGCCTATGTTCGCCACGCGCCTGTTCAATCAGCTTCCTTATCCAACGCTTCCCCTAATTCTGTTACTCCACGGATTTGACAGTTCTCTGCTAGAGTTCCGGCGTTTGCTTCCTCTAATAGCAACTCAGCACGAGACTTGGGCACTGGATCTATTTGGCTTTGGATTTACTGAATATGTTCCTACCGTTGCAGTCAATCCCCAAAACATTCGGCGGCACCTTCTCAGCGTTTTAAAAACCTGGATTGGTCAACCTGTGACTCTAGTTGGTGCTTCTTTAGGGGGTGCAGTAGCGACTGATTTCGCTTTGCATCATCCCAACTGGGTGCGATCGCTCGTTCTGATTGATAGCGTTGGTTTTTCCGGCAGTTTTCCGGTTGGGCAATTTCTACCGCATCCACTGATTGAATTGGGGGCAGATTGGCTGCACTTCCGCAAGCGGGCTGCTCTCACTGCCGCTTCAGCCCTGTCAATGATCGACCCAATTCTGCTCGATGCACTTCGCTGTTCTCTGCTGCATCAGGAGATGCCAAGATGGAAGGCAGCAATTGCTTCCTTTACCCAAAGTGGAGGTTACGCTAATTTGAGTGATCGAATCACTCAGGTGAATCATCCCACCTTAATTCTGTGGGGAGAAGCCGATGATGTGTTGGGAACGAAGGATGCAACCAGGTTTGGAAAAGCGATTGCGCTCAGCCAACTCACCTGGATTCAAAAAGCAGGTCATGTACCCCACTTCGATCAACCTCAATCCGTTGCCGCGCATCTGCTAACCTTTGCGCGATGCACTAGAAACTGATACCCGATTCGTTCGTCGTATGCTCACTGCTCCCCTCCAACTGCCTGACGCAGATATTGTGTTCCACCCATCTTTTTTGAATGAGTGGGAAAGTGATCGCCTGCTCACAGAACTGACCCAAACAATCAACTGGCGACAAGATTGGATTACAATCTACGGACGTTCAATGCCTCAACCCAGACTGACTTCCTGGTATGGTGATCCCGGCAAATCCTACACTTACTCTGGCATCACGATGATTCCGACTCCCTGGGCACCCATACTGCTTGACCTCAAAGCAAAGGTGGACGCGGTTTCGGGTGTGGTATTCAACAGTGTGTTACTCAATCTCTATCGGGATGGCAGCGATAGTATGGGTTGGCACAGCGACGATGAATTAGAGTTGGGGCAGAATCCAGTCATTGGTTCTCTCAGCTTGGGCGGAACACGGCGGTTCATGCTCCGGCACCGATTTGAGCAAGGCTTGAAGCATCAACTGGAACTGACCTCTGGCAGTTTCTTGCTGATGCAGGGGACAACGCAACACCACTGGCAGCATCAAGTTCCTAAAACCAAACGCCTAGTTCCTCCCCGGATTAATTTGACCTTTCGAGTAATTAGTTAAGTCATTCTTTTTATCAACTTGAGCGCTTTATACCTGTCAAAATAAAAGCGATTGCTTCTTCAATGTGTTCCTCGATCATTTCTGGACTAAGGCAATCAATATCTGGCGTTAGATGCTTCCAATTTTCATGCGTCATGAAGTAGAACAGACAATGCCCGACAACGTATTTTCTAAATTTGGGCAAGAAACATAGTCAACAAATCATCACATAAACAGTTGTTCATGGTCAAAACAATTCAGAAAAAGCTGATATATTTAGACTCAAGTTCGTAACCTTTGAATTTACTGAAGATACTTCAACATAGCGAGTTGATAACGGTCAAATAAATTCTCCCTAATTTTCTTGAATAGATTAGCTAAGAATAGCCCTGCAAGGAATTCGCAATATCAGTGGCTGCGTTAGCCAAACTTGGTTATTACGCTGCTGTCAGAAACAGCAATCCCCACCTGCTTAAATTTTTGCAAGAGAAGTTATGGTTTTCCTCAAGAGTGTTATACGGTCTTTGCAGGCTCACAAAAGACAATTTCGCTACAAAAAAATTGCTAGACAAAGCTGGGCCGTGGCTAGTATGTTTACGCTGCTTTTATCAACTGTGGCTCGTACCAGCGCCCAGGAGACAAAAACTCCCTCTCAAGGAGGTCTTAGCACACCTCACCTGCTCCCAAGGCCCATTGCACCAAATGCAACAGATTTTGGTCCACTCGCAACTACAGCGGCCGAGTACAGGTTTCCAGCTACAGTTGACCCGGACATCATTAGCGATCGCTTTACAGAAATTTGGGCGGTTGTGCATCGTCCTGTCGATCTGTCTGGGGGACCCTATCCAGTGATTATCTTCTTGCACGGTAATCATTCGACCTGCGGTCATGGTTCGAAGCCGCGCGTTGATGATAACGTTCAATATTCCTCTACAGGTACCTGTCCCCCTAATTACGTCATTGTTCCCAACCATCGGGGTTATGACTATTTAGCTGAGCGGCTTGCTTCCTGGGGCTACATTGTGGTATCCATCAATGCTAACCGAGGCATCAATACATCTACAGGTGTACAGGGAGATGCCGGGTTAAACTTAACGCGTGGGCGGCTCGTCCTTAAACACCTGCAACTGCTGAGCACTTGGAACACCGTTGGCGGTACCCCTGATTCGCTAGGAGTAGATTTGCAGGGCAAGCTGGACTTCAACAACTTGGGGTTGATGGGGCACTCGCGCGGTGGCGAAGGCGTACGAGCAGCTTACAACCTGTACCGTGATGCAGATAGCCCTTGGCCCACTAGCATTCCCGATAAACTTGTGTTTAAAGGAATTTTTGAATTTGCTCCAGTCGATGGTCAAACTAGCCGCACACTCGACATAGATGGTGTACCCTGGAACGTCTTGCTACCTGAATGCGATGGTGACGTTTACAATCTGCAAGGTGTGAAACCTTTTGACCGGGTGCTAAACATATTTAATGAGAATCCAACCACTCAGAAATCTACCTACACAGTGTGGGGAGCTAACCATAACTATTACAACACTGAGTGGCAAACTAGCGATTCGACTGGCTGTAAGAACCACAACCCAATTTTTATTCCTGGTCCTAGTGTGGGCTCGAAAGCTGAGCAGCAGACTGGTCTAGTTAGTTTACTGGCTTTCATGCGCGGTAACATTCCTGGAATTTGGGGATTCAACCCCAACTTCAACCAGAACTTCAATCCTCAGTTTGCCTTACCTGAGGCAGTTACCGCAATTACACGGATTGAACGGGGTTACACGAGTTCACCCAATGCTGCAATCACTAAGGTGTTGGATGACTTCAACCAACCAACAGGAACTAGTAGTGCTGGATTCCCCAACCTTGCCAGCAATATCACTATTATGAACGACTTGGTGCCCGAACACGATCCCAGCTTGCGAGCGGCAGCGATTTCCTGGTCGCGGGCTGGTGATGACGTCTACTTTCAGACTAACGTGGCTGGTGCTGGGCAGGGGGTTGACATCAGCAGTTACAAGACATTAGATTTGCGTGTTGACAATCAAGAATTCTCGACCAGTGCCACCGACTTGAGTGTGGTACTGGTACTGGCAGATGGATCATTATCACAACCAGTTTCTTTACAGGACTACGTAAATCTACGTAGTCCTGTCGGTGGTCCGAGAAGCAGTCACCGGATGCTGCAAACAGCACGGATTCCCTTAGCTAATTTTCGGGTGGATCGGACTGGAATCAAGGGAGTGCGGCTGATTTTCAACAAAACTGGTCAGGCTGCTATCTATGTTGCCAATATTCGACTATCAGCTCTCAGTGAATTAGTAAAGGATGTGTACTTCCTGCCAGAAGCTCAGCCGACTTTAGCGGCTAGCTCCCTTCTTGCTAAGGAGCCAGCAACTGTAATTACCAACGGTAACCGGATTGTTAGTATACGCGGTGTGGCTGCAACTGTTGTGCTGCATAACCGCTCCGGCGTGGAGATTGAGGTGTTCAGTAATCAGCCCTTTCCAGTTCGTAATGAAATACCGGTGCTATACATCGGTAAACAGGAGTTCATGCTGAGCCGCTATCCTGACAGTGGAGACATGAAGCGCCTTATTTTCACTCTCACTGAGGAAGAGTTTGCTCAAGTATCATCTGGTGAGCAGATAAGGGTGCAGTACGGTAGCGGTGAACCTCTAGAGTATTGGAACTTTGGTCGCCTGAATAAAAGTACGCTTGACCAATCGCACTGAACCGACTTCCCGAAATTTAGGTTGTGTCTTAGATTTATGGGTCCAACCTAAATTAATAAACCAAACTCATGACGCTTAATAAATAATCCAATGACTTGATCGGGTTGTGTTGAATAACAACTCAACCTTTAACACTAGGTAAAACAGTAAAGTTAAATGAAAACTCACGCACAATTAGTTGTCTCAGTCGCTAGCATTGGTTCAGCCTTAGGCTTAACCTTAAGCACTACTTCTCTAGCAGTTGGAGCTAATATTGGCACCCTAACCACCCTTGCTTCATTCAACGGCACTAGTGGTCTCTATCCGGAGGCTGGATTAGTGCGAGGCACTAATGGCGATTTCTATGGTACCACTTCTGCTGGTGGGGCTTTTAGTGATGGGACAGTGTTCGACATCACCCCATCAGGCAGGCTAAGCACTCTCACCTCCTTTGATAGTGCCAATGGTTACCTTCCCTATGCTGGATTAGTGCAAGGCACTAATGGCGATTTCTATGGCACCACTTCTGCTGGTGGGGCTTCTGCTGGTGGGACAGTATTCCAAATCACTCCGACTGGCGCTCTAACCACCCTCACTTCCTTTGATAGCGCCAATGGCTATCTTTCCTATGCTGGGTTAGTGGAAAGCACTAATGGCGATTTCTATGGCACGACTTCTGCTGGTGGGGCTTTTAGTAATGGGACGGTGTTCGAAATCACTCCGTCTGGTGTCCTGACTACCCTCGCCTCTTTTAATGGTACCAATGGCGCTAATCCTAGGGCTGGGTTAGTGCAGGGCACTAATGGCGATTTCTATGGCACGACTTCTGCTGGTGGGGCTTTTAGTGATGGGACAGTGTTCAAAATCACTCCTGCTGGTGTCCTGACTACCCTCGTCTCTTTCAATGGTACCGACGGCGCTAATCCTAGGGCTGGATTGGTGCAGGGCACTAATGGCGATTTCTATGGCACGACTTTTGCTGGGGGGGATTCTGCTAGTGGGACAGTATTCGAAGTCACTCCGACTGGTGTCCTGACAACCCTCGCCTCTTTCAATGGTACCAATGGCTACCTTCCTTCTGCTGGATTAATCCAGGGTACTAATGACGATTTCTATAGCACGACTGCTGCTGGGGGGGATTCTGCTAATGGGACGGTATTCGAAATCACTCCAACTGGTGTCCTGACCACCCTCGCCTCTTTCAATGGTACCAATGGCTACCTTCCTTCTGCTGGATTAATCCAGGGTACTAATGACGATTTCTATAGCACGACTGCTGCTGGCGGAGCTTTGAATCAGGGGACGGTGTTTGAAATCCAAGTTGTTCCCGAACCAGACTTTGAGCTAGGAGTCTGGGGGGCTGCGGGGATTTTAGCAGTTAGAATGCTTAGAAAGCGTAGACGGGCCACATAGATCAGAAAACTGGTCAGGGTGAGGTCTTTAAGGATGCTTTTGACGTTGCGGCAGCGTCCGATTGTAGTTCCTGTCGCCGTTGTGATCAAAAAACTCCCACTTCTGGCATGATGTGCTTTTGCATCTGTTCGCGCACGGATTGCTCAATCCTGGCTAGTTTTTTCAGTTGATCTGCTGGAGTATTCCTGTAGAGAATTTTGGCAATTCCTTGGACATGTTCTTGTAAGGCTTGTTTTTCTTCTGGAGTCATGGTTATGCATACCCTATCAACCATCCTATCTTCACTGATTCGCTGGGCTTGTGCAAAAGTGACATGCTCCCTACGCATTAAGCGCTTGACGCGAAAAACGATTTGCTTTTCTAAGTCGGAGGTAATGCACGACATTATCAAAGCTAATGGTGGGTTGTGCCATCAGGCATAGTTGTTCCTTGGATATTAGCTTTGCTAAGGTTGGCTCCTCGAAGATTAGCTTGGTTGAGGTTGGCTCCTCGGAGATTAGCTTGGTTGAGGTTAGCTCCTCGGAGATTAGCTTGGTTGAGGTTGGCTCCTCGGAGATTAGCTTTGCTGAGGTTAGCCCAGCTGAAGTCAGCTCTAAACAGGTCAGCTTCGCTGAGGTTAGCCCTTCTGGCGTAAGCTTTACTAAAGTGAGCCTCGCTCAAGTTAGCTTTGTAAAGGTTAGCCCTGTAAAGGTAAGCTCCAAGCAGTTCAGCTTCATGAAGGTTAGCGTGGCTAAAGTTAGCCCCGCTGAGGTGAGCTTCGACTAAATTAGCCTCGCTGAGGTTAGTCCGAACAAGCTTTGCCGCACCTAGATCAGCCTCTTTGAGGTTAGCTTTTCTAAGATCAGCCCCAATTAGGTTAGCATCACACAAATCAGCCCCTTTGAGGTTAGCCCCTCTGAGGTCGGCTCCGATCAGATTAGCATTACAAAGATCAGCTTCAATCAGGTAAGCTTCAATCAGGTTAACAAGGCTGAGGTTAGCCCCACTCAGGTTAGCCTCGCTGAGATTAGCTTCATGGAGGTTAGCACTGCTGAGATTAGCTTCATGGAGGTTAGCTGTAATCAGTTTAGTCTTAGAGAGATCAGCACCACTAAGATGAGCCCCGCTGAGGTTAACCCCTCTAAGGTTGGCCCCACTCAGGTTAGCCTCGCTCAGATCTGGTTCTATCTGTGGGTTCAGAGTTCTCCACTCAATCCATCTCGCTGCACCCAAACTCAGTAGGGCAAGGTGCTCTTTACTTGCCATTTCTCTGACCTTCCTTATTCTTGATGCCTACTGTCAGGATTTTCACGTCCCGCCACGTTTTCAATCGCCACTAGCGCTGCACTAGAACCCGCCATAATATCCCGTTCTTCTCCACCGAGGTAGATCCGTCCAAAGCTTCCGACCGGCAGAACATCTAGGATGTTAATCAAGGCTGCTTTCTCTGCCTCGTTCGCGGCTAGGGCAGCATAAGCGGCAGGTTGAACTTCTAACACATAAAGCGTTTGCCCTGCTAGTATCATCTGTCCCTTACGGGTGCGATTGATCAGTTGTGTTTGGTGGGAATCAAGATTGCGGATAATCTGGCTAGAAATGACCCGGGGTTTGAGACAATCTTCTTTACAGACTCCTAGCGCCTCCAAAATCGCCCTTCCAGCCGCTTGCGTTTCGCCCCGTTGACTGGAATGCACTTCTAGAAGACCGTAAAGTCGTTCGACAACTTGCGCCCCTGGACGGACAGCAGTGGCTTTCAGGGCGACATCAGTAATTCGGTTAATTTCGATACCGGGAGAGATTTCAATCCACAGCGACGTATCTCCTGGCAATGGCAAGAACCCCAATGCCACTGTCCCCATGTAAGCTGCATGTTGAGGTTGCAAGCTGTCTAGAAATACATAACTACGCAGTTCTATACCCAAGGTTTAATTCTCCATACAGCAGGGGAAAACGAAATAAGGTGCAACATTTGAGTCTACCTTAGTTACTGGAGTTTGGACTAAAGCAAGCGAAAAATAGCCCGACAGTTGAATCCATTGATTCCATGTCGAACAGCGAGAGAAGCAGGTGAGATGAGAAGCGTTAAGCAGTATTTTTAGATACTTTCCTCGGCTTGGTAAAGTCTTTTTTGACAATGGGATAACGAGTCCGTTGCTTGCGTAGTCTACCAGGAGTCCAACCAGGGGACTTTCCTCTGGGTTTAGGAGCAATAGCAGGTGTTCCAATCCTGGCTAAAACTGCTGCTCATGTGTTAGCAACTGGCTACCAATTTAAGCCGGGACAGTATGCAAGTGAGGCCTTTGAGAGTGCGGAGATGGTTTAGCACTTCTAGGTAGGGGTAAGTCAGGCATGTGTTCGACAATGAACTCGAACAAGTCTGGAAA
>JAABUQ010011237.1_pt1 | contig 11494 bp, 4 predicted proteins | sample 5560001 | NCBI WGS metagenome assembly JAABUQ01 (sample SAMN10711888, study PRJNA513371) | rock metagenome | isolation source: Antarctica rocks | place: Antarctica: Victoria Land, Finger Mt nord | collected 2015-12-18
ATTTATTATATTTATTATATTTATTATATTTATTATATTTATTATATTTATTATATTTATTATATTTATTATATTTATTATATTTATTATATTTATTATATTTATTATATTTATTATATTTTTATATTTTTATTTTATATAAAAATAATATATTTAACCCTCCGATATTGCAAATATAAGTTTATAAATATAATCTTTATATATTAAGATTATTTAATAGCTATTAATAATATCGGCTTTAAATTTGACTCGAACCTTTTTATAAGCTATATCTTTAAAAATAAATTCTAATTGCCTTATAAAATAGTTATTTTTAATTATTATATTATTTAAATTTATAAATATATTAATTTATTTTAATTTTTTATTAGATTTTTATAGAAATTTCGATCTTATATTCTAAAGTAATTTATATTTTATAATAATACTTGCTTCGGTTAAATAAAATATTATTACCTTTATAAAATCCCGTTCTTCCTTTATATATAAAACTAGTTTAATTACCTTTAATACTACGTTCTTATATATCGGGATTCGATACTCGATTAAATCTATAATTAGTATATTTTTAATATATTTAATAAATAAGTATTTTTAAATATTAATTAAAAGCTTTGTTTTTTTTTAATTTTTTTCTGTTTTTTTTTAAAGTTTAATAAAGGTAGGAAATTTCTCGATCTAATCTTCGAAGTTTATATTATAAACTTGCTTTATTATTTTCCAATATTAATTAGGCTTCTTTATTATAAAGAACCTTAGCTTTTTTCCAAATTCCTTATTTTCCTTGTTAATTATAAATATAAATACTTCGTTAATTAAAGTTATTCGAAAAAAAAAAATTTAAAAAAGGAAAGGTTTAGCTCCGCTTCTTTTTATAGAATTCCGAAGCTTAGTATTTAACCTTATTTTCTTTTTTATAATTTATTATAAATAACTCTAATTTTACTTTAGCTTCCTTAGACTTAAATATTACAGTTTTATCCTTTATAATCCTATAATATCGAATATTTTAATTTATTAGATTTATTCTTAATATTATTTTCGCTTATAAACTTTAATAATTAATATATAAATTTACGAACTTTATTATATTTATAAATTTAAGGCTTTTCCTTTAATTCCTTATTATAAACTTTAAATATCGTTTTTTAATTCCCTTAATTAATTTTTATATTCTTTTTATTCTTCTTCTTAAGCTTAATAAATAATATTATTAAAAATTTTATTTATATTTTATTTATTATCTTTTTCCCCCTTTTTATTATCCGATAACTCTTTTATATATTTTTATATTTTTATTTTTTATATTTTAGATTCGATAACCTCCTTTATAATAAAAACTTCTAATATAAATTTATTCTTAAAATAAATATATTTTATTATATAATATTAATTATTTATATTTATAACTTAATATTTATCCGATAAATAAAAGCCGATTATTTATATAATTTTAAGCTATTTCCTTCTTAATATTATTATATAAAAAGTATTATTTAATATAACTTAAATCTTAATTATTTTAAATACCTTAACGATTCCGACTTTCAACTTATAATACTTAAATAGTTTATAAATATTTCTATTAGCGACTTTAATAATTATAGCTTTATTTATATAAATTAAATAATTAATCTTGTTAATAATTTATTAAAAAATTAAATTAATAATAATTTTTAAATTAATTAGAATTCAATATAATCGGGATAATAAACTATTCTTTATAAAAATAACCTTAGCTATCGTATAGAAATTATTATATATTAAAATAAAAGTCTTCTTAAAAGGTAAATAAAATATATTTCATTCTAAAAAATTATAATATTTTTTATAAATCTTATAAAAGTTGTTTAAGTATTATAAAAAATAAGAAAATATATATAATCGAAATAAATATAAGATTTTGGAATATAATATTTTATTTCTTTTTATATAATCGTTTTTCTTAATAATATTATTTATTATTAATATATCCTTTATTAAAAGGGGTATCGATAAATATAAAATCTTATTAAAATTATTATTTAAGGTTATAAATATTTTTTTTATTTAAGAAATATCTTTTATTATATTTATAACAAACCGAGTCTTCTTAATTCGATTAAAGTTTGGTTCTAAACGAATCGATTTTATAATCGTTATTTTAACCTTTAAGGTATAATATTAATATATATATTTTATAGAAACTTAATAATATTTTATAATTTTTATATTTTTATCCTTTTAAGTTTAATAAATAGAAGAGCCCTTTATCTTATTAAGGTCTTTCTTGTTATTTTTAGATTAAATAATATTATTAATTATAATATTTTTAATATAATTAAATAATTAAATATATTTAATATTATTAAATAATTAAAAATAATTCGAGAAGTTTTCTAAATATTTATTAATATTTTATTGCCCTCCTTAAATTCGTTTATTATATATTTATTTTTTAAAATATAAATATCCTCTTTATTATCCGATTCTCCTTTAATAAAATAATACTTATATATATTTACTTTTCGAATAAATATATTTATATTTTTTATTTTGAAATCCCTAATATAAAAGTAATTATAAAAAACCTAAGAATATTATAAAAAGTTATTAATTTTTTAAATCTTATTATCGTTATTTATATTCTTTATTTGATAAACCGTTTATATTCTCGGTATATAAAAAGGTTATTTATTATAAATATTATTAATTTTTGAAAAGATTATATTTAAATTAGAATTAATATTTATTTAACTTATTTTAATTTCTTTCTTATATTTATAAAATTTATTTTTAAATTTTAATTATTCGTTTTAAAATAAAAAGGGATTCTTATAATTTTTATTTTAATTTATATAATCTACAACTCCGTATATTTAATATATTAATTTATTAATATTATTTTTAAAATAATTACTTTTTGATCCTTTTTTAATTATAAGATCTTCTTTTTATATTTATATTTTTAAAGCTTCCTATTAAGTTTGGGGGGATCTTATAAAATTATTTTTTATAAAATTATTTCTTATATTAATTAAAGGGTATTATCTTTATTATTATATTTATTATTTATTAATAAATTATTATTAATATAAAAAATATTATTAAGGTTATTATAAATTTAACTTTAAGAATATTTTCTTTAAAGATTCTATAATTATTATTAAACCTTTTTATATTTTAATAGTTATTTCTATTAATTGCAAAAATATTTTATTATAATTATCGAAATTAAAATATTTATTTTTAATTTTAAGATTATCTTCTACCTTCCTAAACCTTAATTATACAATACTTTTAATTATTAAAATTACCTTTTTTAATTTTAATAATTCCGTATTATTAAGAATCCTTCCTATAATTTGCTTTATATTATTATTTTTGATTTTATTTAATATTTTTTCTATTAAATTATTATAAAAAGATTTATAAAAGATATCCCGGATTGCTTTTATTTTTTCGAAATATTTATTAAAACTCGAATTCCCTTATTTAAATTTATATATATTTTATATAACTTCCTTTATTTTCGGTTTTATATTTTTGGTTTCTTATAGAAACTTCTTAATAAAGGTTTGCTTAAATATTTCCTAATTTTTTATAATTTTTTTATTAAATTTTTATAACTACTTTTAAGCTTTGCTTTTTATATTATTAAATAAAATATAATATTTCGTTATTTTAATTATTATACCCGTTTTTATATTATAATATTTATTTAATCGAAGAAATTCGAATTATATTAATTTAAAATATTTAGAAATATTATTATTTAAATTTCTTTAAAAATCGGGTAATATAAATACTGCTATTTTTTTCTTCTTTTTATAATACCTTTTATAGTTTCTTATATTTCCCGGATTTGGTTTTTAAATATTATATAAATTAAAGAAGGTTTAAAAAAGATCTTAAAGAAAATATTTTTATAAGCGAAATATTTAAAAATAATAATATCGGTAATTCTATTTTACGAACTTATTATTTAAGTTATAAATATTCTAATTATCTTATAATAAAAGACCTTTCTAATCGGTTTATTAAAATATAATTAAAATTATAATAAATAACGGTTAAAAAAGGTAAATTAGAACTTATAATTAAAAACTATTTCCTTTTCGATATTATTATTCTTTTCTTTTTTATAAAAAAACTATTAAAAGGAGCGTTAAGTAAAAAGGATTTCTCCGAAAAACTTTTTAATAATAACTTTTATAAAGGATATAAAGTCGGGGTAATAATTTTTTAATCGATAATATTCTTAATTATTTAACCAAAATCCTTTTATTTAGAATTATCGAGGTTAATAAACTTATTGTTTATAACCCTTAAGCTAATATATTTATCCGATTTAATAGGAGAATATTTATTAAAACCGGTTTTTATAAATCTTCTATTGAATTTTATATAAATTCTTTAAAATAAGTCCGACTAAATTAATATTCCAAAAAGATAAATTATTAGAAAAATAGCAATAAAGAAGAATAATATTATAAATATTAAAGAAAATAATACCGAAAATTATTAAAGGGTTAATAGTAAAAATTATTAAAAAATATTAATTATTAAAAGATAATTACTTCCAATTCAAAAACTTAATAATATTTAAAATAATTTATTATTTCTTTTTATAATTTTATTTTATTATAAGCCCTAGAAAGAATATTTCGAATATTTATATAATATATAAAAAATATTAAGAATTTTATATAATATCGTAAATAACGTAATTATAATATATATCGGTTATATAAGTAATAATAATATAAATCGAATATATAATAATTTTTATTTTAAATTATAAATAACAAAAATAATATTAAAATAAATAATAAAACAAAAAATTAATTTATTTAATAATTTTATATTAAGCTTCGTTATTAATAATTATTAGTCTTTATAATTTAATTCTTATATATTCCGTTAATAATAATAAGATTCTGGAGATTCGGTATTTTAATAAATAAAATTAAAATATAAAAAGATTATATATAATACCGCAAAACAGCCGTTAGCCAGTAGTAGTTAAAGTAGTTGTATTGGATTAGGATCTACCTAATCACTAAAAGGTGTTACCTGCCATAGGCATTAGGTAATACTACGCTAGTCCTAGTTCCATCCACAGCGTACGTGTTCTGGCACGTGATGGGAAACTACGTCAGCAACAAACTCGCTCCCGGAAAGCCGGAGCAGCCCCGTATTCAGACCCCTACCTTAATACCCCGGGGGTTCCCCATTATTCTAACGGTACCTAGTTGTTAGTTCTTCCATTCTCGGAGAGGATGGGGTTGTAGTTATCATTCACCTATTACATTCCGTATGCGCTCCACTACTGTAGCGATTGCGTCTAGGTGTTAAACTTTACATTGTTATTTGCTATGCACTTTGACATTTACCTTTTTTATTATTTATTTATTTATTCTTGGGGAATTTTCTTTGTTTATTGTTTTTTTTTCGTATTTACTTTTTTTTTATTTTAATTGTCGTCGAACTTTTTTATTTCCAATTGATTTGCGGCTTATAAACCAAAATTTATAATTTAATTCTTTATATTATTAATTATATTTATTTTTTACTTTTTTTTTATTGGGAAATCCATTTTTAAAAAAATAAAAATAGAAATAAAAACTTTTAATTTCAATATTAATTACTTTTGAAAACAAAATAATTTTAAATTTTTTTTTTAAATAAAATTTCTTTTAATATTACATTTGTTTTAAAATTATATTGTATTTTTAACGTAATTCAAAACAACATATAATATTTTATAAATACAATATTTTTATAAAATTATTATATAAATAAATCAACGTATATTACAATATAATAAGAATTTATTCATATAACAATATAAAATTTGATTCATAGTATATAAACGGTACTAGAACGGTATTTGGGTTTCATAGCCCTCCCCTAAGGTATTATCTCAAGATTACCTTAAGGTACCTAAGGTAGGTAGGCAACTTTGTCAATTGGCCAATCGGATACGTCCGCTTTCTGTGACCACCAGAATTTAATTTTGATGCGGGGCGCCATGCCTTTCCAACCTCCTCACCCAAACGACCCGAAACATCAACAACTTTTCAAACTGCATTTCTTGAAGATAGGTAGGGATTCTTAAAGTCTGGCTATTCAGCTGGGTCGCGTCGCGAGTCAAACACATTTTTATAATTACTCGGGGTATGGAATAGTGTAACTACATCATTTTGAATATTCTTCATAAATTCTCAAGATGAATCCAGAAGACATCCACCAATTGGCCACAGAGCGCGACGCCACCCCTCGCCGCTTCTCGCTGTGGGATCCCACAGACTCGTTCTTTCAAAAGTACCAGCAGCTTTCCGCCGAAGAGAAAGAAGCACTCCATCGCCAAGCGAGTGGCGAGAAGCCCGACGACGAAAAACTTGAGAAAATTGATTCCAACTCAACCTCCACCGTCTCCTCCAGCGCCTCCTCATCTATCGAACTCGAAGCGGTCCACACCGCTCGCATGAGCAGAACCGCTACCAATCGCATCAACCGCTCCGAAACCCATCCAGAAGCCCTCAGCCGGATCGTAACCCAGCGCACCCAACATTCCGGAACTGTAGGAGAGCGGCTCAAGTCGCGGAAGTCCACCAAGGATGTACCACTACCGGAAATGGGTGCCGGGAAGCCCTATCCCGCCATGCTACCGGCGCAGGAAGAGTATGTAGTCGAATTTGATGGTGTGGACGATCCCCGGCACGCGCAGAATTGGCCCATGACGCGGAAATTACTCATCGGTGCTATCCTTGCTTTTGATGCACTTTCTGCTTCCATGGGGAGTAGTATCTTCTCCGCGGCTACGAGCGGGGTGGTGAGAGCCTTTGGTATCAGTGCAGAGGTCGCTACGTTGGGGACTTCGCTGTTCGTGTTGGGATACGCCTTCGGGCCAATCATCTGGGCTCCCATGTCTGAGTTGTATGGGCGGCGTTTACCTCTCGTGGTGGCCGGCTTCGGCTTTCCGATATTCGCCATTGCTACTGCCACGGCACCTAATGTGCAGACGATTATGATTGGTCGATTTTTCGGCGGGTTGTTTGGTTCCTGCCCGCTGACTGTAGTAGCGGCTGCTTTTGCAGATATGTTCAATAATGCGCAGCGTGGGTTGGCCATTGCTGTGTTTTCAGCCACGGTCTTTATGGGTCCTCTGCTGGCTCCTTTCGTAAGTTTGTTTCTTATAGTTCTCCCCCTTAGGATTGGCTTCCCATTGGGGCGGCGCAAATCCACACTCGTAACACTATAAGGCCATCTCTTCTTGCGCTTCCCATCGCGTTCAAGCCTTAACTAATCTCGCCGACAGATTGGCGGATTTATCTCAATATCTTACCTCGGCTGGCGCTGGACCGAGTACATCTCAGCTATCATGGGCTTCTCCGCCTTCGGCCTTCTCCTTGTTTTCTTCCCCGAAACCTATCCCCCTATTATTCTAGTCAACAAAGCATCTGAGCTCCGCCGCCGCACCAAGAACTGGGGCATCCATGCCAAGCAAGAAGAAATCGAAGTTGACTTCAAGGAGCTACTCACTAAAAACGTTTCCCGTCCCATGCGCATCCTCTTCACAGAGCCCATAGTGTTGCTTATCACGCTGTATATGTCTTTCATTTATGGCTTGCTCTACCTCTTCCTCACGGCGTACGCCCTTGTGTTCCAAGGGCAGTATGGATTCAACGAGGGTGTCGGTGGGCTACCTTACTTTGGCATGGTGCTTGGGGAGATCATAGCTTTCGTCGTCGTCGTCCTGACTAACCCGGGCTACATTCGCAAATTGGAAGCAAACCATAACGTTCCCGTGCCAGAATGGCGCCTACCAATGAGTATCGCAGGCGGCCTCACCTTCGCAGGGGGACTGTTCTGGTTCGGCTGGACAGGTTTCGAAGGGGACAAAATCCCCTGGATCGTCCCCACCCTCTCAGGTCTCTTCACCGGCTTCGGTATCTTCAGGTATGTCTCGCGACACTCTATCTATGAGACTTGAGCTAACTCCACTTCAGCATCTTCCTTTCCCTACTGAATTACATCGTAGATGCCTACCTCATGTTCGCGGCCTCCGCGCTCGCAGCCAACACCTTCCTACGCTCCGGCTTCGGCGCTGTCTTCCCGCTCTTCGCCACATATATGTTCAATGGCATGGGCATCCAGTGGGCTAGCACGCTGCTCGGGTGCGTAGCGCTCGTGTTGGTGCCGTTACCCGTGGCGTTTATAATTTTCGGGAAGCGCATTCGTGGTAAGAGCCATTTTGCGCCGGCGCCGGACATCGTGTTGGATAAGAAGCGGGATGAGGAGGCCAGGGCGGGTGGGGAAGAAGAAGGGGAAGGGGAAGGTGTTGTGGGGCAGGGGAATGGGGGGGGGGAGAAGAAGGATTCTTGAGTGGCGATGGGGCTGGGGGTGGTTTGGATTGGTTGAGTGGGTTGATTATGGCAAGGTGGATGGGAGGGAGGTTTTTAAAGTCCGAGAAGTGTATTATATAGCCTGGGTTTTGCACGTTGGGTTTACGCAGTCAATGGTATGAAAATGTAAACGACGGGCATATATATTGTGTAGCGCAACCAGAATCGTAGGTGGAAGCGGGTGTGCACTTTTGGCTCATTGTAAGACGCACGCACAAGTTAAAGAACCTCTCTATTGTAGCACCCTTGAATGAATCAAGCTGAGTGTTTCAACTTGCGCAGAGAGAGCCACTCGTACTATTCTCACAGTATGTGACTCCCACATATTGATCACTTGTAATCTTTATCCTTGGAGCTGAAACAATCTTTCCTTAGGAGGAGTGTACTGGAAACAACATGCGAAATGTCTTCCTATCGACACAACATCTGGGACCTTGTGATTGCTGCCACCCAGCAGAATTGATTGCGTCTGTTACATAGCGTCCTCGCTCTGCGACCGGGGATGGAAGTCACTGTGGCAGCGGATGCTTACCTTTTTCCGTCGTTCATGGACCGCAGCCCCATGGAGATATTCTTCACCACCTCGATTCAGAGAAAGCGTGGGGGCTGTAGTAATCGAGTTACGATTTACGACAAGGCTGATCCCCTGTTGGATGTCTCACATGTAGCTGATGTCGGATGTTCAGCTGACCTTACCTTACTTAGAGGAGGTAGCGAAGCACTGCCTCGATCCTGATCCTGCGGGACCCCGCGAACACGAAGAAGAAGTGATAAAGAGTCCTTTTGTCCGTCCTACCCAATGTCTCTCCTCAATGCGACTAAAGCATCACTGCGAAAATCATCACTATCATCACCATGCCTCTCTCCAATAGACTAAGCACTAATTTGTTGGACAAGCACCGACCCGCTACTACTGCTCCGAAAGACCATTCGCCTCCCCCCGCGTATATCGCCAATGCATCCGAGGATGCCAATGCCAATCCTGCCGACATCACTGCTGCCTTCTCCAATCTCGACCTAAGAGCCTCGGCCGTACCGACCCCCGACCAGTGCATCGCGCATCTCAAGCTTCTTGAGGCTTTCCATCAGCTACGTGAAGATGTCGCCCTGCACGATGGTCTGTATGGCATATATGACCATTTCGTATCCGACAAAGAGAGTGAGGCCCAACGTACTGAGATCCTCACCCAGGTTCGAGAAAAGCGATGGGCAATCTACGTGGCCAAAGCGGCCAAGAGATTCGAATGCTGGTGGACGAACTGTGTTGAAGCGGGCGCTACGAAGGCGGATTGGAAGAATCTTCCCAGTGTTTTTGCGCGAGGTCCAGAGGTCGGATCAAGGTTTACCTTTACTAAGAACGATTTGCCCCCTCTTGGTTGGTGGAACCTTTCATTGCCCGATGAAGGCGCCTACAAGCTGATTCATTCTTAGACGTGATCATGACCTGGCATGCCTACCAATTGAACCCTCGAGATTTTCTTGAAGATTGCATCCGCCACGGTAAGATGGACTTTTGGCGCACAGGCTTTCCATGGTCCGCCATTGACGCCTCCATCTCGAACCAGACATTCGAGTTTGAGGCCTCGGCTGAAGCAGTCAAACAATTCGTTGTAACCACCGCTCTTCCTTGGGACAGCAACAACGATGAGGACCCTAACAGTACGGATGTACAGTGCCCCAGGTGCGGAAATTCCAGGAGCGTGGCGTGGACAACATGGGACAGCACAGCAATGTGGCAGAAATCAGCCAATATGCTATATGGCGAACTCATTGCATCCGGTTTGGCGGACAAGCAATTCAGAATCCGATGCATGCACTGCCAATTTGAGATGGACCATGAGAGCTTCAAGTTGACGAAGTTCTACAACGATATCAAGTCTTTGCAGGACAACAACGTGCCTCTGCCGGGGACGATGCTAAGTCTCAATGGTATCCCCGAGACGCCTATCAAACACAACCGCCACCCTTCGCTATTTCCCAACCGTTTCATTCGTGGCTCTACGCCAGCAGAGAGCTACATCTATAAGAGCATCATCGCGCTCTGTCCACCAGCTACCGAAAAGCACAAGACTATGAGTGACGTTCGAGACATGCTCGAGGACGGCCTCAAAGACCGTGCCTATCTTAAGCTGGCCAACCACACCCCCAAATCTACTATGTTACGTGGCGAAAGGATCGCTATTCGCCGCATGATGTCGCACTACTGGGACAACTCCTCCCCGTTTGCTATTGACCTCATCGGCGCAGTCGTCCGTCAAGGTTCTTTCATTGAGAAAATGCATGCTATTGACTGGATCCACTCACCTGCTTGTACCGCCACCATGAACCGCCTTGTTACGAAATATACTCGATATATCAATATCATTGCAACGAACCCAACCTCCGTAGCCGTCCCCACCCTCGACGTCGATCTAGCCTGGCATACGCACCAGCTGTCCCCGCCATCATACTACACTTATACAAAGAAACACACCACCACCTTTGTCGACCACGACGACAAAATCGAAGAGACCAAACTCTCCACCTCCTTCGAATGGACCTCCAAAACCTACCAGAAAATCTACAACGAACTCTATTCCGAATGCACATGCTGGTACTGCGAAGCCATCCGCGAATCCCACACCTCCAGGCTCTCCCGCGCCTTCAACACTAACAGCTCCCCCCATATCGACTCCCAACTCTCCCACCTGCACTCCACCACCCACTCCAACCCGCGCATCCCCGGGCCCCACATCTCCGCCCACAACGCCATCGCCCCAACCGCAGACGGCAGCACCGCCGCCCGCAAAGCCGCCTACAAAGCCAAAATCGAACGCGACTACGACAAAGCCTTGCGCCAAGCCCGCAAATCCGGCCGTGATCCCCCCTCCAGAACCGAGCATATGTACGCCTACACCGCCTACGGCTATCCGATCGCCGTGCCCTATTATGCGCCCTACATGGGCGACCCGTGCGTCACGGGGGGAATGTACCCGAGTAATCCGGGCTGTGCGACGTTTCAGACTGGGGCGGCGGGAAATTGCTGCCAGGGGACTTGTGGGGGGGGGGTTGCGGCTGGGGCTTGTGGGGGGAGTGGGGCGGGGGGGTGTGCCGGGGGGTCGAGT
>JAABUQ010011238.1_pt1 | contig 11493 bp, 12 predicted proteins | sample 5560001 | NCBI WGS metagenome assembly JAABUQ01 (sample SAMN10711888, study PRJNA513371) | rock metagenome | isolation source: Antarctica rocks | place: Antarctica: Victoria Land, Finger Mt nord | collected 2015-12-18
CCCGCAAATCCACCGACAGTGCCTTGCCCATCACCACCGGCCTCCATCCCGGTGGCCAGCGTGAATCAGACCTCAACCCAATTGGGAATCCCCCGCCGATTCAGCGCGGTGGATAACTGCTCTAGTCGAAAGCGCATTATAGAAAACGTCGGCAACGGCGACCGGGATGTTCCGCCGTTCCAACTCGGCCGCGCGCTCGCGGTAAGCGACTGCAAACGCCAGGTGCGCGGCGCGCGCCGCAAGGTTCGACGATCCCTTGGCGTGGCGCTCCTCCTCGTCCGCCCTGTCCAGGTAAAAGGCCAAGTTGTTGCGCGACATCGTGAGTCCCTCCTTGCGGCAGTCCGCAAGGAGTTGTGCCGCGCCGCCTTCGCTCGGGCGCTGATTGAAATCAGTAACCCAACCGTTCCGATGTGCAAATGTAGCAGAACCAGCAGCATTGGCACGGAAACGCGCAAAAATGACTCATACGGCGTTACGATCCCCATCTCGGCCGACCGGGCCAATGCCAACCCACGCCTGCGTGAAGGCGCTGAACATCACTCGCGAGGGCTCGTTCACCCGGACCGACGCCGAACCGGCCATCGGCCCGGAAACCTGGAGCGCATCGCTATCCGGGGCACCGGTTCTCGATCGGACGGTGCCGGCGCTTGTTCCCGTTCTTGTTCGGCGATGGCGTGATATCGCGCCCGAGATGGAGCATTCCGCGCTCGATCAGCACTTCATCTCCGTGCACCTCGGCGGCGCGAAACGTCTATTCCGACGTGGCGAAGGCGGCCTCCGAACGCGCGATGTTCCCGAGAACGCCTACAGCATCGTGCCGGCCGGATCGGCTTTCCGCTGGGACACGCATGGCCCGGTGGATTTCGCTCACATCTACTTCAAGCCCACGGTGGTTCGATCGGTGATCGCGAACGCGTTCGACCGCGACCCGTCGCATGTTCAACTGGAGGAAGGCCTGGGCGACAGCGACCCGCTGATCGGTTCGCTCGCGCTCGCGTTGCTCGACGAGCTTGGGAGCGAGAATACCCATCCTGCCTATCTCGATGATCTTACCCATTTGCTGCTTTGCCGCATTCTAAGGTTGCATTCCAATGCAAGAACCTCAGCGACGCGCGCGCGGCAGACGTTGGCCCCTTTCCGCCTGCGGCGCGCGCTCGACTTCATCGAGAGCCACCTCGCCGAGCCGATCGGCGTGACCGAGATCGCGGCGGCGAGCGGGATCAGCGCGTTCCACTTCAGCCGCGCGTTTCGGCAATCGACCGGACGCCCACCCTATTCGTATTTGATCGAGCGGCGTGTCGCGACCGCCAAGCTGTTGTTGGCCGAGGATGGCGCGGTGTTGGCCACAGTCGCTCAGCGATGCGGCTTCGCCAGCCCCGGCCAGTTCTCGCGCATGTTCCAGCGCGCCGCCGGAGCGACACCCAAGCAATACCGCGACCAGCGATAGCGCGCGCGCGGGCGGGCGCCGGTAAGTGCAGAGCTTGCTCTCGTGTCTATCTCGAACGAGGCCGCGTGCTTTTGCTATGACTAACTTCTGCATTTCGCCCGCCCGCGTATCAGCGGGGTAGCGCGACGCGCGTAACGGGATTGCTTGCCAAATAAAGGCTGCGCCGACGTCCGTGCTGAATGCTACAGAGGCTTTTGGGCCTTTGCTGCGCTCCTTCCACCCGATCCTGCTATCAAGCATCATGGTCTCCCTGATGACCGCGTGAGCGATGGCCCCCTTCTTCTCGTGCCACCGTTGGTCATTGAGTAACACGGGAGACAAGTCTTGAAACCCCAATCCCTGCGGTTGGCTTTGCTATGGATCGCGCTCTGCCTACCAACGGCGGCGGGCGCGGCCAACATCGTCGAGACCGCCAAGGCCGACGGCCATTTCACCATGCTGCTGAAGGCGGGAACGCAAGCGGGCGTCGCTCCCTGGCTCCAGTCGCCAGGGCCGATCACCATGTTCGCGCCCACCGACGATGCGTTCGCCAAAGTGCCCAAGGCGATGATCGACGATCTGCTCAAGCCCGCGAACGCCGAAAAGCTAAAGATCACGATGGGCAACCACGCAGTTGCCGGTGTTGTGACCACCGCCGATATCGACAAGGGCCTCGCCGCCGGACCCGCCGTCGCAGTTTCGGCGATGAGCGGCGGTCCGCTCGTGTTCAAGCGCGAAAACGGCGTGCTGACCGTCAACGGCGCGCATGTCATCAAGGGGCCGATGAAGGTCGATAACGGGCTGGTCTACGTGATCGACACCGTGCTCGTGCCGCCCATGCCCATCCAACCCCGACTATAACAGGAGCGCCCCCATGGCTTCGATCGCAATCGACACCCCACTCAACGACGCCACCGTCCACGAACACACCGCTGTGCGGCCATCCCGCGCTGCGATGCTTCCCACTTACGCGCTGGCGCTAATATTCCTGTGGTTCGGCTGCCTCAAGTTCACCGACTTCGAGGCCGAGGGGATCGCGCCCCTTATCGCGAACAGCCCCATTGTTGGCTGGTGGCACTCGCTGTTCGGCATCGGCGGCACTGCGCGGGTACTGGGCGTGTATGAAATCCTGACGGGCCTGCTTCTCGCCACGCGCGCGTTCCAGCCCCGGTTGGCGGCAATCGGCGGCGCGATGGCTTCGATCACCTTCCTCGTCACGCTATCGTTCCTGTTCAGTACGCCCGGCGTGATCCAGGCGGACCAGGACAGCCCGTTCGCGCTCTCGGGGTTCCCGGGCGGGTTCCTCGCCAAGGACATCGTGCTGCTCGCGGTGGGGCTCGCGACCATGATCGCGGCGCGACGCGAGGCGCGCGCGCGCTGAAGAGCGGTTCCCGCGCTTCCCGGCAACAAACAGGAAATACGATGACAGATGTACAAGTTCAGTCGCACTCAACCAAGCTGGTTCGATCGCCGCGACCGGCACGTTCGTCGTTGAAGCTGCTCGCCGGTGTTTCGCTCGGGCTAGGCTGCTCGACCGCCGCCGTCGCCGGAACCTTCGTCGGCGCAGTCTACAGCGAAACAAACGCGTTCACCGGCAACGCGCTCGCCGCGTTCGGTCGCAACGCCGACGGCACACTCACACCGCTTGCAGATTACGCTACCGGCGGAGTCGGAGCCATTACCTCGACCGCCGGCGCGTCCGCCGACCCGCTGATGTCATCCGATTCGGTGATCAACGTGCGCAACCGGTTCGTGCTCGCGGTCAACGCAGGAAGCGGCACGGTCTCGTCGTTCCGCGTTCAAGCCGATTACAGCCTGGCACTGGTCAGCACCGTCGCGACCGGGGGCTTTGGTCCGAATAGCATCGCCGAACACAACGGGCTTGTCTACGTGTCCAACGTCGACAAGGATGGGGTGTTCACCAACACCATGGACCAAAGCGGCACCGTCACTGGCTTCCGCCTCAACAATTTTACGGGCGCGCTGACGGCGATCGCGGGATCGACCCGCGATCTGGGAACCCGCCCATCGAACGTCCGCTTCTCGCCCGACGGTCAGCATCTCGTAATCTCAGCGCACAATGCGGGGTCGGCGACGTTGGCGAGCCATAGTCTGGCGGGCCTTCAGAGCTTCGGCGTGCTCGCCAACGGTACGTTGACCACAGGCGCGCAGGGGACCGCACTTTCGACGTTGCCGGGCAACGCCGCCGGGCGGAACCTGCCTGCAACGATCGGATTCACGATCGTAAAACGCGGTGATCAACAGATCGTGATCGCGACCGAGTCGCGTGAGTATCTTCCTAACGGCATTTTGGGTACGATCGGGCAATTCCAGACGAGTTCGATTTCCACGTGGCGGCTGAACGCAGACGGTTCGCTATCGCCGCTCTCGCAAGACGTCCTGACCGGCACGCCGCTCGTCACGGGGCCGAACCTCACTGCGGGACCGACGAGCGCCTGCTGGATCACCGTTTCGCCCGACCGCAAGACCTTCTGGGTGGCGGATGCCTCGAATTCGGCGATTACCAGCTACAGACTGAACGCCGACGGCACCGCCAGTCTGATCGACAGCCGTGCCGCCGCCGGTGTGCCCGCAATGCCTGCCGCTCCCAACCCGCTCGCGGGTGCAGACGTCTTCACCGACATCGGGAGCAGCAGCGACGGGCAGTTCATCTATAATCTCGCGGCCGAAAAGGGGATCATCGACGTCTACGGGGTGGGCTCGAACGGCGCTTTCCTGTCGCTCTTGCAGCAGACGACCGGACTGCTTCCCACCATCGATTCAACCGGCTTGACGGTCGTGTCCGCACCAGCAGCCGTGCCCGAGCCCGGGACATGGCCGACGATCGCGGTTTTGGGGTTGTTTGGGATCAATTTACACTTTCGACGCACGCGCTCGGTCGGCCTAGTTGGCGCTCGCCGCCGAGACGGCCGATGATCACTGGAAAGACGCGATCAAGCCGGAAAGCTCTCATAGCATTCATTCGACGAAAAGGAGCATATAATATGATATTACGACTTCAACTATTTGTGGCGGCCGCCGTCTTAGTAGCAGGTATTTCAGTTCCTGCAGTAGCGCAGAGCGCAGTCGGTGAACGAGCAGTTGCAGCCCGACTTCCAGTGATATCTTGCTGGTACCAGGGCCGACCCGTTCTTTATCTGGCCACCGACGCGTCCGACAAGGCGTTGGCAAGATTCTACGGTGCTAATTACGTGCCTCAGCTAGCGAATGCGATTTCCAGTCGGCCGAAGTCCGTTGACGACATCTACACGGTGACTAATTTCACGCAGGACAATATACTTCCCTAAGCACCGCAACCGGTCGGTCCGAAGAATACTAACAAAAGCTACTCGCCGCTTTGGCAGCTTTCCAAAGTGACCTGGTTGGACGGCGTAACCCGTCGTACGCTACGATCAGAACGCGAGGTGCTCGACGCGGTAGAAGACAAGGAGGTAACCATCATGAAGACGAATATCGTGATCAACTGCACGGTGATCCATACATCCTCAGGCACGTTGCCGAACACCGTCATTATCTACAACTAGCGCCAGATGGACGCCTTGGCGACTTCTTCGCCGACCGGGGTGTCCTGACCCGCTCGGGTTTGCGGATCAGCGCCGCACGGTTCTCTGTCGCCGCTCTTTCACTTGCCCTACTGACCTGCGCTCCGGTGATCGCGCGTGCGATTGCCGCTATCTGACATAATGCGCTCCAAGCCCATCAACATTATCGCGCTTTTCACGCCCGAGACCGCCGTACAGTTCCAGCGATGGTCACGGCGCTCGCCCGTCGACGCGAGCTGTTACGACCGCGCTCGACCCGCTCTCCCGACGAATTTGGAGTCCATCATGAGCACGTCGTACAAAACCCAAGCTGTCGGCTCAGTCGAGATCTTTTACCGCGATGCAGGTCCTGCGGACGCGCCGGTTATCATATTGCTTCACGGCTATCCAACCACGAGCCACATGTTTCGTAACCTGATCCCGCAGCTTGCAAAAAAGTACAGGGTCGTCGCTCCCGACCTGCCCGGCTTCGGGCTGACCAAGGCGCCGCCACGTGGCCAGTTCGACTATACGTTCGAGAACCTGGCCACAGTGTTGGAAGGCTTCACCCAGGCGCTCGGCCTGCACCGCTATTCGCTCTACCTCTTCGACTACGGCGCACCGATCGGCTTCCGCCTCGCGACCGCCCATCCCGAGCGCGTGACCGCCATCATCAGCCAGAACGGTAACGCCTACGAGGAAGGGCTCAGCACCGTGTGGAGCCCGTATCAGGCCTACTGGAGCGCACCGTCGGTCGCGGCGCGTGACGCCTGCCGCGCGGCGCTGACGCCCGAGGCGATCCGTACGCAATATCTGCAAGGTGCAGATGCGTCACGCGTCTCGCCCGACGGCTATACGCTCGATATCGCCTATTTCGAGCGCCCCGGCACCGACGAGGTTCAGCTGGACCTGATCTACGATTATCGCACGAACGTCGCGCTCTATCCGGTCTGGCAGGCCTACCTGCGCACGCACACCCCGCCGCTGCTGTCCGTCTGGGGCAAGAACGATGGCTTCTTCCTGCCGCCAGGAGCGGAAGCCTTCCGCCGCGACGTGGCCGACGCCGAAGTCCATTTCTTCGATACCGGTCACTTCGCCCTCGAAACCCATGGTCCTCAGATCGGGGAAATCATGCTGGACTTCCTTCATCGCCGCGTGAAAGAATGAATAGGATCCCGCAATGCACAATAACGCCAAGCCCGGATAGACTAACACTCAAACGCGACTCGCCTATGTCCTGGGAGTGCCGCTCGCGGACGATGTCGAACGACAGTGGCCTCAGATGGAGGAGGTCGTCCGAGGACGCGAGCTCGTCGGCTTGGTCGAAGGGAACTTCAAGGAGCTCATGTTGGCAGTCGGTCGAAGGCTCTGGCTTGATGATATCGTCGTGGTCGAGTGGAGCGCAGACTATGGCGACGGTCGAATTTATCGCAATGTGACGATTGGCGAGCTGGCGGACGGTAAGGCCGTTCGAGTCACAGATTACTGGGGTGAACCGGTCGCGATCCCTGAATGGCGCGAAGCCCTGACCACTCGCCTAGATATGCCGGGCGACGGGATTTGGCCCGCGCATGATCGCCTTATTGGTACCAACGCGCGGATGGACGGGATCGATGCGCCACCGCAATCGTCATCGTGCGCGCGCGACTGATTGTGGTGAGATCGATGTTCACTTCGCGACCAAGTCCTCCGCTTCAGGCCGCACGGCGCACGCGGCGGTGGAGATAACTCGCATCGAAAGCCCGCAGTCGCCGCGAGTTTTGTTATATCGGAGATCATCAGCGCGCCCGCGCGTAGCTCCATGACGTTTTCGAGGCGAAGGCGGCGAAGCACGCGGTTGACGTGGACGGGGGTGAGGCCGAGCGCGTCGCCCAGCACCGTCTGCGTCAACGGCAGCTCAAAATGCTGGTCGGTAACAAGCCCGATGCTGCGCGCGCGCACGTAAAGTTCGCACATCAGATGAGCCACACGCCGGACACTGTCCCGCCGACCCATGCTGACGATCCACGCGCGCAGCGTCCCCTCGTCGACGAGCTGCATATGCCAGAGCGCGCGTAGCAGCGCGGGACGGCGAAGGATCTCGGCTTCGAACGCGTGACGTGGAACGGCGGCGACGCGCGCGGGCGTCAGCGTCATTATGCTATGGTCCATCTCGACGAGCAGCGACGCGTAAAGGTCGCAGCAGTCGCCCGGCATCAGGAACGCGGTGATCTGGCGGCTGCCCTCGGGCAGCAGCTTGTAGCGGCACGACCAGCCCTCGATCATGATGAACAGCGGCCCTGGCGGATCGCCGTCGCGGATCAGGTCGTAACGCGCGGGCACTTCGCGCGCGATCGAACACGCTTCACGCAAAAACGCCGTATCCGATAACGGAAGCGGCCCGGAGCCTTCGAGTTTCCGGATGAAGGCGGTGGGCATCGGCGGCCCTTCCGATAGCAGCGGGGTGACAGCCCGAATGTAATCTGGATTACACAGGCCCGTCCAGTCGCGGTGTATCTTCCAACCCTCGTTTCGCCGAACGCGGGCCCGCGTCGCTTCCCGGGTTCGGTGCCCAAGCCCAACTGCTCGAAGGCTGAAAGCCATGGCTGAAATCGTCTACACCAACCTCTTTCGCCCGACGCCCACCCCGCTCGAACCCGATGCGCACGGTCAGGCGGCGCTGCTCCTTACCGAGAGTACGCTTCACACGCTGGTCGAGCTTGGTTTGATCACCACCCGACAGGCGATCGGCATCGTCCACACCGCGTCCGACGTGAAGGTCGAGGTGGCGCACGCCGCTGGCGAATCCGAAGGACGGATGCAAGCATCGCTCGATCTGCTGTCGCGCATTGCCGGAAGTCTAGACACCGACAACGTCTACCCGCGCGCGGCGACATGATCGACATCAGCTTTTTCTGGTCGGTGCTGTCTTAACGGCATGGGCAGACGCTCAGTACCGTCCCCCCTCACAACGGCGTCCGACTTGGGGCTGCGGCACGTCCGCAGCCCTTTTTTGCGCGGCCGATCTCACTCTGGAGCCGATCCGCCGACCACGCTTCTGCCCCACGGGCCTTGGGCTCGGCGGAGCGGTCGCGGGGTGGACAGCGAGCACGGCGGGCGCGAGCATATACGCACTTCGCCGCCTCTAACCGGCCTCGCCGTTCGTAGCGATCCGGTATTCAATCGGCATCGCGGATGCGGCCTTCTCGATCGACTAACCGGGCCGCGCTTGTGCGTCGGCTCCAGGGCGCGCGTATCTTGCGGTTTCATGCTCGTTATTGCCCACAGTTCGGACGTCATGTTGAACCGGTGCTCCGATGGCTGGTTCTAGCTCGAGCCAGCTCTTAGGGAAGAAGCGGATGACGACGGCTGGATACGCGGGTTCGACAGCAGCCGACGCATCAATGCGCCCGCTCGCTTATCGGCATCCGTTGTCGCGGCGGATCAATCATTGGATCAATGCGGCGGTGGTCATTCTGCTGTTAATGACGGGTCTGCAGATCTTCAACGCGCACCCGGCGCTCTACTGGGGCAAATACGGATCGGAGTTCGATAAGCCTTTGATTATGATGGCCGGAAATAACGGCAAAGGTCAGCTCCATGTCGGCAGCCATGTCGTTAACACCACGGGTGTGCTTGGCTGGTCGGCCGGGGGGGAACGCGGGTTCCCGGCGTGGGCGACAATCCCGGGCGAACAGAACCTCGCAGCGGGACGCAACTGGCACTTCTTCCTCGCTTGGGTGCTCATCGTGAACGGGCTCGCCTACTATCTGTTCGGGTTACGGAACCGGCATCTGAGGACCGATATCCTGCCGAACGCCGCCGATCTCGCACCGAAGAACCTTGCGCACGACATCGGCCAGCACGCACGGCTTCGTTTCCCCAAGGGCCGCGATAGCAACCGCTATCACATCCTGCAGAAACTCGCCTACGCGGCGCTGGCTTTCGTGTTCTTGCCCGGTATGATCCTCACGGGCCTTTCGATGTCGCCCGGCGCGGACGCGGTCTGGCCGGGCATCGTCGATCTGCTCGGCGGGCGGCATTCGGCACGCACGCTCCACTTCGTCTTCATGACGCTGACGGTCGGCTTTATCGTCGTCCATGTGCTCGCGGTACTGCTCGCGGGGTTCCTCAATCAGATGCGCGCGATGATCACCGGATGGTGGGCTTTCGACGACACGGGCGAGGAACCTGCGCCCGCCGCGACGACGCTCGCCGCGCGAATCGAGGCATGAGCGGCTTCAGGCTTACCCGGCGCGGGCTGATGCTGGGCGGTGGCGGGCTCCTGCTCGCCTCGTGCGACAAGTTTACGTCCGCACCCGGCACTACCGAGTTTCTGCGAAGAAATGGCAACGCGGCAACATACAGTTGGCAAAGACTGATCGAGAGCAAGGGGTCGCTGGCGCGCGAATTCACGCAAGCCGATCTGTCGCCCACGTTCAAGGCGAACGGCTCGACCGACCCGCAAGATGACGATTACCTTAGTCTCGTCGAGAACCGCTTCCAGGACTATGCGCTGAAAATCGACGGCCTCGTCCTTCGGCCGCTCTCGCTCAGCCTGGCCCAGTTGCGCGCGCTGCCAGCGCGCACGCAGATCACCCGGCATGACTGTGTCGAGGGCTGGAGCGCGATCGGCGAGTGGACAGGGCCGCAACTCTCCACGCTGCTCAGGCGCAGCGGGCTGATGCCGCACGCCAGATACATCGTCTTCCACTGCTACGACACGCTGGACGGCGAACCCGCCAAGGGCGGCGATCAGAGCGCGGGGCGCTACTACGAGAGCATCGATCTCGTCGACGCCTTTCACCCGCAGACGATCATGGCGCGCAGCATGAACGGCGCGCCGTTGGCGGTCGCCCACGGCGCGCCGCTACGGCTCCGCGTCGAACGCCAGCTTGGCTACAAGCACGCCAAATATGTGAGGCGGATCGAGGCGGTCGATCGGCTCGACCGGATTGAAATGGGTAAGGGCGGCTACTGGCCCGATCGGGGGTATGAATGGTACGCAGGTATCTGATCGCCGCAGCCCTGTTGGTTTCGGTCGGGAGTGCGGCCGCGCAACCCGCGCCGTCGGCTCACGCGCCCGGTTCGCCGCGCCCGGGAGCCGCGCCCGCCGCCGATGCCGAGACGACCACCGCGCCGCCAAGCAACGCAAGCGGCAGGAGCAAGCGCCAGCGCTCGGCGATGTCCAAGCTCATGCATCGAACAACGCACGAGATCATGATGCCCAAACCGGACGGATCCCCCGCTCCGGCATCCACCCCGCGCTGAACTCGCTCCCGTCGCGACCAAGGCATCAACTCGACCTATCAAATTTTCATCATCTGTGGTCAGCCGCTGCCTTGGAGACTGTCGATGGCCGTTAAGCTCGCCAGTTCCACGGGACGCAGCACGCGACCAACGGCACTGTCGGCGGATCAGGCGCGCGTGTCCGCCGCGCGCGGTCGCCTCGAAGGCGAGCAGCGTTCGGGATCGGGCCGGCCCACCTGCGTCGCGATCGCGGGCGCGGCGGTCCGCTCGACCAGGTGCGCGAGGATTGCGAGATGCGCACGCTTCTTGCGGTCCGCGCGCACGCAATACCAGCGTGCTAGCGGCGCGTGTGAGCACGTCAGCACCGTTTCGCGCGCCGCCGGATACTCCGTCCGCTTCTCCCGCGCGACCGCATCCATCAATGATACCTTGAGCGCCTTCAATGGATCGGTCCGCCGTATCTCAGGCGGGCGCGTACAGGTTGCTGATCCGGTCCACCGATACGCTCCGGACAGATTTGTCGGCGTTGACCCCATAGGCGCTAACGCAATCTATGCTAACTGACGATGGACAGCGCTCCTTGTAGCGGTTGGATGACAAATCCGTGTGAGTTTCCGCCTAAATTGCGCAATGTCCACCCCCGTTTCCGGAATGGCGGCTTTTGGGGGCCGAGTGCGGGATAGTTGCCGTTCGCGCGCACGCGGGCCGACCGGCAACTATCGACCAATCCACGACATTCATGGTGACGCGGCGGCTGCCTGAAAGCGGCCGCTCATTCAGCTTTGAGCGGCGACGGCGACGCGTCGGGAGCAGATGGTCGGCTCAGGAGATGCTTCCGCGTGAACGGACGTCGGCGCAAAGCCGCACGGAAGCGAGGGGCTGAGAGCCGTCATCCGCGAAGCCGATCAAGCATCTACTCAATTCAGCGCACGTCGGGATAGTCGCGCTCCAAGCGAGCGTGCTGACCGACGCCCCAGCGCACGCCGACGGAAAGATACCCGAGATTTGCGCGCCACTCGCCCCAGCGTGCGACGCGACGGTCCGAGGTGAGGACGATACGGTTGACCAGGCGCACGCGGCCGAGTGCGTTCAGCGCGATGCAGAGCTGAGGTAAGCGTGAGCTGATCTACGCGGCGAGCGCGAGTGGCTGGGGCTGGTTCCAGTTCCAGCCATATGTGGACGGCTCCCTCTTGCAAGGGCTGAGCGGACAATTTGATCTGATCGCTTGCTTCCATATGTGCGGCCTTTAGGGGCGACCGCACATGGTCGCTGGCCAAGATGGTTTCCGCGGCGCGA
>JAABUQ010011239.1_pt1 | contig 11493 bp, 11 predicted proteins | sample 5560001 | NCBI WGS metagenome assembly JAABUQ01 (sample SAMN10711888, study PRJNA513371) | rock metagenome | isolation source: Antarctica rocks | place: Antarctica: Victoria Land, Finger Mt nord | collected 2015-12-18
AACATACTTATGCCGCCCGTGGGCGGCGAGTGTTCAGCCTAGAACTCAATCCCTTTCTGCGCCAGTATCCCTTGTTTATAGGGATGTTTGACCTCGCGCATCTCGGTTACCAGATCGGCGTACTCTATCAACTCCGCAGGCGCGTCGCGGCCGGTGAGGATGACGTGCATCTGCGGATTGCGCTTGCGCAGCGTGGTCAGAACTTCGTCGATAGCGAGCCAGCCATATTTAAGGGGATAGGTTATCTCATCCATCACCACCACATCATACTGGTTGCTCTCGATCTTCTCTCGACAGAGGTGCCAGCACTCTTGCGCCAGGGCGCGATCGTGCGCGAGGTCGCTACTATTCCAGGTGAAGCCATCGCCCAACGGGATGATTTCAACACCCAGGCGCTGAGCCGCGCGAATCTCGCCCCACTTGCCGGTCTGGGATTTGAGGAATTGCAGCATGACGACGCGCATATCCTGCCCCCAGGAGCGAAACAGGACGCCAAGGGCGGATGTTGTTTTCCCCTTCCCATCGCCGGTATTGACGATTACAAGACCGGTACGGCCCGGACGACGCCGCGCTCGCGCCTCCGCCTGCTCCTGACGGATACGGGCACGACCCTCTTCGCTCAGTTCGTCGATCTCGTCGTGAGCGGCCGCTGTTGACTGTTCTGGTTGTTCTTGCATAGCTTGTTCCCTAGACGGACGCGGTACAGTAGCCGGGCAGTGCACCGGAGAACTTATCGGGGTGCACAACCTGGGCCACGCAGCGCAGACCCTCTACCAGGCGCGGGCCGGGACGCTGCATAATATCTGTGTTGAGACGATAGACGTGTTTCGCTTTCACCGCATCGATCCCCTCCCAGTGTGGACGCTTATAGACGCTTGCCGGATCACCGCCGTAGGCGGGGTCCTCGGTCAGGACCACGTACTGTGGGTTGGCACTGATGATAGCTTCATCGGTCACCTGGGGATAGCCACTGTTCGTGCTGTTGCTGTGAAAGATATTGGTCGCATCAGCATCTTGCAACATTTCATCACCAAAGGAACCGCCGCCGAAAACATAGGGCTTGCCAGGCGTAGAGTCATCCGTTTCGAGAAGCACTTTAGGGGCAGTCGCGCCCGCCACCACTGTCTTGATCTGGTCAACCTGCTGCTGAAGCCCTTTGACCAGATTTGTCGCGGCATCTTGCGTGAAGGTCAGGCGACCGACAAGGATGATCTGTTGCAGTGATTGGGCAAAATTGGCAGGTGGCAGATCGACGACGTGTAGACCCAGTCTGGTTAGCTGCGCGTCATATGTTTTGGTCAGACCACCGGAACTCAGAACGAGATCGGGCTTGAGGCTTACGATCTTCTCTATATTGAACTTGCCATTAGGGTCAGATATCTTTGGCAAGTTTGCTAACGCCGCCGGGTAGTTCGTGTAGTAGTCAACGGCGACCACGCGGCTCTGCAGGTGCAAGGCACCAAGGATCTCGCTGGTACTTGGTACAAGTGAGACGATATGCTGCGGGGCCTGCGTAGGCATGGTGATGGGAGTGTTGTAGGCGTCAAGCGCTGGCCCCGCCGTCGCGGTAGGCTGCGTACTCGTCGCAGTAGTTCCTGTTGTCCCTCCACAGGCTGTCAGCAATAAGAGAAAAGAAAAAAGCAAGATAGGGATGATACGAGTAGAGATGACATGGGTGCGCATGTGCGAATGTCCTCCGGTATAACGCCCGCTGTCACCTCGCGTGAAACGGAGAACAACCAGAGACAGGATATGGGTATATGCCTCGGCAGCTCGTTCCTTTTACGCGAAGGATCATGAGCATGATCACCAGGCAGGTCTCCTGACTTCTGGCTCTGAGCACCCCGTTTCGCCTTCCCATTGTTAACAAATAGTGGCTTTTTTTGTCAGCTCGATGAGCGGTGGGGGCAACGCCAGTTACAGTAGCGCGACTGTGCCGGATTCGCACCGGCTTCCCTATTCTGCCGGAACGCGAGGCTCCGGCCACCTGGTGAAAACTGTAGATATGTTTCTAGCAGGAAGTATACATCAGTTTCGCTCTTGTGAGCAAGTTTCGGACTGCTGGTTGTTGAGTGCCGTGCTCGCGCCTGGCCGCCAGAGGCGGCCTGCCTCTTTTTGGAAAGATGATTGTGCTCAATTTTCGGCCAAAGGCCGAAAATTGAGCACAATCATCTTTCCAATTTTATCCGCGCCGCAGGCGCGGGAAGGAGGCTGAGGAGTTACGAACAGCTTTAGAAGAAATCGCGCTCGTGACGGTGATGATGTTCCTCGCGCTCTTCCCGACGTTCTTCTCGACGTTCTTCCTGCCGCTCTTCTCGCCTCTCTTCCCGGCGCTCTTCCTGCCGGAGTTCGCGGCGCAGTTCCTGTTCCTGTCGGCGCTCCTGAACGAGCTCCTGCTGCAAGTATTGATCCTGGTTCTGGAAACCCTGGTTGTAGCCATACTGAGGCTGTTCGCCGTACATAGTACGCTGGTGATGGTTCAGCATGTGCCGGGCGACCAGCGCGGCAAGGGCAAGACCCGCTCCCGTGAGCAGAGGGTGATCGAAGATACGCGGCAGCAGATGAGGCTGCTCCTGCCCCAGGCGCGTAAAGCTCTGCGCCATCGACCAGGGATTGTTGATATCCATACCATACTGGGGTGGGACACGCTGCGCCAGCAGAGCACGCTGCTCATAGGGCATCTGCGCGAAGTGCTGCTGGTAGACCTGCTGCTGCATATCGATAGGTGCCCCCTGCGCGAATTGTTGGACATGACCAAACGCCTGATAAGGGTCAAGCCCATTGTAATTGCCGCTATCGTATGCCTGCGCATACTGTTGATACACCTGCTGGTTATTTTGATCAAACGGCCACATAGTTTCTTTCCTTTTTGCTATAACAATAGTAATCATCGCTAAGACTTTAGAGCGGCTGACTGATAATTGGTTTGAGCGCCGGGTAGAGCGCTTTATACGTCTCGTACGCATGAGCATAGGCTGCCGCCGTCTCCGGGCGAGGAGAGGTGCGCTCAATGACACGCACCGTCTGGTCACAGGCCGCCTGCACTGTATTATAGACACCACCCGCTACGCCAGCCAGCAGCGCCGCACCAAAGGCCGGACCTTCGGTTGCATTCGTAATTACCAGCTCAACGCCAAGCACATCGGCGATGATCTGTCGCCACAGGGGACTCTTCGCGCCGCCGCCAGTAGCACGCAGTTGGTCGAGTTGCAGGCCCTGCTCCCGAATGATACCCAGACAGTCCTTCAGGCTAAAGGCAACGCCTTCCATCACGGAACGGATAAGGTGTCGCCGGGTATGACTGGCGGTGAGACCGATCCAGCCGCCGCGTGCATAGGCGTCCAGGTGCGGAGTACGTTCTCCTTGCAGGTAGGGGAGAAAGATCAGCCCCTCGCTGCCGGGCGGGACGGGAGCAGCCTCTTTGGCCAGCGTTTCATAGGCATCGACACCAGCCCAGCGTTCCAGCGCGCTCTCCGGCAGGCCGATGTTATCACGCACCCAGCGCAGCGAGAGGCCCGCCCCCTGCGTCACGCCCATGAGATACCAGGCATGGGGGACGGCATGGTTGAAGGTATGTACGCGCGGGATAGGGCCGGAGGTATCTACCTGCGGCTCATCGGCATAGGCCAGCACAATGCCGCTCGTACCAACCGAGACCAGGGCCAGGCCGGGCGAGACCACTCCGTTACCGACCGCGCCACAGGCGTTATCAGCACCGCCACCGGCGACCGGAGTTCCCACAGGCAGGCCAGTATGCGCCGCTACCTCTGTCGTAATCGTTCCGCTCACAGCATCGGCGGCAACGACGGGTGGCAGCAGCGATGGATCAAGATCAAGCGCCCTGAGCACTTCCTGTGACCACATACCGTGTTTGACATCGAGCAGGCAGGTACCCGCCGCGTCAGAGATCTCCATCGCCATGACACCTGTGAGGAGGTAGCGAATATAATCTTTGGGTAAAAGCATTGTGCGCGCGCGCGCAAAGATTTCGGGCTCGTTGTCGCGCACCCAGAGCAGTTTGGGCGCGGAAAAGCCGGTGAGCGCGGGATTGCTGACATATTCGATAAGTTTGCTCGCACCAACCTTCTCCGTCATCCAACGACACTGCGCATCGCTGCGCTGATCGGCCCAGATAATACATGGCCGTAACACCTGCTGCTCCATGTCCAGGAGCACAACCCCGTGCATCTGGCCAGAGAGGCCGATGCCGCGTACATCGGCTGGCTGCGCGCCCTGCTGCGCGCCCGCCTCCAGGCAGGTACGAATAGCATTGAGGGTCGCCTGCCACCAATCGGCAGGATTTTGCTCGGCCCACCCCGGATGCGGATGAAATAAGGGGTAATCAACAAAAGCGTCGGCTAACACGCGGCCATCCTCGGCCGCGAAAAGGGCGGCTTTGACGCCGGTCGTACCAAGATCGATGCCTAAAAGTGTTTGCATGCACTGCTCCTTAGCTTCTACGCTTTGCCAGCTCTGGCCGTTTTGAGTAATCGGTTATGCCGAGACGGTTCCCAAAGGGATCTTCGAATTCAGCCGCCAGGCCCGTATTGATTTCGTAGGGCTCGGAGAGGAACCTGACGCCTTTTGCTTTAAGCTCCTCATAGCTTGCTCTGACATCGTCAACCTCGAACATGATTGCTGGCTTTGCAGCGGGTTGATTTCTGAGAATAAGCGCTGGCTCTTCGTCTCCTACGTTAAAGGCCAGGAGGCCACGCGCGGAAAAATCAAATTTTACGGGTAAGCCAAGTGTATTTTGATAGAACTCGCGACCTTGCGCAAGATCGTGCGCGGGTAAAATGAAGTTATCGTAGTTTTTCAACATTACCTACTCTCTCTTTCTAGCGGTTTTATTGGCCTAAACAGATTGTACGACAAAGATTTCCCCCTTTGCTGCATCTTCTCACACGCCAGCCATCTTCGTAGCGATAATACACCGCATCCACACGGAACAGGATGAGGTCCTTTCGCTGTAGCCCACCCAATGTAGCCCACTCAGTAGGGCAGAGTTGATAACGCTGCGTGACTATGCTATCGTATCTCTACTTTCCCGCCGTCCTTCAGGACATGCGAAGTATCACGATAATAATAAGTAGAAATTGGCTGCTATGTTTTATTGATGTGAGATGATGTGAGAAAAAATAATGATGGTACGTGTATACGGTTTTGACTGGGAGGCATATACAGGACTTGTTATGCCAGCATTTGCTCACTGGCTGGTCGAAGGGGATGAGACTGCTATCTACCAATTGTATAAACAAACACGCTGCGCGCGTGAGGAACAGTTTATTCCGCCCGCTATGCAACAAACACTTACCTGGACACGGGCCCAGGCGTTCGTTCAACAGCTCCCCCGTGGCACTCATACCCGTAAAGAATACCAGATTCTTTGCTCGGCCGAGCAATTTTCGGCTGTCAACGATAGCTATATCCATCGCCACTCGCCACAGCTCTACCAGAACTCGGATGCGTTACGCGCGGTGTGGGGCGCAATTATTGAGGAGTACTGTCAGTCCTGGTTTACCCTGCCGAAAAGCGGTGAACGTACGGAGACCGCACAACCGCAGGCTACAGTGGAACAGGCCATGAACAGGGGCGAGATTGTGGCGCTGCTGCATTCGGCCGGGCTGAGCGAGCTTGCGCGAGAAGTGAGCGCGCGGGCGGCAGAGGCGCCTCACCTGGAAGAGGAGCCACAGGAAGATTTTGACATGGAAGACGTCTATGTGTCTTCACGCGGCATAGAGATCGGGCGTCACCCAACAACGCTCCACATTCGTGGCTGGCTCGCGCCACGCTCGATACGCGCGATGGCACTCTTTGAACTGCTCGTCTGTGGACGGCGAACGATGCCTTTTGGCTTTCGCGCGGGCGAACCGTACGAGGCTTATATCGGGTACCTGAACCCTGACGAAGTATGGCAACTGGCCGCTTGCCTGCGCTCGATAGACCCTCCGTCCCCGGCTGAAGCGGAGGCCGATTACACCCGTTTCCGCCAGGGACAGATCGAGCCGACAAAAGAATTTCGCATGCTTGACGAGGTTCAGCCCGCCCATGCCACGGCCTTTCTGACCGCCGTACGCATCGCGACACAGTGCGGCTTAGGGCTGCTCTGTAGTATGGGTGGCTAGCTCATCTTGCCCGCCCGCCTCGTCGTCAGCAGCAGGCTCCTCTATAATTGAATGGATGTAAGCTTGCGTAGCAAACGTATGTTGGACAGCGCTATATTCCTGTCGCATCTTTAGCAGACGCATCATAAGGGTAATATGCCGGTCATACGCCATCTCACATTCCGCAGGCTTCATCTCTTCCTGGAGCAGCGCTTCTACGCGCTGCTCCAGGAGATCCAGCCAGCGCTGTAGACGCTGTAGAGTATCCTGCCGGCATTGCCTGGGATCGAATGCGGGATCAAGCATCACTAACCACCTTTCTTCGTATTCTTCATAGGAGAGCACATATTTGAGGAGAGCCCACCCACCAGAAAGGTCATGCCTTCCTGCACATATGCTGCCCATGCGTCAGTACTTAACGCAAACGGCGCAGTGAGACGCGCAGGTGACTGCCGCCAGGCACAAGGCCAACCGGCAGCACCTCCACGATCTCATACTTTGGCGCGAGACTTACAGCGCTGGCGGTTGCGGTAATAGTGTCAGCGATGTAGACCGCGCCCGTAAAATTGGTGCCCAGTGGCGCGATAAGCAGTGTATCGACCGTTCTCGGCAGCGGCTGACCGCTCGCCGCCAGCACCTGGGGATCGATGGCCGCGACCGGACGCATGACCAGTTGCGTGAGCACGTAGCTATAGCCTCCGCTGCCACGATAGACGATGACAACGCCGCGCTGGCGGCCCGCGAAGCTGCGCCCGATGGCCTGGAGGATATGTTGTGTTTTGCGTGCGTCAAGTGGCATCTCGCTACTCCTGGTGCTCCGTCTTGATACGCGCCTGCTCTTCGTGGATATCCAGTTCCTCGCCAGCAAACTGGAAGAGCAGGCGCATCGCCGTTTCATCGCTGACCCAGCCCTGCTCCTTCGCTGTGGTCAAAGCCGCGACCAGCAGCTGGGTCGCGTTCGCCAGCGTCTGGTGATCAACCACGTCGATCTCGGGGAAGAGTATATCGTAGCCAAGATCACTCTCTGGCGCGAGCACTCTCGCCTTGCACGCCTCACGCAGGACGCGGTCGAGAATGGCGCGCAGCATCGCCCGCATGACGTGCTGGCGGCGCTGGAATTTGAGGAACGTGGGCAGGCCCATCTCGGCGGCGGTCGCGCGATTGCCATAATTGCCATCCGAGAGGTAGTGCTCAGGCAACTGCGCGCCGACGGCGAGCATGAGTTTGAGCGCCCGCCCATCCGCCGCCGCCTCGCTCGCGTTGATCTCCGGCTTGACCGCTGACCAGCTTTCAGACTCGTTGTGGATAATGATGCTGCCCGGCTCCGGTGGATAAGCATACTCCATCTTTTTGCGGTCGATGGCTTTTTTGTCAGCGCCCTGCAACTGCACATCCCACAGAAACGCACCCTTGTACTTGTTGATGCGCACGCGATCGGTCAGCCAGTCTTTGTAACGGCGCAGCCAGGGCAAGAGCGTGGCCAGGTCGCTCTTGCCGCGTTTGGCATTGGAGACTTTGTTGATACAGAACTGCATCATCTCGCTCCCCGCCTTGAACCACTCGCCCTCGACACTCGGTCCGTCGCGCGGCGTGACGGGCGCGGGATCACCCGGCTGACTGGCGCTGGGTCCGATCGGGCGCCGATGGAAGCGCAGCGCGGTCTCGATATCATCCGGGTCCGTCTCGATCTGGTCTATGATGGAGGGATCAACCTGGCGAATCTTGACACTGCCATTGATCGGGTTGACATAGAAACGAATGAACTGCTCGCCGTAGAGCGAGAGCTCTGTGCACAGGGCGTAGATGCGCGTCTCCATGTGATTGTCGGGGTCCTGCCAGAAATCGTTCAGCACGCGCTGTACCTCGGGAGTGCGCGCGCTGAGAGTGATGCCTTTGCCCAGCACAAAACTGGTGGTGATCTCAATGATGGCAAAGGCGATGGGGTTCGCGTTATACGCTTCATAGCAGGCGTTGTGAATATCCAGGTAGGTAGACGGTATAACGTCCTTCATATACCAGTTGTCGGAGAGACGCCGCCAGTAGTAATCCTCCTCGCCGCCGCTCGCCAGGCGACCCCAGTACCAGTCTTCCTGTGTCGGACTGGAGGCGATGGTGGTAGGATTAATCTGCTCCTGAATACGTTCAGCCCGTTCGGTCGGGCGCGGCGGGGAGAACCAGCGCTGGAAAGGGAATGGCATAGCTGAGGCTCCTGGGGAGGTGTTGTGGACAAGAATAGAGAGGACATCTATTTTGAGGAACTGGAGGAGAGAGGGAGAAGCCTTCTCCTGTGACCTGTTACAAGTATAAAAGGGAAATAGGGGCTCTGTCAAGAGATCTATATGGGCTTCAGGGCCTTTTAATGTTTCCCCAGCGACGTGAGTAAGAGGTGAACAGCGCGAAGAGGCTGTGCATCCAGGTATCTCATCTGCTGCTTGGCGTTGGGAACGCCAAAGAAATCGAAGAGAGCCAGCACAAAGGAATTGAGGACCGCAAGCGTATGGGGAGCAGACCCCTTGCGAACCTGGCACGCATCCTCAGCGAGGGTGACATCGCGACGGTAGTGCAAGCGATTTTCGATGGACCAGTGGTCGCGAATCAATTCCAGCAGGCGCAAGGGATCGGCACGTTTGGGGGTGAGGCTGGTGATGCCATACACGTATTCTTGCGTGCATTTCAATGGGTATTCGACCCGCCGGCGTAAGCAAAAGACCTGTCCGACCTCGTGCCAGTCACGAGCCAGAAAGTCATTACGTTCGGTGGAGACCTGGATCAGGCGGGTGGTGAGACGTCCATGCCCTTTTTCAACGGTGGAGTCCGTCCGCCAATCCAGACAATCGAGAGGGGGTTCTCCAAAGAAGAGGCGCACATCTTCCTGTAACGTTGGTTGGTTCCCTTTCACAAAGAGGAGATAGTCTCCTCCAGAAGCAATAACCTCCTGGCAAACATTTTTTTGCGTGTAGAGGGCGTCTGCGCTGAGAATACGCCCTTGAAGCAAGAGGGGCGTGAGAAACTCCTTCACCTGGGTCACCTCTCCTTCTTTTTCGGCCACCATGTGTTCTTTGAGCACCACCCCGGTCTTGGCCTCGTAGAGGTTGACATGATGCATTTTCTTTTGATCTTCTGCGAGATGCTCTTGCGTGCCGCGTAAGGTCTTCCCATCCAAGACCACATGCATTTGCTCATCCTCTGCTCGCTTCTCTGCCCGCACACGGGTCAACAGATCCATGAGCACCTGCGTGATTTGGGCCGGATCAACCGAGCGCAACACGTTACTATAGGTGGCCACGCACGGGAATGTTGCCCGCGTTTCCGGCAAGACGTGTTGCAACCAGGAACCACGATAGGCAATCCAATCAGCAATTGCCTGCAGCGTCGTTTCTCCTGCCATTTTCGCCAGAAGGACGAAGGTCAATACCAGTGCGAGCGAATATCTTTTTCCTTTCTTTCCCCGCGTATCGGTGAGGTCCATCATGGCTTGATACACCGATAAGGCTTCGCTCTCTGCGTTCCATCCTGCCAGTTCCCTGGCTTCATCTATCATGCTATAGTTCATCTAGGATGAGTCCTCGTTTCGTGACGTTTTCGTTACTCATCACTCTAACAGGTTCTCATCCTTTTGTTTGGCTTTTAGGATCTCTGGGGGAAAATTAAAAAGCCCTGTATGGGCTTATGGGCACCTTTTTGGATGCGTACCTTCCCGGCCTCCTGTACCGTCCCGGTTTACCTCTACCTGTTTATGCATTGACTACATTTCCTACGGTCCAGGGCCATAGAAAATGTAGTCAATGCATACTTTTCTTGCTTCAATTGTTAAGTTCAATGAGCACTTCGTCCAGCACCGTTCCCGTCTTTGCAGGGAACTGGAGGCGTTGATTGTCCTGTTTCGCGTGGCGAAGCGCGGCAGCGAAGCGATGCAGCGCCTCGTGTAGCTGGCGCAGCTCTCGCTCCGCCTCGTGCGCCCGTTGATAACGGGCCAGCAGCGTATTAAGCTGTCCGGCGATCTGCCACAAATCAGGGAGCGCCTGGAGCTCTACCCGCGCCGCAACATTCCCATTCGCCACCTGTGTATGCACAGCGAGCATCTGCTCGATACTGATCTCCAGCCGCGTTTTTTGTGTGAGCGCTTCCCTTGTCTGCTGGGCCAGTGCCCGTTGCAGCTTGTTCATCTCCTCCGCTCGATCCGCCCGTCGTAAGGTGGTACGAAAGCTGCGCGCCAGTACAAAACCGATCGTTGCCGTGACCACCTGCAAAGTAATAGGGCGAGCAAAAGTGTCGTTGGGCACAGTACGCAAAAAGTGGGTGAGCAGTGGCGTATGTGGTCCCACCGTCAGTGCGAGCACAATACAGAGACAATTGATTCCGGCACACAGGAGCCCGCTCCAGGGGACGAGCAGCGAGACCGCGATCAGATCGGCCTGAATCAGCACATCAAAGAGCGGCAGGGTGAATACGTCAATCCCGCCTGGCGTCGTCATGATATCAAACAGCAGAAAGACTTCGATGGAACTCACAAGTAAGATGCCAGCGACCAGGATGTTGCCGCAGCGGTTGCAGACGAAGGCGACGAGCAGGGCTGCCACGCACAGACACATTGGCAGGGCAATCAACCGCGCGTTGGGCGCGGTAAGAGCGATCTGCAAAGCCACCAGTTCGACCAGGCTCTCGACCACGATCAGGATGCTGGCGAGCCGACAGCGGCGCACCCGTTCCTGTACTTCTAGCGTGGCATCTTCCCCTGGCTCGCCAGGAGCCGCCAGCCGGTACCACCAGGAGAGCCGCTGCCTGAGCGTCGAAGCTGGCAGCCGAGGCGGCGGGGAGAGCAGCGTTGAGGGATGAAATCCCTGAGACATAGATATCTCCTTCGTAGAGAGGCAGGAGAAAAAGTGTTGTTCTCCTGCCTGGTTTACTCCGCGCGCGCCAGTTCCAGGATCGAGTAGTCCGACCCGATAGGAATGATGCGCTCTAAAGAAAGCCCTGCGGTCTGGAACAGTTCGCGGAACTCATGCTCCGTTCGCTGGTGCCCACCATGCAGCATCACACGCATTTGCAAATCAAAGAATTTGGCAAAGGAGGCACCTGGTCCCTCCGGGATGACCTGCTCGATAACCAGGAGTTTGCTCGTCGGTGCCATCGCGTGGTGACAATTGCTCAGAAGCTCTCTACAGTGTTCATCGGACCAATCGACCAGCACATGCTTGAGGCAGTAACAGGGGACCTGGGGAGGAATATCCTTCGCCTTGAAGAAATCGCCGGCGACCACATGAAAGCGGGGAATACCCTCGCTCGGGTAGAAACTGTTCAGATTTGACCTAAGGAAGATTTCAGGTTGAGGACAGCCAAACATTGGTGAAAGGGATTGAGCTTCTGGGCCATCCAAGTGCCAAAGAGA
>JAABUQ010011240.1_pt1 | contig 11492 bp, 15 predicted proteins | sample 5560001 | NCBI WGS metagenome assembly JAABUQ01 (sample SAMN10711888, study PRJNA513371) | rock metagenome | isolation source: Antarctica rocks | place: Antarctica: Victoria Land, Finger Mt nord | collected 2015-12-18
TCATCTCTTCTTATTAAGAAGCACGAAAAATGTCTTCTTATCTCTTTCATGGAAGGTTCTTTTTCCTTGTTCCCTCTGATTTTATCTCCTCCTTTTGAGTTCGCCAACAGTATCGAACTCACGTTAACTATTCAGAAGGGCTATGCAGTTTGTCAGAAGAAGGGAGATCTGCTAGAGTAAGCATATGACGAAAGACGAAGAACTGGAATACCTGCGAGCAGAAAATACGGTTGTGTTGCAAAAAAAGAAGAGGATCTGGTAGAATCTGTAGAAAAGAGCAAAAGAGGACCCCTTATGACCGAACAACAGAATCCGTTCAAGTGGCGGCACTTTCAGTCTGACATTATTCTGCTGTGCGTGCGCTGGTATTTGCGCTACTCTTTGAGTTATCGCGATCTCGAAGAGATGATGCTCGAACGGGGCCTGCACGTCGATCATACCACCATCTATCGCTCTCGTGCAGCGCTACGCACCCGAAATCGAACAGCGCTGTTGGCCTCACCTCAAAGCTACCACCGATTCCTGGGGATGGACGAGACGTACATCAAAATCAAAAAGCAATGGGTGTACCTCTACCGATCGATTGATTCGGAAGGAAACACGCTCGATTTCTTCTTAAGCCCGACACGAGATGCGTACGCCGCCAATCAGTTCTTGCTCAAAACGCTTGCTGCTTCCCATACCAGTGAACCACGAGTGATCAACGTGGACAAAAATGCGGCGTACCCCAAAGCGTGAGAGCGAGCTCAAGGTGGAAGGACACATTCTCGAATGCTGTGAATTGCGACAAGTGAAATACCTCAACAACTTAGTTGAACAAGATCATCGCTTTATGAGACGCTTGACGCGCGCCAGGAATGAGCTTTTTCTCGTTTGAGACGGCGTGGCGGACCCCGTAGGGATTCGAGATCATGAACATGATCAGGAAAGGGCAGGTCGTATTGGTCGCCAGGCTCTTTGGAGTTGTCGCCTAAGCTGAAACACAGCCCTATCCCTTGTGTGGATTATTCCAGAAGGGCGCTCATCTGGATCATCTGTGTGGCAACACTGCAGGCAGTAGCACTCGCGCCTTGCATAAGATCAAGCAGATCATGGTCCTTCTGGCGCAGATCTGGCTCTGGTCCCACGCGCACGCCCCAACCTGCGATTGCTTTTACAAAGGCGCTTCGTACCTCTGTATTTACATTCAGTTTCGCGATGCCCATACGTATCGCGTGTTGTATTCCCTCTTTGCCTATACCGCTCGCGCCATGGAGCACTAGTGGTATATCCACCTGTGCTTCTACCTGGGCCAGGCGCTCGAAATCGAGTGAAGGTGGGCTGGAGGTATAGCCATGCACATTGCCAATGGAGATAGCGAGCAAGGCAGCTCCGGTCTGCTCGATGAATTCACGCGCGCGTATAGGGTCGGTGAGGGATGCTTCTTTCTGTGCAACTGTTATGCCATCTTCTGTACCCGCGAGATAGCCGAGCTCTGCCTCGATGGCGGCATTGTAACGAGCGGCTAGGGCAACGGCTCGCCTGGTAAAGGCGACGTTGTCCGCGAATGGCAGGCGTGAGCCATCCGCGAGCGCGGAAGAAAAGCCCCAGGCCAGACACTGCTCGATCATGTCGAGGTCAGAGCAATGATCCAGGTTCAGCGCAACCGGGACCTGCGCGACCCGTGCGGCGGTTACCGTAGCCGCTACCAAAGGTTCGCCGTAGTCTTTGATTGATTGCACTCCTAGTTGTAGAATGATGGGTTGTTGCAATCGTTCGGCGGCAACGACGATACCACGCGTCAACTCCAGATTGTAGGTGTTGAACGCCACCACTGCTCCTCCTCGCTTGTGTGCCTGCCGGATCAGGTCAATAGTGTGTATTAGCATGGCCTGCTGCTCCGCTTCTTCCTGTTTTTCTTCTATATTTTGAATCGTTTTGATCACTCTCTGTTCAGCATGTGTACCACTTGACGAAGGCTGTCGGGGCCACCCACATTGCCGGGAAATACCACGTATGGTACACCTGGAAATCTCGATAGTGGCCCGCTCTCCAATCTCCAGACGGGCACACCTGGGGCGAGCTGGCCTAACACGAGTGCCCGCTCCGCGCCAAGGCTTTTTTGTGCTACATCGTGACTCGTGATGCCGCCCTTCGCTATGATGAAACGGGGCTGCGTCGTCACCTCGCGCAAAGCGGCAATCAGGGCATTGGATACCTTCTTCCCAATCTCCAGGCTCTCGGCGTGATTGGCCCCGGCTATTAATCTACGACTGGTATAGACGACCCCGACGTGCCCCGCTCTGATCGCTCCTTCGAGCTGCTGACCAACCTCGCGGCTCACTATTGCGGCCTCATCAGCTATTACACGCTCAACGGGAAGCTCAATACCTATGACAGCAGGGACCTGCAACAGATTCTCAAGCTGCTTGCTGCTATCGGGCACATATGAGCCGACGACCACTATGCCGCCGCGCGATTGGGTAGCGCTTGTATCTTGCACGATCTCGCTTCCCTTTAGAAGTGGTCGGCTCTCGACGGCTCCCCGCAGGCGCACAAAACTGGCGGCTGTGCGATAGATGAACCGTTTCCCGCGCGCTTCCGCCTGTAGCAGACCGAGCACGACCACCGCCAGATCTCCATAGCTAGCGGCGTTGATGATGATCGGTGTCCCATCTGTGACGTGCTGCAATCTTTCCGCAACTGCCAGCGCTCCGCCCTGCCTGATAAGTTCGAGTCCTATGCTGACGACCTGTCGTGCCTTCCAGCGTCCGTTGCTCTTCTCCTCGACCCAATCCGGCAGATAGGCTGTCTTGTAGCCGAACACCGGATCTCTGGCAAAAGGGGTCTCGTGGGCGGGAAGGAGCGTATCGGAGGTCGCTATGGGGGTTGCAACGTAGTGAGTATCGTTAATGGTGTAGCGACCACCTTCAAAAAAAGCTGGCACCAGCAGGTGACCATCAAAGCTGACGCCGGAGGACAGACCACTTTCTAACGCTGCTATCTCGACCGGGTAGTGGCCCCTGAGTGTAGAGTCGCTGCGGCTCGCGATCACGAAATCGACCTGCGTTGCCTGTGAAGAGGCACGAAGCAGCGTCGCGATCTCATGATTGAGTTGGGCGGCATCGCTTTGGGGCATACTGCGCGAGTTGGTGAGTAGATAGAAAAGCCGTGAGTCTGTGCGTAAAGCTTCTGTAAGCAGGGAGCTATTCCAGGTTGTCAGCAACTCTACGTTATGGACGGTCTGTGTGCCGGTTGGATCGTCATCGATCACAACCAGTTTGCGTTTGCTCTCGATGACTGCCTGCTGAATTTTGCCGAACAAGCTACTTTCATCGGGGCCGGGTGGGAGGTGAGCTAAAAGGTCGGTTAACGTCACCATCTATTTCACACTTTCTTTTGTCTGCTATTGCTTGAATATACTTAATGCAGGTGCATGCCTCCATTTACATCCAGGGTCACGCCTGTGAGATAGGAACTCTCTTCTGAGGCAAGGAAGAGGATAGATTTGACGACATCGTCGACGGTACCCAGCCGCCCTATTAATGTGCCTTTTGCCAGCTCAACTCTCCGTTCGTCCGTCAGGAGGTCTCCGGCAATATTGGTATCGACCATCGATGGGGCCACGCAGTTGACGCGAATGCCCAGAGGCGTCAGTTCGCGGGCCAGCGCTTTAGTCAGGCCCATGATGCCAGCCTTTGATGCGCTATAGGCGGACGTGCCAAAGACACCTCCTCCCCGCTGTCCCGATACTGAGGCAAGAGAGATAATGCTGCCACCGCCACGTGCCAGTAAAGCTGGGACGGCGGCCTGGGTTGTTAAGAAGGTTCCTTTGAGATTGACATCGAGCACAAGGTCATATTCTTCTTCTGTGATGTCAAGGAATGAGGTAGGACGAGTCAGGCCCGCAACATTCACGAGGATGTCCAGCCCTCCGAGCACCTCTACTGTCTTTGTGACGACCTGTATCATCGCTTGCTTATCGCGAACATCGGCTACTTCACCGATGGCGCGGCTTATTGCGTTGAGTTCGGACGTGACGCTTTTTACATTGTCTGCTACGATATCGGTGATGACGACTTGTGCTCCTTCTTTTGCCAGCGCTAACGCAGTGCCACGCCCGATGCCACGTTGTGATCCTGCACCTGTCACCAGAGCAATTTTGTCTTTAAATCTGTTATCAATCATTATTACCTCTTTTACCTTCCTGTAAAAGCAATTCATAACGGCGCTGCTCGCGGCGCTTTCAGTAGGCGCGAGCAGGTGTTGTTGATTCAGCCATTGCCCTTAATCGGTTGACGACCATACGAACGCATTCTCAGGCGCTTTCAGTCAACGAATTGAATGACATCTCTTTATTCAGGCCAGCGATATTCTGCATCAGCTTGATCATAACCGAGTCATCCAGGCTATTCCAGCCCTGGAGGCTCGCCATCTTGTAGAGTTGATGTGTCACACCACCTAGAATTAAGGGATGACCCATGCTATTGGCCGTATCCACGACGAAGCCCAGGTCTTTGACGAGAATACTCAGGGCGCTTTTGGGTGGTGAGAAATCTTCGGTGACCATACGCGGACCCCGATCCGAAAATATCCAGCTATTCCCCGCGCTTTTCTCGATGATCTCTAACAGCATAGCCTTGTCCAGGCCAGCTTTCTCTCCCAGCGTGAGCGCCTCTGCAGCGACCGCGTTATGCACGCAGACCAGAAGTTGATTGATCATCTTCACGGCCTGACCATCACCGACGTTTTGTCCCACGTGATAGAGATTTGATCCCAGGACCGAGAGTACAGCTTTACAGCGTTCAAAGACTGCATCAGCACCTCCGACCATGATACTCAATGCACCAGTAATGGCCCCCTTCTCGCCGCCGCTCACGGGCGCATCCAGGTAATCTATGCCTGCCTCTTGCAAGCGCGTAGCCGCCTCTTTGACCATGCGCACACTCATTGTGCTCATGCCGATGACCACTGCGCCCGATTTCAAAGCGGCGGCGGCATTGCCTGGCTCAAAGAGCGTCGCCGCCAGTTGGGTATCGTTTACGACCATGGTCACAAAAAGATCGCTCTCTCGGGCAACCTCTGCTGGACTCTTTGCGGCAACGGCACCTTCTGCGACCAATACTGCAACAGGTTCGGGGTTGATGTCATAAATTGTACATGGGAAGCCGGTACGTAGCAAGGTGCTCGCCATAGGACGGCCCATAACCCCGACGCCGATAAAACCAATACGTGGTTTGCTGGAATTTCTTTGTTCAACCATTATTTCACCTTTTTTCTTGCAATACAATCACTGGTTTAAGTGCATTCAAGCAACAAACGCGGAATCCTTTGTGCTGCGAAACCGGCAAGGATTCCGCGTTTGTTGCTTGAATGCACTTAAGTACAATCACAGAATCAATGCGGAATGTGAACCGATAACCGAAAGCAGTTCGTGCGGGCACAGATTGAAGCGCTCGAAAAAATCACGAGCGGCTGCAAGCAGGTTCTGCATGCTTTCAAACAATTCACACTGGGTCACCTCTCGCCGAAAGTGCCTCCAGAGCATCTCGATGGGATTGAGCCACGGACTATACGTGGGCAAGTAGAGCAAGACCAGACGCCCTCCTGCCGCTTTTACGACCTCATTCACTTCGTCATCTTCATAGGTGTTGGCATTGTCCCTGGCGACGTAAATCGTTCCGGTTGGATGTTTCTCGACCAGGGCAGAAAGCAGTTGGGCAATTTCCTGACGCCGCTTGTGCTGCTGGAATTGGACCACGGTTTCTCCCGTATAATAGTTGATGGCTCCAATTCCATAATGGGTGGTCTGCTGCCCTGGCGTTGAAATCATGACCTGTTGCCCCACTGGGCTCCACATGGCCCGTTAGGTTGGCAACCAGCTGAGATTACATTCATCCGCATAGTAAAACGCTTCTCCCTCTTTTAGTCCTTCACGCGTTTCTTCGATCGTCTTTTTTTTACGACGTATTCAGGATCAGGGCTACTAATCGTATGTTGGGGGCGACTGAAGACAATCTCAGCCGTCATCAGAAGCCGACGGATTGTTTCGTAAGAAGCCTGGATACCAGTTTGCTCAGCCAGATAATCGGCCAACCGTTGCAGTGTCCACATCGAGTAGGTGAGTCCCAGGCTTCGAGGTCGAAGCCTTACACAGGCAAGCAATTGCTCTTTATACCCTTTCGTGATTTTGGTCGGTGTGCCTGGCATCGGCCTATCCTTGAGTCCTTCGACCCCTTCGGCCATCCAGCGTTTAAGCCAACGGCGAACCGTTTCATCATCCTCACGCACGATCGTGGCAATCTCAGCAGCCTTCAGATGTTTTTCCAGAGCGAGTAAGACTATTTGCGCACGGGTGCGCTCACGAACAGTATGCGTCTTCTGATACAACTCTTCTAGATCGGCTACCTGTTCTGCTGTAGGAACAGGGAGTTGAAGTGGTCTCATGGGTTCCTCCTTGTTCCTATCAGTGTATCACATTCCGCATTGATTCTGTGATTGTGCTTACTGCTCTGTCAATCTTCAATCGAACCACTCCGTGTCGCGACACGGGATGACGTGTATTACCAGGGATCGATGAAGGGACGCTTCTTGCATTCTTTGGGGGTAATGATGAGATGGTAAGTGAGAAGTCTCTATTACACTGAACAATAAACCGCGTGGTAAACATCTGATGAGCGATATCGGATGCGGGAAAAAGAGAACGTCTGTCGAACAGAGCGACTCATCCGCTGATGCAAGGGAGGGTAGTGGTTCACTTAAGTAGGATGACCCGCTCAGTATGTAGCGGTGAAGAACAGAGAAGCAAACAGGCCTCGTGCATGATCATGGACTAAGGACAATGTTATTCGGACGAAACGAGCCAGACGCTGTCGTAGCGTGTTATTCCACCGCTCCACATGAGCCGTTCTTTGCCCACAGCGGTGTGTTACTCCTCTGGTATCACGCAGGCATAGACGTTCAAAAAGTCTGTGAAGCAATGGCCCTGGCGATATTCTGGCGGAATGGCCTCCCTCAACTGCTGACACGTCTTTTGGCTCCGATTCCCAACGGCATAGGCGACCACCTGCCGCGTCTTGCGACACAGCGCAATCCCGCATCCAGAAGTCGTTGGTTTTTTTGAGCACAAACGACCACAGTTCATCCAGCTCCAAGATGGTAGAAGCGGCATCCTTGGGATCGGGAGCCATCAGGGTGGTAGGGAAAGGAGGAAGCTGAGCTACTTTTTTTGATCCAGCTTGAGACGCTCGTGCGAGAGACACCAAAGGTACGCGTGAGGCCGCGGAGACTGCTGCGTTCTTGATACGCATGCAGGATCTCCTGGCGGCGCGCTTCTGGATAGGCGTGGGGAGTCGGATTCTCACGGCTTTGTCGACCGCAGGCACGGCAGCGATACAACTGTTTGCCATTAGGGGCATGTCCATTGCGCACTAGAGCATCGCTCTGACAGTGAGGGCAGTACAGGGTAATCGTCACTATTGAAAACTCCTCTTTCTGAGCATTGATTAGTCTTCAGAGTCTACCATATCCTGCTCATTTGTGCCACTACTGTGCTTCGGGTTGATTGAAAGATGTTCCATCTCGGTATTGTCAACTTGAGAATGGAACTGAACAGTGTGCTAGAATAGCTTCATGAAAACAAACGCCACTGTTCCCAATTCCAAAGGTTTTCGCTTCCCACCGGAAATTATCAGCCATGCCGTGTGGTTGTATTTTCGTTTCTCGCTCAGTTTTCGCGATGTGGAAGAGCTTCTTGCACAACGTGGGATCGTGGTGAGCTATGAAACGGTGCGTCAATGGTGTTTGAAGTTTGGGCAGACCGACGCCAATGAACGACGACGTCGTCGCCCTCGCTGTGGGGATACGTGGCACATGGACGAGGTCGTCCTCACGATCCGTGGCGAGAGGCACTATCTGTGGCGAGCGGTGGATCAAGATGGCAATGTGCTCGATATCCTGGTCCAGAGCCACCGCAATAAAAAGGCAGCCAAGAGATTTTTTCGCAAGCTGCTCAAAGGGCTGCAATACGTACCGCGTGTCATCATCACGGACAAGCTCAGGAGCTATGGTGCGGCAAAACGCGAGATCCTGCCTGGTGTAGAGCATCGGCAGCACAAAGGATTGAACAATCGAGCGGAAAACTCACACCAACCCACGCGATTGCGTGAAAAGAAGATGCGGCGGTTCAAATCAGCCAAGCAGGCACAACGCTTTCTTTCCGCCTTCGGCCCTCTCTCTCAACATTTCCAACCGCGACGACACCGTTTGCGTGCCGGGAAATACCGTGCCACTTTGCTGGTCCGATTTCAGACCTGGAGTGAGATCACCAGAGTGAAACTGGTTGGCTAACTGCTGAATATCCCAAGTTTCCCACTACTCTGCAACATGTTCCCTCTTTATAACTCAGCAATTATCTCACTTCTACTAGCAAGTTGACAATACCTCAAACACCATTGACGCACCGTTTCATAGCTCACCACGATCCCACGTTGTGCAAGAAGCTCTTCCACATCGCGAAAACTGAGCGAGAAACGAAAATACAACCACACGGCATGGCTGATAATTTCCGGTGGGAAGCGAAAACCTTTGGAATTGGGAACAGTGGCGTTTGTTTTCATGAAGCTATTCTAGCACACTGTTCAGTTCCATTCTCAAGTTGACAATACCTTCCCTTTCTCCTCCTTACATCTTGTTACACAGACATCTCTTCCGAAAGCATTTCTGGCAACATCTCTTCTTTATTGGGCAGAGGAGTCACTGGTCGCATTTTGAGTGTGTAATCTCCAAAGCGTTGCAGATGCTCTGTCATGTAGGTAGAGAGGTGCTCAACGTCTTCTGATTTGATCGGATAGCCACGTTGTTCCAATGTTTCTAATGCCTTCGTCAAATCAGCGACATTTTGGACCATCAATGCATTGGCAATGATATCGGTATAGCGAACACGCTTCTGCATCTCTTCAGGATCGTTTTTGGCCATGAGTCCACCGAGGGCGAAGCAATCCATTGACAAAACTGATTGTAGCGTTCCGCGATGTTCGTGGTCTTCGTGATTTGCTCACGCAGAGGGATATCGGAGATATAGCGCAGCAAAAAAATGGTGCGGATCACACATCCTAATTCCTGGAATGCTTGATAGAGCCGATTTTTCCGACTCTCGTGACCTAACTTGCGGAGCAAAATGGACGGTTGCAATTTCCCTGCACGAATGGAGAGTGCGACCTGCATCAGGTCAGTCCAGTGTTTTTCCAGCAGCTCCCATTCGATGGTATCCTTAAAGAGGGAATCGATATGCTGATACACCGTCTCTTTGCTCGGACGGTAGAATTTTAAGTCTTTCCAGTGGCGGATGCGAGGCATCAGCTCAATACCAAGCAAATAAGAGAGCGCAAAAATAGTGGTTGATTGTCCCTGCGTATCAGAGTGAATGACTTTTGGGTGAATCGTCGAAGTATTGCCGATCAATGCGTCGATCAAAAAATTCCCTTCCCACATTCCGCTGCTCAGGAAGTGCGAATACAAGGCAATATAGAGGGACGAGACCACATGGTAGGCAATCCCTCCATACGCTCCGTAGCGAGTATGGTAGGAAGACAGCAAGTTGTTTGCATACAGTTCTATTTGCGTCCCGTCAGCAGCAGCAATCGTTTCATCTCCCCAGCGTTTGGGCAACTCGTAGAGGTGATAGCGATTGATCAGGTCGGTCTTGGCAGCCTCCAATTTCTCACTCGTAATATGGCGACGATTGGCAAACGTAATCTCATGCTCAGTGACGATCCCACGCATATGTTTCGCAAGTTGGGCGGCTCCCATGTTGGTGCCATAGGCGAAGGAAGTGATCACGTAGCGCTCTGCGGGATTGCTCAATTTCGGATCAGAGCCAGAAAGAGGTCCAAAATGCCGAGTCCAATGATTTTCCTCATTGGGGTCACGATATCATTTTGGGATACATATACGTTAAGCTGCAGATCGGCTTTACAGGCTGATGCATAGGGGATGATAAACGTGTGCATGCTCTTAGGTGAACTCTTCTATGTACCTCTTTGCAGTAAATACCACCCTGAAAATACTCAAGATAATCCTTAGAGTATATGTATCCCAAAATGATATCGTGACCCCTTCTAGGGGTCACGACATTTTCCCCTCTCATTTTCTCCGCCTGTCCGGCAATACTCATGTTCTGCATTTCGAGAGCCATTAAGCCGCCAATAGTCGCGGTACGCTATGTACTTCCACCGCAAACACGAGCACACTACTTGGTATAAGTGGTGTTACCAGGACTTTTCGTACCGACAGGTTGTCTTCTTGACTCATCAGCATGACGTGGGCAGGGCCAATGACGAGTGAGTCAGGTCGCAGAGAAAGATGCGTGTTGACAAGGACGCCTGTCCTTGTAGTGCATCGGACGCGAGGGTCGCGGTAGCCATGTGGAAAGTTCGCTCATTGCTAATACTTTTTTGGAGACAGAGTACGTCGTTCTCTAGGAGCGAGGGCGCCCACCACCGCCGTTGAGGCTCGTAATTTGCATCATGCGTTCGCCTAATCGGAACAGGGCTTCGCGTAGTTCTGCTGGATGATGGACGATGAATGGAAGGTCAAGGGATATCAAATACCGCGCCATACTTTCGATGTCGTCGTACTGCTCTTGAAGGAGTACCCCTGTTGCGGTGGGCGTCAAGGTGCCACCGTACAACACAGAGATGTGTTGCTGCACGGTCGGCATGTCCGCTTGGAACTCGATCTCTATGTGCATGTTGCTTGTATGGTACTTCTCACGCATGAACTCTTCGTACTCGAATTTTGCGTCTTTCTCGAAGGTCTCCGAGAGAATCTGTACCCTTTGGATGCGGTCCAGTCGAAAGACGCGGTAGTCCTGACGGAGGCAACAGTATCCAATCAGATACCAATAGCCTCTCCATCCACTTATGCCATAGGGTTCGACGGTGCGGTGCGTGCTCTCTTTGTCAGACGAACGATAGTCAATAGTGATACGTTGTGAGGAGTGGATAGCCTCACTCACATCGATGAGCAGTGAGGCATCAGGGCGCACGTGCTGATGATGTGGAAAGAGAACGAGGTGTGAAGAAACGGCTTGCAGGCGTTCTCGCGCTCGCATCGGGAGAACGCGCGAGACCTTCGCTAAGGCACCTTCGATAACCACCGATGACTGCCCAAGCTCTACCCATGTACTCGCCAACAAGCCAAGCATGATTGCGGTGGCCTCCTCTTCCGTGAACATCAGTGGAGGAAGCTTAAAGCCAGGACGAAGCCGATAGCCACCATTGCGTCCGATGGTTGCTTCGACAGGAATGCCAATATCTTGAAGATGAGTGATGTAGCGGCGCACTGTTCGTACATCCATTTCAAGACGAGCCGCCAGTTCTGGGCCACTTGAGCTTGCCCCATTTTCGTAGAGTCTCTAGGTGGTGAGAGCTGAGGAGAACGTACTACGTTTTTACGTTACATTACGTAATACGTACTTATTCTACCATAGAAAACGTACTACGTCAAACGTT
>JAABUQ010011241.1_pt1 | contig 11491 bp, 11 predicted proteins | sample 5560001 | NCBI WGS metagenome assembly JAABUQ01 (sample SAMN10711888, study PRJNA513371) | rock metagenome | isolation source: Antarctica rocks | place: Antarctica: Victoria Land, Finger Mt nord | collected 2015-12-18
TGCCGCGCCGGTGCACCGCACCGCGCGAAGGAGGTCGCCGCCTGATGGTCATCGTCAACGTCGTCTATCGGTTCGCGCCCGAACACGTCGCCGAAGTCGAGGCGCGCCTCGAAGCGTTGACGGTCGCCACGAAGGGCGAGCCCGGCTGCCTCGGCTACGCGGCGTTTCGAAGCACGGACGACCCGGCGCAATTCCTTATCCACGAAGCGTACGCCGACGAGGCCGCGATCGAGGCGCATCGCGCGGCGCCGCACTATGCCGAGCACGCCGTCGGCTTGCGGAAGCTCGCGCTCTCGCGCGAGCTCGGGCTGTACCGACCGCTCTCGGAATAGATCGCTCGCGGCCACGTCCCGAGCCGGGCAATGGCTCGGCGTGGCGAAAACGGTCGAGACGATGAGTACCGGTCGCTTCCCCCGCTCTCCGTCTCGCCTGCCCGTGCGGCGCCTCTTCGAGCCGGCGATCGCCGCGAGCGCCGCGATCGCCGCCGTGATCACAATCCGAATGGCGTCGAGCCTCGCGTGGCTCGATAGCGCGCTCGTGGGGAAGGACGCGAAATTCGCGCCCGACTTCATCAGCGGCGCGGGCCTCGCGATGCGCGTCACCTCGACGTTCGTACATACGGCGATCGCGCCCGGCGTCGCAGCGTTCCTACGCGACGTCGTCGTCCCGAACGCGCACCTCTTCGCGGTGTTGGTCGCCGTCGGCGATCTCGCGATCGGGATCTCGCTCTTCTTCGGCTTGCTCACGCGGCTCGGCGGCTTCTTCGAGATCGTGCGCGCGCTCACGAACATCGCGATTGCGGGCAGCACCGGCGCCGACACCGCCGGTTACAACGGGATGCTCATCGTCGCGGGCGCGATCGCAATCGGCACGGGTGCCGGTCGGACGTTCGGTCTCGATCGCGTGCTGCTCACGCGTTTTCCGAATTCGAAAGTCTTGCGGCTCGTCGCGTAAGTCGAGCGTCCGCCGCCGCGTTCGGGCCGTTCGGGAGGCGTCATCTTCCGCGGTCGCGCACGAGAGTGGATGCCCCTCGATTCGACGCTCGCCACGCCGCCCATCGCCGAGAAGCGCCCGGTCACCACGACGATCCACGGTCGAACGATCGTCGATGAGTACGCGTGGCTGCGCGACCGTGACGAGCCGGCGACGATGGCGTATCTCGACGCGGAGAACGCGTACGCCGATGCCGTCATGGCGCCGCATGCGGAGCTCCGCGCCGCGCTCTACGACGAGATGCTCTCGCACGTCAAGCAGACGGATCTTTCGGTACCGTATCGGCTCGGCGACTTCGAATATTGGTCGCGCACCGAGGAGGGGCTTCAGTATCCGTTCCTGATGCGCAAGCGTCACAGCATCGAGGACGGCGCCGAGGAAACGGTCCTCGATCTCAACGCGCTCGCCGAAGGCAAGCCGTATCTCGGGCTCGGCGCGTACGAGATCAGCGACGACGGCAATCTGCTCGCCTATTCCGTCGACTTCACCGGCTACCGTCAGTACGAGCTGCGCGTCAAGGACCTGCGCACGGGCGAATTACTTCCCGAGCGCGTCGAGCGCGTCGGCTCGGTGTCCTGGTCGACGGACGGCGCGACGCTCTATTTCACGACCGAAGACGACGTTAGCAAACGGCACGACTCGTTCTGGCGGCTGCATCTCGGCGAACCCGTGCCGACGCGATTGTATTTCGAGAAGGACGACCGCTTCGACGTCGGCTCCGCGCGCACGAACGATCGCACGCACGTCCTTCTCGGGTCGTACAGCAAAGCGACGACCGAATGGCGTGCGCTCCGCGCGGACGTTCGCAATGCCGAGCTGCACGTGCTCGAGCCGCGCGTCGACGATCACCGGTACAGCGTCGAGCACCACGGCGATCGCTGGCTGATCGTCACGAACCTCGACGCGGTCGAGAATCGCCTCGTCTGGGCGCCCGAGGCGACGCCCGGCCGCGAGCACTGGACGACGCTCGTTCCCGAGCGCGACGGCGTGCATCTCGAGAACGTCGAACCGTTTCGGCATTTCGCGATCTTGAGCGAGCGTCGCGACGCGTATAGTGATATCGAGATCCTCGACCTCGCGACGAACGAGCTAAGGACCGTGGCGATGCCCGAGGCCGTGCATACTGTCGATGCGCAGCAGAATCCCGAATTCGCGACCGATACGTATCGCTTCGCGTACACGTCGCTCGTCACGCCGAAAACCGTCATCGCGCTCGACATGCGCGACGGCTCACGCGCCACGCTCAAGCAAACCGAAGTCCCCGGCTACGATCCGGGCGCGTACGTCTCCGAGAAGCTGATCGCGACGGCCCGCGATGGCACACGCGTGCCGATCTCGATCGTCCGCAGGCGCGATGCCCCCAGCGACGACCCGGCGCCAATGCTGCTCTACGGCTACGGCTCGTATGGGATCTCGATCGATCCCACGTTCTCGCCGACGCGGCTCGTGTTGCTCGATCGCGGCGTGACGTTCGCGATCGCGCACATTCGCGGCGGCGGAGAACTCGGCGAACGCTGGCGCACGGCCGGCCATCTCCAGCGGAAGATCACGACGTTCGAAGACTTCGCCGACTGTGCAAAGTTCCTCATCGCCGAAGGCCTCACAGCGTCCGATCGGCTCGCGATTCAGGGCGGCAGCGCGGGCGGTCTCCTCGTCGCCGCAACCGTCAACGTCGAGCCCGAGCTGTTTCGAGCCGCGATCGCGCAAGTACCGTTCGTCGACGTGATCAACACCATGCTCGACGAGACGCTTCCGCTGACGACCGCCGAGTATCTCGAATGGGGCGACCCGCGTGACGAGCGCGATTTCGAGTATCTCACGCGCTACTCACCGTATGATAACGTGACTGTCGCTCGCCATCCAGCGATGCTCGTCAAGGTTTCGCTCAACGACAGTCAAGTTCCGTATTGGGAAGGCGCGAAGCTTGTCGCGCGCTACCGGAGTCTCTCGCGATCCGAGAGCTTCCTCCTCGTCACAAACATGGGCGCCGGCCATGGCGGAGCGTCCGGCCGCTACGATCATCTCCGTGAGATTGCGTTCGATTACTCATTTGCGCTAAGTCTGATTACCGCTCGGTTGGAATCAACACGCGCGTAAGTTCGCTTCGTGGTGTTTTCCATTCGGGTTTCCGTTCGGGTACGTCGCGTAATGATCACGACGCACACGGGTATACGCACAGCGCTCGAGTCCGAAGCGAATCGACTTCGCCGTACCTGCGAACATCGAATCATCGGCGTCCAACCGACGGTAAGAGCCATAATATCGTCCTTGACTTCGTCCGACGACCTCTCAAGGACTTTCGTAAAAATCGACTAACTAGCCACACAACATTGAGATGAGGTCTAAACATGAGACGCGAACCGTGCTTTACGTTCGTCGGGATATCGCTATTATCAACCTTTATCACCGGTTGTGGCGGTGGTGGTGGAGGCAGTCCATCGCCTCCGACCGCATCAACTCCTACGCCCATTATCGTGGACCACCCGGCGGCGGCCGGAGACACCTTCTCGAAATCCGGGACGGCTTGGGACATTGTTGACGTCAAGACGACGCTTTACGGAATATCCGATAACCCGAATCCAAGCGCTTACACGTATCTAAAAGTCGATGTTACTTTCGCTCAGGACATTTCTTCAGCTTTGCCTTCGCCCGGGCAAGCTTTAACACTCGGTTCGCAACTTGGAGTCCAGGTCGCAATTTCAGATTCACCTCCGCCGACTGCGAGTACGGCGCCATTTTCTTGCCTGACACAGAGCGGGCAGGACTTTAGTTTCTTCTCGTCAGGGACACCACGTCTGGCAGACGGGAGTTACGGAATCGGAAACGCCGGCGCCGCGAACGTTTCTCAACCAGGTAACGTAACCACCGAAGCACATACTACGGTGGTAGGGAACGTGTTATCACAGACTTTCCGTCTCGGCGTGATTGGCGTCGCCGAAACGACCACTCCTCCATTGCTTGGCATCGCTGTAAACTCGGCCAATGGCAACTCCATTCCTAGCATTTCGCCTTTTACGGATACCGATTGCGTCCCACGGCAGGTAGAGCTTTACCTTACAAAGTAAACGCCTATCTCGATACACCGGCAGTATCGGAGTCTCTCTTCTGCCAATTTTCTTCGGTAGAACCAAGGTGCTTGTACTCGCCCTGTGATCTGACGTCAATATTCGCCGGCACATCGAAGATGGTTTGGGACGGAGTAACGCATGGCGCCTCGTAAATCCACACTAACGTTTCGTCGTTCGGAACGTACGCATGGTGAGGTATCTTTGGCATGTCAATTGTCGTCGGGATATCGAGTTTAGCATCCGTCGAATGTTGGGCATCTTTCGAGTTCAAACAAGTCACCTGCGAAGTGAGCGTCGTTTCCGTGTATTCAGCCGGGGTATGGACGTCCGGGTAAGACGCCCCCTCATTGAACGTTTGTAATCGCTGCGCGCCGCCGGTATCTCCTTCGGAGTCATTAACGGCGGCAACGTTCGCGCCAACATCTTTAACAGCGGTTACCGCGAAGTATGGAAGTGTATTCAAGTACCGCCCGGTTATGGTCGACGACCGGCTTGCTGCACTGTGGAGTGGTGTAGAAAGCGTCTTATAGAGGGTCGTCGTTACTGTGATTGAGGCTCGACCTTCTTGTAGAGCGGGCTCCAGGTTTGATGCCATGCTTTGCTGGCCTGCTTGTGTCTGATCGGCCGTTCCTCCGGTCACACGCCATTGGTTGATGAACTGCCAACTACAGCCTGTATCGACACAACCAAAGCTTCCAGAGCCCGAACCGACACGGAGCACAACCGGCTGACTCTCAGAATCATTTAGCGCAAGGGTGTCGCGCGCCCAAGACTGAGCGTCGTTGAGTGCGCGACCCGAAGCGATCTGCAATGCAAATGCCATTTTCTGATTCGCTAGGTTTTTTGCGACGGTGAAGTTTGTTGCTAGTATTACACCGACGAGAAATAGGAGCGCCGAGACGAGACTAAGGGCTTGGATCAGCATGATCGACTTTACAGCTGCGGCTTCCCGACACCGGGTGCCACCGGGCATGGATTATCCTCGGCCGCATCGGGTAGGCTAGCATTCGCAACATCCGCGTAGAGAGCGTAGACTGTTTCCGGATATCGATCTGGGACGTAATTCACGTAGAGGCCTCCCTTATCGGCTCCGTTTGGCCGTAGTTTGTACAAGTTGAAGTCGCACCATCGCTTCCAGGCACTGGGTTCGTCCGTCTCCGGATGGAAACTATATACGAGCTGAGCATACACGTTTTGCCAGCTGATGTGGAACGTATCGAATAGACCAGAAGCGGTCGTGTATTTCTCTGAATAGACATAAACACGAAACGTCGCCTTTTGATGCACCGTAAAGCCGCTCGGGAATGCACTTGTTGCGAGATGAATGGTTCGAGATCTATTATCAGTCGTGATATTTACTTGGACGATCGTGTTCCCGCCATACAGATCCGGAGAGGGCTTATCGCCGTTGCGAAGGATCCCAACGGGCTCTGAGACGAGCGGTGAGGTAGATTGCGTTGCGACGGTTTGTAGTACGGACGCGTAAGGATTTGCAGCCTTTGTAAGGTCTGCAACCTCGAACGTTCTTGCAGAGAAATTTGAGACGTGTGTGATCGGCGAATATGACGCCCTTGGATCGATCACGCCGGTTAACGCATTTCGAACTCCGACTGAACCTTGATCATCGAAGTCGTAGCGTTGTAAGGTGGATTTCGTAGCGTCGTACTCATACGCCCAGGAGAGATCGTGGTTGAGTGAGTCACGCGTGAGGAACGCAACCTCATGGCCCGGCTGCCCCTGGAGAGCATTCGGTTTTCCGAATACGTCGGTGAACGGGACATAGACGGCGTATGCGCTCGCGGCGTCCGAACGCATGCGGTCGGCTTCTTGATCGAGCGTCGCAATCGAGCTCGTGACGTTCCCCTGTGCGCGCAGAACGTGATTGAGCATGACGACAACCGAGAGCGCGGCAATGCCAAGGCCGACGAACAAGCCGATCGCGAGAAGCATTTCTGCAACGACGAAACCGCGTTGGTCTTTCATGAGTGCGGAACCGGCTCGGGAGTCGGGGTCACGGTCGAACCGGGCGGCGGTGCCTGCTGAACGAGCGACTGCTGCTCGGTAACGGTCTGACCGTCGCGTTCGATCGTAATGTTCGCGACGACCGTCGACGTCGCCGATCCGATCGCGAGCTGCTGGCTCGTGAAATCGATGATGATCGTTTCGGGGAGACCGTCGGAATCGACCGTCGATGTCGAATGTTTTCCGATGAGGCCGCGGAGCATGCCGCCGTCGTAGCCGGTGATCGCACGCAGATCGGCGATCGCATTCAATCCGTCATCGCTCATTCGAATGCGTTCCTCGGCGAGCGTCGTCGCGTGGACGTTTGCGAGTACGGCGGTCGTAACCGCGAGAATCACCCCGATCGTCAGGACCGCAGCGACGAGGACTTCGAGCAGCATGAAGCCGCGTTCGTCGCCGACCTTCATTAGGGTGCCGCTCCGACACGCACTTCACCCGGCTGCTGCGAGGCATTCGAGTCGTAGACGCCATCCTGGCATGCGATCGGATGGCGCTCCGACCGTGATCCGATGACGACCGCGACGCTCGCGCCCGGAGCACAATCCATGAGTGATGGGCGAACCGCATCACCGGCATGAAAGCCAGGTGCGAAGTTCACCGCACCGCTCGCCCCGACCGTGATCGCGAAATCGTCGGCTGCAACGGTTTCACCCTCGAGGACTTCGAAGTGTCCCCGAACGATCACGGGCGGCCGGCCGACCTCCGGCGTCATCATGTTCGTACCGATGTTCGCGAGCAGCGCCGCCGGGTTCGGGTTCACGATCGGTCGCGACGCGTAGACGGTAAGAACGCTCTCGTTCGCGTCGTTCGGATCGGTCGCAATGAGCACGGTCGCGCCGGTTGGCGGAGCGTCAGGATTGAGGCTCCCGTTCGTCATCGCGAGGCCGCGCGCTTCGCTCATCGCGAGCTGCAAAGCAAGCGCGGCTTGATGCGGATCGTCCGAACCGTGCCACGGCGAGCTCATCAGCACGAGGAGCATGCCGGACATGATCGCGATGCCGACCAGCACGTCGAGCAAGGCGAAGCCTCGCTCTTCCGAGCGCGACTTTTTCTCGCGGACGAACGTCGCCCTCATAACGTCCGGTCTAGTGCCCGCAGGAGTCCTGTCGGGTCACCGTGACCAGGAAGTTGAGTACATGCGTTTCGCCGTCAGCCGATCAAGGCCGGTACGTCCCGAACGTCCACCAGTACCCCTCCGGATCGACGGCAGCATACTCGCGCGATCCATACTCGGTGTCCGCGGGCTCGCTCGCGATCTTCGCACCTGCGGCGCGGGCGCGATCGCAGTGCGCGTCGGGATCGGCGACGTAGGCGTACACCGAGCCCGTGATCCGCCGAGCGCCCGCGGCGTCTTCGCGGGATAGATGCCGGACTCGCTGGCGCTGCCGAGCATCAGGACGGCGCCGTCGAGCTCGAGCCGCGCGTGGGCGACCTGCTCGCCCTCGCCGTCGACGACGAGCGTCGGAAGGAAGCCGAACGCCTCGCCGAGCCAGCGGATCGCTGCCCGCGCGTCGTCGTAGCGCAGGGCCGGATAGAGAACCTGAACGACCTGCTTCGCCGGATCACTCACGTTGGAACCTCTCACCTCGGCGGCTCGGAGCGACTTCGACACCCACGGTCACGGTTCAGCGTTCGCTGGTTCCGCGAGTGCGACGATCGCGGAACGCTGCGTCCCGGAAACCTGCGGCGTGCGGACCCGCGCCCGCTCCGCGCCGGTCTCCGCATCGAGCACGACGATCTCGTCCCGCGAGGCGAGCAGCAGCTCGCTCCCGTCGGGCGTTACCGCGAAGCCCTCGGTGTACGGCGATGCCTTATGGACGGGATCGGTATTGCGGAACACGACGCGCCGCGACACGATGCGATCGGAGAGCGTATCGATCGTCGTCACGCTCTTCTCCACGGTCGCGAGCGCCTTATGATCGAATCGCTCGCCGAGCACGTACACCCGCGCGTTGTCGCGGCTCACCGCGATGCCGTGCGCGGGCTCGCCGATGGGAACGCTCGCCGTCCGCCGCATCGCGTGCGGGTCGATGACCGAGACGCTGCGGAGATCCGCGGCGTAGAGCGCCGTCCCGTCCGGCGCGATCGCGAGCGTCGGGTAATTCGTCCCGCGAACGCGGTCGATCAGGCCGAACGCTCCGGTCAGGGCCGAGCCGACGTAGCGATAGTCCGAGTCGGTACCGCGCACGATCCGGCCCGTTCCGGTGCCGTCGAAGACGTACGAGTCATCACCCGTTGGATCCGCGAGGTCGGCGATCACGCCTTCCCTCGCGACGGGACCGCGCGCGAGCGTTGTGGCGAGGTCGGGCGACGCGACACGGAGCCGAGCATCGCGCCCGTCGGCCTCGAGCGTCCAGACGTGCGCCGAATGCGACGCGGTTCCGGAGAAGACGAAACCCGCCGTTCCCGGTGCCATCGGCGGGTACGCGTGCATGACGTGCGATCCGTCGAGCGCATACGCCACGAGTCGATCGCCTGCCCGCGCGTTCCCCGTGGGCGCCCATAAGACGTAACAGTACGACCCGTTCGCAAGGACGTTGAAGTCGTCGATGTTCGGCTGCGACGTGCGATCGCGCGGGATCGGCGGCGCGATCAACGGTGCTCCGAACGTGTTCGTTCTCGCATCGAAGGGCACGACGCGACCGCCGGGATTGATCGCGACATACACGAGGTCCGCCCCGCCGAACGGCGTCGCCGTCGGCTCCGGGACCGGCGAACCGCTCGGCACCGACGACGGAGATGCCGCCGGCTGCGGCGGGGCCGTGGTCGGCGGCTCACCCGGTGCGGGCGGGCTCGCGAGCGGCTCCGTGGCCGGCTCGACTTCCGGTACGGTCGGCGATTGCGACGACGGCACGACCAGCGATGGCGATGGCGATGCCAATGGCGCTGGCGGCTCGATCGGCACGGGGATTGCCGTGCTCATCGATGGCGGCGCACTCGATGTCGACGTCGGGTTAAGTGGCGATGCCGTCGGCAGTTCCGTAGGCGTGACGGCAGTCGGGCCCGAGGGCTCCGGTGCGATCGACGTCGCACCTGAGGCCGTCGGCTCGGCCGCTGACGCACTCGGCATGGGCGAAGCCGATACGATCGGCGGCGGCGTCAGGGGCGAGATGCTTGGCGATGCGGAGCCATCGGGCGTGATGGACGCAGCGGGATCCGGTGGCACGGGCGACGCCGAGGCGTGCCCGGCCGCAATCACGACCGTGCCGAGGAAGACCATCGCGTAGAAACGACGCATGACGCTTCGCTTATGGATGAGTGAAGGCGCTTATGATTCGTCGAGCGCCTTCGCGATGATGCGCGCCTGTTCGGTCGCGTGCGCGCCGCCGTAGCCTTCCGAAGGGCTCGCCATCCACGGCCGGCCGATGTAGGTTACTCCGCCGAGGCCGCTCGGCAACCGCTCGCAGATGCGCCGCCGAATATGGCCCCGCGCACCCATGTTGTACGGCTCTTCCTGCACCCACGAGACCGAGCGCAGATTCGGGTACGTCGATAAGATCATCGTTATCGCGTCGACCGGTAACGGGGCCAGCAGCTCGACGCGCACGATCGCGGTCTTGCGGAGCCCCGCGTACTTCTCGCTCGCGATGAGATCGTAGTAGATCTTCCCCGAGCACAGCAGCACGCGCTCGACGGCGTCGCGCCGATCGCCGAACCGCGCGTCGTCGATGACGACCTTGAATTTCTGATCGGCGATCTCCACCATCGAACCCGTCGCCGCCTTGAGCCGCAACAGGCTCTTGGGCGTGAAGATCACGAGCGGCAACGCCTCTTTCTTGAGCGCCTGCACGCGTAGGAGGTGATAGTACTGCGCGGCCGTCGACGGCATCGCGAGGTTGACGTTGCCGTTACCGGAGAGCTGTAGGAAACGCTCGATCCGCGCGCTCGAGTGCTCGGGTCCCGCGCCCTCGTGACCGTGCGGCAGCAGCAGCGTGAGACGCGACGTCTCGCCCCACTTCGCGCGGCCGGCCGCGATGAACTGATCGATGATGATCTGCGCGCCGTTGTTGAAATCGCCGAACTGCGCTTCCCAGAGCACGAGCGCGCTCGGCATCTCGACGGCGTACCCGTACTCGAAGCCGAGGCAGCCGTATTCGGAGAGCGGACTGTTGACGAGCTCGACGCTCGCGCATGCGTCGGAGAGATGCTGGATCGGCGCGTGAATCGCCGCGCCGCTGCGGTCGTGAAAGAACAGGTGCCGATGCGAGAACGTGCCGCGCTGCGTATCTTGGCCGCTCATGCGAACGGGCACGCCGCGTGCGAGAATCGACGCGAGTGCGAGCGACTCGGCGAGCCCCCAGTCGCACTCGCCGTCGTGCGCGAACGCATCGCGGCGACGCTCGAGTTGCTTGCGTAGCTTCGGATGCATCACGAAGCCGCTCGGGACGGCGAGTAGCTCGTCCGTCCAGGCGATCAGTTTCTCGCGATCGATCGGGAAGGGCGGCTCGACGCGCGGCGCGATCGCGCGCACGGCAACCGGGCCGAGATGGCCCGCCCATCTGCCGCCACGCACCGTCGCGTGCGCCTCGGCGAGCCGCGCCGTCGCGTTCGCGACCAGCTGATCGGCGCGCTCCTGCGACACGGCGCCCTGCGCCACGAGCTTCTTCGCGTAGAGCTCGCGCACGCTCGGGTGCGCCGCGATACGCTTGGCCATCGCGGGTTGCGTGTAGGCGGGTTCGTCCGTCTCGTTGTGACCGAAGCGGCGGTAGCCGATGAGATCGACGATGGCATCGTGGCCGAACGTGCGCCGGAAATCCATGGCGAGATGGACGGCCGCGATGCATGCGTCGACGTCGTCGGCATTGACGTGCACGACCGGCACGTCGAAGCCCTTCGCGAGATCGGAGGCGTAGCGCGTCGAGCGCGCGTCGCGCGGCTCCGTCGTGAACCCGACCTGATTGTTGCTGATGAGGTGGATCGTGCCGCCGGTCGCGTAGCCTGCGAGCGCCTGCAAATTGAGGACTTCCGCGACGACGCCCTGAGCCGAGAACGCGGCGTCGCCGTGGACGAGCACGGGTGCGGCGCGGCCGACGTCGAGCTTTGGGAGATGCCCGAGGTGGTCGGTCTGCAGCGCGCGCGTCCGGCCCTCGACGACCCCGTCGACGGCCTCGAGATGGCTCGGGTTGTTCGCGAGGATGACGTGCATCGGCGCGGCGGCGGCCGGATAGATGCCGCTCGCGCCGTGATGGTATTTCACGTCGCCCGTGAGATCGTTCGCGCCCTCGCCCGAGCCGTGCACGGCGGCGGACTCGAACTCGGCGAGCGTCTCCTCGTAGGGCCGATTCACCACGTGCGCGATCGTGCTGAGCCGGCCGCGATGCGCCATGCCGATCACCGTCGTCTCAACGCCGTCCTCAGCGAGCAGCGTGATGATCTCCTCGAGCATCGGCACCATCGCGTCGAGCCCT
>JAABUQ010011243.1_pt1 | contig 11490 bp, 9 predicted proteins | sample 5560001 | NCBI WGS metagenome assembly JAABUQ01 (sample SAMN10711888, study PRJNA513371) | rock metagenome | isolation source: Antarctica rocks | place: Antarctica: Victoria Land, Finger Mt nord | collected 2015-12-18
CGCCGGCCGCCGGCCACGCACCGAGCGATGCCGGCGCTTCCCGTCCCCCGGCGGCTCCTCTCGCCCCCCGTCCCCCGCTCCCCGGCGCCCGTCCCCCGGCGTCATCGTCGACCCCGCCGGCCACCGCCTCCCCTGGGGGATCCGTCGCGCCCGTCGCCCCGGTGGCTCCCGCCGCCCGGCCCGCCGCCCCTTCCGCCCCGCCCCGCCCGGCACCCCCCGCCGCCCATCCGGCACCCCCCGGGGTCCGGCCCGCCCAAGCGGGCGCCCGGCCCGCGCCGGCCCTGTCACCGTCGGGTAAGCCCATTCCCCCGCCCCCGGGCGGACGCGCCCCGCTGTCGCCGACCGGCAAGCCCATCCCCCCGCCCCCCGGGCGCGGCCCGGGAGCGCGCCCCGCACCCGGGACCTCGCGTCCCGCGCCGGGGGGGGCACGTCCCTCCGGTCCTGGTGGCGGCAGCCGTCCCGGTGGCGGAAACTTCGGCCCCCGTCCCGCGCCCGGCGCCGGTGGTGGCGCCGGGGGAGCCCCCCGCTACGGCAGTGGGCCCTCCAGCGGTCCCGGCGGTGGCTTCCCTCGTCCCGGCGGGCCAGGCGGCCCGGGAGGCCCCGGTGGTGGCCGTGGCGGCCCTCAATTCGGACGTCGACCCCGAAAGCGGGGACGGCGGCGGCGCAACATTGAGGAGCTCGAAGCACAGGAGCTGACCACCTACACGCCGTCCAACGCCCCCATCCCCGAGGGTGAGGTCATCGTCGAACGGGGCTCGACGGCCCAGGAGCTCGGTCCCAAGCTGAATCGCTCGGGCGCCGATGTGGTGCGCTTCTTGTTCCAACAGGGCGAGATGGTGACCACCACCCAGTCCCTGACCGACGACATGATCGAGCTGTTCTCCGCCGAGGTCGGTGCCGAGATCCGTCTCGTCGATCCAGGCGAGGAAGCGGAAGCGGGTATCCAGGCCAAGTACTTCGACGACGAGGACGAGGACGACGAGGACCTCCGTCCCCGACCGCCCGTGGTCACCGTCATGGGCCACGTCGACCATGGCAAGACCCTGCTGCTCGATCGCATCCGGACCACCAACGTGGTGGCGGGCGAGGCGGGCGGAATCACCCAGCACATTGGTGCCTACCAGGTGACGCTCGAAGACCAGCTCATCACCTTCATCGACACCCCGGGTCATGAGGCGTTCACCGCCATGCGGGCCCGTGGGGCGGAGGTGACCGACATCGTCATCCTGGTGGTGGCGGCCGACGACGGCGTCATGCCCCAGACCACCGAGGCGCTCAACCACGCCAAGGCGGCCGACGTTCCGATCATCGTGGCCATCAACAAGGTCGACCGGGAGAACGCCGACCCAAACCGGGTCATGCAGCAACTCTCCGAGCAGGGCCTGGTCCCCGAGAGCTGGGGTGGCGACACGATCATGGTCCAGGTCTCGGCCCTTCAGAACCTGGGCGTGGACGACCTCCTCGAACAGGTGCTGGTGGTGGCCGAGCTCGAGGAGCTGCGGGCCAATCCCGAGGGCCGGGCCCGAGGCGTCGTGCTCGAGGCCAACCTCGATCCGGGCAAGGGCCCGGTGGCCACTGTGATCGTCGAGGGGGGCACCTTGCGGGTGTCGGACTCGGTCGTGGCCGGGGCGGCGTGGGGCAAGGTCAAGGCGCTCATCGACGACAAGGGTGACAATGTCAAGGAGGCTCCGCCCTCCATGCCCGTGCAGGTGCTCGGCTTCGACAGCGTTCCCGCCGCCGGCGACGAGTTCCGGGTCACCCTCAAGTCCAAGACGGCGCGCGACATCGCCGAGCAGCGTGAGAACCGCATCCGCGCCGCCGACCAGCGGCGCACGTCGTCGGCCACGGGGACGGGGGCCAAGCTGGAGGACATCTTTGAGCAGATCCAGCGGGGCGAGACGGCCACGTTGAACCTGGTTCTCAAGGCCGACATGCAAGGTTCGCTCGAAGCGGTGACCGAGAGCCTCCGCAAACTCGAGCGCGACGAGGTCAAACTGTCGTTCATCCACCGGGCGGTCGGCGGCATCACGGAGAACGATGTGAGCCTGGCGGCGGCGTCCAACGCCACCATCATCGGCTTCAATGTCCGACCAGACCGTAACGCCCGCGAGATCGCCTCCACCTCCGACGTGGAGATCCGTACCTACGAGATCATCTACCAACTGCTCGACGACATCCAAAATGCCATGGTCGGGCTCCTGGCCCCCGAGTACGAAGAGGTCATCACCGGCGAAACCGAGGTCCGAGAGATCTTCCGGGTGCCGCGCGTCGGGGCCATCGCCGGCTGCTTCGTCCGCCACGGGGTCATCACCCGCGGGTCGAAGGTCCGGTTCCTGCGAGACGGCGTCATCATCTGGAAGGGCACCATCACCTCGCTCAAACGGTTCAAGGAAGATGTCAGGGAAGTGCACGAGAACTTCGAGTGCGGAATCGGGCTCTCGAACAACCAGGACCTCCAAGAGGGCGACATCATCGAGACCTACGACGAGCGTGAGATCCCCCGGACCTAAGCTCCCAGCCCCACAGGAGTCCCGGTGAGCGGGCGCGGCAGTGGCCGACGGGTCCGCAACGGGGGAGGGGCGCGGCAGTACCCGCGTTCGGTCCGGGTCAACGAGATCCTCCGCGAGGTGCTGGCCGAGAGCCTGGAGCGCATGACCGACCTCGACGAGCGTCTTGGCCTGCTGACCATCACCGCGGTGAGCTGCGATCCCGATCTCCGCCACGCCACGGTGTGGTTGGCCTCCCTCAGCGCCGATGAGGCCGAGGCCCTGGGCGAGCTTCGGGTCCGGCTCCAAGCGGAGATCTCCCGCCAGGTCCGCCTCAAGCGGACCCCGCAGTTAAGCTTCCAGGCCGATCCGGCCATCGCCCGCGCCATCCGGGTGGAAGCAATCCTCCGCGACCTCGACCAGCCCCACGACGACCCGGACGGCGAGAGCGCGCCGTCGTGATCGATGGTTTGGCGGTGCTGGACAAGCCGCCGGGGATGACCAGCCATGACGTGGTGGCCCACTGCCGGCGGGTGTTCGCCCAGCGCCGCGTGGGCCATGCCGGAACGCTCGATCCCGACGCCACCGGCGTTCTGCTCGTCGGCGTGGGCCGAGCCACCCGGCTGCTGCAGTTCCTGAGCGGTCATCCCAAGTCCTACGACGCCGAGGTGGTCCTGGGCGTGGCCACCTCCACGCTCGACGCGTCCGGAGAGACCACCGGCACCTGGGACATGAGCGGCGTCACCGCGGAGGCGGCCCGAGCGGCGGCGGCCACCCTGACCGGGGCCATCACCCAGATCCCCCCCATGGTCTCGGCCATCAAGATCGGTGGCCGGCGGCTCCACGACCTGGCCCGGCAGGGCATCGAGGTTGATCGACCCCCTCGCTCCGTGGTGGTCAGCCGCTTCGGCGTGGCGCCAGCTGCCGACCAGGACCCCGGCCCGCTGGGCGGCGGCCCGGTCCTGGCCATCTCGGTCGACTGTTCGGCGGGCACCTATGTCCGGACCCTGGCCGCCGACCTCGGCGCCGCCTTGGGTGGGGGGGCTCATCTGCGTCGCCTGCGGCGAAGGGCGGTGGGTCCGTGGACACTTCGCGATGCGGTGGCCCTCGACGACCTCGGACCCGGCGCCGTCATCGGCCCCGCCGCGGCACTCCGGGGTATGCCGGCGGTGAGCGTCGATGGCGAGTTGGTGGGAGCGGTGGGCCACGGCCAGGTCCTGTCCGGGGACAGGCTGGCCGGCCCCGGGACCGGGCCGTTTGCCGTGCTCGGCCCGGATGGCGACCTGCTGGCCGTCTACCGGCCTCATGGTGGGGACCGGGTCAAGCCCGTCGTCGTCATGGCCACGCAGGATCGTTAGCGTGGCGCCCGTGCAGGTCCTCCATGCCCCCGAAGAGGTCCCCCCCCTCCCGGGCGGCTCGGTGGTCACCATCGGTGCCTACGACGGCGTGCACCTCGGTCACCGAGATCTCATCTCGCGCACCCGGGCCGAGGCGCAACGCCGGGGGGCGGCGTCGGTGCTCGTCACCTTCGACCGCCACCCTGCGACCCTGGTGCGGCCCAGCTCCGCGCCCCGCTTGCTCACCGACCTGGCCCACAAGCTCGAGCTGCTGGCGGCCACCGGCATCGACATGGCGCTGGTCATCCCCTTCGACCAGCATCGCGCCGACGAGCCTGCCGAGCACTTCGTCCAGACCGTGCTGGTCGACGCCCTGCGCGCCCGTTCGCTGCTGGTAGGCATCGACTTCCACTTCGGTCAGGGGCGGCGGGGAAACGTGGAGATGCTGCAGGCCATGGGGGCCGACCTGGGGTTCGACGTCACCGGCGTGCCTCTCGTGGCCTCCGGCCCCCGGGGCGTCACCGTCAGCTCCACGCTGATCCGAAGCAAGATGGACCAGGGACTGGTGGAAGAAGCAGCGGCTCTGCTGGGTCGCCCCCACCATGTCCGGGGCACCGTCGGCCACGGCGACCGGCGGGGTCGCCAGCTCGGCTACCCGACGGCCAACGTGTCGGTCCCGGCGGCGATCTGCCTACCCTCCGACGGCGTCTACGCCGGGTGGTATCACCGGCCCGATGGCACCAGATACCGCGCTGCGCTGTCCCTCGGGCGGCGACCGACCTTCTACCGGGACTCCGATGTGTCGTTGTTGGAGGCCTACCTCCTCGACTTTGACGACGACCTTTACGAGGAGGCGGCGGCCATCGATTTCGTCACCCGGATCCGGGGACAGGTGCGATTTGCCTCGGCCGACGAGCTGGTCGGCCGGATGGCCGAAGATGTGGGCGAGGCGCGCCACTCCCTGGTCATTCCCCCGCTCTAGCTAGCTAGTCTTCGTCGGTCCGGGTCCGGCGGCCCCGCTTGCGTTCGCCCTGCCGACGTTTGGTGTCCAGGCGTCGGCGTTTGGAACCGAGCGTGGGTCGGGTGGCCCGGCGAGGCGTAGCCACCCGTAGGGCTGAGGCCAGGCGTCCGGCCAGGCGCTCGAGAGCCAGCTCACGGTTCTGCATCTGCGAGCGGCGGTCGCCGGCGGCCACCGCCACCGACTCGCCCAGGTGGGCCACCAGGCGATCGCGCACGGCGGGGGAGAGGCTGGGAGAGGCGGCGATGTCAAAGCGGACCTCGGCTCGGGTGTTGGAGGTGTTGACGTGCTGGCCTCCGGGGCCACCGGCGGTGGAGAAGCGCCAGGTGAGCTCCCGGTGGGGAATGACCAGGCCGGGACCCACCACCAACGCGTCGTCATCAGTCACCCCGGGCCCGACTGCTAGCATGGCCAGCGGTACGGCGCAGCCCGGCGGGACCGGGTCGTGGCATCCCACCGGATACCCTTGCGGCCGTCACCGAAACCATCATCAGAAAGAGCATCGCTGCATGCCAGACAAAGCTGCCACGATAGCGACCTACCGCCAGCACGGAACCGACACCGGTTCTCCCGAGGTCCAGGTCGCCATCCTCAGCGAGCGGATCGCTCATTTGACCGAGCATCTGAAAGTTCACAAGGGTGATCATCACACCCGCCGGGGCTTGATGAAGCTCATAGGTCGTCGTCGCCGTCTCCTCGACTACGTGCGGGACAACGACGTGGAACGCTATCGCGAACTGATCGCCAGGCTCGGCCTGCGCAGGTAACACCGGGCGGCCCCCGCGGGCCGCTCGTTCGCGTCGGACCGCGGTCGCGCCCGACGCTTCGAGAATTTTCGCCGAGCGACGGTGCCGGCCAGCTGCCAGTCGAGAGGCTCTCTCCCCCGAGGGCGCCTCCCGACTGGGAACTGGCTCCCGTCGCTCCGACTCCCCCGGCGGGGCCGGGGGCCGAAAGGAGTGTCGCCATGGAAGGTGCCACGTCCGTATCAGCTGCCATCTCGGGTACATCCGAGACCTTGACGTTCGAAACCGGCCTTCTGGCCAAGCAGTCCCAGGGCGCGGTGGTAGGCCAGATCGGTGAGACGACGGTGCTGGCCACCGCCAACGCCGCCTCGGGCATCCGTGAGGGGATCGATTTCTTCCCCCTCACCGTCGATGTCGAGGAGCGGATGTACGCAGCGGGGAAGATCCCCGGCTCGTTCTTCCGCCGGGAGGGCCGGCCGACCGATCAGGCCATCTTGACCTGCCGGCTCATCGACCGCCCCCTGCGGCCGAGCTTCGCCGAGGGCTACCGCAACGAGACCCAGGTCGTCATCACTGTCCTCGGCGCCGACCAGCGCAATCCCCACGACGTCCTGGCCATCAACGCCGCCAGTGCCGCCCTCATGCTCTCGGGCATTCCCTTCGACGGCCCGTTGGGGGCCGTTCGGGTGGCCTTCACGGCCGAGGGGGAATGGATTCCCCACCCCACCTATGCGGACGGTGACGACTCGGTCTTCGAGCTCGTCGTGGCCGGCCGCCAGCTCGACGGCGGCGAGGTGGCCATCATGATGGTCGAGGCGGGCGGGACCGAAGGGGCGTGGGAGCTCTACCAGTCCGGTGCCCCCTTCGTCACCGAGGAGGTCATCGCCGACGGTCTGGAGTCAGCCAAGACCTGGATCCGCGAGTCGATCGAGCTGCAGCGCCGGCTGGTCGACGCCGCCGGTGCCCACGACCCCATCGCCTTCGACCCCCAGCGGGACTACGCCGACGAGGTCTTGGAGCGGGTGGCGGCGGTGGGCACCGAGCGCATCGAGGCGGTCACCGTCATCACCGCCAAAGCCGAGCGGGAGAAAGCCACGGCCGAGGCCACGGCGTCGATCATCGCTGACCTGGCCGGCGAGTTCGAAGGCCGGGAGCGCGAGATCAAGGCTGCGGTCCGGGCCCAGACCAAGAAGCTGGTACGCGAGCGCATCGCCGCCACCGGGGTGCGCATGGACGGCCGCGGCCCGACGGAGCTTCGACCGGTGTCGGCCGAGGTGGGCCTGCTGGCCACCGCCCATGGCTCGGGTCTGTTCCAGCGGGGCGAGACCCAGGTCCTCAACGTGACCACGCTCGGCATGCCGCGCATGGACCAGTTGCTCGACACCATCGGGATCGACGAGAAGAAGCGCTTCATGCACCACTACAACATGCCGCCATCGGCCAACGGCGAGACCGGTCGGGTGGGAAGCCCCAAACGCCGCGAGATCGGCCACGGCCTTCTCGCCGAGCGGGCCCTGCTTCCGGTGGTGCCGCCCATCGAGGACTTCCCCTACGCGCTGAGGCTGGTGTCGGAGGTGCTGGCGTCGAATGGATCGACGTCCATGGCGTCGGTGTGTGGTTCTTCGCTCTCGCTCATGGATGCCGGCGTACCCATCAAGGCCCCCGTGGCCGGCATCGCCATGGGCCTGGTCAAGGTGGATGACAATTACATCACCCTGACCGACATCCTGGGGGCCGAGGATGCCTTCGGCGACATGGACTTCAAGGTGGCGGGGACCTCGCAGTTCGTGACTGCCCTCCAGCTCGACACCAAGATCGATGGCCTGCCCGCCGACGTGCTCGCCGCCGCTCTCCGCCAGGCCCGGGAGGCCCGGACCACCATCCTCGCCGTCATGCACGAGGCGATTGCCCAGCCTCGCGACGATGTCGGTGCCACAGCGCCCAAGATCGTCAGTCTGGAGATCCCGATGGACAAGATCGGCGAGGTCATCGGACCCAAGGGCAAGGTCATCAACGCCCTGCAGCAGGAGACCGGGACCGACATCGCCGTGGACGACGACGGCCAGGTGGGCACGGTGACCATCGGCGCCAAGGACGGGGCCGCAGTCATCGAGGCCCGTCGGCGGATCGAGTTGATCCTCGACCCACCGAAGGCCGAGATCGGTGCCCTCTACACCGGCAAGGTGGTCAATGTGACGAAGTTCGGGGCATTTGTCAACATCCTGCCTGGGCGCGACGGCCTCCTCCACATCTCCAAGCTGGGCCGGGGCAAGCGGGTGGAGCGGGTCGAAGACGTGGTGGATCTGGGCGACGAGGTCGAGGTTCGCGTCGACGACATCGATCCCCAGGGCAAGGTTTCGCTGTCGCTGGGCGACACCCCTGCGGCCGAGAAGGCGCAGGCCGGGCCCCCGCCGGCGCCGGCCCGCGCCTCGGCTCCCAGCGGGGGATCCACCCCCGAAACCGCTCCCTCGGCGGTGGCCACCGAAGTGGCGTCGTTCGAGGACAGTTGGGAAAGTGAGGCCCAGGCCTCCTTCGGAGACCTCGGTCCCGCCGACGCCACGGTCCCCGGCGGCGGCGATCGCAACGGCCCGCGTCGCAATCCCCGTCGCCGTCGCTCCTGATCGGATGGGCCCAGCCGGCTCCATCGACACGTCCGTCACTCCGGGAGGCCTCACCGTCGTCACCGAGACGATGAGCGATGTCCGCTCCATCACCCTGGGATTCTGGGTGGGCATCGGCTCGGTGGACGAGGCGCCGGCCCACGCCGGGGCGTCGCACTTCCTCGAGCATCTGCTGTTCAAGGGGACGCCGACGCGCTCGGCGCGCCACATCGCCGAGGCCATCGATGCCGTGGGTGGGGACATGAACGCCTTCACCACCAAGGAGTACACGGCGTTTTACCTCCGTGTCCTGGCCGAGGACCTGGAGCTGGGCCTCGACATCCTCTCCGACATCATGTGGTCCCCGGCCTTCCGTCCCGCCGAGGTGGATGCCGAGCGGCAGGTGATCCTCGAAGAGATCCTGATGCACGGCGATGAGCCCGCCGACCTCGTCCACGATCTGTTCTCCGAAGCGCTCTTCGCCGATCACCCCCTGGGCCGGGAGGTTCTGGGCGACGAGGCCACCATCCGGGACATGAGTCCCGACGACATCGGCGGTTTCCACGCCCGGCACTACCGGCCGGCCAACATGGTCTTCGCCGCCGCCGGGGACCTCGACCACGGCCGGGTCTACGACGGTGTGGCCACCCGTATGAACGGTTTGGCCGGAGGCGAGCGGCCCCCTCGATGCCCCCCCGGCGATGGCCGCCGGCCGGTGGTCGTCCTTCAACGACCCACCGAGCAGGCCCATCTGGTAGTCGGGGTGGCGGGACCGGCACGCGACGACCCCCGGCGCCACGCAGCGTCGATCCTCGACCACATCTTGGGCGGGGGAATGTCCAGCCGCCTGTTCCAGTCGATCCGCGAGGAGCACGGCCTGGCCTACGCGGTCTACTCCTACCGCATGGGCTTCGAGGGCGCCGGCGCGCTGGCTGTCTATGCCGGGACATCGCCATCCCAGGCGGCAAAGGTCCTCGGGCTCATCCACGACGAACTCGATCACATGGCCGACGCGGGCATCACCGAGGCCGAGCTGGCCTCCGCCCGGAGCCACCTGCGAGGTTCGCTGGCGCTCAGCATGGAGGATTCCGGCGCCCGGATGCACCGCATCGGCCACAGCCAGTTGATCCACCGCCGGGTGCCCGATCTCGACGAGGTGGTCGATCGCCTGGTGTCGGTCAGCGCGGCCGAGGTCAATCAACTGGCCGCCGACCTCCTCGGCGGTCCCCGTACGCTGAGCATCGTGGGACCCTTCGATGACGGCGAGGTCGCCGCCATGGCGGGCGAGCGTCCTTGAGAGTAGGCGTGGTAGGGGCCGGGGGAAGGATGGGGGCCACAGTCTGTCGGGCGGTGGCCGGCGACCCGGGCATGGATCTGGTGGTGGGGGTGGACCCGGCCCACCGCGGCCAGAGCCTGGTCACCGTGAGCGGCGCCGGCACCGACGCGCCCCCCATGGCCGCCGCCCTCGATGCGCTGACCGGCACCGGCGCCGAGGTGGTTGTCGACTTCAGCGCGCCGAGTGTGGTGCGAGCCAACCTGGCCTTCTACGCAACCCACCACCTCCATGCCGTAGTCGGCACCACCGGGCTGAGCGAGGACGACCTGGCCTCGGTGGCTGCCGACTTCGACGCCGAGCGAGGCGTGGGTTGCGTGATCGCCCCCAACTTCGCCATAGGCGCGGTGCTCATGATGCGCTTCGCCGAGCTGGCAGCCCCGTGGTTCGAGACGGCGGAGATCATCGAGTTGCACCACGATGCCAAGGTCGATGCCCCCTCGGGCACGGCCATGCTCAGCGCGGCGCGCATGGCCGCGGCGTCGCAGGACTGGGGCTCGGATCCCACCCGCACCGAGATTCTGGCCGGCGCCCGCGGGGGAGTGGGCCCGGGGGACATCCATGTGCACTCCGTGCGCCTCCGGGGCCTGGTGGCGCACCAGGAGGTGCTCCTCGGCACGGCCGGCCAGACTCTCACCATCCGACATGACTCGATCGATCGGGAGTCGTTTATGCCCGGTGTGCTCATCGCCCTTCGAGCCGTGGTCGATCGACCGGGCCTCACGGTGGGCTTGGACGGCCTCCTCGGGCTCTGAGCGACCCCGCGCTCCACCCCGTCGCCGAGTTGTCTCCGCCGTGGACAACGTTGCCCTATGCTCTTGTTGATTCCAACCACCCCCGTGACGCCATGACCGCACCGAGAAGTCGGCCCGACGCCGGTGTGAAGCGGCACCAGGGAATGCCGGCCACCCTCGCCGGACTTGTTCTCTGCGCGGCGCTGGCTGCGTGCGGCAGCACTCCGAAGACCACCTCGACTCCCGCTCCCCGTGGCTCCGGGCAATCGACGCCGCCGGCATCGGAGACATCGGTACCGTATGGATCCGGAAGCACGCTTAGCCCGCCGAGCCCGGAGCCTCCCGGAATGGGCCCTCCGAGGACCTACCTACCGCGCTCCAAGGCGGGCACGGCATCGGAGGTTCCGGTGTCAACAGGGCCGGGCGCCGACACGGCAACGGTGGCGGTGGTCCGCCCGGATGCGTCGACTCTGGCCGAGCTGGGTGTCGCGTTCGGGGTCTACGAGCAGTTCCCTGCCGCGACCTGCAAGATCAACACGATCAAAGGCACCGTGCACGTTGCCCGGGTCAAGGCCACCGGCATGATGTGGGCAATATCAGGTCTTGAGCCCGATCCGAGTTGCCGGATAGAGTCCGATGGTCATCTGGTTCCGCCCACCGGCACGGGACCATTCGGAGAGATCCCGGCCCCTCCGGTCGCGGCATTCGAGCGGGGTCCCGGCGAGAAGTGGGCGATGACGACCGAGGTGGGAGTACCGTTTCCCTGCCCCCGCGACCCGGCGGGTCATGAAATAGTCCCTGCTGACGTCTTGAAGGCGTGGGAGATCCCCTACTACTCTTCGATGTGCCTACCCTTCATTCCGTCAGGTCCCCGGTAGGGGCGCCCGCTAACCCCGCGGATGCGTGAGTTTAACGAGGCGTCGTCGACGGGTCGAATATTGCCTGGAAGGTGACGGGGAGTCGAGCGGGAAGCTCCGCGAGCCTGAGGCCGATCCCGCAGATACGCTGGGGGGATGCTGCCCCGGGCTCGTCTGGGATGCTGCGGACGACCCTTCCGGTTTGGGCCGCAGGCGTGCCGTCCTCAGCCGGGGCCCGACACGGTCACGCGGTGAGCGCCGGAGGTGCTGGCCAGATGGCTGTCGTGGCCGTAGTGATGGTGAGCGTGGCATGGCTGGCGGGCTGCGGTGGTGGCGCCAAGACAACCACCTCACCGACAACATCCTCGTCGCCATCGTCTTC
>JAABUQ010011244.1_pt1 | contig 11489 bp, 9 predicted proteins | sample 5560001 | NCBI WGS metagenome assembly JAABUQ01 (sample SAMN10711888, study PRJNA513371) | rock metagenome | isolation source: Antarctica rocks | place: Antarctica: Victoria Land, Finger Mt nord | collected 2015-12-18
TCAACCACTACAACAGCTACGACGGAGCCGAACCGGGGGCGGCTTTGCTGTCTGACAGCATCAACGTGTACACGCCGGGCATCTCTCAACACTCGGCAGCGGGCAGCCGCTTCTACGTCAGCGATGCACAGGGGAGCCTGCGGGGTACGCACGACCCAAACACCACCCTGACCAACGACCTGCGCTTTGATGCGTTCGGGCAGCAGGACTTCCACGGGGGCGCGTCTCCCTCTGCGCTTCCACTGGCGTGGCATCAGAGCAGCAACTACCAGACGGACAATGACAGCGGGCTGATGCTCTTGGGCAACCGGTACTACGACAGCGTGGTGGGGCGGTTCATCAGCCCTGACCCGGCAGGGGACGGGGACAACTGGTACGCGTACTGCGGCAATGACCCGGTGGGCGAGGTAGACCCGGAAGGGCTGTTTGCCTATGGGATGTCTGCGCCCACGGGGGCGAGCTTCGGCAATCCGCTGGGGCAGATGGAGTCGTTTCTCACCACCACGAGCGCAGGCCATTGGAGTCACGGTGCGCCTACCAACTACTCCCTAAGTGGGCAGCCGGTAAACTCAACTACCCATGGAGAAACATGGCAAGCAACGCAATGGGTGCCTGATGACAGTGCCTCCTTTCAACTGGTTGATAACACATACCAAAGGCCGGGTGAAAGTAATCTACACTACTTCTTGCGGGGACTTAAATGGGCGATAGAGCAAGCCGCAACTAACCCTTATGACCCTGTAGCGATGAGAGGGCCAAATGGCCGTTTTCAGCGCGACCCCAATGCAACAAAGACGCCTGAGTTTAATGCAAAGAAAGCGCGCAAAGCATGGGAACAGGCAAAAGGGAGGCCATGGCCTAAAGACCCCAGAACAGGTGAAAACTTTGATGCGCATCACATTCAGCCAAAATCCCAGGGTGGGAGTTTGTACGATCCTGACAATATAACCCCGGTTCATCCTACGATGCATGATCGTCTTCACGCAGGCGAGGGTCCCTACTCTCCATAATACTTAATGCTAATTTACTATTTCAACGCTAAAACCGGCAAACACATAGACGAGATTAATCCAATCGATATGACGTATGCTGAGACGTATGACATCTTTATCAGATTATCGGGGTCAGGAAGCTTCATGGGATTGGAAATTCAAGAAGAACTGGTACTACAGTTCTTGCTAGAAAAAGGAGTTTTTTGGACTGAGTTTCTAAATACAGCAAGAGGCAAGATTATTGGCACTCATCTGACTGTGCCGCAAGCTGAGAAAGCATTAAAAGCAGCTTTCGACAGCGGCCAAGTTGATAGCATCAAATTTGCTGCTACTGCTTCTAACCATGAGGATGAATGGCTATGGGAAGAAAGAGTTCTTTAGAACAGCAACCTTAGAGTAACAGCAGGCCGGTATATGCTTGGCAGGTAATTTCTACTATACGGCGTCAACCACTACAACGACTACGACGGGGCGGAACCGGGGGCGGCTTTGCTGTCCGACAGCATCAACGTCTACACGCCGGGCATCTCCCAGCACTCAGGGGCAGCGGGGCAGAGCCGCTACTTTGTCAACGATGCGCAGGGCAGCTTGCGGGGCACGCACAACAGCAGCACCACGTTGACCAACGACATCCGCTTTGACGCCTTAGCCCATCGGCGGGACGGCAGATGTAAGTATCACTATTCAATTGAGGTTGGAACAAACAGAGACGCACGACAGTCACAAAAAAGCAGCCCTTACAAGGGTTGCTTTCTGTGCTAAAGTGTCATATCCCAATCAGCCGAAGCGCCCCGAAACGTAGGCTTCGGTGTCTTTGTTGGTGGGGTTCGTGAACAGCGTGCCGGTGTCGCCGAACTCCTTCATCTCGCCGCGCAGGAAAAAGCCGGTCTGCTGGGAGACGCGCGCGGCCTGCTGCATGTTGTGCGTGACAATGACGATGGTGTATTCTTTGCGCAGGTCTTCCATCAACTGCTCAATGCGAAAGGTGCTGTTGGGGTCAAGGGCCGAGCATGGCTCATCCATCAGGATGACTTCGGGTTCAACCGCAAGCACGCGCGCGATGCACAGCCGCTGCTGCTGGCCGCCGGACAGGGCGTAGGCGCTGGCTTTGAGCTTGTCCTTCACCTCGTCCCACAAGGCCGCGCCCTTGAGCGTGCGCTCGACAATCTCGGCGAGCTTCTTGCCGTTGCGCTGCCCGTGGATGCGGGGACCATAGGCAATGTTGTCGTAGATGGACATGGGGAACGGGTTGGGCTTCTGGAAGACCATGCCGACACGCTTGCGCAGGCCGACCACATCCACGTGCCGCTCGTAGATGTCCTGGTTGTCCAGGGTGATTTTGCCTTCCAGCCGCGTGCCGTCAATCAGGTCGTTCATGCGGTCCAGGGTGCGCAAAAAGGTGGACTTGCCGCACCCGGAAGGGCCGATCAGGGCCGTGACCTGGCGTTCCGGCAGGACAATATTGATGTCCTTGAGGGCGTGGAACTGACCGTAATAGAAGTTAACATGCTCAGCCACAAACTTCGGCGCGTTTGCGGGAGCAGGGGTCTGTCCAAGCTGTACTTGCGGCATGGAAACTTGAGGCCCCGCTCCGTTTGGTATGGCGATATTGCCCATCGGTGTCATTTTTCCTCCAAAAACCGGCTGCGGGTCGCAAACCGGGCGGCGATGCTGAGTATGAGAATGAAAGCGATCAAGACGACGGCTCCGGCCCAGGCCATATTCTGCTGGGCGGGGTCTACGGCTGTGGCGTAGTTGTAGATGCGCAGCGGCATGGCGTCAATCGGGGCGTTGAGGGTGGCGACATTGATTTTGTGCCCCAAAACGTGGGTGGGATGGGTGTAGAATATCTCGCTGCCCAGGATGGTGAACAGCAGCGGCGCGGTTTCACCCGCGATGCGCGCGAGGGCCAGCATGACGCCGGTAATGACGCCGCCGCGCGCGGCGGGCAGAACAACGCTCCACATGGTGCGCCAGCGGGTCGCGCCCAGGCCCAGCGAGGCTTCGCGCATGGCAAACGGCACAAGGCGCAGAATCTCCTCAGTCGTGCGCATAACAGTCGGCACCATCATAATGCCCAGCGCGAAGCCGCCCGCATAAGCCGAAAAGGCCGAGCCGCCATGCCCCGACCGATGGATGCGCTCAGCGGTGGGCAGCACCCAGACGGCGTAGACGAAAATGCCGATCACAATAGACGGGATGCCGTTGAGCACATCAGTAAAGAAGCGCACCAGGCTTGCGAACCTGCCCCGTGCCTCCACCTGATAGATGCCGCCCAGGATGCCCAGCGGCAGGCCGACCAGGGCGGCCAGGCCCAGCAGTGTCAGCGTACCCGTAATGGACTGCTCAATCCCGCCTCTGCCGGGATTGACGGCATCAGGGACGCGCGTAAACAATGTCCAGCGCAGGGAGTGCAGACCTTTGGACATCAAAAAGTACAAGACTAAGCCCAGCACCACCAGGGCCAGCGCGGCGGCCAGGCCGCACAAGGTCAGCATGACGATATTGTTGGCGCGGCGCAGTGTCATGTCACTTGCCCCCCTGTACGTCTTTGGCGGTGTAGTGGACCAGCAAGCGCGCGAAGATGTTAACGACGATGGTGACGCCAAACAGCACCAGGGCGATCTCCACCAGGGCCGATGAGTTCAGGCCGGGCGAGGCTTCGTTGAACTTGTTGGCAAGAGCGCTTGCCATCGTATTTGCCGGATTGAACAAGCTCCAGTCAATGCCGGATTTGGTGGTCGGGGTGCCGTTGCCGATGACCATAGTCACGGCCATGGTTTCCCCCAGCGCTCGTCCCAGCCCCAGAATGACCGCGCCGACAATGCCGGATTTGGCATAAGGAAGCACGACGCGGGCGATAGTCTCCCACTGCGTCGCTCCCAAGCCATAGGAGCCTTCGCGCTGGGATTTAGGGATGGCACGCAGAATGTCGCGCGTCACGGCGGTGATGAAAGGCGTCACCATGATCGCCAAAATCACTCCGGCCGCCAGCATGGAATTGCCGGTCGCATTGTCGCTATGGAACAAGGTCGCATGCGACAGATGCGAATGGCCCACAGGCAGCATGATCTTGGCTTTGAGGAAAGGGATGAGAATGAAGATGCCCCACAGGCCGTAAACCACGCTGGGAATGGCCGCGAGAAGTTCAATCAAGAACGTGACCGGCGTGCGGATAAACGGCGGGGCAAGCTCGCTTAAAAAGATGGCCGACCCAATGCTGACCGGCACGGCCAGAAGCAGAGCGAGGGCGGACGAGTACAGCGTGCCAAAGATATAGGGCAGGGCCTGGTAGATGTCCTGCGTCTCGTCCCAGTTCGCGCCCGTGACGAAGTGCCAGCCGGAGTGGTGGATGGACACGCGGCTCGCACTGTAAAGCTGAAACCCAAGCCAGAGGATGATCGCGAAGATGCTGAGCGATGCCAGCGTGGTGACGGCAAGATAGATGCGGTCGCCCCAGCGCACGGAAAACGGCACGGGACGGCTCACGGGAACAGCAGCAGTGTTGATGGGAGGAGAAAGGGCCATAACGGGGTGAAATCCAAAGGCCCCCGGACGTGCATGGAGCATGTCCGGGGGCGGGAAGTTACTTCAGGGAAGCGACAGCAGCCAGGGCGCGCTTCTGGACACCGGCTGGCAAGGGCGCGTACAGCAGGCCGTCGGCATCGCGCTGCCCAGTCGTGAGCGCCCAGTTCAGGAAGCTTTTCAGAGCAGGGCTGGAGTTGCGATAAACCAGCAGAAACGTGAACCCGGTGATGGGGTAGCCGTCGGGCGCAGTGGTGTTGGTGATGACCTTGCGGAAGTCGGGGGGCAAGGTCACGCCTTCCGCCGCCGCAGTCGTGGACGCGACACTGGGATAGATAAACTTACCCTTGGCGTTCTGCATGGCGGCATAGGAAATATTGTTTTGCACAGCATAGGCCAGCTCAATGTAGCCGATGCCGCCATCATTTTGCTTGATCAGCGCGGCCACGCCGGGGTTGCCCTTGCCGCCCAGTCCTTTGGGCCACTTGACGGATTTGCCCGCGCCGACGCTGGACTGCCAATCGCCGCTGACCTGGCCCAGGTAGGTCGTGAAGATGTTGGTCGTACCGGAACCATCCGAGCGATGAAACGTGGAGATGGCGAGATTGGGGAACTTCGTGCCGGGGCTGAGCTTTGCGATACGCGGGTCGCTCCAGTTGGTGATCTTGCCCTGGAAGATGTCCGAGACAATCGGCCCTGTGAGATGGATGCCCGCCCCAATGCCAGGGATATTATAGGCCACAACAACGGCACCGGCCACGGTGGGGATATGCACGATGCCAGGCGCGAGGGCAAGCTCAGCCGCGCTCATGGGAGCGTCGGAGGCGCCGAAGTCCACGGCATGGGCGGTAATCTGCTTGATGCCGCCGCCTGACCCAATAGCCTGGTAGTTGATGCGCACGCCATGCTGCTGGCTGTACTCCTGGAACCACTTCTGGTACAGGGGGGCGGGGAAGGTCGCGCCCGCGCCGGTCAAGACCTGCGCGTGGGCGGCGGGCGCGAGGGCAGCAATGCCGAAGGCCGCGGCCAAGGCGCATTTCCAAAGTTTGAGTTTACCTGCGAACATAATAGTAACGTCCTCCATAAAAGAGGGGAATCTTTGCTCTTCCCCCTTAACTGATGCTATGTTAGAACCGAACCTGAACTTCTGCCGTGGTCTGGCTGATCTTGAGCGGATTGGTGCCGGGAACGTGGGCAACCTTGTCAGGACGGATGTAGTAGACGCGCAGGCGGGTGGCTTTGTCCAGGTTGTAGGAGGCTCCGTAGCCCAAGTTCTCGTCGTTGTAGGAGCTGTTGGACAGAGGGCCGCTGCTTGCACGGCGCAACTTGTCGTAGTTGAAGAAGAACGTCAGCGGCTTGTCGGTGCTGCTGAAGAACGAGTACCCGATCTGTCCGTAGTAGCCTTCAATCTTGTTGCCGGGAGCATCAACGGCGCTTGTGGCAGTCTGGTTGGTAAATCGGAACACCTGCTCGTACTTGCCGCTTTCATACTCGCCGAGGACGAACAGGCCGAACGGGGCAAAGTACTGCGCATCTACTCCGAACAATTGCTTTTTGTCGTTCCGGTAAGCGGTGCCGGTTGGCCCGGTCAGCCCCGCGCCCACTTCGGGCACCTGACCATTGTAGTAAGAAACACCGACACCAATCTGCTTGTTTGGGGTCTGGTAGGCAGCCCGGTAGATGCTGTCGATGCGGCGCGACTGTGATTCCGAAGTACGCCCGGTTCCATTAACCAAGGCGGCAGTCAGCTTCAATCCACCTGGCAGGAAGCCGACGAGCTGCTGGGGCGTGTTGTAGCTGAGCTGCACGCCTTTGTCATAATCCTGGTTGGCCCAGATGCCCGGACCCAGTTCGCTGAAGGCCAGCGGGCGCTCCGGCGTGAGAATAGCGGAGGAGGAAGTAGGCAACTGGTAGCCGAAGGGGTTGGCGAACAGACCGGCAGTGAGGGTTGGGGCGTTGGCGGCGTTGCCATCGCCGAATGTATATGCGACATAGCCTTCACGCACGGTCACCTGCTGGTTTCCCGCCGCGCCCGGCGTCACTGCGCCTGATGCATCCAATTGAATGCCGTATTTGGTATTGGGGGTGACAGCGCCCGTGAATTTGATGCGCGAGCGACGTACTTCAAAGCTGTTCGTATTGCCGCCCTGCGCATAGTTGCCGTTATATGAGCCAGACCGAGAGGGCGTGCCAGACGGGAACAGGTTCTGAGACTTGCCGGCCTGCTGGTAGCGTGCCTGCACATAGCCGGTGATTTGGAACTTGCGGGTGCCGCCGGCACCATAGGAGTTGTCGGCAGCGGCCTGCGCTTTGTTTGCCAGCTCTTTGGTGTCCAGCACGTCCTGGCGCAGAGCATCGATCTGGTCCTGAAAGCCGATTTTGCCTGTCGCGGGATCGCCGCTGACGACTGACTGGATGGCATCAAGCTGGGTGCGGAAGCTGTCCACAAGGGCGCTGAGCTTGTTCAAGTCGTCCTGCGTGACCGGCACTCCGGTCGGCGTGGTGGGCACCTGTCCGGCCTTGACTTTGAGTTCTTCCACAGTCTGCGCCATGCGGTCGATGACAGTCGCGAACTCATAGCGGGTCAGGCTGCGCTTGCCCAGGAACTGTCCGTTCGGGTAGCCGAGCACATAGCCTTTGTTGGCAAGGTCGGTGACGGCTTGATAAGCCCAGTGGTTTGCGGGAACATCGGGGAAAGTCGCCCCCTGCGCGTGGGCGGGAGCGGAAACCAGGGCGGAGCCTCCGGCCAGAACGCTCAGGGCTAGCGCGGTAGTCCAATTCTTCAAACGTGTCCTCCTTAGCTTGATCGCACTCTTCATGGTGTTTAGGTGTACGTCTTGGAAAACATAAGTCTGCCAATTCGCATCAGGGTCGGCACGGGATTGCCGTGCTCCCTGCTATTTTACTGACGCAATGTTAAGCGAATGTTAAGGATTGATTAAGACCGAGTTATTTTTGCCCAATGCCCGAAGAATGCCCAGGGAATGCTGGCCTTGTCCCTCTCGGCCTGGCCTTTCTGCCGTGTCGCGGGGGCGTTTCTTGCTTGTTGAACAGGTGTTTCCAGCGTGTTGCGACGACGGAACACTTTGTTCCGTCGTCGGTATGCCGTAGGAAAGCGTAAACTCTGCCGCAGGAGCACTGTCAATCTCACGGAAAACGGGCAATGAAACCCCGCCCTCAAGGGCATAGGATATGAATTGGAGAGCATGGGATATAAATTGGAGGGCATAGGATGTGAATTGTGCAGCAAAACAGTTCCAAGCCGGGCAAAGTTCAGGCGCTTCGGGCAAAGTTCAGGCGCTTCGGGAATGTGCGGGGGCAGGGGCGACCTGCAAATGCGGCTCAGCGGGCACAGGGGCGGGCTGAAGATAAAGAGGGTTGCTGAAAATCCAGGGCTTGGCTCCGAAGCACAAATCGCCGATGTGGAAACGGTACAGATAAACTTCCACACGGTACGCTCCCGCCGCGCGGGCCTGAAACGACAGAAAGCCGCCACGCGCCGCTGCCACCACCACGCCGTTGTGGAACAAGCGGACAAGGGAGTTTGCCGACGGCGCCTGGATTTCCAGGCGGACGTGGGCATTTTCGCTCACAAGCGTCAGCGCATCGCCCATGTGCGCTCCCAGCGCATCGGCCATGGGCACGGCTTCAAACCGGAAGCCGCGCGAGTCGGCGTAGTTGTCGTAGGCCATAAAGCAATGGCCCTGCGCGAGCGCGCTGTGGACAAGCCGGGCATCTTCGCGGGCGTGGAGCGGGGAGCGCGATAGGGGCTTTGCCGTGACAATGTGCGTGCGCAGCGTGCGAAAGCTTTCTTCGTAGGTGGGATAGGGGTAAGAGCGACCGCCAAAACGCATCACGGCATGTGCATCCAAAGAAGCGATCCCAACGACGGGACGTGATGGCCCATGCGGGTCGAGCGGCAGCATCAGGCGGTCCCACAGGGCAAGCTCGCGTACAGGCCGGGCGGCGACCAGGTGAAAAGCGTGGAGTTTGCGGCGGCTGTTGTAGCGCAGCCACACCAGCAGCAAGCCCGGCAGGCTGATCTTGGTGCGCGCGATGGCGCTGAGATTGAACACTTCCAGCCCAATGCCCGGCTGATGCAGGGCGAAGTTGCGCCAGTGATCTTTGAGGTCACACGGGAGGGCGATAAAGCCGATGCCGCCGATGGCGCGGATGGCCTCCTGCGCCTGGGAAGCATTGCCCGGTGCGGGCACAAACGACGGCGGGACATTCAGCGCGAGCAGATGCCCATTGTCGGTGGTGATCTCAGTTCCAGCCAGCACCAATGTTTTGCCGTGCCAGCCGTCTTGATGGTTGACCAAAGGGGCCAGGTTGGAATGGTCGCACAAGACCATATAATCCAGACCGGCTTTGTTGGCAGCCTGCGCGATCTGCTCCACTGTCCCTACCCCATCGCTGTAGGTGGAATGAATATGCAGTGCGCCTGCATAATCATGCCACAGCGCACGAGTGCGTGCGGGTTCCGGCCCTGAAGAGGTGGGCGGAGCAGGGCCGATTTGCAGCCGTTCGCGCAGCGTGGCAAACAGGCCTTCCGCGGTCAAAATGGAGATGATCAGGCGCACCCGCGACCACTTCACCAAAACAATGCTCCCCAGGCCCAAAGTAAAAAAGGCGGCTGTCAGTCTCAATGCAGACTGACAACCGCCCTCATTTTAGCACGGATTGGGTTATTTTGTCGTGGGAGCGCCCGGCAAGACCCTGACTTCCGTGGTTCGTGCCGGGGGCAGCGCGACTTCTACAGCCACTTCCACTTCTTGTTTTCCCGGCACCGGCTGCACCGAAACAATCTGGGCTTTGCCGAGTTTCGTCTTTTTCTTGTAGGCCGTGCTTGCCTCCACGGTCAATGTCTGGCCTGCTGAGGGCGCCGCCAGATGGAACACCACGCGTCCCGCCGTGACGGGGAAATCGTTGGTGTTGGTCAGACGGACACGCTCTGTGTGTGCGCCCTCGTCATCACCTTCGGGATAGTCTGTTTCCAAATGCCAGGGCTGCAGAATTTGCGAGGTAAGTTTTGTGCCGTCTACGGTCATCAGCACATAGTGTAAATAGCCACCTTTGTCTGGCGTCGCATCCAGCGGCGCGCCTGCCCCGCCGGAGATGAAGTATTCCACGCCGTCTTTGTTGGTATGCCAGTAGATGTGGTTGTGACCGCAGAATACGGCGCGGACGCCATACTTCACCATCAGCGCGTGCAGACGATCCCGATCGGCAATATTGGAAAAGCCGCTGTCTAGGGTGGGCGTGTCCACATCCGGCGGGCCGAACACATAGTGGTGCAGCATCACAAAGGTATTCCGGGCGGCTTTGTTGGCTTCCAGGTCGGCCTGCAGCCATGCCCATTGCGCATCGTCTATCGCGCCGCCCACAAACGCGCCGTTCGGCTGCACGGCGGTGCTGTTGAGCGCGATAAAGTGGCTGTTGCCATAATCAAAAGACCCATATAGCGGCCCAATGCGTTGCTCGTAGACCGGCAAGAGTTTGGCGTCCAGGCTGAACTCATGGTTGCCGGGCGCGTTGAACATCGGAACGCCACACAGCGAGGCTGCCCGCAGAAAAGCATCATATTCGGCATTGGCTTCGGGCACGCTGTCGTTGTAGCCTTCAATCACATCCCCGGTCCACAGCACGAATGGGGGGTGGATCAGCCCAATTTCGCGGCAGATTTGATCCAGCGCGGGGGGCATCGGCGTGTTGTGTCCCGCAGACCGGTTGTCGCCGCCCATGATAAACGTGAAATGGTTCGGGTCGGCGGGGGGGGCAAGCTGCGTGTGCCCATTGGGCACGGGCGGGAACGGTTTGGTGGACGAGGCAGTGGCGGCAATGCCAGTCAAAGCAAGGCACCCGCACAACAGAAATGTTCTTGTTCGCATATTTCCCTTACGCCGAACATCGGCACGCTGACCTGAAGGAAGGCGTGCCGAATGCAAAGCGGCAAATCGTAAAAACTAGGCTTTTCCGCGCTCGTCGCCGCTGGAGTTGCATGACCCGTCGCCGTTGACATTGTAATTAGGGTCGGTTGTCGGCAGAGAGCGAACGGGCGAGGCTGTCGGCCCGTTGCATGTGGCGTTTTCCGCTGCCTTGGAGGTCAGGGCCTTGACATGGCCGTCGGCAAACTCATAGTTGGCAACCTGCGTGTGCCAGTGCGCTTTTGGAGACCAGCTCTCGGAGTCATCAGGCGTTATCCAGGGCGGGTTGAAGTCACGCAGAACACGGGTTTCTGCCGGGCGCGCGAAATAGCCGATTGGCATCGGGTTTGGCGGCAGTTTTGTCTTGACCGCGGCAGTGTCGGGGCCAGGAGGCCCAAGATAATCGTCCGGCTGCTTCGGGGCCTGCCCGCCAAATTTGTCAACGATGCTAAAGTTTTCTTTGGTAAACTTGTAGCTTTGACCAAATGCGTCGTAGGCCGTGATACCACCTGCCTCTGTTTGATGCCCTTTGGTATCATTTGGATCGGCTGTTCCTGAGTCTTTGAGCGGCAGTGAGTAGGAGGTCGCTGATGTCAGACCTTTGTCGTCGGGACACCGGAAGACGTCATAGCTTTTGATGTAGGGCTGAAGGCTGTAATACAGGCCGCGCGGCTGGAGCGTGCCACCGCTGTCGCTCGCCACCTTCAAGCCGATCTGTGCCTGTATATTCCAGGACAACGGCATCATCTCATCGCTGTCCTGCGCATATTGCAGGATCGCGAGGCCGAACTGTTTCAGATTGGAAGCGCAGGTGATGGAGCGGGCCTTTTCGCGGGCCTGAGCAAAGACGGGAAAGAGAATGGCGGCGAGAATCGCGATAATGGCTATCACGACGAGCAGCTCAATCAGGGTAAATCCACGCTTGGGGGACGCATAGCACACACTCCTCTGTTTCTAGATATCGCGGCAACCAAGACCGTGGTTTATTTAACTCTAGTAACGACCCTTAGTATACAGGGCCCGGCGGAAGCTGTCCGTTAAGGGA
>JAABUQ010011245.1_pt1 | contig 11489 bp, 10 predicted proteins | sample 5560001 | NCBI WGS metagenome assembly JAABUQ01 (sample SAMN10711888, study PRJNA513371) | rock metagenome | isolation source: Antarctica rocks | place: Antarctica: Victoria Land, Finger Mt nord | collected 2015-12-18
AGGTCCGCAGGGCCAAGGGTCGCCGGGAGCTGGCGGCCGCGATGAAGCTTCGCCACGAGGTGTTCTGCGTCGAGCAGGGCGTTCCGACGCACGAGGAATCCGATGGACGCGATCGCGAGGGGGTGCATCTGGTCGCCGTCCGAGGGCGTCAGCTGCTCGGGACGTGCCGGCTGCTGATGGTCGGCCCCACGGCGCAGCTGAGCCGGCTCGCGGTTTCACGATCCGCGCGACGCACCGGGATCGCGACTGCGCTGCTGGAGGCCGCCGAGGTCGAGACGCGTGCGGTAGGGGGACAGCGGCTGGTGCTCCACGCTCAGACCTATGCCCGCGAGCTGTACGACCGCACCGGATACCGCGCGCGGGGGCGTGCGTTCACCGAGGCGGGGATCGAGCACATCGCGATGGAGCGGGAGCTCTGAGATGCCGGAGCTCCGGATCGACCCGCTGACCGGCCAGCGGGCGATCGTCGCGGGCTCCCGCGCCGGCCGTCCGGGAGGCGAGCTCTCGGCTTCGCCGGCGGCCCCGCTCGACGCCGAGAGCGATCCGTTCGCGGATGGACACGAGGACCGCACCCCGCCGGAGCTCTACGCCGTGCGCCCGGGCTCCGGCACACCGAACGGGCCGGGCTGGAGCGTGCGCGTCGTGCCGAATCTCTACCCCGCGCTCAGACCCCAGGTACCCGGAGACGACGCCGACCGCGATCCGAACCCCGACCTCTTCTGGGCCGCTCCCGCGCTGGGCGCCCACGAGGTGATCGTCAACGCGCCGGAGTCGGTAACCTCGCTCGGCGAGCTGGCGGTCGAGCAGGTCGGTAGGGCGATGGATGTTTGGCGCGAGCGAATGCGGGTGCATGCCGGGGCGGCCTGCGTCCACCTGATCGTCAACGAGCGCCGCGAGGCCGGGGCGTCGCTGCCCCACACCCACGCCCAGCTGTACGCGCTTGACTTCGTCCCGGCGGCGATCGCGCGCGAGCGGGAGCGCTTCGGCGCGTACGCGCGGCGCACGATGGGGGCCGACCTGCTCGCCGACCTCGTGCAGGAGGAGGTTCGCCGGCGCGAGCGGATCGTGGCGATCGACGACGACACCGTGCTGATCTCGCCCTACGGCGCGCAGGTGCCGTTCCAGCTGCTCGTGGCGCCGCGCAGACCCCGCATGCGCTTCGAGGACGACGGGCCGACCGGCGCCGCGATGGTGCACCACGCGCTGGGAAGGCTCGCGCGTCGCCTCGGCGCGACCCCGCCGCTCAACCTGTGGGTCAGGACCGCCCCACGCGGCGCCGAGCAGTACTGCTGGCGGATCGACATCCTTCCCCGCCTGACCCACCTGGCCGGGCTCGAGCTCGGCGCCGGCGTGCACCTGAACATCGTCGCGCCCGAGCGGGCTGCCGCCGAGCTGCGTGAGGCGTGAGGATCGTGGTCGAGCTCGTAGGCGACCGGCCGGCGAGGAGATCGGCGAGAGCCCGACCGCAGCGCCCGCTGCCCGATAATCCGAGCGATGGCCGCGCTCTACGCCCACTACACCGGCTACCGGTACCTGTTCGAGCAGCTGGTGCGGCGGGAGCTGCGCCGAAAGTACAAGGGCTCGACGCTCGGGGTGCTCTGGTACCTGATCAACCCGCTGGTGCTGATGGGCGCCTACACCTTCATGTTCGGCCACGTGCTCAAGGTGCAGCCGATCGCCGACTTTCCGATCTACCTGATGATCGGCCTGGTCGTGTGGATGTTCTTCCAGCAGTCGCTGCTGGCGGCGTCAGACTCGCTGATCGACCAGGGCGGCCTGGTTCGCAAGGCCCGCTTCCCGCGTGAGGCGATCCCCGCCTCGACCGTCGCGGTGCAGCTGTTCACCCTGACCGCGATCCTGGTCCTGCTCACCCCGATCACGGTCGCGATCCGCGGCACGCTGACGCCGGCGCTGCTGCTCGTACCGGTGCTGATCGCTCTGCTGTTCGGCTTCGTGCTCGGGTGTGCGCTGATCGTCGCCGTGCTGCACGCCTACTTTCGCGACGTCGCGCCGATCCTCGCGGCGGCGCTGCTGCCGTGGTTCTTCATGACGCCGATCTTCTTCAGGCCCGATGGCTTGAAGTTCGTCCGGCAGCACGCGTGGGTGTCGACGCTGCTCGAGTGGGTCAATCCGGTCGCGCCGTTCATCGAGGCGATGCGCTCGGTGCTCTACGACGGGAAGGGCCCCGGCTGGGCGCGACTCGTGTACGCGGCGATCGCGGCCGCGATCGCGCTGGCCCTCGGCGCCCTCGTGTTCAGGCGGATGGAGGGGGAGCTGGCGGTGGTCGTGTGAGCGCTGCAAGCCGACCCCCGGCGACCGTAGGCACTCCCGGGCGCCGGACCGGGAAGGTGAGCCCGACGAGCCGCCGGTCCCGGAGGGCGAGCCCGCCGACCCTGCGTCCCGGGGAGATCGTGCTGCGCGACGCGACGCGATCGTTCAGCGTCCGCGCCGACCAGGCGCGCACGCTCAAGGGGCTGCTGCTCGGACGGCGCGCGTCCGGCCCACCGCCGGTGCCGGCGCTGCAGGGCGTGACGATGCAGATCGAGCCCGGCGAGACGGTCGGGATGGTCGGCCGAAACGGCGCCGGAAAGACCTCGACGCTGCGCGTGCTCGCGGGGATCGTGCCGCTGCAGTCGGGCCAGGCCGCGTGCGGCGGGCGGATCGTCTCGCTGCTCGAGCTGGCGGCGGGCTTCAGCCGCGACTTCTCCGGGCGCGAGAACATCTACCTCCAGGGCGCCCTGCACGGCCTCGACAGGGTCCAGATCGAGGAGCGGCTCGAGCGCATCATCGCGTTCTCGGAGCTCGGCGGGTTCATCGACGTGCCGGTGAAGACGTACTCCTCGGGGATGTTCGTCCGGCTCGGGTTCTCGATCGTGGCCCACCTGGACGCGGACGTGCTGCTGATCGACGAGGTCCTGGCGGTGGGCGACGAGGCGTTCCAGCGCAAGTGCCTGCGGCGGATCTCCGAGCAGATCACCGCCGGGACGACCGCCGTGCTCGTCTCCCACGACGCCGGTGCGATCGAGCGCGTGTGCGAGCGCGTCGTCGTGCTCGACGCGGGCAGGATCGCCTTCGACGGGCCCACCGCCGAGGGGCTGCTGCACTATCACCGCGTGATGGGCACCGAGCACGGTGGCGGAGCGTCATACCGGCCCGCCACCGCGCGTGCGCTGCAGGTGACCGAGCTCGAGCTCCGCGGCCAGGAGGGACATGCCAGCAGCGTGTTCCGCAGCGGCCAGCCGCTGCGGGTGCACGTCGGGGTGCGGGCCAATGGATCGGTGGTGGTGGCGCATCCGCGGCTCGCGCTCGAGCTCCGCGCCGGCGACGGGGCGCGCGTGTTCGCGACGAGCACGTCGTTTGAGCTCGGACCGGACGGCGGGGCGCAGCTCTCCTTCGAGGTTCCCGACCTTGCGTTGCTCGGCGGCGACTACGACGTGGCCGTGTCGGCATCGGATGGGGCCGGGGAGGGTGCGCTCGATCCGCATGGGGCCGGGGAGGGTGCGCTCGATCCGGATGGGGCCGGGGAGGGTGCGCTCGATCCGGATGGGGCCGGGGAGGGTGCGCTCGATCCAGGTGGGAGCGGGCAGAGCCCGCTGGACCGCACGATCCGTTTCTCGGTCGTCCGCGAGCCGGGATCGGTGGGAGTGGTCGACCTGCGCGGGGAGTGGCGCTCGCTCACCCCGGCTCAGGTCCTCCCGTGACCGAGCCCGAGCGTGCGCTCGAGCTGGCGCGAGCCGAGCTGTCCTCGATGCGCGCATCGGGCGCGTACCGTGACGAGCATCGTGGCCCCGAGGTGGCGCCGACGGGGGCGATCACCACCGGGAAGCTGTTCGAGTGGGCGCTGATCGACCCCGACCTGCGCAATGTCCGCTCGACCCGCCGCTGGGGAGCTCCGATCACCGCGCTCAAGCACGCGCTGCTCAAGCTGCTCGCCCAGTACCACGGCGAGCTGATCGCCGAGCAGACCCGCTTCAACGTCAACCTCGTCGGGCACGTCCGCCGGCTCGAGGAGCGGATCGAGGAGCTCGAGCACGGGCTGGCCGAGCCCAGCTCACGCGCCGCCAACCCACCGCAGCCGCGCGGATGAACGTCCATCAGGTCCTCTCGGGGGCCGGACTGCACGACGCGATCACGACCGAGGCGCTCGTGTTCCGCTCCCACTTCCACGCGTGGGGCTGGGGCGGCGGCGACCACGCCGCCCGGATCGCGCCGGGGCTCGGGGGCGCGATCTCGCCGATGGCGAGGCTCGAGCCGGGTCCCGGTGACGTCCTGCTGCTGCACCACTCCGCCGGGACGCCCAGGCTGCACGAGCTGCTCGCGCTGCCCAACCGCAAGCTGCTGCTCTACCACAACGTCACGCCCCCATCGTGGTTGTGGGATCACGCCCCCCTCGTCGCGGTGCACTGTGCGATCGGGCGCGAGCAGCTCCCCGAGCTGGTGAGAAACGTGGACGTCGTGGCGGCCGACTCCGAGTGGAGCGCCGCCGAGCTGCGGGCGCTCGGGGCGGAGCCGACCGAGGTGATCCCGCTGCTGGTCGACCGCCACCGGCTCGGGCCCCCGGCCGCCCAGCCCGTCCGCGATCGGCCGGTTCAACCCGCAGCGCCACAGACTGGCGGCAGCGCCGCGCGGGTAGCCGACGGACCGCCGAGCGTTCTGTTCGTCGGACGCCTGTCGCCGCACAAGCGCCAGGACGAGGTGATCAGGGCGTTCGCGCTCTACCGGCGCTGGCGCGCCCCCGACGCGCGCCTGGTGCTGGTCGGCGACCCGCTCACGCCGGGTTACGCGGAGCTGCTGCGCCGGCTCGCCGAGACGCTCGCGCCGGGCGCGGTGAGCATCGAGAGCGGGTTGTCGGAGTCAGAGCTGGGGGACCGCTACCGCGCGGCGGACGCGTTCGTCTGCCTCTCCGAGCACGAGGGCTTCTGCATCCCCGTGCTGGAGGCGTTCCACTTCGGGCTCCCGGTGATCGCCCGGCCCGCGGGGGCGATTCCGGAGATCGCGGGTGACGCGGCGCTGCTGGTGCCCGACGCCGACCTGGCCGTGGTCGCCGAGCTGCTGCACCTGACGATCGGCGATCACGAGCTGCGCGGAGAGCTTCGCCGGCGCGGGCGTGAGCGCCTCGCGCAGTACGCCCCTGAGCTGGTCGCCGCCCGGCTGCGCGCGGCGGTGCAGGCGGCGGCTAGTTATTGAGTGCGAGACGGCCCGGGCTGCCCTATTTGATCGATAGCGAGGCGCCGGGACTCCCCTACTTGATCGAGAGCGAGGCGCCGTCGTCCAGGAGCTGCCGGGATGAGACGTCGGGGCCGGGAACGCTCGGGTTCATCCGCCACAGGACGAACTGGGCGTTGTGGCGCAGAGGCGGGCCGGTCGCGTCGGTGGGCCGCGGCTCGTCGGTCGAGGCGATCACATAGTCGGCCTTGCGGCCGTAGGGCGGGTGGGGGAAGAAGCCTCCGAGCGGGTCCAGCGCGGACAGGGGATGGTCCTTGAACATGTAGGTGACCCACAGCTGGTATCCGCCCGCCAGCACGTCGATCCGCACGCTTGAGCCACGGCGCAGCGCACGATCCCAGCCGCGCAGCCCGAGCACCGAGAGGTTCGCCTGCTCGTAGGTCTGGCCGATCTCCCGCGCGGCGCTCGCCGGCACCAGCGCGAGCCCGAGCGCGAGCCCGCTCAGCCCCACCGCTCGGCGGGGAGCGGCGCTGGTCGCCAGCGCGCACAGCTCGACCAGCGCCAGCATCAGCACGTAGGGGCCGAGGAACGCCAGGTCCTTGAAGAAGAACAGCTCGCCGCCGAAGCGGACGCGGAAGTAGACGCCGATCAGCGCCGTCAGCACGACCATCGCGATCAGCGGCCGGCGTACCTGCTCGGGAACGCGGGTCGAGGCTCGCCACGCGAGCACGCCCACGAGCAGCAGCGCCACTCCCGCAGAGGCGGACTCCGGCATTCCGACGAATCGAGGCCACGGCAGGTAGGGCAACGCCTTGCCGTGCCAGCCGGCGAGGCTGTTCCAGGGGAAGATCACCGCGAGCGCCCCGGTCGTCTTCTCGAGAAAGCCCCGCATCAGGACGGCGAAGATCGGCAGGCCGATCACGGCGACCGGGATCCACATCCACGGCCGGGCGCGCGGTCGGGGCAGCCGCAGCGCCGAGATCCAGCCGACGCGCTCGCCCGCCGCGCGACGCCGGCGGTGCACCCCCAACCCGTAGACCACCAGGAAGATCACCGGGAACGGGATCATCAGCGGGTAGGCGAGCAGTCCGAGCACGGCGAACAGGCCGAACAGCGCCGCGCTCGCGCGGCTCGGAGCGCTCAGGTATCGCCAACCGGCGAGCAGCATGAACGGCAACGCGAACTGGCCCCAGAGCTCGTTGTAGTACGGGTGGATCGTCACGTACATCACGATCCGGTCGAGCGGGACGATCAGCAACGCCAGCAGCGCCGCCCACGGCGGAGCCCGCAGCATGTAGCGCGCGAACAGGAAGAACCCGAGGGCGGTGAGCGCGAGCACCAGTGCGGAGACGGTCGCGAAGGCCTGGATCGGGTCCTGGCCGGCCAGCGTCGTGATTCCGGCGAGCGCGTAGTAGATCGGGTACTTCGAGCGCCATTCGAACGGGATGTGGTTGATCGGCTGATCCGCGAGGTTGGCGGTCGGGGGCGCGTGCTGGAGCAGCGTCGCGGTGCCCACCGCGAGAATCGCGTCGCCGTTCTGGCCCGGGACCGTCGCGTAGCCGGCGCGGAAGATCGGCAGCAGCGAGATCAAGCCGACCATCCCCGCAAGCGCCAGCGGCAGCGCCACCCGCACGATCGCCGTGCGCTCGGTGCGCCCCACGGGCTGCATTGGCTCGGCCCCCCGCCCGGTGCGGTGGACCCGAGCGCTGATCGCCAGCGCGCCGATGATCACGAGCGCCAGCGACGCCTCGAGCGGTACGTGCAGCAGACCGAGCACGGCAAGCGCCAGGCTGGAGACGGCGGCTCCGAGGGGCAGCACCAGCAGGGCGCGGTGGACGGCGAGCTCGCCGCGGACGAGCGTGCGCGCGGCCGCCCATCCGCAGAGCGCGAAGAACGCGATCCCCATCGCCGCGGTGCGCAGCACGGCGGGCACCGCGCGGACCCCGATCACGCCGGCCACCAGCGCCAGCGTCAGGCCGAGTGCGCACGCGGCGAGCAGCGCCAGCCCCGCCAGCAGGCGCGGGTCGAGCGTCTGCACGCGCCGGCGCAGCGTACGATCATGCGCGACGATCCTGCCCGGGGACGGGCTGGGTTCCTCGACCGCCGGACTCACCGCGGCGCCGTCGTTCTCGACCACGGCGGTCATCGGCGCTCCGTTGCCCTCGGCGGCGTCGCTCACCGTGGCGCCGTCGCGCGACGCGCGTTCTCTCTCCGCGCTTCGCTCGCCACCCGGCTCAGGAAGATCGGGTTGCCGATCAGGTAGCGCCGCCACATCCGGGTCGGCTCGATCGCGAGTCGGAATATCCATTCGAGTCCGTTGTCCGCCAGCCATCGGGGAGCCCGTGGAATGTGGCCGGAGACGTAGTCGAACAGCGCGCCGACCGTCCACACGAGGGCGCCGTCCAGACGATCAGCGTAGCGGTCGACCCACAGCTCCTGCTTGGGGGTGCCCATTCCCACCAGCACGATTCGCGGGGCGTGGGCGTTGATGTGCTCGATCACCCGCTCGTTGTGGGGAGAATCGAGGTCGAAGTAGCCGTGGTGGGCGCCCACCACCTGCAGGCGGGGGAAGGAGCGCCGCAGCCGGTCGGCGGCCTCGCGCGCGACGGGGGGCTCGGAGCCGAGCAGGTAGATCGGCTGCTCGGACCGCTCGCACAGGGTGGCCAGGGTCCAGATCCAATCCGCCCCGGTCATCCGGTGGGGTACGGGCAGCCTCAAAACTCGAGCCGCCAGCCGCACGCCGTAGCCGTCGCAGTACACGACATCGGCCCGGCGCAGTGCCTGCGCCAGACCCGGGGTCGCGCGGGACTGGTTGACGACGTGGGCGTTGACGTACATCACCCGCCGCGTCCGACCCTCGGCCGCCCAGTCCGAGAGCGTGCGCAGCAGCTCGGCCGGCTGCGCGAGGTCGATCGGGATCTGGAAGATCGCCGACGCCGGGCGGGATCCCGGGGCGAGCAGTTCGGTGTCAATTGCCGCGCTCACCGCACGAGCATACGTGACCCGATTTAGCGAGCAGGGATCATGGCGCGGCAGAATGACGTCGCCCGATGGACCCGCTCGTGATCCTCGACGCCCGCGACGCATACAGTCCCCAGCTCCGCGGCTGGGGTCGGTATGTGCGCTGCCTGCTCGACGCCCTGCGGGCATCCGGAGAGGCGTCCGGAGAGGGTTTTCAGCTACGGGCGCTCACCGAGGGAGGCGCGGGCCCGGAGGTGCTGTTCGAGCAGCTCAAGCTGCCGGTGGCGCTGGCGCGCGCGCGGGCGGCGCTCGTGCACGCTCCCAACTGCTTCCTGCCGCTGCTGGCCCCGTGCCCGGGCGTGGTGACAGTAAACGATCTGGCGTTCGAGACCTGGCGATCTGACTTCGCCCGCGCCACCGGCGTCAAGTACCGGGCGCTCACCCCGCTCGCGGTGCGCCGGGCGGCGCGGGTGATCTGCCCGTCCGCGTTCACGCGCGAGGACGTCTGCGAGCGTTACGGCATCGATCGCGAGAAGACGCGGGTGATTCCGGATGCCCCCGCGCTGCCGATCGGCGATCTGGCCCCGCCCCCGGGTCCGTACGTGCTGGCGGTGGGCGACCTGCGGCGCAAGAAGAACCTCGGCGCGCTCGTGCGGGCGTTCGTGGCGTTGCGCCGGACGCCGGGCATCCCCCACCGCCTCGTGCTCGCCGGGATCGACTGCGGGGAGGGTCCGCGCCTGCGGGCGCTGGCCGGGAGCGAGCCGGTGGAGCTCACCGGCTACGTGAGCGACGCGCACCTCGACGCCCTCCTCCGGGGCGCGGAGGTGCTCGTTCACCCGAGCCTGTACGAGGGCTTCGGCCTGGTCGTGGTCGAAGCGATGGCTCGCGGAACGCCGGTGGTGGCCGCCCGAGCGACCGCGCTGCCCGAGGCCGGTGGCGACGCGGCGCTGTACTTCGAGCCGGGGTCGAGCGGCGGCAGCGCCGACCGCCCGCGGGGCGGAGGGAGCGCGCACCCGGAGGAGCGGGGAAGCACGCACCCGGAGGAGCCGGGGAGCACGCATCTGGAGGATGGGGGTAGCGCCGACCTGGCGCGCGTCCTGGGCGGGCTGCTGGCCGATCCCCCGGCGCTCGCGGCCCGCTCGCGCCGGGGCCTCGAGTGGGTGTCGCGCTTCTCGTGGGAGCGGACGGCGCGGGAGACGGCCGCCATCTACCGAGAGCTCCTGTGAGCGGTGCCGCCACAGGTGGGTTGCGCCACCGGGCGAGCGCGGCCGCCCAGCGAGAGCCCGACGCCGGCTCGAGCAGCGCCGCCCGGCCGGCGCTCAGCGTGATCGTGCGCGCCCGTGACGAGGCGGCGAGCATCGGGCGCTGCCTGCAGCTGATCGGTGCCCAGCGGACGCCGGGGCGAGCGGTGGAGGTGATCGTCGTCGACAGCGGCTCGCGCGATGGAACCGTGGCCATCGCCCGAGCCCAGGGCGCGCGGGTGATCACGATCCCCAAGCGGGAATTCACGTTCGGGGGGGCCCTGAACCTCGGCGGGGCCAGCGCCCGGGGGGAGATCATCATCGCCCTCTCGGCGCACGCGTTCGCGCCCGACGCCGGTTGGCTGGAGCGCATGGCTGGTTGGTTCTCCGACCCGCGCGTGGCGTGTGCCTGCGGTGAGCGCCGGGGGCCGGACGGCGCAGCGCTGCGCGCTAGCCTGCGACAGGACATCGTGCTCGCGCGCCGTGCCCCGCGGTGGGGGTACTCCAACGGCGCCGGCGCGTTCCGGGCGCAGCTGTGGCGGGGGCGGCAGTTTCGTGCCGACCTGTCCGGGTGCGAGGACAAGGAGTGGGCGCTGCACTGGCTGGCGCGCGGTTACGTGTGCGTGATCGATCCGGCCCTCTGCGTCGAGCACGACCACACGCGAGACTCGCTCGCCAGCACCTATGTCCGCGCGCGTCGCGAGGCGGCCGGATACGCGGCGTTTCTCGCGCCCGAGCCCCACGGACCGCGCGCCCTCGCGCGCGAGTGGTGGTCTGAGCGCGGCTGGCACAGCTCGTCGGCGCGGGCGCGGTGCAGTCCGCGCCGCGCGGCACGGCTGCTCGGCGCCTACGCCGGGCGCAGAGCAACCGGCGGGTGAGCGGCTAGCATGTTCCGCGATGACCGCCTCCACCGTCTTCAATGAGGCGGCGCTCGATGCTGACTGGCTGGGCATCTGCCGCCGCGCCGAGGGCGCTGCCGGTCGGGCGCTTGCGAGCTACCCCCTCGGCACCCGCGCCCGCGGGGTCGGCCGGGGAAAGGGCGGCGACGTCTCGCTGGTGATCGACCGTGCTGCTGAGGACGCGATCATCTCGGAGCTCGAGCGAACGGGGCTGCCGCTGACGGTGGTCTCCGAGGAGCGCGGCCAGATCGAGCTGGGGGGCGGCGGGCCGATCCACGTGGTCGTCGATCCGATCTGCGGCTCACGCAACGCCAAGCGCGGTCTGCCGGGCTGGTGCGTGTCGATCGCCGTCGCCACCGGGCCGGTCCTCGGCGACGTCCGCTGGGCCTACATCCGCGACGGTACGTGTGGCGCTGAGTGGTGGGCGCGCGCCGGAGAAGGGGCGTTTCACGACGGAGCGCGGCTGCCCGAGCTCGACCCCGACTCTCCACTCGAGCTGGTCGGGCTCGAGTTCATCCACCCCCAGCTGGTGGCCGACTCAGCGGCCAAGCTCGCCGCGAGCGGCATCGATCGGCTGCGGGCGCTCGGATCGATCGCCCTGACGCTCTGCTACGTCGCCTGCGGGCGACTCGACGGGTTCGTCGCGCTCGCGGGCTGCCGTTCGGTGGACATCGCCGCCGGCCAGCTGATCCTGCGAGAGGTGGGTGGAGTGCTCGCGTTCCCCGACGTCGAGGAGGACCTTCACGTGGATCTGGCGTCGCTGTCGCTCGACTGGCGCTCGCGGGTGTTCGCCGCCGCCGGAGCGCCCGGGCTCGAGCGCCTGCGCACGATCGCGTGAGCACGATCGCCTGAGCGCACCCACTGCATGCCGATCCCCAGGACCGACATCCTGCTGATCTGCACCGACCGCGCCGGCGACCTGCGATGCTCGCTGCCGGCGGCGATCGCCCAGCCCGATGCGCGGGTCACGGTGATCGACAACGGCTGCACCGACGACACGGCGCTGGTGGCCGCCGAAGCACGCGCTTCGGTGCTCACGCTCCAGCGGCGCGTGAGCTGGTGCGCGGCCAACAACGCCGCGATCGCGGCCAGCGAGGCCCCCGAGGTGCTGCTGCTGAACGCCGACTGCTTCCTCGCCCCGGACTTCCTCGAGTGGGCGCGCGCGGCGCTGTGGGCGCCCGGGATCGGCTCGGTGGCGCCCAAGCTGCTGCGCGCGGACGGG
>JAABUQ010011247.1_pt1 | contig 11488 bp, 11 predicted proteins | sample 5560001 | NCBI WGS metagenome assembly JAABUQ01 (sample SAMN10711888, study PRJNA513371) | rock metagenome | isolation source: Antarctica rocks | place: Antarctica: Victoria Land, Finger Mt nord | collected 2015-12-18
GACGAGGTCGTTGGCGGTGGTGATGTCGTCATAGCGACCGTCACCGTTGAGGTCATAGCGGTACTCCCACCACCACTGCTGACCGATCACCTCGACATGCACGGAGCTCTTCGGCGTCTTCTTGGCCAGCGTGAAGATCGTGCCGACGGTGAAAATGCCGACCGCCAGCAAGATGATGGCCGGGACGATCGTCCAGGTGATCTCGAGCTTGGCGGCGCCGCGGACCTGGCGGGGTGACACCTCGTCGGAGGTGAAGTCGGCGTCGTCCTTGGCCTTGAACTTGAGGGACAGGAACAGGGCGCCGCCGAGGATCACCACGAACACCAAGCCGGCCACGCCGAACACGGGGTTGACGAGATCGTTGATAACGCGGGCCTGATGGCCGTGGGAGGTGAACGTGGTCTGCTTGTGGGCGGAACCGCCGCACCCAGCGGCCACCGCGCTGGCTGCCAGCAGCGCCGCCGCCGTCACCGACCAACGGGCTCGGGTGGTCATGCAGAGCCCTCCTGGAGCGGCGTGCGGTGTAGTTGGGGGATGTGCAGTTGGGCGATGCCGTGCTCGGGCTTGGTGCTCTTCTTGTCCACGTGGCGGCCGGCGGCGGCGCTGACCACCCCACCGACCAGCACGATGATGCCGCCGATGAGCAGCAGGGCCACGATGACGTTCTTGCCGATGCGTTGTCGGTTGGCCACCAGCACGGCGAGGCCCAGGATCAGGACGGGGACGACCCCGAAGACCACGTCGGCGCCGATCTTGGGCAGGGCCAGCAGGAGCCGGGAGATGCCGAGCACGAAGAAGCCGATCACGATGGCCCCGAGCACCGGGATCTCCAGTGGGTACATCACCCGGTTCCGGATGCTGCGGTTGACCTCCGGATCACCGGTGGCCCGGTCCGACCAGGCCTTGGCCGCCCACTCGACGGTGACGAGGGCCAAGCAGACCGCCCCCAGCAGGAACAGCGCGGGACCGACGACCAGGCCGACGAGGACGGCACCCATGCCGAAGGCCGCGAACACCGGTGTGAACCCGAGGCTCTGAGGAGCCGACGTCTCGGGCACGGACTCGGTGCCGAGGTACTCGGCGGCGGCGGCGGCGTCACCGTCACGGAAGGCCACCGTGATGCTGCCAATGAAAGCGGACACGGCGGCGAGCCCGATCAGCACGGTGTAGCCGAGATGGTCACCGACTGGGCCCTTGTACCCGAGGGTCAAAGGGCCGAGCAGGATGGCCATGGTGCCGTGGTGGACGCCGCTGGCCGCGCCGTACAGGACGGCGGCCAAGTAGGCGAAGCCGGCGAGACCGAAGAAGTACTTGGAACCGCTGGGCAACATCGTCAGTTCCTCATTTGGTGACGTACACGGCGTACCAGACCACGGCGTACAGGCCCACGGTGGCGTACCAGAACAGGGCGGCGGCCGAGATGCCTTCCCGGTCTCGTCCGGCGTACTCACCGCCGAGAGTCCGGAACGTCATCACCGACGCGAACACCAGGGCGCCCACCAGCATGGCCAGGTGGGCGCCGGTGACGGTGTAGATGAGTACGCCGGCCTGGGTGCTGACGGGGAGGTGCATCTGGGAGTACAGGAACGACGTGGCCGTGATCACCGCCACGCCGAACATGATGGTGAGGCCGAGGGCCAAGAAGGCGTTCTGGCGGTCGTTGTTGCCCACCGCGTACACGGCCCACTGCATCGTGACCACCGACAACAGCATGGTGAAGAGGCTGGTGTTGGCCGGCGTGAGGGGGATCTTGGACGGGACCGGTTTGCCCTTCACCATCTCGGCCGCTTGTGGCAACCAGGGGGCGGGCTTGCCGTGGAGAGGGTGCACGACGCCGTGGCGGGTGGCCAGGTAGATCCCGAGCAGGCCGGCGAAGAACATGCCGATCACCGCCAACGCCAGGGCCGTGCCGGTGAGCAGCACGCGCGGCCGCGCCGGCGGCGGGGGCGGGGCCACGGCAGGGACGACGTCGGGCTCATGGGCGGCGCCCGAGGAAGCGCTCGTGGTGGCGCTGGGGGCGGCGGTGGCAGCAGCCTCGGTGGGGGCGGCGGTGGCGGCCATCAGGCGGGCACCTCCTCGGTGGCGGGGTCAGCTCGGCCGTCGAGCAGCGGTTCGGCTGAGGTCACCGCCGGCAGCGGCTCGGTGAAGTTCTCGGGCGCTGGCGGGGAGCTGGTGAGCCACTCCAGGGTGTGCCCCTGCCACGGGTCGGCGTGCACGCCCCGGTCCACGGTCCCACCGCGGTTCTTGCGCAGACCACTCAAGACGTTGAGCACCGCCAGCAGGAACCCGATGCCGGCCAAGCCGCCACCGATGGCCGCCACCACGTTGAGACCTTGCATGCCCGTGCCCTGATCGCCGTGATTGCCGAAGACACCCGAGACCAGGTCGGGAAACGCCAACAGCACCGTGCCGCCCAGCAACGCCAGGGCGGCGAGGATGCCCAGCCCTTCGGACAGCGGGCGCCCCAGGATCTTGGTGGCCCAGTGGTGGACGGCGCCGACGCCGGCGATGGCGGCGGCCATGAGGGCGTAGTGCTGCACGCCGGTGGTCCAGGTGGTGCCGTGAAGACCGAACGGGTGCACCGCGTCGGCCGCACCACCCAGCACGCCGACGAGCAGCATGAGGAACGCCGCCGCCATGAACAGCAAGGGACTGGCCCACCGCACCTTGCCGCGGCGCAAGCCGTCGGCCCACAACCCGGCCATGGCCACGAGTGGGAGCACGGCGGCGAAGGCCATGAGGATGTAGAGGGGTTGGCGCACGGCCCTGTCGTTCATGAAGGAGGGCAGGAAGGCGCCGAAGCCCAGGACGGCGAAGGCACCGATTGCCCCCATGGCGATGCGATGGAAGCTGTGGCGCCGGCCGCTGAAGGTGGCCACCACGTCGGCGGCGATGCCGAGGACGGGCACGGCGTAGGCGTAGACCTGAGGTTGGCCCATGACCCAGCGCAGGTGGCCGTAGATCGCCGAGCTCTGGCCAAAAGACTTCTGGCCGTGCCGATGGTCGACGTAGATCAAGGCCAGCGAGGCGATGAGCACCGGCAGCGACAGCAGCCACACGCCGCCGGCGGCCACCATCGACCACGAGAAGAGCGGCGTCCGGTCGAGCTTCATGCCGGGGGTCCGCAAGGTGAGGGCGGTGGTGACCACGCAGCCCACGCCCAGGAGGAGCGCCGCCATCACAGCAGCCAGGGAGACGGCGAAGAGGTCGACACCGTCCGACGAGCCGCCGCCGGGGCCGCCGTTCACGATGTAGCTGGCGATGAGTAGGGCCCCGCTCACCAGGAACGCCCAATACGACGCGGCCGCCGCTCGCGGAAAGGCCACCGTCTTGGCGCCCACCTGCAACGGCACGACGAGGAGGGCCACACCGATGAGCAACGGCAACACGAACAAGAAGGTGCCCGACACGGCGTGCAACGTGAACACTTGGAACACGTTGTCCTGAGTGAGGATCGTGTTGCCGGTCACCTTGTCGATCCGGTCGATGGAGAGCAGCTCCCCACAGACGCCGGAGACCAAGGCGAACAGCAACGCGGTGGCGATGTAGAGGCGGCCGACCACCTTGTGGTCGGCGGTGCCGACGACAGCGGCGAGGCCAGTGGCAGCGGGTGAGGCGACATCCCGGGCGGGACTGGCGGGAGCGGCCACCGCCGAGGCGTCACCCGGTCGAGCCGGTGTCTCGGTTACTGCCATCGGCGCAAGAACCTCACCGGTGCCGAGCGCACGCCACACTTGCGGCGGCGCCTCTTGGAAGGACGTTTTGACGCGGTCCGGGACAATACACACGGGCCCTGACGGGCCGGAAAGTCAAGAGCGAGGGCCGCCTCCGGCGGGCGCACTCTGTTCGGTCGAGACCCAGCCTTGCTGCGCGGCGGCGCCCCGACCGGTTCGCCACGGATAGCTCGCTTCGCTCCCGATCCTTGCGAACACGGGCCCTGACGGGCCGGAAAGTCACCGCTGTGGGCGATGAGGTGCCGGTCACCGGCCGGTCCGGAGCAACTGGTCGACGGCCATGGCGCCGAACAGCAGCGTGATGTAGGTGATGGAGTAGTGGAACAGCGCCATGGCCGCCGGCGGCGACGGGGACCGCCAGAGCTTGACGGCCATGGCCGTGAACACGGCTCCGAGCACCAGGGCCGAGCCGAGGTAGAGGTGGCCCATGCCAGCGACCGGCGAGAACACCAGCGTGAGCACCCACAGCAGGACGGTGTACAAGATGATGCGCTCGGCGGTGCGGCGCGGGCTCACCACGACCGGCAGCATGGGAACGTCGGCGGCGGCGTAGTCGTCGCGGTACTTGATGGCCAGGGCCCAGAAGTGCGGTGGCGTCCAGTAAAAGATGACGGCGAACAGGACCACGGGCGCCCACCCCAGGCTGTTGGTCACCGACGACCAGCCGATGAGCACCGGGACTGCGCCCGCCGCGCCCCCAATGACGATGTTGCTCTTCGACGTGCGCTTCAGCCACAGCGTGTACACGAACACGTAGAAGAGGCAGGCGACCACGGCCAGCACGGCGCTGAGCAGGTTGACCGTTGCCCACAGCACCAGGAAGGCGACCACCTCGAGCCCGATGGCGAAGCGGATGGCCGAGGAGGCGACGATCTCTCCCGTCACGAGGGGACGTCCCTTGGTGCGCTCCATCACCGAGTCGATGTCGCGGTCCACGTACATGTTGATGGCGTTGGCGCCCCCGGCGGCGAGGGCCCCGCCCAGCACCGTGCAGACGATGAGCCCAAGGTGCGGCAGACCGCGGGCGGCCACGACCTGGGTGGGGACGGTGGTGACGAGCAAGAGCTCGATGATGCGGGGCTTGGTGAGCGCCAGGTAGGCCTTCGCCTGCGACCGCACGGGGGCAGGAGCCGTCTGCAGCACGGTCTGAGACCCTACGACCGGCCCGGAATGAGGGCCAAAGCGGACACGGTCCGGCCTCAGAGCCCCGTCGAAGGGACGATGGAGACCCATCCTCGAGCCGTGCCGGCGCCGCCAACGGACGCTGGTGCGACCGTCTGATCTGGCTCCATCGGTGAGCGCGCCCGTACGCTCCGGCCGGTGCCCCTGCCCCGCTGCTCGCCTGTGCTCTACCGGCGAATCACGCTGTTCGCCTTGTGGGCATTGGTGTTCATCGTGGTCACCGGGGCCGGAGTCCGTCTCAGCGGGTCGGGCTTGGGCTGTCCTGACTGGCCCACCTGCCAAGCCGGACGGGTGGTGGCGCCGCTGGAGGTGCGACCGTGGATCGAGTTCGGGAACCGGTTGGTCACCGGGCTGGTGTCGTTGGCCGTGGTGGTGGCCGTGCTGGGCTCGTTCCTTCGGACGCCGCGCCGGCGGGACCTGACCTGGTTGTCGGTGGGCCTCGTGGCTGGTGTGGTGGGCCAGATCGTGCTCGGCGGCGCGGTGGTGCGTTCCCACCTCAACCCCGCGGTCGTGCAAGGCCACATGGTGGTGTCGCAACTGTTGGTGCTCGACGCGGTGGTCCTGCACCACCGGGCCGGCCGTCCGGGAGGTCCGACCGTTCCGATGGTGGCTCCCGCTCTTCTTCGCGCCAGCCGGGTCCTGGTTGGTCTCACCGCTGCGGTGATCGTGGCCGGCACCGTCGTCACCGGCGCGGGACCCCATTCTGGCCAGGTCGAGGGCCGGTTTGTGGAGCGGCTGGCGATCACACCTCACGATGCGGCGCGGGTTCACGGGACGCTGGTCATGGCCCTGCTCGGGTTGGTGTTGTGGATGGTCTGGCGGCTCCGCCGGGACAACGCGCCGGCCGGCGCCTTGCGGGCCGCGGAGGGCTTGTGCACGGTGCTCGTCCTGCAGGGCGCCATCGGGTACACCCAGTACTTCACCGGGGTACCTCCCTTGCTGGTCGGATTGCACGTGTTCGGAGCCACGGTGTTGTGGGTGGTGGTGGTGCGGTTCCACCTGGGCCTGCCCGAGCCGCCCGTCGGTTCGCGAGACTCGGGCGGTGACCCGTCGGATGACCGCGTTCTCGATGACGATGCCCCGAGCGGCCGTACCGGTGACCGACCCCTCCACCACCTCGTCACCCACCGATGACACGAGCCTCGAGGCGGACTTCCCCTGGATCGTCCTGGTGTGGAACGACCCCATCAACCTCATGGAATACGTCACCTTCGTCTTCCAGAAGCTGTTCGGCTACAGCCTGGAGAAGGCCACCCGCCTGATGCTCGATGTCCACGAGAAAGGCCGGGCGGTGGTGTCCTCGGGCCCACGGGAAAAGGCAGAGATCGACGTCTTCCGTCTTCACGAGCACGGACTCTGGGCCACCATGCAACAGGACACCTGATGGTGATCGATCGGCTGGCGGTCGATCCCGGGGGTCGGTGATGCTGCGACGGCGGCCGGCGGTGCAACGGCGAGCCGACGGCACCTTCACGGTGCAGTTGGCCAAGCCGGAGCGGGCGCTGCTCAAGACGCTGGCCGACCAGATGAGCGAGCTGTTGACCGAGTCCCCCGAAGACCCCAGCCTCCGCCGCCTGTCTCCGACGGCCTACCCCACCGACCCCGAGCGCGACGCCGAGTACCAGCTGATCGCCGGCGAGGAGCTCCGCACGGCGCGGCAGGCGGCCCTGGACGTGTTGGTCGCCACCGCCGAGCGCAAGACGCTGGATGAAGACGAGCTGGTGGCGTGGATGCAGACCGTGAACGGGGTGCGGCTGGTTCTCGGCACCCGGCTCGACGTGTCCGAGGACGATGACCCCACCGAGCTCGATCCGGCGTCGCCCGACGCCGCTGGCTACGCCCTCTACCACTACCTGGGCGTGTTGCTGCACGACGTCGTCAGCGCTCTGGCCGCCGCCCTCCCTCCGAGCCGTTCCTCGCGCTGGAAGCGTTGAGCCGTGCCCCCGTGTGCCTCGCGCAAGGAAGAGTGATGAGTGGCCGGGCGCCAGCTTCGGAGGGAGCCCGAGAGAACCGGTTTCTACGGGTTCTCTCGGCCTGGCTCGGTACGGCTTTGCCGTTCGAGCCAGCGAGAGCGCCGGCCGAAGGCCGTCCGTCAAGCTCGTCTCGGAAGGCAGGATGACTTCCGAGACGAACCCCTCCATCCTCGAACGAGTCCGCGCCCTACGGCCGGCCGTGATGGAAGCGGCGCAGAGGGCGGCCAGCGAACGTCGGCTGCCCACGGATGTGGTCGACCAGCTCCGCGACGCGGGCGTCTTCTCCATGGCCATGCCGCGCTCCTGGGGTGGCCCCGAGCTGGACGTGCTCGACCAGCTCGACGTGATCGAGGAGCTGGCCTACGCCGACGGCTCGGTGGGCTGGTGCGCCATGATCGGCGCCGACTCGGGGTACTACTCGGCGTTCCTCGATGACGAGGTGGGGCGAGCGCTGTACCCCACCCTCGACCTGGTGAGCGCCGGGTTCACCGCGCCGGCCGGAACGGCCATGCGCCACGGTGACGGGTGGAGGGTCACGGGGCGATGGTCCTTCGGCAGCGGCATCACCCACGCTGACCGGGTGGTGGGTGGAGCGCTCCTCTTCGACGAGAACGGGCCCCTCACCGACGCGCTCGGCCTGCCCCAGTGGCGCACCTTCTTCCTGCCCGTGGGGGACCTGGAGATCATCGACACGTGGCACACGACGGGGTTGGAGGGCAGCGGCAGCAACGACTACGCCGTCACCGACGCCTCGGTGGCCGACGAGCACACCTTCGATCCGCTGGGCCCGACCCGTCGCCCGGGACCGCTCTACCGCCTGTCGTGGTGGTTCCTGGTCAAGGTGGCGGCTGTACCGCTCGGCATCGCCCGCCGCGCCCTCGATGAGCTGGTGAGCTTGTCGAGCTCCAAAGTGCTGTTGCCGAGCTTCTCCCTGCTGCGCGACAACGTGCAGTGCCAGGACGCGGTGGCCCGGGCGGAGGCGCTGGTGGGTTCGGCCGGGGCCTACCTGCGCGAGGCGGTGGCCGGCGCCTGGGCGACTGCTGTGGGCGGTGACGAGCCCGACGAGAGCCAGCGCGCCGTGTTGCGGCTGGCCGTCACCAACGCCTCCACGGCGTCCCGCCAGGCGGTGCAGCTGCTCTATGACCAGGCCGGCACCTCGGCCATCTACCGGAACAGCTTCCTCGACCAGGCCCTCCGAGATGTCACCACCGCCGGACAGCACCTGGTCTTCAGCGCCCGCAACTACGTGCCGGTGGGGCGCCGCCTGCTCGGCCTCGACCCAGAGTCGTTTATGATCTGAAGTGAGCCCGTCGCCCGCGCTGGCTCACGGCACGGGGAAGAAGAAGGCGCCGGCCGTTCCGGGACCGGTGTGAGCGCCGACGCTTGGGCCGATCCGGTACCCGATCACCTCCCGCACGTGGGGATCGTCGGCTACGGCCGCCTCCAAGGCGGCGGAGAGGGCGGCTGCCGCTCGGTCGGCGGTTCCCACCGCCACGTTCAAGTTCCGGCCCGTCGACGTCACGTACCGGGCCATGGCCCGAACCGCTTCGTCCACGTCGCCGGCCGTGTCCACGACGCGGACCTCGCCATCGACCAGCGACAGGATCGGGACCGCTGCCCCGCCGACCTCGTCGGCGTCCTCCACGTCGGCGGCGAGGCGGCCTCCGGCTCGCACCAGGTCGAGGGCGCCGACGATGAAGACGTTGCCGATGACCGACACCAACCCCGCGGCCACGGCGGCGGCGTCCTCCACGCCGGCGCCCTGCTCGATCGCATCGGCCGCCGCCCACACGCAGCACCCCACCCCGAACGAGGCGGTGCCGGAGTCGACGATGCGAACCGGCACCGGGCTGTTGGCCGCGGCCAAGCGAGCGCTGTTCACGGTACCCGAGACCTGCGAGCCGATGTGGATGGACAGCACCTCGCGGGCGCCCCGCTCGGCCATGCCGGCGTACGCCTCGGTGAACCGGCCGGGACTGGGTTGAGACGTCGAGATCGAGGGCTGTCCCATCTCGAACCGCGCGTAGAAGTCGTCAGGATCGAGGTCGACGCCCTCGGCGTAGGGCGTGCCGTCGACGGTGACGGTGAGCGGCACCACCTCGATGCCGTAGCGATCGATGAGCTCACGGGGAAGCTGAGCGTTGGAGTCGGTGACGATGCCAATCATGGGCATCCGGGCTCCGTGCTGGTGCTCGACGGCGCCGCGGCCGACCCCACCGAGCGCCGCGCCGCGCCGGCGAACTTGCAGAGGATGACGGCGCTCGACGCCGCCGCTGCCAACGGTAGGCCGGGCCCGGGTGAAGGTCCCCACCCGTTGGGCCAGTCACGCCGCCACCAGACCAGACCGGCCAGCACCCACACGGCCGACGCCACCGCGGTGGCGGCGAAGGCTCGCTGCTTCCAGCGTCGGGAGGAAGCGGTCACGGCGGCGACGGTCAGGTCGATGGGCGTGTACGCAGGGAAGGTGGCCAGGCACTGCCCGGCGCTGGCGGCCACCCCCTTGCCGCCCCTGAATCCGGTCCACACCGGAAAGCAGTGACCGACCACGGCCGCGGTGCCGCCCACGTGGGCGCCGGCGGAACCGGCCAACAGCCGACCGCCGATCGAACCGGCCGCTCCCTTGGCCACGTCGGCCGCCAGCACGCCGTAGCCCCAGCGGGGCCCGAGCTGCTTGATGGCGTTGGCCGCTCCCGGGTTGGTGCTGCCGACAAGGCGCAGGTCGGTGGCGCCACCGGAGGCCAGCCGGCTGGCGATGTCGGCCGAAGGCAACGTTCCCGCGAGGTAGCCGAGGGCGGCGGCGGCCCCGATCCGAGGGGCGGTGGCGGTCGTCGCCGGTCGCCGTCTTCCCGCCACGGCGCCGCACCCTAGATCTCTTGGGGGCGGAGCCCCCGAATTTTGTGACGAGATTTCATGCGGCGGTGTCGAGCCTGGCTTGGGTGATGTAGTCGGTGAGTGTTCGATCGATCTGTGTGAGGGCGCGTCGAAGCTCGGTGGGGGCGGGTGGGTGGTCAGCGGCGTTGAGGAGGGGGCCGAGCAGGCGGTCTCTGAGCTTGGTGTAGAAGACGGCGGCGCGGATGCCTTGGGGTGTGGTCCGGTAGGTGTTGGTGCCGGGGATCTTCTCGATGAGCCCGTGGAGACGGAGCCGGCGCAGGTCGTAGCTCATCTGGTTGGCGCTGTAGTCGATGTCGAGGAGTCCGGCGACGAGCCCGCGAAGGCTGCGGTTGGTGAAGCCGGTGACGGCGTGGATGACACAGCAGAGCGCACCGGCCAGGGCCATGGCGCGTGGGTCCCCGAAGCGCAACGCTCCGGTTCGTTGGCCCTCCCGTATGTAGGGCTGGTGGAGACGGTCGAACAGATCGTCCCCGATGGCACAGCCCTGACCGGCACGCTCGATCATTAGCAGACGATGGTTGACCTCGCGGGCTTTGGCGATCAGCTCGGGCAGGTGCTCGAGCCGGGCCAGGACCCCGATGTCAGACGGCTTGTTGATGACGGTCTCGATCCGGAACGCTCTCCCTTCCTTGAGGTACTGCTTGACACGGCTGTGCTTGTACGCGAAGTCCATCTTCACCTCGGTGCCCGGACCGAACACCCGGGTCCGGAACCGTTTGGAGCTGGTGCGGCCCCGCCGGTCACGGCCGAACACTGCGTGGACCTCTTGGGGACGACCGATACCGATGTTGTCGGCCACCAGGGCCTCGAAGAAACGTCGGGCCCGACCGGGATCGTCGATCACCAGAGTGCGCGACAGCTCCACTTGGCGCATCGACAGCTCCCACCAGTAGCCACCGGCGCGGTCCTCGTCGGTGAACGGCGTCGGGATCTGGACGATCCAACGGTCGAAGAACCCCTGCACGTCGACGGGTCCGAAGCGTTCACAGATCGCCGTCAACCGCTCGGGTTCCTCACACGACGAGAAGCCGTTGGCCAACGCCGTCCAGGCGACCCCGGCGTGGTCGGCTTGGCGTTTGGCCCACTCATGACCGTTGACCCATACCTTGGCCGGGTACGGGAAGTAGGTGCAGATCTTGATGAACCCCAGCCCGAAGTCTGCGTCGAGCACATAGAAGTAGTAGGTGCCCACCCGCCGCGACGACTTGGTGAACTCAAAGGACGCCACCCCCGGGACCTCCGAGCGGTTGCGGCCACCGAAGACCCACTGGAACTCTTGGGCCGACACGATGGCCACCACCCCGAACCGGCCTTCAGCCACCGCAGACTCGACATAGGGCGCGACGTGGTCGACCTTGCGGTCATCCCAACGCGACCGATCAGGCTTGGCCAAGTGCAACACCGGAATGTCGTGAAGCTCAGCAAAGGCCTTCACCTCACGGCGGAACCGGTTGCCGATCTGGGAGAACACCGCCGGAGAGGGCACCGCCTTGCCGAGATGCTCTCGGTCAGGAACCGCACGACCTGACCACCAACTTGCAGGTTAGGGACGTACGCGTTCAACAGCATCCTGTCCACGCACTCCACCTCAAGGCTCACATGGCCGTCGAGCACCTCGTTGATGTTCGTCACCGTCTCCATGCCCCCAGCTTGCGCGCACGAGGGCCGGCTCCGCCGGCCCGACACCCCCCAGCGACGACGACAGCG
>JAABUQ010011248.1_pt1 | contig 11487 bp, 10 predicted proteins | sample 5560001 | NCBI WGS metagenome assembly JAABUQ01 (sample SAMN10711888, study PRJNA513371) | rock metagenome | isolation source: Antarctica rocks | place: Antarctica: Victoria Land, Finger Mt nord | collected 2015-12-18
CCGCCGCCGGTGCGCCTGCCGCGCCACAGGCGGCCGACCAGGCGACCTCAGCTTGCCCCGCAAAGCCCGATCCGAACGCCGCCGACCTGCCATCGCAACCTCCTCCGCCCAGGTGTTGCGACGGCCACTTGAGTCCACCCTGCGTCCGCTCTCCAGGTCCATGCAGCACGCCGACTCTAACCCGCAACTGGCAATCGCCGCCTGACCCCCAAACTTGCGACAGTTCCCTGCACGTCACGAGGCTACAAGCCAGCCGGCCCGAAAACCATTGCCCGGGGTCTCAGCCGTCTCGATACCTTCCTCAAAGGCTGGGACATGGCGCTTCGTTCCGTGGATGTATGACTCCCGTAGTCCCCTCGAACCCATCTCGGCGTCTCGCGCTGCGGGACCCGGTCTACGCCGCGGGGCCGGTCCAATTCGCTTGACGCTTCCGCCGCGATGCCGGTTCATGGTCAGGAACGCAAAGGCGGAGCGGAATGACGATCGGCGTGGGTGGTTCGAGTTTCGAGGCGGAGCTGGCCCGCATGGCGCCGATGCTCGACGGCGTCGCCCCGATCGGCGAGGCCGAGCTGCGGCAACGGGTCGAACAGGCGCAGCGCCTGATGCGCACCCAGGGCATCCAGGCCCTATATTTGGACACCTCCACCAACCTCGCCTACTTCACCGGCATCGGCCTGAAGCTCACGGAACGGCTGCACGGCGCCATCATCCTGGCCGAAGGCGAGGTCGCCTACCTGAGCCCGGCTTTTGAGGAACCGAAAACTCGCGCCTGCCTGCGTTTCGGCGACGACATCCGCTGCTGGGAGGAGCACGAGGACCCGACCGCCCTCGTCATCGAGACCGTCCGCAGCAAGGGCTACGACAGCGGCACGGTCGCGATCGACCCGGCTGCCCCGTTCTTCACCGTGGACGGCCTCCGCAAGGCCGGCAACAGCTTCGCCTTCGCCAGCGCCGGCGGGATCACCGCCGCCTGCCGTCAGGTGAAGTCCCCCTCCGAGATCACGCTGATGCAGCGGGCCAACGACATCACCCTGGTCGTGCACAAGGCCGCCGCCCGCGCCCTTGCCCCCGGCATGACCACGACCGAGGTCAAGGCCTTCGTGGACCAGGCGCACCTGAAGCTCGGGGCCGCCACCCCCGGCAGCGCCGTGCAGTTCGGCGAGGCCACGGCCTACCCGCACGGCGTCCCCACCCCGCAGACCCTGCAGGAGGGTGACATGGTGCTGATCGACATCGGCGGCTTCGTCCACGGCTACCGCTCCGACATGACCCGAACCTTCGTGTTCGGCGAACCCACAGCCCGGCAGCGCGAGATCTGGACCCTTGAGCAGCGCGCGCAGCAAGCCGCCTTCGACGCCGCCATTCTCGGTGCCCCGTGCGAGGCGGTGGACCGCGGCGCCCGCGCCGTCATCGAGGCCGCCGGCTTCGGCCCCGGCTACAAGGTGCCGGGCCTGCCGCATCGCACCGGCCACGGCATCGGCATGGACGTGCACGAGGAACCCTTCATGGTCGGCGGCGACAAGACGCCGCTCGTGCCCGGCATGTGCTTCTCCGCCGAGCCGACGATCTGCATCTACGGCGAGTTCGGCGTCCGGCTGGAAGACATCGTTCACATGACCGAGGACGGTCCCCGCTGGTTCACCCAGCCCTGCCGCTCGGTGGATGACCCCTTCGGCTACGAGGCCCGGTAGCCGGTGGACGCCGCCCTCCCTGCCGCCGCAAGCCGCCGCGCCGCACCTGCCGGGGCCTTGTCCGACCGGGTCGCGGCCTGGACGGGACGGGTACTGCTGGCGGCCGGCGCCGCTTTGGTGTTCCTGCCGCTGCTGCTGACCGTGTTCCTCAGCGTGTTCGACGAGACCATCCTCGCCTTTCCGGCGCGCGGCTACACGCTGGCCTGGTATGGGCAGATCCTCGGCAAGTTCGCCGGGCCGATCTGGACCAGCACGGAAATCGCCCTGGCCGCCGTCGTGTGCGCCCTGCTGGCCGGCGTGCCGGCCGGGATCGGGCTGGCCCGCTACCGGTTCCGCGGACGCGGCGTCATCAGCACCTTGCTCCTTTCGCCGCTTACCGTGCCCGGCGTCGCCCTGGGGCTCGGCATCTACGTCTTTGCCGTGTGGGTCGAGGAGAACACCGGGGCGCCGCTCAGCGGTTCGCTGCCGATGCTGATCGCAGCCCATGTGCTGATCACGGTCCCATGGGTCATCCGATTGTGCCTCGCCAGCCTTGCCAACCACGACCACGCCGCCGAGGAGGCTGCCGCCAGCCTCGGCGCCCGTCCCTGGACGGTGGTCTGGCGCGTCACCCTGCCGGCGATGCGGCCCGGCATCGTCGCCGGCGCGCTGTTTGCATTCATTGTCTCGTTCGAGAATTTGGAGATGACGATTTTCCTGGTCGGCCCCGGCATGAACACGCTGCCGAACGCGGTGCTGCAGTATCTGATCTACCGCATCGACCCGCTGGTCGCCGCGGTCGCGGTCGTGCAGATGGCGCTGGTCGGCGCGGCGCTGGTCGCGCTGGACCGCTTCGTGCGGCTCGCGCAGGTGCTGAAATGAGCGCCTCGCTCGCCCTGCGCGGCCTGACCCGGCGCTATGGCGCGCACCTCGCCGTGGACGGCCTGACGCTCGACGTGGCGCCCGGCGAGCTGCTGGTGCTGCTCGGACCCTCGGGCTGCGGCAAGACCACCACGCTGCGCATGGTGGCCGGCTTCGTGGAGCCGAGCGGCGGCGCCATCACCCTGGACGGCCAGGACGTGACCCGCCTGCCACCCCACCGCCGCGAGATGGGCATCGTGTTCCAGAGCTACGCCCTCTTCCCGCATTTGAGCGTCGAGCGCAACGTGGCGTTCGGCCTTGAGATGCGCAACGTGTCCAAGGCCGCACGTGCAGCCCGCGTTGCCGAGATGCTGCAACTCGTCAAACTCGAACCCTACGCCGACCGCCTGCCGCGGCAGCTCTCGGGCGGGCAGCAGCAGCGGGTCGCGATCGCCCGCGCGCTCGCCATCCATCCGCGCCTGCTGCTGCTGGACGAGCCGCTGTCCAACCTCGACGCCGCATTGCGCCAGGAGGTCGCCCGCGAGATGCGCCTCCTGCAGCGGGACAGCGCGCTCACCACGGTCATGGTCACTCACGACCAGGACGAGGCGATGGCGATGGCCGACCGGCTCGTGGTCATGCGCGATGGGCAGGTGGAGCAGGCCGGCCGCCAGGAGGACCTGTACGAGCGTCCCGCCTCGCCCTTCGTCGCGCGCTTCATCGGCCACAGCAACCTTATTACTGGCACGCTGCGCGACGGTGCCACCTTGACCATCGAGGGGGGCCGGGTTGCCCTGGCCGGCCGCTACGGCGTGGATGGCCCGGCGACGCTTGCGGTGCGGCCGGAACGGATCGGGCTGGCGGCGCCGGGCACGCATCCGCACGAGCGCGCGGTCGGCCGCGTGGACCTCGCGACCTACCTGGGCGCGGCCGTGGAGCACGTGGTGCATCTCGGCGCCGAGCTGCGCGTCGTGGTCAGTGGCGCGTCCTCGGGTGCAGCCGCCGTGCCCCGGCTGCGGGTCGGCGAGGCCATCGCCCTGTGCTGGCCACCCGACAGCGAGCGCGTCTTCGACGGCGCCGGCCGCCCGGCCGCACCCCGCATTTCCCAACCCACAGGCGAGAAGGTCGAGAACCATGCGTGACGCCAAGGCCGTGAAGCTGTCGCGCCGCCTGCTGCTGGCCGGGGCCGCCGGCTTGTCCGCCCCCGCCGTGATCGCCGCCGCCCGCGCCGCCGACAGCCAGATGGTGCTCGGCACCTGGGGCGGCGACTACCGCCGGCTGCTGGAGGAGAACGTGGAGCAGCCGTTCCTCGCCAAGCAGGGCGTCGAGGTCGTGCCCGACATCGCCGACGAGCCGCCGCGGCTCGCGAAGCTGCAGGCGCAGCGCCGGCTGCCGCGCGGCGCGCTCGACGTGGCCTGCGTGCAGGCGGTGGTCGGCTACCAGCTCGCGGAAATGGGCCTGCTGGAGGAACTGACGCCCGAGAAGGTGCCCAACATCGTCCACCTGAACCCGAAGCTGCGCACACCCACCTACGCGCCGCACATCTACAGCCCGCAAGTAATCGCGTACAACCCGGAGCGGGTGCCGGACCCGCCCGCCACGCTCACCGACCTGCTCGACCCCAGGTTCAAGGGCAAGATCGGCTTCCCCGACGGCAACTTCTTCTACGCGATGCTGGCCGCGTCCCTGGCCAGCTCCGGCGCTGCCAACGACATGGAGGGGGCCAAGGCACTCATGTTCAAGCTGAACGAGAACGGGCTGCGGCTTTATCCTTCGACGGACTCCGCCGGGCCGCCCTACAAGACCGGCGAGCTGGACGCGGGGCTGATGTGGCTCGCGCGGGTGAACATGTGGCAGAACGCCGGCATCCCGGTGAAGGCGTCGTTCCCCAAGGAGGGCTGCATCCTCTACGTCTCCGGCATGGTCGTGCCGAAGAACGCGCCCAACAAGGACGGCGCCTTCAAGTACCTCAACGCCATGCTGGAGCCGGACGCCCAGCGCGGCTTCGCGAAGAACATGGGATACCTGCCGACGGTGGACAACGCGCCGCTGAGCGGCGCCATCGCCGGGCAGCTCGCGCTGCCGGACGGCCTCAAGCTGGTCGCGCCCGACTACGCCTACACCACCAAGGTCTCGCCGGAGACGGCGGATTGGTGGAAGAAGACGATCCAGCACAGTTGAGCACGGCACAGTTGAGCAGCGCCCGCCGGGACGGGATGGCGGCGGCAAGCTTTCTCGCCCCCGCCAGCCTAGTCGTCACCCTGATGCTCGGCGCGCCGCTCGCCTTGATGGCGCGCTACAGCCTCAACCGCTACAGCCCGACCGAGCTGATGGTCGATGCCACGACACCTGAGAACTTCCTCCGCTTCTTCGCCGACCCATTCTACGGCAGCGTCATGCGCACGACCATCGGCGTCGCGGTGTCGAGCACCGCGGCGTGCCTGCTGCTCGGCCTGCCGATGGCCTGGCGGCTCGCCCGGATGCAGTCGCGCTGGAAGGGCGCCTTGATGCTCGCCACCGTGCTGCCGCTGTTCATCGGCAGCACGGTGCGCACGGTCGGCTGGATGATCGTGTTCGCCCGCGACGGCGTCATGGACCAGGTTGCCCGGCACGCCGCCGGCACAAGGCTCGACCTGATGTTCACCCCGGCCGCCGTCGTGATCGGCATCGTCTCCTTCAACCTTCCCTACCTGATCCTCACCGCCCAGAGCGTGTTCGAGGGCATTGACACGCGGCTGGAGGAGGCGGCACAGGGCCTCGGCGCCGCGCCCTCGCGCGCCTTTTGGCGCGTGACCTGGCCCTTGGCGCTGCCCGGCATCGGCGTCGCCGGCATCCTGTGCTTCATCCTCAGCATGAACGCCTACGCCACCCCGGTGCTGCTCGGCGGCCCCCGCTTCCACATGATGGCGCCGCTGCTCTACTGGGAGTTCGGCACCAACAACAACTGGCCGTTCGCGGCGGCGCTCGCCTTTGTCCTAATGGGCACCACGCTGCTGCTGACGGTCTCGGCCAACGTCCTCATCCCCCGCCGCTACCGCGTTTGAAGGAGACCCCCATGGCATCCCTCCTGTTCACCGGTGGTCGTCTGCTCGACCCCACCCACGATGCGCTGCTGGACAGCATGGAGGTCCTGGTGGAAGGCGAGGAGGTGCGCGAGGTCTCGGCCCGGCCGATCTCCTCTGCCTCGGCCACGCGGATCGACTTGGCCGGCAGAACGCTGATGCCCGGCCTGGTGGACGCCCACGTGCACGTCGTCTCCGCGGTCATTTCCGGCGGCCAGAACGCGATGCAGCACAACTCGCTCGCCGCCCTGCGCGCGTCGCGGGTGATGAACAGCATGCTGCTGCGCGGTTTTACCACCGTGCGCGACCTCGGCGGCGGCGATCAAGGGCTGGCGATGGCGGTGGAGGAAAGGCTGATCGACGGGCCGCGCCTGGTGGTCTGCGGCAAGGCGCTGGGCCAGACCGGCGGCCATTCCGACGGTCGCGCCCGCTCCGACGACCGGCCGGATTTCGGCGGTCGCGTCGGCTCGCTCGGGCGCCTGGTGGACGGCGTGGACAACCTCCGCCGGGCCTGCCGCGAGGAGATCAAGGCTGGCGCCCAGTTCATCAAGCTCATGGCCAACGGCGGCGTCGCCTCGCCGAACGACCCGATCCACGCGTTCGGCTACTCCCGCGCCGAGATCGAGGCGGCGGTCGAGGAGGCCGAGAATGCCGGCACCTACGTCGCCGCCCACCTTTACACCGACAAAGCCATCCGCCGAGCGGTGGAATGCGGCGTGCACTCGCTTGAGCACTGCAACCTGATCCAGGTCGAAACCGCGTCGCTGGCCGTGGCGCGTGGCGCCATCGCCTGCCCCACCTTGGTCGCCTACGAGGGCCTGGCACGCGACGGCAAGACGCTCGGGCTGAGCGCCGAAAGCATCGCCAAGATCGAGACCGTGCGCACCGCCGGGCTGGAATCGCTCGACATCATGCGCGGCGCCGGGCTGCCGATGGCCTACGGCTCCGACCTGCTCGGCGGGCTGCACCATTACCAGGCCATGGAGTTCGAACTGCGAGCGCGCGTGCTGCCGATCCCCGAAATCCTGCGGTCCGCCACCTTGGTCGCCGCCAAGCTGTGCCGAATGGAGGGCAAGGTCGGCGTGCTGGCGCCGGGCAGCTTCGCCGATCTGCTGGTGGTGGACGGCGATCCATTCCGCGACCTCGGCGTGCTGCAGCAAACTGAGCGGATGGCTGCCATCATGCGCGGCGGCCGGTTCTTCAAGAATACGCTGCGCTGATCCCCATGGACCCATTGCCGCTTCCGTTCGATGCGGGCGACATGCTGGCCGCGCTCCGCCCTTGGGTGGAGTGCGAAAGCCCGACCCATGACGCCGCCGCGGTCAACCGAATGATGGACCTCGCCACCCGCGACCTCGCCTTGATGGGAGCAAAGGTGGAGCGGATCCCGGGCCGCATGGGCTACGCCGACTGCATCCGCGCGACCTTGCCCCACCGCAGCCCCGGCACGCCCGGGCTGCTGCTGATGGGACACATGGACACGGTGCACCCAGTCGGCACGCTCGCCGCCCTACCCTGGCGGCGCGACGGCAACCGCTGCTTTGGCCCGGGCATCTACGACATGAAGGCCGGCAACCTGCTGCTGCTGGAGGCGATCCGCCAGCTCGCCCGCGCCGGCATCGAGACCCCGCTGCCCCTCACGGTGCTGTTCACGAGCGACGAGGAGGTCGGCTCCCCCTCGACGCGCGACCTGATCGAGGCGGAGGCGGCGCGGCACGCCGCCGTCCTGGTGCCCGAACCCGGCGGCCCCGGCTACGAAGTCACCACCGGGCGCTACGCCATCGCCCGCTTCGCCATCGAGACCACCGGACGCCCCAGCCACGCCGGCGCCTGCCTCGCCGAGGGTCGCTCCGCCATCCGCGCCATGGCCCGGCGGGTCGTCGAGATCGAGGACATGACCACCGAGGACTGCACGTTCAGCGTCGGCGTGATCCGCGGCGGCGAGTGGGTCAACTGCGTCGCCACCACCTGCACCGCGCAGGTGCTGAGCATGGCCAAGCGCCAGGCCGACCTCGACCGCGGCGTCGCGCGCATGCTGGCGCTCGCCGGCGCCGCGGATGACGTGCAGTTCACCGTGACGCGGACCGTGACCCGGCCGGTGTGGGAACCCGATGCCCGCACGCTGGCGCTTCATGCCCAGGCCGAGGCAGTCGCGCGGCAGATCGGCATCCCCCTGCCGCATCGCAGCGCCGGCGGCGGCTCGGACGGCAACTTCACCGGCGCCATGGGCATCCCCACCCTGGACGGCCTCGGCGGCCTCGGCGCCGGCGGCCACACGCTGCAGGAGCACCTACTGGTGGACAGCTTGGTTTCACGGGGCCGACTGCTGGCCGGACTTCTGGCGACGGTGACGGGCCGCTAACCGAGAGTGTCAGAAATCTGGGGCGCTACGCCGCAAGTTGGATTGCCTGGTGGCCGAAGCGTCCGTCCAGCACCTCTGCCCTGACCTGAAGCACGCGGTGGGCACCGCGGGGCGACCAGCGCATCTGCCGTCGCTTGTTCATGCGGGCATTGACCAGGTTGTTGGCCGTGCCTTCCGCGCGTGAGGTCGAGATCGGCTTGCCAGCCCGGCAGCGCTGGCCGTAGTCGATCAGGGTGTCGCCAACCTGACAACACCTGCCTGGCACCTGACGGCGGCAAGGCCTTTAGTAACCGATGGTTTTCAGGGCGTGGTTCAAAGCCGGGTTACACATGGAGCTTGGTGAAGCCGAGTTGACGCTTCCAGGATGGACGATGGCACCCTGACGTTTTCAGGTGCGGTGCGAGATGGATCGATGTGTTGGCGCAGCGGCGAGGCTGCTGGAGAGCGACCGTAAGGACCTGACCGTTCAGGCGTTGGCGCAATCAGCGACGATCAGCGATCTGGCGGCTCAGCACGGGGTCAGTCGCAAATTTGTCTACGGGCAGACACACAAGGCTGCCACGGCGCTGGATGACGCGTTCCTGCCTGCAGCGCCCGACGACAAGGTGCTGTTCGAAGTGGCGGTCACCAAGGCCTGGTTGCACCAGGTGATCGTCGGGCTGACGCTGATCTGCCGCAGCTCGTACCGTGGCGTCGTGGAGTTCCTGCGTGACCTGCTGGGCTTGTCCATCAGCGTGGGCAGCGTTCACAGCGTGCTTGAGGCGGCCACGCTCCAGGCGGGCGCCATCAACCGCGACCAGGACCTGTCCCGCATTCGCGTGGGCTTGCATGACGAGATCTTCCAGGGTGCCACGCCGGTGCTGGCCGGCGTCGATGCGGCGTCGACGTATTGCTATCTCCTGGCTGCGGAGGAGCGTCGGGACGCTGACACCTAGGACGTGCATCTGCTGGATGCCGCCCAGCAGGGGCTCGATCCTGACTACACGGTCGCCGATGCTGGGCAAAGCCTGCGCGCCGGGCAGAAGGCCGCCTGGAGCAACACGCCGTGTCATGGCGATGTGTTCCACCTCCAGCGCCAGTGCGAAGGCCTCGCCAACACGCTGTCGCGCCTCGCCCACGGTGCCACGTCGCGGCGCAAGACGCTGCAGACCAAGATCGGCCGCGCCGGCCAGCGCGCGTCCAACGACATGCTGGCCATCCAGATGGCGCTTGCCCGGCAGACCGAGAGCCAGGCGCATGGGCTGGCCCGCGACGTTCGCACGCTCACCCAGGGGCTGCGCCATGATGTTCTGGCGCTGGCCGGACCGGCCCTGACCAGCCGGCAGCTGCTGTTCGACTTCATCGTCGAGGAGCTGGCGCGCCGCAAGCCCGGGGATGCGCGACGCATCCGCCCGGTCCGCATTGCGCTGCAGAACCAGCGCGACGACCTGCTCGCCTTCGCCGGTGTGCTCGATCAGAAACTGGCCGACATCGCGCAGGCCCACGCCATCGCTGAACCTCTCGTGCGTGAGGCGTGCGAGCTGCACCGCTTGCCCAGCACCTCGTCCGCGTATTGGCAAGGGTGGAACCGACTACGCGCGCAGACCGGAGGCAAGTTCCACGCCCTGTTTGCCGCCGTGAGCCGGGCGATGGCGGACACGCCGCGCAGCAGTTCCTTGGCGGAGAACCTGAACTCGCGGCTGCGCAGCTACTTCACCCTGCGCCGTCACCTGGGCGGCTCGTATCTGGACTTGCTGCGGTTCTTCCTGAACCACCGCCGCTTCCTGCGCAGCCGACGTGCCGAACGCCAGGGCAAGAGCCCGCGGGAACTGATGACCGGCCAAGGCCATCCGCACTGGCTGACCCTGCTGTTGGTGTGGACGGCCCCCGGCGGCATCGGGTGTGCCAGAGTGAGGTCGGTGTTGATCTCAAACAAAGGAGACCGTCCGTGGACCAGATTACCCGAATTGGAATGGACACGTCGAAGCATGTTTTCCAGCTTCACGGGGTGAACGCTGCCGAAGTGGTGGTGTTGCGCAAGAAGCTGCGGCGCAAGGAGATGGTGGCGTTCTTCGAGAAGCTTGCGCCGACGGTGATCGCCATCGAGGCGTGCGGTGCGAGCCATCATTGGGCAAGATCGCTGCAGTCGTTCGGGCATACGGTGAAGCTGATCCCGCCTCAGCTGGTCAAGCCCTACGTCAAGCGCGGCAAGAACGACGCGGCCGACGCCGAGGCGCTATGCGAGGCGATGAGCCGGCCGACGATGCGCTTCGTGCCGGTCAAGTCGCCTGAGCAGCAGGCAGCGCTGATGCTGGTCAGCGTGCGCGACCGGCTGATCCGCAACCGCACGCAGCTGGCCAACGCCATCCGCGGCCATGCCGCCGAGTTCGGCCTCACGGCCGCCAAGGGCATGGCCCACCTGGTTCCGCTGCTCGATCGCATCCAGGCCGATGAAAGCCTGCCCGCCTTGGCTCGGGAGCTGTTTGCCACTCAGGCCAAGGAATACGAGCAACTGCAGACGCAGATCGCCGAGGTCGACGCCCAGCTCATGGCCCGGCATCGGGCCGACGAGTGCAGCCGACGCCTTGCCAAAATCCCGGGCGTTGGCCCGGTCGGCGCGATGCTGCTGAGGATGAAGACCCCGGCGCCCGAGCTGTTCCGATCGGGGCGGCAGTTCGCGGCCTGGATCGGCTTGACGCCCAGGGATCACTCGACCGCAGGCAAGGTGAGGCTCGGCGTCATCACGCGAGCCGGCGACGAGGGATTGCGCAACGTGCTGGTCGTCGGGGCGACCGCTGTGATCCAGCAGGCGCAACGCCGCGGAACGGCGTCGCCTTGGCTGGCCGCGCTGCTCAAGCGCAAGTCGCCGAAGCTGGCCGCCGTGGCGCTGGCCAACAAAACGGCGCGCATCGCGTGGAAGCTGATGCTGACGGGGGAAGACTATAGCGCAATACCTGCGCCCGCCGCTGTGGCCGGCGCGGCCTAGAGATCGGCCAGACACGGGGAGCACCTGAACTGCAACCGTGCTGAGCTGATGCCAGAACTTGCAAGATGATAAGCAGATGGTGTGATCGATCGATCCACGACGCGGGACACTCCGTCAGGCCCAGTGGCCCTCCATAAGGCCGCCCTGTTGTTTGGAACCCGTGTCGCGGAAACCATCTTGGCCAGCGCTCATGTGCGAGCGCACCGAAAGGCCGGACATATGGACGCAAGCGATCTGATCAAAGCACTGCAAAACACCTTGCGGGGAGGGGGCCGTCCACATATGGGCCTGGGACCGCTTCAGCCCCAGCGAGCCTGATCCGGGGAGGCCAGCCGCCTCCCGCACAAGACACCCTTCCAACCGAAATCCGACCCTCACAGGCCGGCGGTTTCCGCGCGTCTGTGTAACCCAAAATCGGCGAATTCTGAACCACGCCCCTGGAAGCGCTGCCGGGCGGCTTCGGCGGCCTTCTGCTCGGTCAGGTCGGTAAACAGCAGCACGAACCTGGTCACCTGGCCCGGCGAGGAGAACACCGGGTCCGCACGAACTTGCATGAGGCGGCAGCCG
>JAABUQ010011249.1_pt1 | contig 11486 bp, 7 predicted proteins | sample 5560001 | NCBI WGS metagenome assembly JAABUQ01 (sample SAMN10711888, study PRJNA513371) | rock metagenome | isolation source: Antarctica rocks | place: Antarctica: Victoria Land, Finger Mt nord | collected 2015-12-18
GGCGCCGTCGATGCTCAGCGCCGACCTGGTCGGCGGGCTGCCGAAGTAAGAATCGCGCGGAGCCGTCGCCCGGATGCAGGTCGGCGAGGGGGATGTCCCGATGGGTTCTGGGGGTTCCCGGCTCAGGGAAGACCTCAACGCGGCGCGATCGGCCCGGCGCCGACCGCGTAGGAATCGGCCGCTTTGGGCATTTTCGACAGGTCGCGAAGAGGGGTGCGCATCTCGACAAGCCGTCGCCTGGGGGCCGGGTGGGCGTCGGACAAGGCCCGGCCGATCCGCAACCGCAAGGCCCAGAGGTCTTCGGGGCCGAGCTTCCCGTACTGGATTCGCCCGGCGTCCTCGCCCCCCTCGAAACCCGTGCCACTGCGCTCGGGTGCCAGGTGCAGCGCGTCGCGGACGGTCCGGCCGACGGCCCAGCGGGGCTCGTCCTGGAGTTGCGACCAGAGCGTCAGGTATTCCACGTCCTGCTGGCCGCGGCGGTACGACTTCAGACGCGCTGAGGGGACGGGGGGGCCGGCCTTGCCGCCGCGGGGCGGGTAGAAGAGGGAGAGTTCGTCGGCCCCCTTCCAGGAATCCGCCGTGCCGACCGTCTGCCAGGGCAGGACGCCGTCGGTCCCCAGGCTCCAGGCGTCGAGGCACCACGCGGCCGGCTGGACGTTGGAGTCCTCCAACGGGTTGGAGCCGCCGTACTCGAACACGAGCTCGCCGAAGTCGCGCTTCTTGTCCAGGACGATCCGGGGGTACGCCCGCAAGGTCCCGCCGACCACGTGGTCGTCCAGCAGGCCGTCGAGGGTGTCCCGCCGCCACTGTGGCCGCGAGATGTCGGCGCGGAACACCAGCTTCGCCTTTCCGGAGGCGCCCGCGACCCCCTCGTGGAACGCCGTGGCGAAGTAGCGCAGGGCCCAGAAGTCCTGCAAGTGGGCCGGCTCGTCGAGCAGCCAGGGCGACGACCCGCGCGACCAGCCCTTCGTCTTGAAGTCGTTCTTCCCGTTCAGGAACCCCTGGAAGAGCGTGTCATTCCAGCCCTTGGCGGCGAAGTGCCCGGCCATCTGACGCGACACCTCCACGAAGGCCCTGCGGTAACGGTCCGGGAAGGCGCGGTCGGCCCAGTAACCGCCGTTGTAATTCCCCTCGATCGGGGTCGGCCAGTTCTCGTGCAGCGGGAGGTAGAACCCTTCCAGCGGGACCCCTCGGCGTGGCATGTCGGCGAAGGCCGTGCCGTCGAAATACGGCCCGAACCGCTGGTCCCAGGCCGACCAGTCGAGGGCTTTCCCGTTCCACCTCGGCGCGCAATCGTCGTTGATCTGCCCCCCCTGCGAGTAGGGGACGCGGTTCAAGAGCGTCCGATGCCGATGCGCCAGGCGGTAATAGGCGCGCTCCCCCTCGGGCAGGCCGTAGCAGTTCATCTCCGGCAGGAAGCTCAGGTGATCGGGGAGGGTGAAGTCCCAGACTTCCAGCGTGACGCCCAGGTCGAGCGTCTTCCCGCCGGCCTTCAGCGTCAAGGTGCCCTTCTGGACGCCAGGGCGAGCGTCGTGCGGAACATACACCTCGACGTGGATGGCCTGGTTGGGCGAGTGGTCCGCCGGCCCGTCGCCCCAGGGTGTGATCGGATCGGGGATCGGGCCGACCTTGGTCGGGATGGGGTGATAGCGGCCGAGGGCGACCTCAAAATCCTTCGGAAGCGTCAAGGTCGGCCGCACGTCCGCGGCGGCCCCCCGCAGCAGGACCTGGAAGGCGACGAACTCGTTGCGGGCCGCGTGCAGGCGGATCTGCTTCGTCCGGGCGTCCCACAGGTGGTTGGCGGCGAGATAGCCGTCCGGGCGAGGCGGGATCAGGGCGCCGGTGTCGGAGCGCGCCTTGTCCAGCTCGTCGAGGATCGCGACTTGGACCATCCCGAGCCTCGGCAAGGCGGCGTCGCCACCCTGGAACGGCGCGGGGCCCGTCGCGGGCAGGGGCTTGGGGACGACCTCGGAGACCTGGACCTCGGCCGTGGCCGGCGTGCCGACGTTGCCGGCGCCGTCGACGGCGCGGACGGACAGCTTCACCTTCGCCCCCGGCTTCAGGTCGAGGTTGCGGAGGTGCATCCGCACGCGGTCGCCGGGTTTGCCGGCCAGCGGGATGAGGTCGCGGGGCACTTCGCGGCCGTCAACGGTGGCGAAGAAACCGACCGTGCCGGCCGGGCCTTCGTCGCGGGGGGTGGCCCACGAGGCCCACGCCTCGCCCGCGCGCAGGCCCTTGGCCCCGGAGTCCAGGCCGCCGGGCGCGGGCGGCGGCGCGGTGTCTTCCGGCCCGAGCACGGCGGTCAGATACGGGGCGCTGGCCGCTCCCGATTCGCGGCTGTAGACGAAGCGGTTGGGGAAGGGTTGGGGGGTGAATTTCTCGCCCTTCCGGGTCCACTCCGAGCCGGTGTCGTCGAACAGGAAGAAGCCGCGGCTGATCCCCGCCGAGCGCGCGGCGACGACCACGGGGTCGACGGCGATGAGCTGCCAGCCGTTGGCGTCGGGGGGCGAGGCGTCGGCCATCCGCCAGGTCGTGCCGCCGTTGCTCAGGACCACGGAGCAAAGGTCGCCGCCCTCGGCGGTCCACGGGACGCCGGGATGCTCGCGGCTCCGGAAGGTGGAGCTGCCCGGCTGCTTCGCGTAGGACGTGGCCGTCCCCTCGACCCATTCGGCCCCGAAGCTGCCGACCGTCACCCGTCGCAAGGGAGGATTGCCGGTGGACCGGAGGTGGAGCGTCGCCCCGAGCACGACCCGGCCCCGCAACGGCTTGGGGTCGATGTCGACCAGGGACATTTCCTGATACGACTTGAGCTTGAGCTTGGAGGCCCCTCCATTGCCGCCCTCAGCCTCGGCCCCGGCCCCGGAGAACCAGGTGTCGCGCGTCACCGCCAGGCGGACGGCCTCGCCCTTGACTACCGGCGCCGACGGTCGGGCCGCGGGGTCCGGCGCCGGGGCATCGAGGACCGTCCGCTTGACCTCGGTGATCTTGCGGACCGAGAGCCAGCTTCGCAGGAGATATCCGCACTCGTGGAGGTTCGCGGCCGTCGGCGCGGAGGTGGGCGAGGCGCCGGGTCGCCCGACGGACGGGTGAACGTCGCCCTTGCCCATCAGCGTGCCGTCCCAGTCGTTGGGCCGTCGCGCGAGGATTTCGCGCTCATAGTCGATCAGCGGGAGTCCCCGCGCTTTGGCCAGGGCCCGGAGCGCTTCATTGTTGGACTTCGCGAGCTGGGGTTCGCCCGGATGGGGCGGGATCGTCGAGAGGATGCAGATCGCGCCCTGCTCAAGGATCAGGTCCACCGCCGCCTCGACATCGGCCTTGTAAGCCTCGACGGCGCGGCCGGCGGTGGCATCGTTGGTGCCGACCATCAGGACGACCAGTTCTGGCCGGTACGAGTCCAGCATCGCCTGCAAGGAGGGCAGCCCGCTCTTGCCGCCGGCCAGCAGTTCGTCGGCGCGAAGGCCGCCCGCGGCGGTGTGCGACCGGCCGCCGTCGGGGTGGTCGTCGCGGGCGAGCCACCAGCCGTCCGTGTCGTCGTCGGCCCCGGCGTGCATCCACCGCAGGGCGTCGCGATCCTCCGCCGTGCGGCCCTCGCCGGTGCGGGCCCACTGGCTGTAGGGACTGGCGAAGGTGATGGAGTCGCCCACATGCAGGACCACGCCCGGCCGGCCCCGGAAGTTCTCGGCCACCCGGCGCATCGTCGCGTCGTACTTCCAGGGCTGCGCCAGCGGCGTGGGGGGTTTGTCCCCGAGAGGTTCGGCGGCGGACGCGGCGACAGCGACAGCGACGGTCAGCAGAAACGGAGCCAGCGCGTGGACCTTAGGCATGGGTGGCGGCCTCGGGATTCGGCGGCGGTTGGGGGCGGGCCATTCTCCCCGAAGCAGGAGGGGCGGACAAGAAGGAGGATTCTGCTGTCCCCGCCATGACGGGCGCGGTAGGATCAAAGGGTCCCCCTGCCGTTTGCGTCGTGCGGCTCCCGCCTGACCTGACCGTCGCGTCCCCACCCTGGCGAAGACCGGGACCTTCCCTCGGGAACCGCTCGGGAACGCCCTGCCGGGAACTTCTTCCCATGATCCAGGCTCGAACCTTCGCGACATCCCTTGCCTTGTGGCTCGTGTTGGGCGGACTCGCGGCCAGGGCCGGTGAGCCCGACCCGGCGTCGGGCGAGTTCTTCGAGAAGGCGATCCGGCCGATCCTGGTCGAGCGCTGCCAGAAATGCCACGTGGGCGACGCGCCCAAGGGGGGCCTGCGCCTCACCACGCGCGCCGAGCTGTTGCAGGGCGGCGACAGCGGCCCCGCGGCCGTCGAGGGGAAGCCGGAAGAAAGCCCCCTCGTTCACGCGATCCGGTATGTCGACGAGCCCCGGATGCCCCCCAGGAAGCGGCTGGCCGAGCCGGAGATCGAGGCCCTCACCAGGTGGGTGCGGATGGGCCTGCCCTGGCCCGAGTCCTCCACGTCCACGCCCACGCCCGTCGATCTCGCACCGTCCGCCGCCCCCGCCAGCACCTTTGTCATCACCGACGCCCAGCGCGACTTCTGGTCGTTCCGCCCGGTGGTCGACCCGGGGATTCCCGCCGTGAAGGACGCCGCTTGGGCCACCTCGGCGGTCGACCGCTTCGTTCTGGCGAAGCTGGAGGAAAAGGGCTTCCGCCCCGCCCCGCCCGCCGAGAAGCGGACCCTCCTGCGCCGCGCGACGTTCGACCTGATCGGACTGCCGCCGACGCCCGAGGAGGTCGATGCCTTCCTCGCCGACGACGCGCCCGACGCCTTCGCGAAGGTGGTCGAGCGCTTGCTCGCCTCGCCCCGGTACGGCGAGCGCTGGGGACGGCACTGGCTGGACGTGGTGCGGTACGCCGACACCGCGGGCGAGACGGCGGATTTCCCCGTGCCGGAGGCCCACCGGTATCGCGACTACGTCGTCGACGCCTTCAACCGCGACCTGCCGTATGACCAGTTCCTCCGCGAGCAGATCGCTGGCGACCTCCTGGCGGCCGACGGCCCCCGCGAGCGCTATGAGTCGAAGCTGGTGGCGACCGGCTACCTGGCGATCGCCCGGCGGTTCGGGTTCGACTCGCAGAATTACCACCACCTGACCATCGACGACACGATCGACGCCCTGGGCAAGTCGGTCCTGGGCCTCTCGATCGCCTGCGCCCGGTGCCACGACCACAAGTTCGACCCGATCGCCCAGGCCGATTACTACGCGATCTACGGCATCCTCGACAGCACGCGCTATCCCTTCCCGGGCTCGGAGGAGCGCAAGGTCCCCTCCGACCTCGTGCCGATGCGGCCCCCGGCCGAGGTCGAGGCGGCGATGTCTCCCCACCGCGCCCGGATGGCGCCGCTCAACGCCGAGGTCGCCACGCTCGACGCCCGGCTGGCGGCCCTCGACAAGGAGATCGCGGCGGCGACGGCCGCGGGGGACAACAAGGTCCTTGACGGCCTGGTCGCGGAGAAAGCCGAACGCGCCGCCGCCCGCGCCGAGGCCGGCAAGCGCCAGGCCGCCGCCGCGGCGGAGGCTCCCCAGATCGAGCTGGCCTATGCGGTAGCCGAAGGCAAGGCGCACGACGCCAAGATCCAGCGCCGGGGTGATCCCAAGACGCCAGGGGCCGAAGTCCCCCGCCATTTCCCCCAGATCCTGGGCGGCCAGGCCCTCCCGCCCGGTACGCCCGGCAGCGGCCGTCGACAGCTCGCCGACTGGCTGACCGGCCCTCGGAATCCGCTGACGGCCCGGGTGATGGTCAACCGCATCTGGCACCACCACTTCGGCCGGGGAATCGTCGCCAGCCCGAGCGACTTTGGCAAGCGGGGCCGGGCCCCCAGCCACCCCGAGCTGCTCGACTACCTGGCCTCGCGGTTCGTCGAGGCGGGCTGGTCGGTCAAGGCGATGCACCGAACCGTGATGCTCTCCCACACGTATGGCATGTCGGGCAACGGCGACCCCCGCCTCGCCGAGGCCGACCCCGAGGGCGACTGGCTCGGCAAGTTCCCTCGCCGCCGCCTGGAGGCCGAGGCGATCCGCGACGCGATGCTTTCCGTCAGCGGCGACCTGGACCTGTCCCCGGCGGGCCCGCACCCGTTCCCGCCCCCGTCCGCCTGGGGCTTCACCCAGCACAACCCCTTCCAGGCCGTCTACGAGAGCCGGCACCGCAGCATCTATCTGATGTCCCAGCGCCAGTCTCGCCACCCGTTCCTGGCCCTCTTCGACGGCGCCGACCCCAACGTCAGCACCGACAGCCGCTCGACCACGACCGTCCCGACGCAGGCCCTCTTCTTCCTGAATAACCCGCTGGTCCACGACCAATCCGCCAAGTTCGCCGCCCGCCTGCTCCGCGACGAGCCCGCCGACGAGACCCGCCGCGTTGGCCTGGCCCACCGCCTCGCCCTGGGCCGTCCCGCCACCGACGCTGAGCTGCGCGACGCCACCACCTTCCTCCGTGACACCCTGGCCGACTTCGAAGCCGCCGGCCTCCCCGCCGAAGCCCGGCCCGCCGCCTCGTGGGCGAGCTACGCCCGCGTGCTGTTCGGGAGCAATGAATTCCTCTACATCGACTGAGGCCGGGGGCCCGATACCCGGGAGATTCCACCGACGATTCGCATCGACTTAGGGTATTGTTATGGAGTTTGAATGGGACCCTGAGAAGGCGGATCGCAACCTTTCGTCGTCTCGCATACAGATCGGGGCGAGAATACACGCATAATCAGCGCCCGGAGGTTGACACGTAAGGAGCGGAAATTCCATGAGGAAGGATGACGACGTTCCCGATGACGACACCCTCCGCACCGAGTACGATCCCTCGGTGCTCAAAGGGGGTGTGCGCGGCAAGTATCTCGACCGCTTCCGGGCCGGGACGAATCTTGCCTTGCTCGCCCCAGAAGTTCGGGCGGCGACCCCGACGGACGAGGCCGTGAACCAGGCGCTGCGGTCACTGTTGCCACCACGCCAACCCGCCCGGCCGTGAAAGTTGATCGCCGGTTCGCCCAGGATCAACCCGATCATCCTCAACGCCAGGTCGGGTTCCCTTGGGGGGAAGTTGTCTCCGAAATACCCCGGCAAGTCGTCTGACCGAGGCCGAATTCATGACCGATCCCCTCTGCGGCTGCACCCGTCGCGAACTCCTGCGGACGATGGGGGGCGGCCTTGGCTCGCTCTTGATGTCGGGCATCCTGGCCGACCTGTCCAGGGGCGAGGAGGCCGACCCGCTCGCGCCCAAGGCGCCGCACTTCCCGGCGAAGGCCAAGCGGGTGATCCTGCTGTACATGACTGGCGGCGTCTCGCACATCGAGTCGTTCGACCCCAAGCCGGCCCTGGTGCGCGACGCCGGCAAGACGCTGACGGTCCACGAGTGGCAGGGCAAGCCGGGCACGTATACGCGCTATTTCAAGCGCCCCCACTGGGATTTCGCGCCCGGGGGAACTTGCGGGACGATGGTCAGCGCGCTGTTTCCGAAGGTGGCCGAGTGCGCTGACGACCTCTGCGTGATCCGTTCGATGAAGTCGGACCACACCAACCACTATGAAGCGACGCTCCAGATGCACACCGGGTCGATCACCTTCGCCAGGCCGAGCCTGGGGTCGTGGGTCAGCTACGGGCTGGGGACCGTGAATCGCAACCTGCCCGGATTCATCGCCATCGCGCCGCAGGCGCCTTACGCGGGGGGACAGACCTGGGGCTCGGACTTCCTGCCGGGCTGCCACCAGGGGACGCGCGTGGTGCCCGGCCCCGTGCCGATCCCCGACGTGAACCGCCGCGCCCCTTCGGCCACGCTCCAGGGGCGCGAGCTGGCTAGGCTCGCCGCGATGAACCGCGAGCACCTGGCGGCCCGCCCCGGTGACGCCCAGCTCGACGCGCGCATCCGGTCGTTCGAAACCGCCTTCGGCATGCAGCGCGAGGCGCCCGAGGCGTTCGACCTGTCCGGCGAGACCGACGCGACCCTGGCCCTCTACGGCCTGGAACGCGGCAAGGCCGACGGCTTCGCCTGGCAATGCCTGGTCGCCCGTCGCCTGGCCGAGCGTGGGGTGCGGTTCATCGAGCTGATTGACGTCGGCTCGGCCAACAACTGGGACGCCCACGGCGACATGGAAACCCACGTCCCCCTGGCCAAGAACGTCGATGGCGCGATCGCGGGCCTGCTCAAGGACCTGAAATCGCGCGGAATGCTCGACGAGACCCTGGTCGTCTGGACGACCGAATTCGGCAGGACCCCCTACCACGAGCAGGCCAACGCCAAGGGACGCGAGCACCACCACTGGGCCTTCTCCTCCTGGATGGCCGGCGGCGGCGTCAAGGGGGGGATGACCTTCGGCGTCACCGACGACCACGGGGTCTACGTCGCGGAGGACCCCGTCCACGTCCACGACTTCCACGCCACGATCCTGCACCTCCTGGGGCTCGACCACGAGAAGTTGACCTACCGCCATGCCGGCCGCGACTTCCGCCTGACCGACGTTCACGGCCGCGTGGTGCGCGAGATCCTCGCCTGATTCGCGGCCCGCGACGGGGACACCCTCCTTTGGCGACCGACGACGACCTGCCCGACTACGAGCCGTTGCTGGCGGCCTACCACCAGGCCCTCGCCCCCGAACTGGAGGCAATGATCGGCTCCCTGCCGATCGCCCGGGGCGCGCGGGTGCTGGACCTGGCCTGCGGCGATGGCGACTACGGTCGCTGGTTGGCGGGCCGCGTCGGCGCCTCGGGCCTCGTCGTCGGCGTCGACATCCTGCCGGCCTACCTGGAGGCCGCCCGCGACACGGCCCGCCGCGGGCCGTCCGCCCGGGTCGCGCGCTTCCTCCAGGCGCCCATCGAGCGGCTCCCCTTCGCCGACGACACGTTCGAGGTCGCCTGGTGCGCGCAGAGCTTCTACAGCCTGCCCGATCCGGTCGCGGCCCTGCGCCACATGCTGCGGGTGGTGAAGCCTGGCGGGCTGGTCGCCGTGCTGGAGGGGGACACGCTCCACCACGTCCTGCTGCCCTGGCCGGTGGAGGTCGAGCTGGCCGTGCGCCGTGCCGAGTTGCTGGCCTTCGCCGAGGAGTCGGACAAGCCCCGCAAGTTCTACGTCGGCCGGCTCCTGCTGCCGATCTTTCGCGCCGCCGGCCTCCCCGACGCCCACCTCCGCACCTGGGCCACCGATCGGCTGGCCCCGCTGGCAAGGGCCGAGCGCACCTACCTCGACCACTACCTGAAGACCCTGCGCAGTCGCGTCGCGCCCTACCTGGAGCCGGCGCCCCTGGCGGCGCTCGACCGTTGGATTGCCCCCGGATCGTCGGACAACCTCCTCGACCGCCCGGACCTGGCCGTGACGTTCCTCGACCAAATCGTGTGGGCGGTCAAGCCGGAGTCCTTCGGCAGATGAGCCCGCCCCAGGAGGAAGGATTCGCCGGGAGAATGGCCTTTCTGGCGGGGGCGGTCGCCCTGCTGCTCCTGCTCACGCCGAGGATGCCGAACGTCTGGTACCGGATGACGGTCTTCTACGCGATCGCGGCCCCGTTGGCGATGCTCGGGCCGCGGCTGGGCTGGAAGGAGCTGTTGACCCCGAGCGTCGGCAAGGTGGCGGCGGGCTCGGCCGGGGCCGTTGTGCTTTACGTCCTGGCGGGGGCGGGGTTCCGGCTGATCGCGGCGATCGCCCCGCGCCTGGCGGCGGAGGCGGCGGTCCTGTACGGATGGAAGGACCAGGTTGCCACGCCATTGGCGGTCTTGCTGGCGGCGTTCCTGATCGTGCCGGGTGAGGAGATCGTGTGGCGGGGCGCGGTCGGGCTGCCCCTGGCCGGGCGATTCGGCCCCCGGGCGGGCGTCGTGCTCGGGGCGATCGCGTTCGCCGCCGCGCACGTCGGATTCGGCTCGCCCTTGCTCCTGCTGGCGGCCCTCGGGTGCGGCCTCTTCTGGGGGTGGCTGACCGTCGCGACGCGCAGCCTCGTCCCGTCGATCGTCTGCCACTTGCTCTGGGATGGGACGGTCCTCTTCTGGCTTCCCTACTGATTCCGCGACGGCGGCAAAAGCCTCCGCCGGAAAGGTCGATCATCCCTCCCGTTGTGATGGCGATCGGCGCGGGCGGGTGGCGGAATCCGGCGTCGCGCCTTAGCATTGGATGTGATGTTCGAGTCCCCCGGCCGTTTTGGGGACCCCTCGGCACATCGTCGGCAAACGGGGGGGACGATGTTCGGCAAGCTCTTCGGCGCCAAGAAGCCCACCCCGCCGCGGCCGGGGGCGAAGGCCGCACCCCCGCCCCCACCCAAGGCACCCGCCCTGGCGAAGCTCCGGCGCGAGAACATCAAACGTCGGTTCACGATCCTGTCCGAGACCGGACAGGGGAGCATGTCCAGGGTTTATCGCGCCCTGGACAACAAGGCCGGGCGGACCGTCTGCCTGAAGGTCCAGGACAAGGCCAAGACCGCCGCCGCCATCGCCCGCTCGACCAAGATCGGGAGGCCCACCGAGGGGGAGATCGGCGTGCGGCTGACGCACCAGAACGTCGTCCGCACCCACGACTTCGGCCTTTCCAGCATCGGCGAGTATTTTCTGGTCATGGACTTCATCGAAGGGATCAACCTCCAGGACCTGCGCAAGTCGCGCACCATCGCCCTGCCCGATCGCCTGGAACTGCTGGCCCAGGCCGCCGAGGGGCTGGCGGAGGTCCACGCCAAGGGGTTCATCCACCACGATGTCGGCCCCAAGAACCTGCTCGTCGACCGCGACGACCGCGTCAAGCTGATCGACTTCGGCCTGGCCGTCCCCAACACCCCGACGTTCCGACGACCGGGCAACCGCACCGGCACCCTCAATTACATGGCCCCGGAACTCCTGCGCCGCGAACCGACCGACGAGCGCATCGACATCTTCTCCCTGGGCGCCACCGCCTTCGAGTTCCTCACCGGCCGCCTTCCCTACGATGATGCCAACGTGTCGATGGCCACGATGATGCAGCGCATCAACATCGACCCCCTCGACCCGGCCAAGGCCAACCCCAGGCTCCCCGAGGACGTTTGCGCTCTGCTTCGGCGCATGATCGCCCGTCGCAAGGAGGACCGCTGGCCCGACATGGCCACCCTCCCCGACGCCCTCCGGGCGCTGGCCGAGGCGCACGCCTGAGGGGAGGGGGCATGACTCGTCGCTTCCATTCCCCTCCCCATCAGAACGGGAAAATCGCCGGGTCGAGCGCCGCCGGTCGGCGGTCGCCTCGGGGATTGAAGTCTCGGTGTCGCCTGGGTTCGAGCAGGTGAAACCCCGCCTGCAAACCCGGGAACAGCAGGATCAGGCCCAGCAAGGCCGCCCGCGCCCAGCCCCCCCCGGCCAGGTCGCCGACGCGCCCGGCCCCCTCGGCGATCAGCAGCAACAAGGCCGGCACCAGGAACAGGACGAGCCGGCCGTGGAACGGGTAGAAACGCCCGAACGCCGCCAGGAGGGCCAGGATCGCCGGCGCCCCGATCATCCCGAGGCGGAACGCGTCCCTCCTGCCCATCGAAACGAGGCCGGCCAGGGCCAGGGCCGCCGC
>JAABUQ010011250.1_pt1 | contig 11486 bp, 9 predicted proteins | sample 5560001 | NCBI WGS metagenome assembly JAABUQ01 (sample SAMN10711888, study PRJNA513371) | rock metagenome | isolation source: Antarctica rocks | place: Antarctica: Victoria Land, Finger Mt nord | collected 2015-12-18
CGCTTCCTGCCGGGAAAGGCCGGCCACCCGCTCCAGCTCCACCAGCTGCTGCCTGGTGGCCGCTTCCAGTTCCGCCCTTGCGTCCTCAAGGGCGCGCTCCTTGTCGGAGATCCTTTGCTCCCTTCGCTCCATCTCGCCGAGGCGGCGCTCCAGGTTCTCCTCCTTCTGATGCAGGCGGCGCTGCTCCTGCTGGGCCTGAGCCCTGATCTCGCGTGCCTCCTGCTCCGAGGCGGTTCGGATCCGCACGGCCTCTTCCTTGGCTTCGAGCAAACGCGTTTTTGCGTCGTTCTCAGCCTCGGCCTGCCTCTGCTGAAGTGCCTTCATGCGCGCCTCGTAGTCGACGAGGTCGGCCTGCTGCTTCGTCCTGAAGCCTGCCCGCTGGAGGAGGTAGACGATGCCTCCCGCCAGGACCGCTGTGATCACCACCGCCAAGAACAAAACGATGTAGCTAGACATTGGCTTGGTTCACCTCTTGGTTTATTCGGTTGTAAAGGTGCTGATCCCCCAGCGGGGCGAAGCCCTGGGGTCAGAACAGATACAGAACTCGCACCCAGACTTCTGGATGCCTAAACCAAATATTCTAAGCGGCGCGGGGGCAACCGGCGGCGCGCAAGCGCTGAGGGACCCGCAGCTGGGCCCTCTTCAGTCGCTGGCGTTCTCGTCGGTGCAGCGCTCCGCCAGGAGTCGGCGGACCTGCGAGGGAACGAAACCCCGCCGCTGGAGCCGGCCGGCCAGCCGCTGCCGCTGCAGGCCAGGGGCCGACTCGATCAGATGACGCGCAGCGGCCGCCTCGACTTGCTCACTCAACTCAGCCAGCGCCTGCGCCGTCACCTCGCGGGAGATGCCCAGCGAGAGCAGCTCCTGTGCGATGAGAGCGCGGCCGCGCGCCTGCGAGCGGCGGCGAACCAAGCTGCGAGCCACCTCCAGGTCATCGAGGTACCCTGACACCCGAAGCTGAGCCAGAGCGGCTCCCACTTCCTCCGCCAAGCACCCGCGCCGCAACAACTTGCGGCGCAATTCCTCCTGCCCGTGCGCTCTCAGGGCCAGCAGCCGGACGGCCACCTCCTGGGGATCAGGCGCTGGGGCAGGCCCGGGGGACGCCGCGCCTGAGGGCTTAGGCCGGGGCGACTGTCGCCTCCGCCGCCCGAATGGCGGCCGAGGTCCGCAGCGGCGCTGAGACCTGAGTGGCCGCCTTTTCCCGCACCTTGGCATCCATCTCGCTGGAGAGCGTGGGGTTTTCGCGCAGATAGTTGCGCACGTTCTCGCGGCCCTGGCCCAACCGGGCCTCGCCGTAGGACATCCAGGTGCCGCTCTTCTCGATGACCCCGTATTCGACTGCCGCGTCGATGAGGGCGCCCTCGCGCGAGATGCCTTCGTTGAAGAGGATATCGAACTCGGCCAGCCGGAAAGGCGGGGCGACCTTGTTCTTGACCACCTTGACCTTGACCCGGTTGCCAATGCTGTCCAGGCCGCTCTTGATCGACTCCACCCGGCGGATGTCCAGCCGGATCGAGGAGTAGAACTTCAGCGCCCGGCCGCCCGGCTGGGTCTCCGGGTTGCCGAACATGATGCCTACCTTTTCCCGCAGCTGGTTCAGGAAGATGACAGTGCAGTTCGACTTCGAGATGGCGGCTGTCAGCTTGCGCAGCGCCTGGGACATGAGCCGAGCCTGGAGGCCGACATGGCTGTCGCCCATCTCGCCCTCGATCTCAGCTTTGGGCACCAGGGCTGCCACTGAGTCGATGACTATCACGTCGACAGCGCCGCTCCTGACCAGCACCTCGACGATCTCCAAAGCTTGCTCACCGGTGTCAGGCTGGCTGATCAGCAGCTCGTCGATGTTGACCCCGATGCGGGAGGCGTAGAGCGGGTCAAGCGCGTGCTCGGCATCGACGAAGGCGGCTGTGCCCCCCTGTTTCTGCGCCTCTGCCACAACGTGGAGTGCGACTGTCGTCTTGCCGGCCGATTCCGGGCCGTAGATCTCCACCACCCGGCCCCGGGGCATGCCGCCGACGCCGAGCGCCAGATCCAGGGGAAGGGCGCCGGTGGGGATGACTGAGACGTCACGCCCCTCATGGACCTCGCCCAGCTTCATGATGGCGCCCTTGCCATAGCTGCGCTCGATCTGCTGGATGGCTGTGCCGAGGGCTTTTTCCTTTTCCATGCTGCGGCGGTCCTCCTGTGCTGATGTTGGGTTCATTGTTGGGTGAGTGCTTGTTCAGGGTGAAGTCTGGGTTGCCGCCGCGCCCGTGTCAAAGCTCTTTACAGGACGGCTGATAATTCGTCATGATACGAACAGGTGTTCGAAAATGCAAGAGGCTATGTCCTGGCAGGGCTGGGCTCCTCTTGGAGCCGGCGGAGAAGGAGTTCCAAAGCCTCGGACACCGCCTGCCGGCGATTCTGCCAGCGGTCCCCCGAGAACTGGAAACTGCGCCCCTCACCGCCGTTGTGGTCCGCCAGCCAGATGTAGGTGAGCCCAACCGGCTTGCCGGTGCCATCCGATTCAGGCCCGGAGAGACCTGTGATGGCGACGCCCAGATCTGCTGCCAGCTGCCTCCGCACGCTTTCCGCCATCGCCTGCGCGACTTCTGCGCTGACCGCGCCGGGATCTTCCAGCAGCCTGCTGGGCACCTGCAGCAGGTGCTCTTTGACCTCATTGGTGTAGGAGACGATGCCGCCTTTGAAAAAGTCGCTGCTGCCTGGGCAGTCGGTGAAGGTGGCCGCCAGCAGACCACCCGTGCAGGACTCGGCGACCGCCAGCTTCCAGTCCTGACGGGCGAGCAGCTCGTGAATGGTGACGACCCGAGGGTCGACCTGCTGCCCTGCGCTGGGAGCGCCGCCACCGGGAACGGCTTCTGGTCGCGCCCGGAAATGCGGCCTCAGGACCACGTGCCGGAACCGCCAGAGGTAGTCCACGCCACTCGCCACTGTGAAGACAACTGCGAAGGCGACCGCCGCCAGCGCCAGCCAGCGCAGCTGCGGATAGGGCCGCTGCAGGATCAGCAGCAGAACTGCCAGGACCTGGGAGATTGTCTTCGTCTTTCCGAACGGCGTCGCCGAGATGACATGCCCCTGGCTGGCTGAGAGGGAGCGCAGGACGGTGATCAAGAGTTCGCGGCTGAAGATCACCATCACCACCCAAACGCTCAGCTCACCTTCTTGGACCAGGACTATCAGGACGGAGAGAATGAACAGCTTGTCGGCCAGCGGGTCGAGAAACTTGCCCAGCTCGGTGACCTGATTGCGGCTGCGGGCGAGGTTCCCGTCCAGCGTGTCGGTGAGCGAGGCGAGAACGAACAGCGCTGCGGCAGCCTGATCGTGATACGGAAAGCGCAGCATGAGCAGCGCCATGAGCAGCGGGATCGTTGCCAGGCGCGCCAGGGTGAGCAGGTTAGGCAGGTTCACCGATTCCGACTCTAGTGGACAGTACAGCCAAGCGCAGAGCCCCGGCGTCCCAGACGGGCGGGGCGCCCTCCAGCGGCTGACGCCGGGTCTCACCGGCCGCCGGTAGTGGCCGCGACCCGCCGCCGGCTCAGCCCTCCAGGCCCAGGCGCTCCAGCAGTTCGTCCACATCCGGCAGGTTCATAAGAACCTCGCGCGACTTGCTCCCCTGATAGGCCCCGATCACGCGGTGCTCGGCCAGCTGATCGACTATCCGCCCTGCCCGGGAGTAGCCGACGTTGAACTTGCGCTGAACCAGGGAGACCGAGGCTCCACCCTCGGCGGCGACCGCCCGGGCCGCCCGCGCGAACAGTGGATCAAGGCGCCGGCCGGACTCGCCCTCGCCGGGAAGCGGAGGCGCCGCTCCGCCGTCCAGGACCTCCTCGATGAATCGGGGCTCACCCTGCGCCTGCCAGAAGCCGATGACGCTCTCCAGCTCCTGATCGGAGAGAAAGGCGCCCTGAATGCGCGTCGGCTTGCCGGCGTCAACTGGCTGGTACAGCATGTCCCCGCGGCCGAGCAGCTTTTCGGCGCCGACTGAGTCCAGGATGACCCGGCTGTCCACCTGGGAGCTCACCGCAAAGGCGATCCTCGAGGGCACGTTGGCCTTGATCAGGCCGGTGATGATGTCGGTGGAGGGGCGCTGGGTGGCAATGATGAGGTGGATGCCGACCGCCCGGGCCAGCTGAGCGATCCGGCAGATCAGCTCTTCGATCTCTCCCGCCGCCACCATCATGAGATCGGCCAGCTCGTCGATGACGATCACCACGTAGGGAAGCGGGCGGGCATGCTGCTGGGCTGCCCTGTCGTTGTAGGCGCCGATGTTGCGCATGCCCTGCGCGGAGAGCAGCTTGTAGCGGCGGTCCATCTCAGCCACCGCCCAGCGCAGTGCAGCGGCTGCCTGGTGCGATTCGACGATGACCGGCACCGCCAGATGGGGCAAGCCGTTGTAACCCGAGAGCTCAACCCGCTTGGGATCGATCATCACCAGCCGCAGCCGCTCGGGCGTGCAGCGCAGCAGGAGGCTGGTGATCAGGACGTTGATGCAGACGCTCTTGCCCTGGCCCGTGGCGCCCGCGATGAGCAGGTGAGGCAGTCGGGTGAGGTCGCCGGTGATCGGCTGGCCTGAGACGTCGTTGCCCAGGGCCAGGGCCATCTGATGGGAGCCGGCAGCGAACGCTGGCGACTCGACCACCTCGCGCAGGGAGACCAGTGAAGCCGAGCGATTGGGCACTTCCAGGCCGACCGCCGACTTGCCAGGGATCGGCGCCTCGATCCGCAGAGGGGCGGCCGCCAATGCGAGTGAGAGGTCGTTCTGGAGAGCCACAATGCGCTTGACCGCGACGCCGGCGGCCGGCTGCAGCTCGTACTGGGTGACCGCAGGGCCGGAGTTCACTCCTATCACGCGCGCCTGGACGCCGAAGGTGGCGAGCGTGCCCTCGATCAGGCGGACGTTCCGCTTGATCTCCTCCTGCATACGCTCCTTGCGGGCCACCAGCGTGTCCAAAAGCGTGAGCGGCGGCAGCTTCCAGTCAATCTCCGGCGGCTCATCTTCCGGTTCGGCAACCACCCGCAAAGCCTGCCGCTCGCCAGCCACTTCCGGCCCTGGCAAAACGAATGGGGGCCCCGGCAAAGTGGCGGCGGCGCCGGTGGCCGCGGGGCGCCAGTCTGCCTCCGGCAGCGGCCGGAAAATCTCCTCCAGGTTCGGCTCGGCGGCCGTCGCGAGAGCCGGTGTTGGCGCCTTCTGGGGGCCCCGCTTGGCAGCGGCTTGGGGGCGGGCGACCAGCTCTTCCAGCCGCCTGCGCTCAGCGTACGCGCGCCGGCCGCCGCGAGCCGCCGCGAGCATGATGCCCCCGGGGCTGAGGCGAAAGGCGAGGATCAAGCCGAGCAGAAGCGCCAGCAGCAGCAGGAGAAGAGCGCCCGGACCGCCGCCCAGGCTGCTAAGCGGCCGCTCGATCAGCCGGCCGGCCGCTCCCCCGGCCGGTGCTGAAGCAAGGCTGAGTAGACCCAGGCAGGCCAGGGCCGCCGCCCCGGCAGCCAGCGGCGGCAGCGGCCCGACCGGCGGTGGGTGAGGCCAGATCAGGTAGACGCTCAAGGCGAGCACGCCCGCTGTGGGCAGGAGCCAGCCGTAACCGAAGCCGGCGAAGAGCACGTGGCGCAGGTTGGTGAGCACAGGGCCGCCCGCATACACCATGGCAAGCAGGCTCAACAGGCCCAGAAAGAGGAGGAGGATGCCGCTGCCTTCGCGAATCTGCGCACGCGTGAGCTGGGGCATTCGCCGCGTGCGGGCGCCACCGCGGGGACGAGCCGAGCGGTTGGTCCTGGAACCAAAGCGTGGGCGTGAGGTACGAGCTGTGCTGCGACGCATAGAGAAACTTGGAGGATCTGCCCTCAGCGCGGATTATAGGCTTCGCTCGCCACGGCGGGGCTATGGTTGGGCACTAAACCTCGGTGACCAGCGGCACCACCATAGGCCGGCGCCCTGTCTTTTTCCAGAGCAGCTGCGAGACGGCGTCATGGACCGCCTCCTGCAGCAACGAGCGGTCCGGCCGCCGCCCCGCGCGCGCGACTGCGGCGGCCACCGCCCGAGTTGCCTCCTCCTGCAGGTCAGCTTCAGGGCCACTGGCGATGAAGCCGCGCGAGGTTACCTCGGGGCCCAGCCGGATCGTGCCGGTATCTCGGTCGACGCCAACAGTGGCCACCACCAGGCCGTCCGCGGCCAGGTGCTGACGGTCGCGGAGAACCGCCTGGCCGACATCGCCGATGCCCAGGCCGTCCACGTAAACCAAACCCGACACGTTTTCGGCTGTCTTCTTCAGCCCTTCCTGGGTGACCTCGATGACATTCCCGTCCTCGGCCAGGAAGACTCGCTCCTTGGGGATGCCTGCGGCAACCGCCAGCTCCGCGTGGTGGTGGAGCTGGCGATACTCACCGTGGACCGGCACGAAGAACCGCGGCCGAACTAGCTCGATCAATTGGCGCAGCTCGTCGCGATAGGCATGACCGGAGACGTGAACGTGGCCTACCTCGGAGTAGAAGACGCGTTCGGCGCCGTTGCGGTACAGGTTGTTGATTGTCCGGTTGACCAGCCGCTCGTTGCCTGGGATGGGCCGCGCCGACAGTATCACCCAGTCGCCGGACCTGACGTTGACGACGGGGTGCTTCTGCGCTGCGAAACGAGCCAGAGCTGAAAGCGGCTCGCCCTGGCTGCCAGCGGTGAGCAGTACCAGTCGCGGATCGTCGCCTGCCTTCTCCAGCTTGACAGTCAGGTTCTCCGGAACCTCGAGGTGGCCGAGTTCGCGCGCCACCTGAAAGGCGTTGCGCAGGCTGCGGCCTGCCACCGCCACCCGGCGGCCGTGCTCGGCCGCCAGCCGGACGGCCAGCTGGATCCGATGGATGTTGGAGGCGAAGGAGGCGACCACAATCCGGCCGGGGGCTTCAGTGAAGATCCGCTCGAACTCGGGCACCAGATCGCGCTCGGAGCCGCTGTGGCCCTCTCGCTCGGCGTTCGTGGAGTCGCTGAGCATCAGGAGCACGCCCTGCTCGCCCAAGCGCCGGAACCGCTCCAGGTCTGTGGCTCGGCCGTAGGGCGGATCCGCCTCCAGCTTGAAGTCGCTCGTGTAGAGCAGCCTGCCGATGGGGGTCTCGATGATCAGCGCCGCGGCATCCGGGATGCTGTGGCTGACGGCAACCGTCTCGATGCTGAAGGGACCGAGCCGGACCCGATCTCCCAGCCGCACTTCGCGGAGGTCGCTCTCGCGGAGAATGCGGTGCTCGCGGAGTCGCGATTTGGCAAGCCCCAGCGTCAGCGGCGTGCCGAAGACCGGCACGTTGAGCCGCTTCAGGAGGAAGGGCAGACCGCCTATGTGGTCCTCGTGACCGTGGCTCAGGAAGATGCCGTGCACCTTCCGACCGGCTTGGAGCAGGTAGCTCGGATCGGGCAGGACCAGGTCCACGCCGGGCATCTCATCCTGGCCGAACATGAGACCGGCGTCGATGACTACCACCTCCTTCTCCCACTCCAGCGCCCACATGTTGAGCCCTACCTCGCCGAGGCCGCCCAGCGGCACGTACTTCAAAGCCGGCAAGGAGAAAGACCTAGAGCAGCCGCAGCTGAGCCGGCTCAGGGGAGCCGGTCGGCTGGGGCGGGGCTGCGCTAGCCGTTGGGGGAGGGTCCGAGGGCGTCGACTCCAAGGTCTCCCGAGCGCGGCTTGCGAAGCTGTCAAGATGTGTGCGGACCCGTTCGAAATCTCGCTCCAGATCGGCCAACAGAGAGCCGTTGTGGAGGGCCGCCGCCGGATGGTAGCAGGGCATGAAACCGACCCCCGAGCGCTCGAAGAACTGACCGTGCACGCGCGAGATCGAGCCGACGCCGGGCAGCATCTGCTGCAGCGCGTGCCGGCCGAGGATCAGAACCGCCTTCGGTCGCACCAGTTTGAATTGGCGGCGCAGATAGGGCAGGCAGGTCTCAGCCTCCAGGGGCAGGGGGTCGCGGTTCTGGGGCGGCCGGCACTTGACGACGTTGGTGATGAAGACCTGCGAGCGGTCCAGGCCGATTTCTGCCAGCAGCTTGTCCAGCAGCTGTCCCGCGGCGCCCACGAAGGGCTTGCCCTGAAGGTCCTCGTTGAAGCCCGGTCCTTCCCCCACTACCATGATCTCGGCCGGCGCCGGCCCGGTGCCTGGGACAGCGTTGGTCCGCGTCGTATGAAGCTGGCAGAGCGTGCAGACCCGAATCTGGGCATGGAGCGCCTCCAGCCCTTCGGCTGCGATCAGCTGCTCAGCCCCGATGTGGCGGCAATCCCAGCGCGAAAGCTGATCAGATCTCCAGCCCGCGCCACCGCCTCGCTCAGGCGCTCAGCGGCCGCTGCATCCAGCGGTGTCAGAGGCAGCCGAAAGGGGCCGGCGGGGAAGCCCAATTGGTTCATGGCTGTCTTGAGCGGGATGGGGTTGGCGGCGATGCTCATGAGGGCGTTGATAAGGGGCTGCAGCCGCTGCGCGAGCGCCGCCGCCTCAGCGGGTCGCCCTTCGAGATGAGCCTGGATCATTCGCTGGAAGGCACGGCCGGCCAAATGCCCGCTGACCGAGATGACGCCGTAGCCGCCCACCGCCAGCAGCGGCAGTGTGAAACCGTCGTCGCCCGACCAGACCCGAAAGCTGTCCGAGGCTCCGGCGCAGACCATCGTCATCTGCTCGATGTTTCCGCTCGCCTCTTTCACGCCGATGACGCCCGCCAGAGAGCCGCAGCGAAGCGTCGTATCAGCTGTCATGTTGACTGCCGTCCGACCCTGGATGTTGTACATGATTACGGGCCCCACTTCGGCGATCGCCCGGAAGTGCTGGAACATGCCTTCCTGAGTGGGCTTGTTGTAGTAGGGCACGACTGCCAGCAGGGCGTCTGCCCCGGCGGCCATCGCCTGCTCGGACAGGTGGATCGAATGGCGCGTGTCGTTGGTCCCGGTCCCGGCCACCACCTGGGCAGTGGGTACCGCCTCCTTCACAGCTCGAATCAGCTGCAGCTTCTCAGCATCACTGAGCGTCGGCGCCTCGCCTGTAGTCCCGGCCAGCACCAGGCCGTCAGACCCATCTCCGACGACCAGCCGGGCCAGGTGCTGAGCAGCTTCATGGTTGACTTCGCCGTCTTCGTGGAACGGCGTGAGCATGGCCGTCAGCAGCCTTCCCACGTGAGCCATGCCTCAGATCACTCCCAGCTGGCGGCCGCACTCGGCCACCTGGACCGCGTTCAAAGCGGCACCCTTACGCAAGTTGTCGGAGACCACCCAGAGCGCCAGTCCGCGGCTGCCTGAGAGGTCGTTGCGGATGCGACCGACGTAGACCTCGTCCTTGCCCGCCACGCTGGCCGGAGTGGGATAGAGCTTGGCGGCGGGGTCATCCTCGACTATGACGCCGGGCGCCGTGCCGAGCAGGGTTCGCGCCTCCTCAGCCGTCAGCATGCGCTCTGTATCCACGAACACCGATTCAGCGTGGCCGATCGGAACCGGGACCCTGACGCAGGTGGCGGCGAGGGGAAGGTTGGGCTCGTGCAAGATTTTGCGCGTCTCGTGCGCCAGCTTCATCTCCTCCTCGTTGTAGCCCTCGGGCTCGATCGACCAGCCGCCCGGCACGACGTTGTAGGCCAGCTGCTGGGGATAGACGATGGCAGCGGGCTGGCGGCCCTCGGCGATGGCTCGGGTCTGGTCCGCCAACTCCATGACCAGCGCCCGGCCCGCGCCAGAAGCCGACTGATAGGTGGAGACGTGTACCCGCGCCAGCCCGGCTTCCCGCCGCAGCGGCTCCAGCACCACAGTCAGCGGGATGGTGCAGCAGTTCGGGTTGGCGACAATGCCCTCGGTCTGCCTCAAGTCCTCCGGGTTGACCTCGGGCACCACCAGCGGTACGTTCTCCCGCAGCCGCCAGGCGGAGCTGTTGTCGACCACGAGGGCTCCCGACTCGACTGCCGTCGGCGCGTACATGAGCGAGATGTCGGAACCCGCGCTGAACAGCGCCAAGTCCACCCCCTGGAAGGAATCTTCCGCCAGCGGTTCAACCGGGGCCTGGTGGTCACCGCAGCGCACTTCCAGGCCGGCCGAGCGCTCGCTGGCCAGAGCCTTGAGGCGGCTGATCGGAAAGCGGCGCTGGTCCAGAACCTTGAACATCTCCTGGCCGACTACACCTGTGGCGCCAACGACGGCGACGGTGAGCGCTCGCGACGCTGCCATGAGCGCTAGAGTCTACCGCCGGTCAGCCTGGGCGACCCGCCTGGGAATCAGTCTGATGCTTGCAACCGCTCCAGTCAGGCCAGCCAGTTGGTTCCGTCAGTCCGGCAGGCCGAGAAGTGGCTCCAAGCCACGGTAGAAGCGCTGCTCGGCGGCTATTCTGCGCACGGCGAGCAGCACTCCTGGACCATAGGCATCGCGGCTGTAGAGGCGGTGCCCGATGGTGAGGGTTTGGCCGGCCAACCCGAAGAGGATCTCCTGCTCGGCCATCACTCCCGGCAGGCGGAGCGAGTGAACGCCCACTCCCCCCAACTCCCCTCCGCGCGCCTCCGGGAGCGCCACCTTCTCCGGTCGCCGGTGGCTGAACGAACCCGCCGCCGCCAGGCGCTTGGCTGTGGCCAGCGCCGTGCTCGAGGGCGCGTCGAGCTTGCGATCGTGGTGCGTCTCCACCACCTCGGCCCCTTCGAAGAACTGAGCCGCGCGCTCGGCCAGCCACATCATCACCACGGCGCCCACCGCGAAGTTGGGGATGACGCCTCCACCCAGGCCGGCTTCCGCGCAGTCAGCCTCCAGCTCCGCCACATCGCGGTCGGAGAGGCCGCTGGTTCCGATGAGAGGAGCCGTCCCCGCGGCCAGCGCCGCCTTGCCGTTGGCCAGGGCTACGCCGGGCAGGCTGAAGTCGACCATCACCTCCGGGCGCAGCTCGGCCAGCCGCTCGGCCAGATCGTCCCCTCGTCCGCAGCCCCCTACGTAGTCGACGTCAGCCGCCGCGTTGACCGCTGCCGCCACGGCGCTGCCGGCGCGGCCCCTGTGGCCGCTCAGCAGCACTTTGATCATGCCCTGCTCAGACCGGTCTCAGCGGCGGCGGTCGCCGCCCCGGCCACCCCGGAAGCCGCCGCTGCGCTCCCTCGGTTCGTAGGTCTCGGCCGGGCGGGCGAGTGCCTCTGCCATCCGCTCGCGGTCGATCTTCTCATCGATCGGCAGCCCCTCCCGGGTCAGCTCGTCGATAGCGGCCTGCCGGCTTAGGTTGAGCCGGCCCTGGCTGTCGATCTCGGACGCTTTGACCATGATCTCATCGCCCAGGTTGGCGACCTCCTCCACCCGCTCGACGCGGTGGTCGGTGAGCTTGGAGACGTGCACCAGCCCATCCTGGTTGGGCAGCACCTCGACGAAGGCGCCGAAGGGCATGATGCGAACCACCTTGCCGCGGTAGATCTTGCCGACCTCGACCTCATCGGTCAGACCTTTGATCCAGTCGATCGCGCGCCGGGCTCCATCCTGATCCGAGGAGGCGATGAAGACCCTGCCGTCGTCCTCGACGTCGATCTGGAC
>JAABUQ010011252.1_pt1 | contig 11482 bp, 16 predicted proteins | sample 5560001 | NCBI WGS metagenome assembly JAABUQ01 (sample SAMN10711888, study PRJNA513371) | rock metagenome | isolation source: Antarctica rocks | place: Antarctica: Victoria Land, Finger Mt nord | collected 2015-12-18
CGGCTCGCGTGCTCAGGCTAGCGAAAGATCACAGCGACTTTGCTTTGATTCGTACGGCCGAATCCGTTCTCGGCGCCGAGGTGACTCTATGACTCAACTTGACCAGCACGACTTCCGCGCCGCAACCGTAGACGCGAAGCGGCGCCTCGAAAGTGCCAAGAGGTTGCAGCACGTCGCCGCTCGGCGCGCTGCCGAACGCTTCCTCATTGGCGACGTGCCCGCTGCCGACGACGCCGCCGGCCACGAGCGCGTCCTTGCCGGGCTCGTGGCGCTCGAAGTACGCGCACGCTTTGCGGAGATTGAGGAGCAGATGGCCGGCTTTCACGCGGAGGCCCATAAGCTAGAGCCGCAGATCGCGCCGCTCGGACATCGGCTCGACGCGTTACATCGCGGCGAAGTGGCCGGTGTTGCTAACTATGTCGAGCGCGATCAGCAAATGGATGCGGCGCGGGCGGAGATGTTTTCGCTCGAGGGCCGGATCAGCAGATTCCGCGATCGCGTCCGAAAACTCGCTAAAGAACGCGACGAGCTTCGTAAGCAGCATCCCGAAGCGTTCTACGAGGCGCCATGACGCAGTCGCCTGGCATGCAAGCCCGCTCCATCAAGGCCGCATTGTCCCGTGCGCGAGGCGAACTTATGCAGGCGCAGCGGAGCCGTGCAATGGCTGCGCGAGCGTGTGCTGCGGCGTACCTCGAAGACCGTGACCCGCCTGGCAGCGCGCTCGATGTGTTCGACCACGTAACGTACTTCAAACGAATCATCGAGGGCTTGGAGCTCTTTCTCGCGGACGCCGAAACGGCGCTGCTCGCCTCATGATGTCCCGATGAACCCCTCCACAATCTCGTCCTACATACGCGCCGCCGGATACGTTGTGGCGCGTTCTTATGCATTCGCTGCGGCTCTCGCTGCCGCGAAACGCGGAGGTTTCTACCATGGCTGAAACGATCGAAGTGCAATGCAAGACCGGCCGTACATTCACGCTTCGCGAGCTTTAACGGGCTGGAGAGTACGAACGCCGATAAGGTCGCGAAAGAACCGATCGCGATCATCTCGTACCGCACCGCGATGGCGATTCGTTCAATTAACGGTGTCGAGCAATCGGTACCGACGAACGATCTCGAACTCGACGGGCGTCTACAAGAGCTCACGGGCCGCGAGCTGCGCGAATTGATCGAGCGATACGCCTCGGCGTTCGCGCTTACGGACAGCGACCTGGGAAACGGATTCGTGCGCGGCGGCTCGCCGCCGAGCTCGTAGTCCTCGCCCGGGAACATCGTTCGAATGGGCGCTCGCACAATCAGAGCGCGATCTCCTCGCATGCATCGTTGCCGTTGGCGAAGCCAAAGGCGGCTCGTATTCGATCTCGTCGCGCACGTGGGCGAAGCCCATTCCTCCGCCGGCAATGCTCGCGATCTTGGCCGAGGCCAAAGACTAAGATGACCTTCACACCCAAAGGCGTCGCGCAGCATTTCGAAATGCTCGCCGCTGCGGCCGACGCCAAGATCCTCGCGAGCGAACACGCCGTCGGCGACGTGACGCTCGAACACGCACGGGCGCTGTTCGGCGACGAGCAACTACTTGCGCCGCTGCAACCAGAGACGGTCGCGTCGAAGGCGCGGCGCGGCGCTGCGGAACCGGACGCTCCATTGATCGATACGGGGCATCTGCGCGACTCACTGTACATCGAGGTCGACGGCCCGCTCGTGCGCGTCGGTTCCGACGATCCGGTCATGATCTTTCACGAGCTCGGCACACGCAAGATGCCCGCGCGCCCAGTGCTGCAGCTTTCGGTGCATGCGGCGCGCCGTGAGGTGCGCGCGATCGTGCGCGAGACGGCCGTTGCGCTGACCGAAACGAAGATCGGAGACTAACCCATGGCCGATATGATGGCCGTCAACGTCGAGTACCGCTTCTTTAGCAACGCCCGCGCGGTGTTTCAAGAGACGGCGCGCTTTGCGGCGCTTGCCACGGCGGCGCTCGGCGATTTCGACAAGTCGCTCAAGACCCTCAACGCCACGACGCGGGAAACGATGCGGCAGCAGGCGCTGCTCGGCGACGCGTTTGCTTCGACGGCCAGTCGCGCGGCGGCTGGGTTCGGCCGGACGGCAACCGCCGCTACCGCTGCGGGGCGCGATGTGCGCGGTGCGTACGGACACATGTCGGCGTCCGCTGACCTTGGCGCAGAAGCGATGGCCACGAGCGCACGGGATATGCGCGTCTCGCTCGCATCGGTTGGTGTGGCAGCGGAAGCAACCTCGGCACGCGTGCGCGCTTCATATGCGGCCATGCGCACGGCGGCTGTGGGCGCCGGCGTCGGCGGCGGCGCGGCTCTTGGGGGCGCCGGACGATTCGGCGCGGGAGCCGCCACGGTCGGTGGTTTTGCGGCTCTTGCAACGCTCGGCGTTGGCCTTAGCGGCGGTGCCGACGTGCAGCGCGCCCTCGCGATCCTTGCCGTGCAGACCGGACGCAGCCGCGCCGATCTCGCACGCGAATATCTGCCGCTTGCGATTTTGTCCTCGAACCGAACGGCCATGTCGCTCGGCGACACACTCGGCGTCGTGAGTCAAACTGCCGGCGTTATTAAAGATCGCGGCGAGCTGCACGATGCGATCGCAGGTCGCGGTTCGACGGGCGGCATTCTCGACTTCGTGAACGTTTTGAAACGAAGCAACGTCACGACCGAAAGTCCCGCCGCTATCGCGAAGAACGTTATTCAACTCGATCACATTCTCAACGCGTACCGCGCGCCGGAAATGGCGAAGGTGCACGATGCGGTGTACCGCGCCGTCGTGGGTTCGAAGATGGATCTTGGCGCCGTCGTAACGCAAGCCGGTTACTTCGGCGAACAATTTCGACTTGCTTCCGGCGGACGTCCCGGCGCAACGCACGACATTCTCAAACTCGCCGAGCTCGGTTTTTGGGGCCTCGGCCATGGCCGATGGGGCACCGGCTTCGGCCAGATCCTGCGCACGATCGCGCATCCGAGCAAGTCGCAAATTCCGGCGCTCGAGCAGCTCGGCGTCTTCGATTCTTCTGGACGCGTTGCGGGAACAACTGCTAACGCGCGCGGCGAGTTTACGCCACTCGCCATGCTCGACGCTGCACGTACACACGCTGCTGGCCTCAACCCGATGCAGTTGCAGATGCTTATTAACCGCGCGCTACCAGCTAACGCGGCGCGCGTGTTCGCCGAAGCGATGTCGCCGAAGACCACGGGCTTTCTTAAGCGGCTCGATGCCTCGCAAGCGAGTATGCCGTCGATCGTTACCGCTGAGACGATGTTAATGGGGAACCTCAAAGATCAAACCGCGCGGCTCGTCACGGCCTTCCAAAACCTCGCGAACGTGTTAACCGGTCCGCTGCTCGGGCCGCTAACGGGCTTCGTCTCGCACCTTGCCGATCTCGTCGGCGGAGCGGGGACCTTCTTCGCGCATCACCCCACCGCGACAGCTCTCGCCAGCGGCGGCTTAGCGCTCGGTGCCGGTGCGGGCGTCGTCGGCCTTGCGCGCACGTTCGGCGGTGGTGGCATGCGTGCTGCGATTGATAGCGCAGGCGGCGTCGCCGGACGCTTCGGCGCCGTACTCGCGGAGTACCTGAGCATGACTCGCATGCGCCGACTCATCGCTCCCGGCATCGAAGGTCTCGCGGGCCCGCTTGCACGATTGACGGAGCCGCTTATGCGCATGCTCGAGCCTCTCGGGCGAGGGTTCATGATGCTGGCGCGCGATATGGCTTCCGGCCTGCTGCCCGTGCGGTGGCTTACCGGCGTTCTCGCCCGGTTCGGATTACGGATCGTTCCGGTCGTCGGCGAGATCATGTTGCTTACCGACGCGCTGAAATTCTTTGGGGCGCATGCGCGGGACATTGGCAAGGTCGTCGGCGAGGTCGCGCGTTGGGTCGTGAAACACGGCGCGCCAATGCTGTTCGACGCGTTCGTGCAGCTCGTCAAGTTCGTCGCCGCCGGCGTGGCGAGCACCATCCGCGGCATCTTTCACGGCTTTCACGGCGGCGCAGGGGACGCCGGGCGTGCCTTTTTTGGCGGACTGGGTGAAGGGTACGGCGGGCCGGATAAAAGTAAGGCGCCGCAACCGCATCATACCGCGGCGGATCGCCCACACGCCGTTCACCGTATAGCGGCGCACGCAACGCACGGAATGCATCCACACGTTGTCGCGATGGGCGCTGGCGCTGGCGCTGTGCACGTTCACGGAAATATTGAAGTGAAGGTTGCAACGATCGAACATGCGACGCCGGCGGCGATCGAAAAACAAGTTGCCAGACATTTCGACCGCACACTAACGTCGGCCCATTACAGCGTTATCGCCGGCAACGTTGCGAGAACGATACCGGGCTTGCATACCCTGCACGGCTCACAGTCGACAGCGGTCTAACGAGTGCGTCGGTCAGCGTTACCGTCGCCGCCGCGCTAAACTTTGGGCCAACGTGTCATCTTCGGCGATCCTCGCCTTCAGCAGAAGCGTCACGTCACGCACCCTGCCATGTTGATAGTTGACGGTGATCTCGGCATGCGGGTATAGGTCGCCGACCTGTTCGAGCACGCGCGCAAAGGCGGCGCGATCGGCAACGTCGGGCACCGCGCGTAGTAACACATCGAGGGTATCATGCGTCATTCCGGCGCGCAACATCGCCGAATGTGAACTTTCATAAAGTTTTCGTTCCGCTTCCGTCCCCTGCACTCTATCCCGCGTCGATCTCTGACTCGTCGTCCGTGCTACGTGGACGTGAAACGTCGACCAAGCGCACCGCCTCCGCGGCCTCAAGCGTACCGTCGCAGCCGGCGCGCGAGCAGCGCCGCCCGATCCAAAACTGCCGCGCGGCCGAATACCAGCGCGTCCCGCAGGCGCCGCAGATGAGGTTCGGCTCGATGCTACTCATCGGCGACCGCCCGACGCCGGCCGGCGATGTTCCGCAGGCGTGAGCGCGTCAAGAATGCTTGACGCTTCGGCTTTCGAAAGGTCGGCGAGGTCGACGTCGTTTCCGACGACGCTGAAAACGGCGTCTTCGAGTGCGCGTCGGTTGCGCCACGATTCAAGGATCTCCAATTGCCGCGGCGTGATGGCGCTTCCGCGCCCCGACGTCGACGGCGAGACGGCGCGTAGCGGCCGGGTGTCGTCTTCGACGCGACTGCGCCGCTCGTCGAGATGTGCGACCGGAGCGGCCGCCGCCGGCTGCGCGGCCTGTTGCATAGCGCCCACGAGCTGCTCGCTAACGATGAGCGCAATGCGCGCGGCCAGGCGATCGATCTGCTCGACATCGAGCGTGACGGTGAGCTGTAGCTGCGCGCTCATTCGCCATCCTCATCATCGTCGTGCCGCCGGCGACCAGGGGTGCCGGCAATATAATCGATGATCGAGCCGTCGATCAACGCTGCCCGTATGGCACCGAAGGTCAACAACGTGTCCTGTTCGCGGTCGATTTGACTAGCCTCGATGAGACCGTCGTACTCGCGTTCAGTGAGTCCGAAGAACTCGGCGTGTTCGTAATGTATGACGGCGCGCGTACCATCGATAATCAACTCGTACGGCGCCCGCCCGTCGTCTGGATCGGCCTCATAAGCGAACTGCCACGGCACGGCGCCGATATCGATCGCGCGTCGGAGCACCGCTCCAAATCCGGAATAGCCGTCCTCTCCGAAAGGTGCCTCGATACCGCGTTCGAGGCCGCGGAGTTCCGCCTCGCTCAGCGCTTCAAGCACGAACGCGAGCCGGATGCGTCGATCGATAGCCTTGAGCCGCATTACTGCGCCTCCACGCGGCGAATCGAGAGCTTCGGGTCGCACGGTACGCTCTCGACGCGAATCGCGTCGCCGGCGAGCGCCGTTGCGCACTGCGACACGTCGACGCGATGGCACAGGCAGCGGATGACTGTGCGAGGCCTAAGCTTGATCTCGAGGTCGGCGACGCGGGCGCTCTTGCGGCCCGATGCGACGAGCGGTCCGCGAACGAACCCGCGCAAGTACGCGGCCTTATCCAAATCGTTGTACGCGCGCGCTTCGAGCTCGACGATCTCCACGGCGTCGCGAACGAAGCTCGTGTTCTGCGCCGGGCTCACAGAGCCGCCTCGCCAGCCGGCATGGGGCAGAAGCTGCACGACGAGCCGCAACGGCCGTGTTCGTGGGCGCGCATCGCTCGGTCGGCGACGATCGCATAGGCCGTCGATGCGAAGGCGTCGAGCTTTTCGTCCGTGAGGTCATCGAAGACGGACCACACGTCGTCCTGGTCCGCCAGGATGAGCCACAGGGCTACTCGGGCGCGCTGGGCGGCGACCGATGCGCCGATGTGGGATGGGGAAAGTGGCGCCGCGAAACGCGCGGCGGGGGCGATCGAGGTCATGCTCGTTCTCCTCAAGGACCGCCGCGGTGTTTCCAGCACCTCGGTGGTCCGCTCAGTTGTTGATGGACCGATGCTAACTTATCGCGCTAAATAAGTCAACCATCTACGGTGATTTTCTTAGCGCGGTATGCTATGATTGGCAAGTGACGCGAACAGGGAGACCGCCGCGGGTCGAAGGCGAGCGACGCCGACCGGTCAGTATCAGCCTCGGCGATAGCGAGATCGCAGCGCTCCGGGAGCTGGCCGAGCTCCGTGGCGAGGCGCAGGGCGCGATCGTCGGCCGGTTCGTGCTTCAGGCGCTGGAGCGCGAGAAGCGGAAAAACCATACGTTCAAAACATAGGATGTGCGGTCTTAGCTAATGAAGGAATAGCAAGAAGTCAATGTGCGTAGAGAACTGACGATTGGGAGAATCAGAAAAGCACATCGCGGAGGTACTCGGAGCCGGAGGGCTAGGACAAACAGATGTGCCGCGGCCGCCCAGCGCTGACGTCCACTTGCAGGCCGCGAATTCAAGTGAGAAGCAATCAGGCGTCGCCGAATTGCTTAACGAAGGCGCTCCAGGCGCTTCTGCTCGGTGCAATCAAGATGCAATTAAGCGTCTTTCTAAGGATCGTCTCTACTCCAGAGCCGCTTGGACTGATGTAGTCCAGGCTTTAGCATCGGTCTGTTTGGTCATAATTACCCTTCTATATACTTGGTTCACCGGCCAACAGACACGAGCTTCGCAAACTAGCGCAGACGCTTCAAGAGTGAGCGCACAGGCTGCCCTTAAGGCTGCAAACGTCGCGGAACAAGGGTTAGCAGAAAGTCGTAAGCAAGGCACGTCGTCTGAAGGCCAGTTTCACACTCAGCTAGACCGAATCAATAAAAGCCTGCGCGCCGCTAATCGAACGGCGGATGCCTCGAATCAACTTGCTGTCACGTCACGCGAGGCTCTCCAACAAGCTAAACGAACAGCCGACGCGTCAATAAAGCTCTCGGACTCGACAACGTTCGAAGCGCGTCAAATGAAGCGAAGCGCTGAGGCAGCAAATAAGCTGGCAACAGCATCGGCGAATCTTGCAACTACGTCGGCCGGTGCTCTTGCACAATCCCGTCAAGGGCTCGTCGCAGCGGATAAGCGCTTTAGCGAGCAAGAGCGGCCGTATGTACTTCTCGTCGTTGTTAAAATCATTGCCTCGCCGACGAAAACAAAGATTACCGCCACGGCCAACGTTACCAATAGCGGTAGATCACCTGCTCTGAATACAGGAGTAACATTAAGCCTAATTCCCGGTACCAACCGCGATTTAGCGATTAATGCATTCTTTCGTGGTCCGCAGTTCTCGCGCGCGGCCCTAAGCCGGTCGGTCGTTCCGCCCGCAACGCCTGGAGACTTAACGCGTTCCCTTAATGCAGAAGTCTCCCTCTCACCAGATCAGGTCGACGCGCTGCTCAGTACGGATTACGGCGTTACGGTGGTCGGACGAGTTGAGTATGCCGACTACAGCGGGAGGCCATATCGCACTGACGTATGCTTTTCGCGGTTGGCTGATAGCACAATAGTATATTGCAAAAATCACAACGAGATAGACCCGGCTCACGGAGGGTGATCGCATTCGCCAGGCTTTCTCCGAGCGGCACTCCGGCGGCCGACGGGTTCCGACGCTCTGAAGATGCTCCTGCGTTGATTTACTGGCATCTCTTGACGGTACGCGTTAGCGCGGCGGGGATCACAAGTTGCGCCAGTCTACGGCTAGGACGACTACGCCAAGTTGACGTCGTCGGGTCGGTCATCGACGACAAAGATCAGCACCCGAGCGTTGTGCTCAAGTCGCATTGAAGTCTCAATTTCGGACGCAGCTTCGTAGAGGCGTTCGTGATCCTGAAGGGATGCGATGACATCGACAGCGCGGAACCCAAGCTCCGAGGCATAACGTATGTCATCGTTAGGCCGCCAGGATTCACCGAACTTCGAGTCTAGCAAGCGATAAAAGGCCCGAGTCGCAGGGTCCGCGTCGATAGTCGTGCCTGGAGGCGCATCGTCCCCCTGGGCCGCAGTAGCAAGCGCTGAGCTCATGACATTCCTCTTTTCATATCGTGAACGTTCCTTGCTTTTGGTTGCGCTCGATGAACTCGGCTTCCGCGGTGAGCATCAATGTCAACGCATGCGCCTGTACGAGTAGTTTCGATGCTCGCTCTTTAGAGAAAGGCAGATGGGGCCGGTAATCCGCTTCCATACGCGCCTTATATAGGCTATCGGCCTGGTTGAGGGCGGCGTTGAAGTCTGTGTTCAGAGGGATCGTCTCCCCCCTCTTAAGTCGGTTCTTGTACACATGCTCAACGACCACCACGACGTCCGAATGCAGCAGTTTTCCCAGTCTTGCCCCATCTCTTACCGACTCGAGAGGTGGCCCTATAAGCAAAGCGACGTGTTGCGCGACCGAATGCACTTGGTAGTACGCCCGAGCCGCTGCTTGACCAGGGCACTCGTCTAGAAGCAGTTTGGCCGCTAGTCGGTAAACCTCAACGCCGCGTTTGACGTTCCCGAGGCTAGTAAGCCTTGCCGCCATAACTTAATGTTCGATCTTCGTTCGGCGTGAACCCGGTTCCAACTTCGCCAACGCTCCGCTGCTGCGACCAAGCTGGCTCGGCGACAGCCGATCGCGATCGAAGGACCGATCGTACGGAGGACGCATGCCAGCATCGGCCACCGCGATGGGTCGCGATGCCGTCCTCCTCGAGTGTTCGTGAAATCTCGCGGTATGAAGCGCCGGCGGCGTCGAGGCGCTTGATCTTGACGAGTGCCTCCTGCTGCACCTCGTCGGAGACGAGACGCCCCCCCCGACCGGTTCGTCTGAATTCTTACGTAGGGACCTTGAATTCCGTTAAACGTGAGTTACGCGCCTCGAGCTTGTCGCCGCCCATCGAGCATCCCCCGGCGGCCTTGACGAGTAGTATCACATGCGGTACTATAGCTAGTATGGGACTGGTCGACACAAAACGTGTCCAGCGCCTCTACGACCGAGTAGTTGCGAACGCGAAGAGCTGCTCATACGAAGACCTCGAAGCCCTACTAATTGCTGCCGGATTCACGGTCCGAAATGCAAGCGGATCACACCGCATCTTCAAGCGCGGAACCCAATACCTTAGCGTTCCCGAGCGGAGACCCGTGAAGCTGCATTACGTCAAAGAAGCGCTTCAAATGGTCGACGAGCTTCTCTAAGAGCCAAGTCTTAAGCCATCGTCGAAAGGACGGCTGCAAATGGTGACACCACACACCATTGATAACGAAGTAAAAAGGATCGCTGCTCTCCCCTATCATCGCGAAGTTGTTCCCAACGGAGACGGGACGTGGTTTGCCCGCGTACTCGAATTTCCGGGATGCATGACTGAGGGCGACTCTCAAGCGCTCGCTCTTGAGATGCTCGAAGATGCGACGGCTCTATGGATTAGAGCTCATCTTGAAGACCGTGTTTTAATTCCGGAGCCCTTCGGCGACGATGCGTTTAGCGGGAAGTTCGTCGTGCGCGTTTCGCGCTCTCTCCACCGCGATTTGACGCGCCGTTCAGAGCTCGAGGGTGTATCACTCAACCAGTTCGTGGGCGGCAAACTCGCAGAAGCCGTCAAAGCGTAATCGGCGAGTGCCTCGCACCTTCCCACGCGCATGACCGTAGAATAACGTGCCGATCAATCGGCTTCCGTCCGGGCACTATCGCGTGCGCATCGCAGAACGCGGTGTCCGTGGCACGTCCGGTACCCGACGCGCTACGGTGGGGACATTTCCAACCAAGAAGCAAGCGAAGGCCGCGCTTGCCGAGGCGCTCAAGAAGCGCAACGCCGGCGCCCGCTTCGTTCCGGACCGCGTCACGCTCAACCATCTCGGCGACCGCCACATCGCCGCCTGTCGGGAGCGTGGCCTTTCGGACACGACCACGCACCGCTACCAGCAACTCTGGGACTCGTACATCCGCGACCGCATCGGCGAGACGCGCGTTGCCGACCTCTCGCCTTTGCAGCTCGAGACCTACTACGCGCTGTTGATGCGGGCTGGCGGCACGACGCGTCGCGGCCGCGCCAAGAACGCCGCGCCGGGCAAGCCACGGCCACTCGCGCCGCGCACCGTCGGGCACGTGCACGGGCTCCTGCAGGCGACCCTGAACTGGGCGCTGCGACTGGAGCTCGTCTCGCGCAACCCGGCGGCCATCGCTCGGCCGCCCGCCGGCTCGCGCCGCCCTGGCAAGGCGTTCGAAGAACACGAAGTCGATGCGCTGCTCGACACGGCGGAGCGCTACCGCATCGGTCCCCTCATCGCGTTCGTCCTGGAGACGGGCCTACGGCGGGGAGAGCTCGCCGGGCTGCGCTGGGACGACGTCGATCTCGTGCGCGCCGTCGCAACCATCCGCGGCGCCATCGCTCAGGTGCCGGGCCGCACTTGGTACAAAAGCACGAAACAAGACAGTGTCAAGGGCGTGGCGCTCTCGACCGCGGCGATCGCGGCCCTACGCACGCAGAAGCTTCGCCAGGCCGCTGAACGCCTCTTTGGCGGCGCCGCGTACCGCGACGAGGGCTTCGTCTTCGCTCCGCCGCTTGGTGGCTATCCGTCGCCCGGGTCCCTCGGGAACGCTGTGCGCCGGGTCGCCAAGCGCGCTGGCCTGGAGCTCACGAAGCTGCACGCCGCCCGGCATACGACGGCCACGGTGCTCTTGCGCCAGGGCGAGGATCTCGCGACGGTGGCCGCCGTGCTGCGGCACTCGTCGTCATCGACGACCCTCGCAACGTACGCGCACGAGGTTGTTGGCGCGCAACGGGCGGCCGTCGGGCGAGCCTCGGAGGAGCGCGCATCGAGGCGAGCGCGACGGAAAGACGAGCAGCTTGCGTAGTGCTTCCGCCGCTTGATCCGAACCGTGCAAAGTGCACTTTTCCGAACCGAAGGGGCCACGGAGGGGGCCACGACGGTCTGTGAGACTCCACTGTGCCAACCAAAACCCCCCGTCGTACAAGGTTTAAGGGGAAACAAGTTTGGGGTGATTGACGGGGCTCGAACCCGCGGCCTCCGGAGTCACAGTCCAGCGCTCTAACCAACTGAGCTACAATCACCACGCACACGAGTGCGCCCGGAGGGAATCGAACCCCCATCTTCGAGTTT
>JAABUQ010011253.1_pt1 | contig 11482 bp, 11 predicted proteins | sample 5560001 | NCBI WGS metagenome assembly JAABUQ01 (sample SAMN10711888, study PRJNA513371) | rock metagenome | isolation source: Antarctica rocks | place: Antarctica: Victoria Land, Finger Mt nord | collected 2015-12-18
GCATCTCTTGAAAATTCGCACTTATTACTACAAAGACAAAGGGAATAGACACGCCAAAGGAAATTAAACTCAACCAGCCAGCGAGAAAGCCCCAGCGCACTCCTAATCCTTGAGTCACAAAGGTATACAAAGAGCCACTGGTGGGGAACTCGGTTGCCATCGTGCAGATTTGATCGGCAACCAGCAGAGCCACCCCGAAACCAATGATGTAGCACAACGGCATTGCTGCGCCGACGAGTCCTGCTTGCGGAATGGTATTAAAAAAGATGGCACCCACCGGAGACATGGCGGCAACTGCCATGACAACCGCATGGCGCAATTGCAATGTATTGCGTTGCAGCTTTGGAGGTTCGCTTGAAGAATTTGTCGCAGGTATCATATCAGAAGGTAGCTTATTTACTGATGCTGCTTATCATCCATTAATGGAAAGATGAGCGCAACTTATTTTGAGTTCATTACTTGCCTAGAGAAGGGCGGACTTGAAATTGTCCAGGTCTTACATTGAAAGAGTTGAGATTGGGCAATACCATTTGAGAAAACTCTATCAATTTAACTGATGGAAAGCCGAGTGCGCCCATGATGCCATCTGAACACCTGCTTGAATTAAACCTGAACTTGCAACACCGCGTCGCTCAACTAGAGCAAGACAATCAGCAGCTACAGGCAGAACTCGTCCAACTGCGGCAGGAGTATGAGCGGCTACAGCAATCGGAAGCGCGATATCGGCAAGTGTTCGAGAATGCGCCCGTTAGCATGCTTTTCATTAATACAGAGGGCTACATTACAGAGATGAATCAAGCCTCTGAACACCTGTTTGGCGCAACGATTGAGCAGTTAAATCAGCAAGCTTGCCCAATTTTTGCAAATGCACAGCTCGTCGAAAATGGCACCTTACCATACATGCTGCAAGCGCTGGCAGGGGAAACGGTGATTGAAGCACCAACCTACTACGATACATCCAAAGATATTGAAGGTGGCAAGTTACAGCATGATGCAAGAAGATGGACCAGTTCTATCGGTCGATTTCTTTGACAGTTTTGTCCGGCAGTCGATGCATGTAGACCTGGCTCAGTTTATCGAGCCGCCACCACCATTGCCCCGGATATTGCCTCAGCGCCAAAGACAGAAGTTTCCCAATGATGGTCGTTCCATAGTTGCGGTTGTTGACAAGGTTGCCCTACTGAAATCGTTGGAGACTAAGCCAGATGATGAAACGGCTAAAGCTAAAGCCTTGGCAGTAGCTCATGACGAGGATATTTCGGCTTGGGTAGAGGTGATCGCCCATTGCTTCCTCAGTAAACAGGTAGAGTCTCTGTCACTAGTAGAACTGCTCCACGGTGTGCAGTATCCAGTTGTTGAGGGAGAAGAGGAGCGAAGTCCTCTAATTAAAACTTGGTTAGCTTTGCTGCTTGGGGGGTTTAAGATGGAGCAGGGCGATAATTTCTATAGTTTGAAAGGGATTTTGGTTGAGATGCCTTAATAGGAATTAATCCTATTCTGCTAAAAGATGGAATTCAATCTTGAAGCTACTCATTAGCTTCATTGGGCGATCTTCGGTACCGATCACCCTGTTAACAATATTAGGCGGATAGTTGCATTCGTAGCTACGTCCGATAATGAATGAAGTTATCTTCCAGTCCTGCCAAAATTTCATCCTTCAGTCCTACCCGGAACCACTGCTAAATTCAAGCTAGCATCCCTGTCTTTTCAGACAATTATCTAACCAAAACATTTTGGTTAACTTTCCCTGTTCCAGATTTGATGCTAAGATTGAACCATATGTTTTGGTTATTTAACTCATGCCAAAGTCTAAATTGCCAAAAGCGGCAGAAATTCCAGCTAAGTTGCCTAAAATTTTGGCGTTTGCCAATCAAAAAGGCGGAGCAGGTAAGTCAACAAGCGCAGTTCATGCGGCTGATTGGTTTACACAAAAAGGATATTCCACAATTTTGATTGATGCTGACGGTCAACAAAGCTCGTCGGGATGGCTCAAAGAGCTAGGACTTCCTTGCAAAGCGATTGGCGACCCCGAAGCTTTATTTGACGAACTGCCGAAGTTAGCAGAGTCTTACGATATTGTGATTGTGGACGGACCTGGCAATGCGAGTGAAGTTACCAAGGCAATGTTAATTCGCTCTAACTTGGTACTCATTCCTTGTCGGGATTCTATGATCGACCTTGCCAGTACTGGTAAGATTGTGCAGTTCGTCCGGCAAGCCAAAGAAATTCGTGGTGGGTTGCCTGTTGCCGCTCTGTATCTAAATGCCGTTAAGGAGAACACGGTTTTGCTAAGAGAAGCAACTGAAGCTTTGCAAAGTGGCTTTTTGCCTTTACTGAATACCTCACTCCCCGATCGCCAGTGCATCAAAGATGCACCGGGACAGGGCAGTACAGTGTTTCGGATGAAAGGGGCTGCACCTAAATCAGCCGCAAATGCTTACACTAAACTGTTGACGGAAGCTTTGAAGTTATTTGAGGACAAATCATGACTGCGCGGCGCCAACTTAAAGACGCTATTGCTGGCAACGATGAATTGAACTTTGTTTTCGGTCAAGCGGCAACTCAAAAAATTGTGCAGGCAGCAGTTGAAACCAAAGAGCAAGTTCTTCCATGTCAGAGCATTCTTTGTACATTTACGTTTGTTCCTGACAGTAAGCCGGTACGTCATTACTACGACTCCGACGAATTGCAGCAATGGGCGTTGAGCGACATCAAGCCCAATGGAATTCGTTCTCCCTTATGGGTCCGCCCTCATCCAGAGCAACCAGGCAAGTACGAACTAGTTGCCGGACTGCGCCGATTAAAAGCAGCTTTAATTATCGGACTCGAAACGGTTCCGGTTAAAGTCTTTGATTGGGACAATCGTACCGCTTTTCAAGCTGCGATCTCGGAAAATGCAAATCGTCGCGATTTCAGTGCTTTGGAAGAACTAGACAACACCCTGCGGTTGCTAGAAATTCAGCTAGGGTGCGAAACTGAAGACGTAATAAGTTTCCTCTACCGGATGAATAATGCAGCTAAAGGCACGACTAACCAAAACGTTTTGGTTAGCAAGGAAGCTCTTCAAGTCACGCAAATATTTGAATCTTTTGGACGGATTACCTGGCAGTCTTTTGTTGCCACCAGGCTGCCCCTGCTAAAAAAACCTCCAGAGATCCTCGAAAGTATTCGTCACGGAAAAATCCAATATACCAAGGGGATTTTGATTGCCAGTGTTAAAGATTTAGATATCAGACAACATTTACTAGAATCTGCAATTGCAGAGTCACTCAGTCTGTCGGAAATCAAGCAACAAATCAAAATACTCACCAATAATGTAGGAAAACCACCTGAATCTGGAGCTTTGAGGCAGCGGTTAACTCATGCTGTTACAAGAGCAAAGAACGACAAAACGCTTTGGAACAATCCAGAAAAAACTCAGCAATTGGAACAACTGCTTAGACAATTAGAAGCGATTGTTTCCAGTTAAGCTCTAAATAGAACTTGTCGTCGTGTCTGTTAGTGCTGGAGAAAATGGATTTTTCATCCTTGTTAGAGAAACTACGGGTACGAAAAAATGAGCGATGCTCTCAATCAAGTTGTGGCAGAAATCTAGGCTTTTTAAATTGAAGATAAAGACGTAAAAGTAGCAAAAGCACATCATGGATAATTTATCTTGACTGGTGTGCTAACATTGGTTATATTGTCCGTGAAACTTTTGAGTAAGTCAGATTTTATTAGTGACATATCATGCTCAGACCAATTATTGTAGCGATCGCGTTAACTAGTTTGGGAATCGCTACTTCAGTGCAGGCGGCAAACATTGTACAAGTCAAACAATTAATAAAAACTGGTCAATGTGTCCGATGTGACTTGAGTAAAGCAAATCTAGTTGGGCAGGATCTTAGCAATCATAACCTCAGTTACGCTAACCTTAGTCAAGCGGACTTGACCAATACGAACTTAACAAATACTAACTTGTCTTCTGCTAACTTATCGGGTGCGAAACTAGCTGGGGCAGCTCTAGGTGCAACTAATTTAGTTAATGCCAACCTCAGTGGAGCTTATATGGTTGGCATCAAAAGATCGCCTTTTACAGATGCTACTAGTAACCTGACTAATGCCAACCTGAAAGGGGCAAACTTAACTGACGCTAAAATAGGATCTCCCATTACTGGGTACGGTGCTGTATTAATTAATCTAACGGGAGCAGATTTGACCGGAGCTGATTTAAGCGGAGCAACTATGTCTTACGATTCTCTAGTTGGTGCTAACTTAAGCAATGCCATTTTGACTGGAACTAACTTTTTCGGTTCAAATTTAACTAACGCCAACTTCACAAAAGCTAATCTGAGTGGAGCTGACTTGTCATACTCTAATCTAACCAAAGCTAACTTTGGTGGTGCAACTGTTAGTGGAGTAAACTTCGCTAATGTAAAATTCGCTGGAACTAACTTTACTGGAGCGCGGGTATCAAACCCTATAAATCTACCAAATCCATTACAAGGAACTACAGGGTTAGGTAGCTCGTTCGCTCCTTAAAGTAGTAAATATATTAACGAACATGCCTCCGTGCTGCTCTTAAGTACTTTGCATCAAGTTGCGTCCGAACTGCATCAGCTCACCGATATCTAAAAAGTAACTTCCAGAGAATGGCTCTCTTACAACGTGGCTTTGAGTCAAGTGCAACAGGCAATTATTGCTTGGGAGAAGTTAAAAACTCCTCCCTTCTCGACTGACACCCCTCGACTCCCACCTCGAAAAAGTCTGATGGCTCAGTTGAAAGAGATAAAAATTGATGGCGAATCAGACTGGTCGCAACGCTGCAACGGGGAAATTCTGTGTCTATCGAAGCACTAATTGAACTGGATAACTTTTTTATGCAACGTGGCAAGCTCTTTCAAACACTACAAAAACTTGCTCTTGGGCTGAATCGAGCCGAAATTGATTATGCGGTAGTGGGTGGTATTGCACTGGTATTTCACGGCTACGTGAGGGCAACCCAGGATATTGACGTGCTGCTCACTCCAGAAGGGCTAGAAACTTTTCAAAGGGAGCTTGTAGGACGTGGCTTTGTGCCAGCTTTCTCTGGAGCAAAACGGATGTTCAGGGACGCTGAAACAAGAGTCCCGGTCGAGTTTCTAGTGACGGGCGAGTTCCCTGGCGATGGCAGACCCAAGGCGATTTGTTTCCCGAATCCTGTCGTCGCAGCAATTGAGCGCGATGGGATTCAGATTATTCGACTTAACACGCTGATTGAGTTAAAATTGGCTTCAGGACTGTCTGGGAGCGACCGTTTGAAGGACTTAGCGGACGTTCAGGAATTAATCCGAACGCTGAGTTTGTCGCGATTGCTGGCTATGCAATTGGATGAGTCGGTTCGCGATGGGTTCTTGCAGCTCTGGGATGGGATTGAGAGGGCAGGGCGCGATCGCTTTGATTTTGAACCTTAACCGCCTCGCATTCCCCATCCTCAGCGTAGCAGGGTGGGGTGGTTCATCGGTGAAGACCCGCAAAAGCAGGCAAAAATAGAAGCACTTTTAACCCAACTTGAGGAGTTAATTAGCTAGCAGCACAATACGTCTTTAGGATCGATTCCTGGCGGATAAAAAATCTCGGCTACGTCCGCCGCCATAGTCTACAAATACCGACTCGGCGACAGAAAGAGGCGCTTGAATGTTGGCTCCCCATAAATCTCTTCTTCACCACTAAAGTTTCGTTGGAGCCGTTGACTGAATTGACATGTCTCAGCCAGGGTGGTTGAATAGAATCGATACGACAGCCTGGAAAAATGAAAATTGAGAAGATGCTCCGTACACTTCCTTTACCGCTTCTTGGTCTTGCGTTTGGTGCTTCCTTAGCTATAGCATTCGCAACATTGGCAGAAAGTAGCTATATTTATCCTCAGTTGACAAAAGTCCCATTATCTTCTCTTAATTTCAGTTTGCGATTTATGATAAATCTTAGTTCACAGCCAATACTTTTCGGTTAAGGATTAAGCAGTATTGATAATGAAAAAATTGAGTGGCTGGCGTTGAGTACCAGTTTCTCGATGGAGCGGTTTCTTCGACGGAAATTTAGAACGAGTTTTTTTGACTAATCGAGGGTTGCTTCTTTCCTGCCGAGGGGGATTTTTCTCAGCCAAAATCTCCACAATCAACCATGACCAAAAAAAGGGATTTGTTCATCGGAGGTATTTTGAAACTCAGGTATGGCTGCACGAATGACCTTGAGAGTGCCAGTAAAACCTAAACGCAGAGGTGATACTCCGACTTGCTGCGAGGCTTGGAACATTAAAGACCGTACTGCCCAATGTCCTCAAAGCAAACCGTAAACTTCCTGGACAACTTCACGAGGATTAAGTGAGCGGATAGGAGTTTTACGACCATTAAGATGGGTTTTTAACTCATCAATTGTGTTTTCTACTTCGATAGCGTTGATGGTATTCACGAGCTATTACGACAGCAGGGTAAAGTTGAGGCTCTAGCAGACTAGTAATCAGACGGTAAGTTTTTTGTTCTGGTTCTGTTTCAATAGTGTACTCAATCACACGTAACAAAATTTTGCTATCACCTTTTTTCTTTGACTTACCATCAGGATGAATCCAGGCAAGGTATGAGCCATCGTCTAAAACTTGTTCTGGCACAAACTTAACATTGGCAGGGACTCGCCCGAGAAAATGACATCCTTGCATTTGAGTTGCTTGCACCATTTGGTAGGAATGTAATCCTCTGTCCCACATCAATAACATCCCTGATGTTACCGAACAAAGCAGTTTCTTTACCCAGACTCGCTCTCCCATGCGATAAGGACACATCAAGGCATCTACGATTAAGTGCGTCCCCGCTTCAATTAATAACACCAATCGAATTTTGGGAAACGCCGCTCTGGTTCCTTTTGGGCTTCCTGGATCTCCAAAGACTTTGGCATTAGCTGGAGGATCTGGAACATCTAATACCGTTCCATCGGCTGCCATTACTCGCAGTCCAAATAAAAATGCCCCTGGATTTTCTGCTGTGGCTAAGGGACGTACCAACAGATGAAATAACCGACTCATCGCTTGACATCCCAATCTTTGCCTTGCTTCTGTAATTGATGATGGGCTTGGCACACGCCAATACTGCCCTAATTTTAGCCACTGAGTTCTTAGCCCTTTGACCAGATTTTTCAAGACAGTTCGCATTGAATCCGATGACCATATACTCATCGCAATCACCAAACAGACTATCAAGTGTGATGGTAGTTTCCGCTTTCTTGTCTCCCTACTATCTGTTTGCCCTCATACTTGCTCAATTATTTCCGTTGGTATCGCTGTTTCTATCGCTTTCAGCACTTCGCCTGATTCTATTCCTTGTGCGACCAACGAAAATTCTTTGAGTTGCATTTAGCTGCGGCTTTTTAGGTACAAGTCTTACAATCCCTGTTCTTGGGCTTAACCGAAAAGTATTGGCTTATACGGGAGGAGTTGGTTGCGAACTTGGGTGAACTGTTAGAAACCTTAACATTTCAGCAACAGGAGATTTTATCACTTCGTTTTGGGCTTGCAGGGGGAGAGCCATTAAGTCTCACCCAAATTGGCGATCGCTTTAGCTTAAGCCGAGAGAGGATTCGCCAAATGGAAAGGAAAGCGATCAAAGAGTTACGCCAAGGATTTTCGCAACTAGACCGCAGTGAAGGAATGGCTAAGGCTTGCTCCTTTGGGCTTGCAGAAACTGATGAATTTAAGCAGATTGAGTTATTTCAGGGGGGTGATGAACAAGCAATTGTCTGTTCAGAATCCTTTTTTTCTACAGCGGCTTGAAAGGCTTGAAACGGAACACGTTTACAAAATTTGAATATCACTTCAAGTCACAGTTCCAACAGCGAGAAATCATCAATGACTTCAGAACTAACTACTGACCGATTAGAAAAGAGAGAACTTACTACTTTCAACCAGCCAAGAGTTAGTGGGGACGAACGAAACTTCTCACCAGAACCTCTTGATGTCTCCCTCATCCGCACTGATGGTGGAACTCAACCGCGCGCACGACTAGAGCTAGACGTGATTGATGAGTATGCAAAAGCTATGGCAAGCGGAGCATCTTTTCAGCCTATAACTGTGTTTTACGATGGCGAGTCTTATTGGTTAGCTGATGGCTTCCATCGGCTAGGGGCAGCTAAAAAGATAGAAGCCTTAACCATTGTCGCTTTTATTAAACAAGGAACCCGACGGGATGCGGTACTCTTTTCTCTAAGCGCTAATGCCACTCACGGGCTAAGACGCACTAATGCCGACAAGCGCCGTGCGGCAATCACGCTCTTAAGAGATCCCGAATGGTCCAGATGGACGAACAAAGCGATCGCAGATACTTGTGGGGTAGATGAAGGGTTGATCAGGCATCTTAAATCAGAGCTATCTTCGGATAATCCGAAGATACAAAACGAAACATTTGCTAAAAAGTGCGGCGTTGATGCATCTGCTGTGTCGGAAGCTAGAACTCAGGTGCAGTCGCTACCAAAAGAACTGACAGCACGACGAAACGGTAAGACCTATACGGTTAACACAGCTCAGATTGGCAGAAGTAGCACTACAGCAGCACCGAAGGAGATTTCGGGTAGCACTGAGGCAGTTTCAGTAACCACTTTATTTGAAAGCAAGCCAACAGCAGAGGATGCCAATAACCAGGTAGATGACCGGGAGTTGAGCTACTCGATTGAATTAGGGCGAGAGGAAACAGACTTGCTCGAACAAAAAACAGAAATCACCTCAAGCTCTTTTGCTGTCTCAGAGTCACCTCCGGCAGGCACTATAGCTGGCACAGAGGAGAATGGTTTATTCACACTAGTTCAATCCAGTGAAAACGACGAAGGCGAACTTCACCTTTCACAAGACTGCGCTCAATCAACAGAAGACTTAGACCAAATCTGCATGAAATTCTGCAAATATGCGGGGGAGATGAAAGACAACCACCTTGAAACGGCACTACAAGCACTCGCCTCTTGTATTCCACTTGAGCAATTTGTTGATTTTATTACTGATAACCAAGTAGAAGAAGTGTGGCAAGCGCTTGCTAAGCGCCTTCTCCCCGATCGGATTGCTAAGTATCTTTCTCAAGCTCAGATCGAAGGTCTTTGGCAAGCGATCGCCCCTCAAATTCCCGCTAAGTCACTGAGTTTTTATGATTGGTCTACCTCTGAACTAGAGAGTTTTGTGCAAAAGGCTAAGTGGGAGTTGGAGCAGCGAAAGCAAGAACTGTCAATTAAGGCTTAAGCAGATAAAACGGATTTAGAGTCTACAGAATTCTTCGTTGTTTGAAAAGCTGAGCTTCGCGTCGCCAAAATCTCTACTGCTGCCGCTGCTACTTGAGCTACGGCTTCAGATGGGAGGGACCGCACCTCCGCTAACAGTTGTGGAATCCGAGGTACTTTGGGTAGCAGTTCGCCCTCTAAGTAGAGCATTAGTTCATCTAGCGTCCAGCCTTTGAGAGATGCTATTTTGCTCAGAGTCCGCATTCGAGGTTCGCCTTTTCCAGACTCCCAAAGGCGGACGCTAACATGGTTAGACCCAATTATGTCAGCGAATTCCCTTAAAGAAAGCTCCCCGCGCAGTTCCTTTACGAGGGTAGCTAGATTTTTGTTGAATAAGGTCTCAGCCTCGATCTGATTTACCAACACAACTGCTTTACCCCTTCTCAAAGCTGTATTGCTCACAACTACACCATAACTCTTTAACTCCATATCAGTCCAAAAATTTCTTCTTTTGTTAGGGACATTAACAAAGATGGTATATTGTGGTAATGTAATTTACAGAACAAACATTTTTATTGGTCGTAATAGCTCAGTTATGCCAGCAAATGACCAGGTAGCTGTGAATTTATTGCAGCCACATCCTCGTAATTCGTCTATTTATGGTGAAGAGGACGTGAGTGAACTTGTAGAACTTATCCGCTTGTCCCAGTGGGTAAGACCGTTGGTAGTGACTCTAAACCATGTCATCATCTCAGGTCACAGACGATGGAAGGCAGTTTGCTTGTTGAAATGGGAGACCGTTGCAATTGAATACCGAGAGTTTTCAGATCAGTTGGCTGAACTAGAAGCCCTGCTGCTAGAGAATGCTAGCCGATTCAAGACAACTGAGCAAAAGGTACGGGAGGCATTGGCTTGGAGAGACATTGAAGCGTACAGAGCTAAAACTAGACAAATTTTGCTGGCTGGAACTAGACCAAATAGCAAACCTGACCTTCAGGAAAATTTTCCTGAAGGTCATAGAGGACAGTCACGCGATCGCATTGCTGACCGCGTTGGCTTAGGCTCAGGTCGTACCTATGAAAAAGCTACAGCGGTAGTCAAAGAAATTGATGCGCTGAGGGAAGGTACGCCCGAAGCATCTAAAGCACTCCGTCAGGTGTTAAACGAGCAGAGTGTAGATGCGGCAGTGCGGCTCCTGAAAAAGCCAGCGCCTTTCCGCCAACAAATTTTATCGTTTATTGCCAAAGGCGAAGCCAAGTCTATTAAAGAAGCAGAGCGAATGGTTAAGCAAAACAGCACTGATTTTAACGATCCCTCTCAACTAGCAGTCCCGCTCAAAAGTTCATTTCGGATTGGTGACATCGTTTTTATAGACATCGACCGTCAAGAAGCTGTCTCGCCGCAAGAGAAGAAATGGAATAGCTTCTGGGTAAAAGTGGTTGAAATTGGAGAGACGGGGGCTGTAACAGTTGACGTTGGCTGTGGATTGTTGCGCCTGTTTCCCCGCGATCTGAAACCGCTTGACGCTCCATCAAGCGATCTGCATCAAGTAGTAGAGCGGGTGTTGCGGCTACGCACCTATGAACTAGACGAGATTGAGGAAAGAATGCTTGATGTCATCCAGCGACGAGGGTGGTTTACTTCCAAACAGCTAGTTCACTTAGAGAATATTGAGAAGCTTTATCCTGCTACTAATCCTTGCAACAATCACCAGAAGGCTCATTGTAGAAGCCCCTAGCGTTATCAGTTTTCTCGATTATATAGCTCTAATTAAAAATTTTGGAGCCGGGACAAAACGCGAAACACGCTCCCGGCAGTAGGTCAAAGCTTGTGACACGGCTTAACTTACTGCTAAGTATAGCAAACTTGTTGCTATTTGCAACGATATGGGTGCAAAGGCATGGCGTTTTGTCTTGGCTCCAACTAAAAGGAAAAACCAAGATGCCACTAAAAAACAACACTGGACACAATCACGAGCTTCATATCGACCGCAACCAAGCAACCGACCAGCTTAAAGCACTAGGTTATAGCCGGGGTGATACTGTTTATCCCCGCGTCATTGTACCTGACGGAGATCCCAGGAAAAGTACAAATGCACAGGCTCGGAACTTAAAAGGACTCAAGTGGTCAGAAGTAGAGCGCTTCAATCAGGATGGCTACGGCATATACATAGTAGTGAACGGCGGCGGTCACAAAGACGAAGATATTACCCATTGCCGCGCTATTTTCTGCGAGTTTGACGATCGCCCCGTTGAAGATCAAATCTTCTTCTGGC
>JAABUQ010011254.1_pt1 | contig 11481 bp, 9 predicted proteins | sample 5560001 | NCBI WGS metagenome assembly JAABUQ01 (sample SAMN10711888, study PRJNA513371) | rock metagenome | isolation source: Antarctica rocks | place: Antarctica: Victoria Land, Finger Mt nord | collected 2015-12-18
AGCGGACTGGGCGGGCCGGGCGCGCCTGCGCGCGATGCCGCACGCGAACAGGTCGCCCGCGTGCGCCAGCAGGTTGGCCGCCATGAAGGCGCCGTACCTGCGCCGCACGGCCGGCGCATCGTGCGCCGAGGCCTGGGGCGCACGCCGCGCTCCCAGCACGTGGTGACGTCCTGGCTTCTCGCGCCTGGACATGTACATAGGGTACCGCGGCAGGCAGGGTGCGACATACTGTGGTTTTTTCGCCTCGCTGGGCCTTGCGCATGCGGGGCGGGCATGGCGACGTAGGTGCGCCTGCAGTGAGCGAACACACTCCGGGTCAGCGCTGGGTGTGACATGCCAGCGAGGGCGCACGAGTGGCCGCCGACGGCAATGCGCGCCGGGTCCACCACGCCGCGCCGCTCCAGCTCCTGCGCGCGCAGCAGGCCGGCGCGCCGCTCAGGCTGCCCTGGACCCTGCCCGGCACAGAAACAGACGCCGCCGCTCAGACCCAGGCGCGGCGGCAAGGCGCGCGCCTGCACGGCCGCGCGCGCCGCGGCGGTCAGCTGCTGGACGTAGGTGTCGTTGGGCTCTGCATCGGCGCCGCCCTCGGCCACGATCGGGAACCCCGGCCCGTCCAGCACCGCGTAGCCGCGCGCCAGCCACAGCAGCGGCGACGTCGCCTCCACGCCGCTGAACTCGTGCTGCGAGCGCCGCAGCTGGCCCGCCGCCTCCTGCGCGCACGCGACAGGGTCGCAGCTCCCACATCACAGGGTACGTGTATGCATAATTTTAGAGTTTACAGCTCGCAGTCGGGTGCGCATGCGCGAGCTTTGATCGCCCAAGCGAGCGGCCCGGCGCTGCACTGACAGCGTTGCATGCGCCGGCAGACCTCTGCGCCTCCGCTCTCGGTCACTTGCAAGGAGAGCCCAGCAGCAGGCGCGCGCCCGCGACTTGTACTCGCGCGGGTATGCCCAGAGCAGGCAGGGCAGCGGGCCGTCGCGCGCGCGCTGGTAGCCAGGCGGCAGGTACAGCGTCGCGTTGAGGTCCAGGCCATCTGCGCGCTGGTAGCGCACGATCTCCTTCTGCGCGCGTGCGCGCGTGCCCGCTCTTAGGGCTAGGCTTAGGGTGCAGCACGGCCGGGAGCACGGCGAGGCGCCGCGTCGGCCCCTCGCCGGTGCCCCACAGCAACTACATCACTACTGGGGCCATCGCCCTGACTTGTAGGCTGATGTCTCCCGCTGCACAAAAGCGCCGGCTACCTGCGCAACAGTGCATGTGCTAGCACGCGCAGTACCTGACGCCTGCCACCCCGACAACGCTCCCCCGCTCCCGTGCAGCTCGCTCAGCGGAGGCCGCAGCGGCGCGCGCGCCTGCAGGCCGCGCAGGGTCGGGTAGGGGTGCGGGAAGCGCGACAGCTGCCGCTCCGCCGGCGCGCCGGCGTCGCCGGCCAGCGTCAGCACATGCGTCTGCGGCTGCTCCTCCACGCTCTGCCGCGACATCAGCAGCTGCAGGCCGTCCAGCCTGCGCGCCGCGGCGCTCGGCTCGCGCGCGCCGCCCTCTGGCTTCGGGCCCCACGGGGGATGAGTGCGCCGCCGCCGCCACTATGCGTGAGCGGCTCGCGGACGAACGCGCCCAGCGGGTCAAAGCGCGGCCTCGCGCTGCACCAGGCGGCCCCCGCCATACCCGCAAAGGCACAGCAATGTGCTTGCTTGCCAAAAAACTCGTAGGCTGCAGGAAGAAAGGCCTGCGCTAGAAGAAACAGCGCAGCCGTCCCGACGCGCCGCGCCGCAAGGCATGAGCGCGGCGCGCCGCGCCGCACCGCAGCGGCGCGCCGGGCAGGTCGCTGAGCAGGCTGCCGGTCTGCTCCAGGCGGTCCTCCGCGCTGCGCCACAGGCGCCGGCTGGCACCGGTGCGCACGTCCAGCGCGTCCAGGAAGGGCCGGCTGCCCTCCGGCGACGCGCCCCACCCTGCCGCGAGCAGCCGGCCATAGGGTGTCAGACCCTGGCATGACGCCCTAGCAAGGGCCTTGCGGCGCAGGGCGTGCTAGCGTCTGCTGCACGAGGCCAGCCGCCCTCAGGTGCACCACGAAAGCCTGCCCAAGCGAACCCCGGGTGCTGTTGGCTGTAGAATGACACCTCCGTTAGGCAGTTGTGGCTGACCCGCCACAAGCACACCGCTGCAGCGCGCTCCCAAGCCAGCAGGCCCCAGGCGCTCGCATTTCGGGTAGTTTTGGGGGCCCGCGGGATCTGCCACTAAGTGAGGCGCGCGCCCTGCAGCAGCAGCTCGCCGGAGCCCTCCAGCTGCGCGAGCACGTAAGTGCCGAGCGCGGTCCGCCGGCCAAGCGGCGAGCCCGGGTCGCCGTACGCGTCCTCGTAGTCGCGGTCCCACAGCAGCCGCGGCGGCGCGGCCGGGTCGTCCGGCGCGATGGTCCACACGCGGCTGCGGCGCGTCTTGTACCAGGACTCGTACAGCAGCGCCAGGCCGCCGTCGCCCCAGGACACGCCGCCGCACCTGCGCCGCGCGCCGGGCTGGGCGCACAGGGCGTGGCAGTACGTCAGGCTCGTAAGCCTCTCGCACCAACCCAGCGCTCTGCAGCGCCGGCTGCGGAGGCGGTGCCAGATGAGTCGCCATGCCAGGGGGCGTGCGGAGCAGGCGCGCAGCGGCCGCCAAGCCTGAACCCAGGGCACGCGAGCAGGGCGCTGCATGCATGCCAAACTCTAAACCCACACCACGCGCAGCGACCGCGCGTACCGCAGCTCGGTCTGCGCGAGCACGCGCGGCGCCGCGCCCGAGGTCGCCTCGTCGGCCGGCAGCGTGTATACGATGTCGCGCGGCGAGGCCGCCACCGCCGGGTCGCCGCCGTCCTGGGGCCATCCCTAAGGTCTCAGAACGCTGGAATTCTTTGAGATTCAGCTCCACGGCACTGCTGCCGGGTAGCTCGGTCACGCGTCATGCCGGCCTGGTGGGGTGATTGCTGTCATTGGCATCATGCGCGGTGCCTCATGGGCGCGCGCGCCTGCGCCTCTATCCACTCCATCTCAGCGGGCCGGTCGTCGCGCCAGCCGACGCTGCGCGGGCCGCGGCGGCAACTGTTGTGCGCAATCGGGATGTCCTCCGCCAGCGGCAGCGCCGCCAGCTCGCGCAGCACGGCGCCCTCCCTGCGCGGGCCTCACAAGATAGGGAGGGTTAGGATCAGCCCACCTACCCGGGCGCGCTGCAGCTGGACATGCAGTCCTCCGCCGGCGACCAGGCCGCCAGCCCGCGCAGCGCCGCGCCGCTCCCTGCGCGACCCAGCGCGAGAGGCTCCGCACACCTGAGGGCGGGGCGGCGCGCGCTCCAGGGCGCACTGTCAGCAGCACTCTCGCAGGCTGATGCAGAGCAGCGCTGCTGCTTGACCATGCCCCATGACGTACACCAGTCTGCTCTGCAGCCTTATAGGCTTAATTGCATGCCGGTGGCAAATTCCGCAATGGTAACAGCCCCATCGACTGCACCACGGAGCGGCTCGCGGCGCCCAGCCGCGCGCGCATGCCGTCGCGCCCGGCCGGCCGCGGGAGGGGTGAAAAGCGCGCGGGCGCGCCTATCCCACAGCTGGACGCGCTTGGGGAAGCGCCCGCAGGGCACCGTGTACGAGAAGGGCCGCTCCAGCCAGCCGACCAGCAGGAAGCGGCCGTCGGGCGAGGGCGCGAACGAGCTGTACAGGCGCGGCGGCCCCAGGCGGCGCACCTCGCCGCTGCCCACCTGCGCGGCCGCTTGCCTGCTTACGGCGCTCTATGGTGCAGCTTACCCACAAGGCGCGGCGAGCCCAGGCGCCGCACCTCGCCGCTGCCCACCTGCGCGCGCTGCGCGCCTGGGCAGGACCCTTTACGGTCAGCCCACCTTCTGCTTGTCAGGCCCAGGGCGACCTACGCCTGCCGGCTGGCAGGCCGCGCGCGCGCCGCGCCCGCGCGCCGCGCCCGGCGCAGGGCCCTTGGCCGGCGCCACCGAGGACTGTCAACAAGGCGCCCGACAGCGGCCAGGGCCCCGCTACCCTATCCTGGGCCCGCATCTGCTGGGGCCCAGCATGGTCACGCAGCGGTGGGCGTGCACGAGCGTGGCGCGCACCGAGACCAGCACCAGCTGCGAGGTCATGTAGTGCTCGAAGAGCGCCTCGTCGTGCGGGCCGGCCAGCAGGTCAGGGTATGTCCGCGCCTGCACGCCGCGCGGGGGCGGGTCATTGCACCGGAGGCCTATGCGCGGTCTGCGGAGCTGCCAGGACGCCACATGTTCTGGCACATAGTCGCGCAACCCGCAGGGTGCAGCACTAACTGCCCTCACAGCCGGTGTGTGGCCGCGCAGGGTCGGCCTGCACGCAAGGGGGTAAATTTGCCGGCACCTGGCTGGTGCGGCCGTCGGTGTTGTCCTGGATGCTGGGCCCGATGGGCGCGGGCGGGCGCGGGGGCGGCGGGCCGCGGCCCTCCGGCACCACCAGCGCGGCGATGGTGTCGTCGTCCACCCACTCGTAGCTGCGGCGCGCCAAGCCCTATAGAGTCAGTCCGCGACGGCGGCCAGCGGGCCAGGGCTGCAGCGCGTGCCACAGGGCACGTGGGGTCCGCCCGCAACGGCGGCCAGCGGGCCAGGGCTGCAGCGCGCGCCACAGGGCACGTGGGTCCGCCCGCAACAGCGGCCAGCAGGGCAGGGCTGCAGCGCGCGCCGCAGAGCACATGGGGGTCAGCCCGTGACGGCTGCCAGTGGGCCAGGGCTGCAGCGCGCAACGCAGGGCGTAGGGGCGGGGCGCCGGGCGGGCGCGCGCGCAACTCGTCAAATACGGCGTTGAGGCCCAGCTCGGGCGAGCGCAGCAGGCAGCGCGCGGCGCCGGTCGCCGCGTCCGCCACCCACAGCGCGAGCGGCTGCCGCGGCGGGTCGCGCGGCCCGCCTGCGTGCAGCAGAGCAGAAATTTTGCCTGGGCAAATTTTTTTTCAGAGCGTGCGCCATGTCAGAATGGCGCCTTAAGCAAGCATATTGTCTTATAACCCGAGGTCCTGCCAACGAAAGTCTCGGGCATACTTTGCACACGGGCGAGGTAGGGCGCCTCCACAACAAAGCAGGCTCTTAGACCTGCGCAGAGGGCGCCCGCGAGACATAGGGCCGCAGGCAGGGCGCGCGCGCCCGGGCTGCGGGTGGTGAAGGAGACGTGCCGGCTGTCTCGTGACCAGGACACCAGGTTCAACCAGGCGCCCGCTGGATAGCCGTGCACCTGCGCACAGCGCAGGGTGTGCCGGGTTGACCGTGCAATGCGTGCGATGGACAGGGCATAGGGCCCTGCACCACCCTGACAGGTGATAAACCCTTGGTGCAGGTAATAAATGCTTGGCGCCAGCCAGCACGCGCAGCCACTTGCGGAGGCGCCCGGTCGGTCTGCCCCAACGCGGCGGGCCTGAGCAGCTGAGAGCGCGCAGACGTCCCGGCCGCGCGCGGGCGCTCCTTCTACTCGCACACGCGAGGGATACGCACAGCTGCACAGGAGCGGCGGCGGAACGCGCGCCGCACTGCACCAGTAGGACCTGGTTGAGGGGACACGAGCGCGGCACGCGCAGCGGACTCGGGCCACGCGGGCGGCTCAGGGCAGGGGACCCCCGCGCGCGCACCGGCGTCTCGAGCGCGGCGTCCGCGGGCACGACCAGGGCGTCCGTGTAGTCGACCAGCGCCAGGCTGCGGTAGTGGCCCATGCGGCTCTGCGCGTTCAGCTCGGGGTCCACGCGCACGCCTGCGCGCGGCCGCGCGCGGCCGCTCAGGCAGGCATGCCCGTGCGGGCCCATGGGGCTCGGGGACAGGATGGAAGCTCAGCATGTCCAGGTCGTTGGTGCAGTCCCCCAGCGCCGGCTACGTTGGTGGCTCACGCGGCTCGGCGCCCCTTAAAGGTCAGGTCCGCCCGCACCCCTGCGCACGGTCAAACTCGGCTGCGCAGCCAGGCGTGCCAGCACTTGCACACATACATTAACTACCGTGTTTATGTTCCTCAGGGGAGGTCTTCCGGCTGGGCATGCGAGAGCCGGCCCTGGCCTAAAGAGGCGTCCGCGACGAGGAACGCGGCGCGGGAGCGGCGCGGGCGGGGCGCTGCAGCCGGGGGCGCGCCGGCCAGCTTGACCTCTGGGCGCGCGAGCTCGCTGATGGGCGGCATCGGCGGCGGCCGGTACAGCTGCAGCACGCGCCGGCGGTCGGGCGAGAACGACAGGTTAGGCTCCGGCGGGCGGTCCACCACGTCCAGGATCTCCTGGGGCGGCTGCAGGTACCCGGCGGTTGGCCGCTCGCGCTCGCCGCGCGCGGGGCCTGGCGCGCGCGCAGGGCAGGCGCAGAGGTTTGCAACTTGTAGAGGATGGGTGCAGCTCCACACTGAAGCTTGAAGCGTGCCAAAGCAGGGCGCCATACTACTCACACCGCTCAGAAGCATCCCAGTGCAGCATACCTCGTCGTTCCCCCCACAACATGCGCACCAGCATGCATCAAGTGCACACGCGTGCTCCAGCGCAGGTGCACTGACGGGGCACACAAGGTTGTCGGTGGTGCACCACGCGGTGCTCACCTGCTCCATTAGAAGGCGAAGGCGTGGCTCCGTTGGCCGAGGAGGAGCACGCGCGCACGCTGCGGCTACCATGCCGCCTGCTGTACGCCCTGGAGCTGCCCTGCAGGGACCGCGGCTGGCGGCAGGCGCCGGCTGGCGCGCCGTCTGGCCGCGGGCGGGCGTGCTGGCGCAGCAGGCTGCATGCGACGACCAGCCTGCGCTGGGTGCAGGTGCACCGGCCGCCGAGTACGAGCAGGCAACTGGCGAGCACCATGGGTGCGGCAAGCCGGTTGAATCGCTTGCTGTTTTATGAAAGCGCTTCCTTGTGTTTGGTTGGCTTCGACACTGGCCACCTCCTTGGAGCTCCAAGGTTGCCCATGACGTTGCATGTCCCAATGAAGCTTGAGGGGCCCTGGAAGCAAGGAAAAATGCTGTGCAGCAGTGGTGTTGGTGAGACGGTGAGACGAACATTTCATGCAGTCAGTGACCTCTGCGCTATGCATTGCCACAAGCGCCGCCCCTGCGAATGCTATGCATTGCCACAAGCGCCGCTCCTGCATTTGCGTAGCGCAGAGTCGTGACGGTGCGTGAAGCATGTAACACATACAGTAAAGCACATGATGATTCCTGAGCACAACACATTTCGACTTGGGGCTTGGTTGCCGGAATGAAGCAGCACCCAGGTCCGCTCCAAGGCTGCAATACTCAAGCCGACACGCCTAGGACACTCGCTGGACCACCGCTAGACCACCGCAATCAGTTCAGCCTGTTCCCTGCATTTGTTCCCGCTTGTTTCCATGGCGACCTCAATACCTATCCAAACGGAAGGAATCTTGCGGTGGAAAGCTTGCGTCCAGAGGCTCGTCGCTCGTCAGAACTGCTGGGCAGCAGCAGCGCGGCTAGCAGACTCCTGCAGCGCCCCACTCGCAGGCTGTGTAAATGTCCTGGAGCGGTCTCTGACACACGAGAAAGGTTGTCCAAGACGCCTGAGTGCCACTGCATTTTTGTAGGCCACGCTGCTGTGCAACCACCTACGGGACAAGGCATGGCCGCACGCACGCTTACGCCCTGCGCCTGGCTCGCTGCAGAGCAGGCGCATGTGCTGGCAGGCAGGCTCAGAAGGCGGCATGTTGCGCGCTCTTCATCACAAAAGCAGTCTCACACATACAAAACCTCTGCAACAGAAGTCATACAACTGTGATAAGACGCACCCGGAACTTGGCCTTCATGTCCTCAAACTCGTCCACGAGGTCGCTGAGCGCGGCGTCCAGCACGTCCCGCGGCGTGCGCCGGCCGCGCGTCTGCACCTTGACGAGCATCCGGTACTCCAGCGGGTGCGGCAGCTTGTACCCCGCGAACAGCACCTCCTTGTCGCGGTGCAGCTGCCTGCGCCCCGCCGGCGCCGACCTCGGCGGCGGCGGCGGCAGCACAACTACCCACGCCTGTCCACTGCTTCAGCAAAGCAGCGGGTGCGCCCATTGCACCTCATGCTCGCCACCTCGGCTAGTTGGTGACAAGCGTAGAGCCACAACCCCCGTGCAGGTCGCAATCGCAACTTGCAGGATGCGCTCCAGGAGCTGGCGGGTCTCCAGTTCAGGCTCGACACACTCGCCGCCGGGCTACACAACAGAGCAGCGTTACATTGTGACGCACACACACAGCCCATCCAGGCCCCCGGCACAGCCGCGGTCGCGCACATGCGCAGCAGGTTGCCGACGGTGTGGTCCTCGCGCTGCAGCGTGAACGTGGCCGCGTTGAGCACCTTGGTGTCCTTCTCCAAGGAGATCCTGGCGCAACACACCGCCTGGGTGAGTCTGCGCAAGACAACAGCATCTTGATAAACACGCTCATGCGGGGCGCACTTCTGCACGCCCTCCGGCACCACAAACTTCTCGTAGCGGTCCGGCGCGTTCATGCTCGCCGCGCAGCCGCCGCAGGGCGGCTGCTCTTGCCCAGCCCCGGCTTTGCTGCACTGCTGCCTCAGCCTCCGCTCTCTCCCTCTTCCTGCTCCAACACCTACCCTGAGAGGCGGGCGGTGCTCTGCCGCTGTTTGTCACCGGGGCAAGCGGAGCTCCTTCTAGTGCTTCAGCCAGGCACCGCACGGCTTGAGCCAAACGAGAGGCGCACGCTATGTCTGGGCGCTCCCTGCTGAGCCAGCGGCTGCAGGAGTGCGAGCGTCAGGCGCGTGAAGGGGACGCCCGGCCGGCTGCCTGCTGCGCTGGGGCCCGCGCAGCACCCTGTGGCGCAACCCTGAAGCGGTGCGGTCCCGCCGGCCTGCACGGTGGCCCGCAGGGTGTGCAATCTTGAAGCGCGTTTTCAAAGACGCGGTCTTATAGGTCTGTGCTGCGCCCGCCCCCGGCGCTGTCAGGCCTGGCGTGCACTCGGTGCGTGCGTGCTGTCCGTCCGTGCCAGCCGCGGGCTCCGGGTTGCGGTGCAGACTGTTGCACGCGTGGTCGGAAACGCTCCGGGCCCAGGCCGCTGGCTCTGGCGCGCAACCTTGCGCCTTGGCGCATACCCTGTCCCTCAAGCACAGTTTGTCTGTCGCTGGGCCGACTCCTTCTTGCCTGGTTGGCGATCCCAAGGGGCATGGTGAACGTAGCGCGCCCGGCGCGCGCACACATGGCCCACAACCGAGCGGAGGCTGGAGATTCTTGGAGACGCTTTGCCCCTGTTAGCTGGGTGCAGCCGGCTCGCCAACGAGCCTGAGAGAGCTCGAGCGACATCCTGCTGAGGCGCCTGGCCCCTGGGGCGCGCAGGGGCGAGTCGGAGGCCCTGGAGGAGGCAGCGCTGGACGAGATCCGCTGCATCCTGAAGGGCTCCGCGCCACCGGGTCCCAAATGCTTCGCCTGCAGCCCGCCGCTGCGCGATTTTGGCAACCCGCTCACGCACCCCGTCGGCCGCTGTGTGCCCAAGCTGGCCAAGAGCGCAGCCGCGGCGCGCGTGGGGTCGCACGCGTCCGCCTAAGGCGGCACGTTTTTGGTGCTTGGTCAGCGCCCTGCGCGCCGCAGCGCCTGCTGGCGGCTCTGCAGGCATGTATGAGAGGTGGTTGCGGCGCGAGGCGCGGCCGCCTGTTTTCACGGCGTGCTTCCGAGGGGTCGAGCTTTTGAGGTCGCGCGGCGCTGCGCGGGGACGGCCGCGCGCGCTTGCCGGTAGGGCGCGGCCGTGAAGTGTGCTCGGGGGCGGCAGCGCCGCGCACCCGAACGGATGCGCGGAGGCGTTTGGGCACGCCGGCGGGCCATCCCCGCCGGTCGTGCGCGGTTATGCGGAACCACGGCCGGACGGTCGCCAGGAGGCAGAGAGTAGGGACTAGGGCCGCGTGGGGAGCCTGCCGGCCCTGGCCTGCTGCGGCGGCCCCGGCGCGGTGTATGTACTGTATGCCGACTGTATATCGACCGTCAGAGCTAGGGGACGCAGGGGAGAAGCACGCATTTTATAGACTGAGCGAACTGCTGCATGCGTGGTTTGGCGGTGCTGCCCTGTTTGTACGTAACCCCCTCCCGCCCTCCCCCTGGAAGTCTGCTGCTGGACGATTCATTTTGGCTGCCGGCTCCTGTACCTCTCATGCATGCTAGCACTCTTGCTGCCTGTACGATGCTTGGATAGCCTGTCTGCCTGCCCCACCTGACGCCCCTGGTCCCTTCCCGCTGATTGTTGGGCTGTGCAGTGTTCTTCCTTGACTTGCCGCGAGCACGGCTTTGACCAAGGGTGCGCGTGCGCATGCGTTTTAGAGACGCGGCTGTAAGCGGAGGCCGAACGTCACGGATGGTGCTGCAGTGGGAGGGTTTGCAAGGCGCTTCCTAGTCCATGGCGCCGTGTCAACTCAAGCTAACGCTCACACCAAGTGTGGTCACCTGGCAGACACCAGAAAACGCAGGGCCCTTTGTCTGCCCGGAGCTAGCACTCGCAGTAGCGACCGTTCAGCGCGCCTAGGTGCCGCGCTGGCAGGGGCGCACGTGAAGGCGCGCGCCCCTGCCAGGCGTGAACACAGCATACGCAACACATGCCAGACAGGGTACAGGGCTTATATTGAAACATGGCTATATATGATACGCGGGGCTCGCCGTGCAGGCGCAGGCGTATGTGCGTGCGCTGCCTCGGCGTCCATGTGCCTCGCGCGCTCGGCGCGCCAAAAAAATGCGTGGCTGTGTTGCCAGACAGCAGCATCACCCATGCACATCTAGGGCTGGGGCGAACGACCCCTGGAAGAAACCGCGTCAGACAGCAGGCCGCGGACCGCGGCGCCCTGCCGGCGACATGCCGGCAGGGCGTTGCAAAATGAATTGGCCGAGCCGGACTGTGCCACAATGTGCCACATGGCCAAGGGTGCGCAGGCCGCAGCCGCAGGCCAAGCGGCTGTTGCACCACGCACTCCCCCGTTGCTACTTCATGCCCATACCTGACCCAGCATCTCTCACGTGTCCGCTCACAGCCAATAAATCGAGCAGCTCTGATATGGCTCTATACGCATCTATGCAGCTGCAGGCAAGTGTCCATCCTGCACGCTGGCGTGAGCGAAGCACGCCGCGCGAAACAGGCGCACAGGAAGGCAGGCTGGCGCGCGCCTCGCCCCAAAAGGTGAGCTCGCAGCCGCTCACCCCGGCGCCGCCACCCGCCCGCACCTCCCCCGGCGCAGTGCGCGTGCACAGCAGCAGTGCCCGGCGTGTCTGCCGCCGGCCACTCCCCAAGCGCCCCTGCCATGCAGCTAGTTCCCGGCCCCAATTCGCTTGCTAAGTTTCAATACTTCGAGTCAATGCATACTGGACGGTTTGCTTCCAGGACAGCACGCAGTATGCAGGTATAAGGCATAAGGAGCTTTCGGGGCCGCCTGGAGGCATCGCCTGCTCGCAACAGCAGGCACACAGCAGGCGCGGCTGATGCACGACCTCCTGGCAGGCTCTACGCGCTGGCCAGCGCTTGGGGTCCCGTCCCAGGCGCACTGCGCCAGCGCAGCCAGCAGCCCT
>JAABUQ010011255.1_pt1 | contig 11480 bp, 12 predicted proteins | sample 5560001 | NCBI WGS metagenome assembly JAABUQ01 (sample SAMN10711888, study PRJNA513371) | rock metagenome | isolation source: Antarctica rocks | place: Antarctica: Victoria Land, Finger Mt nord | collected 2015-12-18
GATGTTTGCTTCGACGTGCGCACGGATCGCGGCGACGCCCGCGAAACTGGAAAAAATCGCGCTCGTCGCCGCGTACCTCCGCGATCTGGATGAAGCCGATCTTGAGGCGGCCAGCCGCTTCTTTACGGGCAACCCGTTTCCGCAAGCCTACGAGCGTTCGCTCTCGCTCGGATGGCGTACGGTCGTCGCTGCCGCAACACACGTGTGGGGCGTCGACGACGGCGGGTTCGCGGTCGGCTACCGCGCGACCGGCGACCTCGGCGCGGCGCTCGGACCGTTTGTCCGGCCGCCCGTCGATCTCGGGTTCTTTCGCGAAACGCTTCGTCCATCGACGCTCTCGGTGCTCCTCCGTGAGATCGCGGAGGCGTCGGGCAAGAGCGCGCAGCGGCGGCGGCACGTGCTCTGCGAGCGAATCTTGTCCGCGTGTACCGATCCCCTCGAGGCGACATACGTCATCAAGATCGTGACCGGGGAGCTGCGTATCGGGCTTCGGGAGGGGCTGATCGTCGATGCGATCGCGAGCGCATTCGAGCGGGCTCCGAAGATCGTCCGCCAGGCGGCGAGTGCCGCCGGTGATATCGGCGCGGTTGCCGTCGCCGCCCGGGCCGACGCCCTCGATCGCATCGCGGTTGCCTATCATGCACCGCTCGCCTTCATGCTCGCCACGCCCGTGGCGTATGGATCGGACTACAAAGAGCTCGCCGCCGGCACGTGGCTTGTGGAAGACAAGTACGACGGGATTCGCATTCAAGCGCACGTCACGCGCGAACGCGTCGCCCTCTATTCGCGAACGTTGAACGACGTCGCGGCGTCGTTCCCCGAAGTCGCGGCGGCACTGCGAACCGCTCCCGGCCGCTTCGTGATCGACGGCGAGATCATCGCCGAACGCGACGGCCGCGTGCTGCCGTTTCGCTATTTGCAGGCGCGGTTGCAGCGAAAAGACGTGAGCGACGAACTGCAGTCCGAGGTCCCGGTTCGCTATGTGGTCTTCGACGCGCTCGTGCGTGAGGACGACGTGCTTCTCGACCGCCCGCTCGTCGAGCGCCGCAGCATGCTCGCCGAATTGCTGGCAGGCGATCGAGCTCGCGTCACGCTTGCGCCGTGGAGCGCGCTCGTCACCGGGAGCTCGGCCGAGACGGTGCATGAACGCTTCAGCGAAGCACGCGCCCGCGGAAACGAAGGGCTGATCTTCAAACGGACCGATGCGCCGTACGCAGCGGGGCGCCGCGGCAAATGGTGGTTGAAACTCAAGCGCGAGCTCTCGACGCTCGACGTCGTGGTCGTTCGCGTCGAGTGGGGCCACGGCCGGCGTACGAAGGTGCTCTCGGATTACACGTTCGCCGTGCGCGACGCCGACGATCGCCTGCAAACGATCGGAAAAGCGTACTCCGGCCTGACCGACGTCGAGATCGCGGAGATGACCGAGTGGTTCTTAGCCCACCGTTTGGAAGACCGGTCGCGTCACGCCATAGCGGTCGAACCGTCGATCGTCGTTGAGGTCGCGTTCGACATCATCCAAAAAAGCGACTTGCACACGAGCGGCTACGCGCTGCGATTTCCGCGCATCGTCCGCCTTCGTCCCGATAAACCGGTTGCGGAGATCGATACCCTCGACCGCGTTGAGTCGATCTACGCCGAGATGCTCGAGCGCGAGGGCGTCGCTCGCTAGGCACCGTGCCGGTAAAAGTATCGTCTCCGTACTCGCGGCGCGCGACACGATCGCCGATACCACACTCGCGCGGATCGGCAACAGATCCGTTACGATGAACCAACGGAGAGCGAACGTGTCCGACTTCGACGCACCCTTGCCACCGAAATCCGACCCGCGCTGGCGTAAGCTCGTCGTCGGTGAGATCGAATACCGCTCGAGCCGGCTCGCTACGAACATGCTCTTGCTCGACGCGACGCTCGCCGTTCGGCGCGATCCGTCTCCACGCAACGTCGATCGTCAGCTCGCGACGGTGTATACATACTTTCTTACCAACCGCAATGAGACCGCACGGGACCTCGAGCGCATCTTCGCGGCGTAAGCGACGCTACTCGTCACCCTCGTGCAAGTGCAGGTGACAGCCGTCCTCGGCATCATCGAGCACTTCGCGCGCTTCGGCTAAGACGCTCGCAGAGAGCGACGGAGGGGGTTCGACGGAGCCTTCGGTCGCAAGGAAGTCGACCTCGTCCCAGTCTTCCCACGTCTCGAGCGGTTCACCGTCGACCTCATCGGGGAAGCGGACGCAGAAGCCTTGGTCGACATGCAGTCCGACGACGAGGATGCGCGTCCCGCGGGGGTAGTACGTGCCGTCCTTCCAGAGCGTCCCGTACGTCGTGTCGTAGTAGCTTCCGATTCGTATCGCTTCGATCGCCTTCAAATCGCCTCCGTGAATTCGCGTAGATTTCGCGTCGCTCGCGGAGAGTCTTGCCGCCATGATCCGCACGCTTCGTGCAGTATTCCCACCAGCGTGGGAAACGAACGCGGACGTCCCTGGCGCGTCCTCTCCTCGACGGTGTTGATCGACTCGCGCTATCTTCGCCTGCGCTCGGACGCGATCGAGCTCCCGAACGGTGCACGCATCAACGAGTACTACGTCCGCGAGACGCGTGGTTTCGCCGTCATCTTTCCCGTCACGCCGCAGGAGCGTGTCGTGCTCGTTCGCCAGTACAAGCACGGGATCAACGAGCGGGTTCTCGAGCTGCCCGCCGGAGCGATCGATCCGGGCGAAAACGCGGTCGACTGCGCGGTTCGGGAGCTCGCTGAAGAGACCGGGTACGCCGCTCCGCGCGATCTCGAGCTTATCCGGGCGTTCATCACCGACCCGACCAACTCCGATGGACGGTTCTCACTTTTTCTCGCGCGCGACGTCGAGTTACGCTTTCCGCAAAAACTCGATCCGACCGAAGAGATCGACGTCGAACTCGCCTCATTCGAGGACCTACGCCGCTATGTTCGTGATGGCACGATCGCCGTCAACTCGCACGTCGCAAGCATCTACACCACGCTCGATTACCTCGGCAAACTCTCGTGATTCGAGCGCGCTCATGAAACGACGCGTTCGCGGCGGAGGGACAAAAGCCGGTTTACCGATCAGCTAAACGATACCAATGACGATGCACGTTAACCGGCGCGTGTGCACTTACAAACATTCACGACTCAGCTAATAACACAATCGTTGAACGGCGTGGCAACACGCGTTACCGGTCGGGGCGAATGTGTCGGCGGCGGTAGCTGCCGGGGGAGCGGGTGGGGTTCGCGAGGACGCCGCGTAGGGCCGAGAGCGCGCCGAACGGATAGAGGCGCTCGCCGGCTGCGGCAACGACGGTGAGATCGCGGCTTCGAATGTCCCACGGCAGCAGCGCGTCGCGGCACGCGTCGCTCATGACGTCGAGACCACGGCTGTACGGCGTTAACGCGGGCACCACGACGAGCCGGTCGCTCGCGAGAAAACACGGGGCCGTCGTGCCGCCGCCGAGGTGCAGGCTCGGGTGAAGATGTCCGATCAGCGAGCGCGCCCCGAGCGGCGGCGGCTTGTCGCCGTGGAGCAGCGTCCAACCATCGCGTTCGCACGTTTCGACCGTTGCGCCGAGAATCGCATGGCCGCGCGTCGCGCCCTCATGATTGCCGGCGACGAACGTCAGCGCGGCGATTGCGCGTAACGACGCGAGTGCCGCAATCACCTCGCGCGCGGCGCCCTCGCTCATGCGCGATCCGTGGATTGCGTCGCCGAGAAACACGATCTCCGCTACCGCGTACCGCTGTGCCGCGATCGCGATCGTGGCGATGCTCTCCGCCGTCGACCATAACGGCAATGCGCCGCCGACGACGTCTTCGTAGGCAAGGTGCACGTCCGCGCACAACAGCGTGTGCGAATCGGTCAGCAGCGCGAAGCCGGGCGCGAGTGCAAGCACGCCTTCGGCCAGCCGAACTTCCGTCGCCGATCGCTCCGGCCGCATCATCGCTCGATCATCGCTCCATCGTCGCGGGGTTTGACGACGATGGGCGTGCTGCCGTTGCGGCCTGCGCGAGCAGCGGCAGTTCGCCGTCGGGCAGTGATTCGTTCGTTTCACCGAGCAACGCCAGCACACGCTCGTGCAACGCCTCCACCATCCCCGCGCGGTCGTCGATCACCACGTTGTCACCAAAGCTCGAGGTAAGAATGCCGAACGTGAACGGCGTCGCCGCCGCCGGGTGAACGACGCGCGGTTCGTGCTCGAGCGACTCGAGATACGCTCGCGCCGCCGGCGCGTCGAGCAAGTCGTGCGTCACGACGCGAATTGTTTCGCGCAACAGCGGAAAATCCGGATCGGCTTCAAAGAGCCGCTCGAGGATTCGTTCGCTGTTCCACGACTGCGTGCCGCGGCGCAACGTTCGTCCGCCGGCGCGGCGCAAAACGAGCAACCCGGTGTTCGCGACGTAACGGAATTGCGCGCGCAGGAGATACGACGCGCGCAACCCCTTGAGCAAGTCGTCGTCGAACCCGTCGACATAGAGCAAGCTCGCCCACACTGCATCGGGAATCGTTCGCCGGGGCGGGAGGCCGATCATGAACCCGCCGTCGTCGGTCGTGATCTGCGTGTTGATGCGATAACGGTCGAAGATGCGCGCGCCGACGATCCGCGCGAGCGTTTCGTTCACGCGGCGTCCGATGCACGTGTGATACACGGCCGTTTGCCGCGCATCCATCCGGTAGAGTTCGATCACCGGATCCCGGTCGTCGGCGACCCCGGAGAGCGCCGCTTGCTGCGCGATGAAACGAACGACGTGCGCGGCTTCAACCCCCTCGAGCGCGTAATGCGTCCGCAGCCAGCCGAGCGCCGGTTGTGGGCCGCCGCGCCGCAAGCGTTCCGCGACATTGCGCCGCAGCGAGCCGATCTCCCGCGCCAGCTCGATCGGTATCCCTTTGAGATGCGAACTCCACTGCGGCACGTTCGGGCGGCCTTGAAACGGCTCGACCCGGAGACCGGACGAACCGACCTCTTTCACGCGAAACGTCTTACCGTTGAGTAAGAAAACGTCGCCCAACCGGAGTTCGGAAGCGAATCCTTCGTGCAGTCGGCCGAGGGCTTCGCCACGCACGCTCACGCCGACGCTCGTCTCATCTGGGATCGTGCCGACGTTTTCAAAATAGGCCGCGCAAACTTCGCGGCCGAGACCGTAGATCGCATCGGCGTCGGCGCCCAACCGCCGCAGATGCGCTTCGTCGGCACCGGCTCCCCCACCGGCGAGATACGCGATACAGCGCCGCACGTCCGCCTCGGTGAGGGCGGCATACGGATACGCGTGCCGGGCCGTCGCGAGCGCGTCGGCGATCGGCACGCGCCGGTCGTAGCACACGCTTGCGACGAGCCATTGCGCAAGCACGTCGAGCGGCGCGTCAGGGATGCGCAACGCTTCGAGTACGCCGTCGGCGATGCAACGCTTTGTCGCCGCCGCCTCGATGATGTCGTCGCGATCCTGCGCGATGACGACGCCTTCGGCGACGGCACCCGGCCGGTGACCGGCGCGGCCGACGCGCTGCAAGGTGGGGATCATCCCGCGCGCGCCGCCGACGACGATCACGCGATCGATGTAGCCGATGTCGACGCCCAGCTCGAGCGACGTGCTGCAAACGACCGTGCGCAACGTCCCGGCGCGCAGTTCGGCTTCGACGCGATGGCGGACGTTGCGCTCGAGCGCGCTGTGATGGACGCCGATCCGCCGGTCGCGCGACGGGTTCGGCTGCGTGTCTTCCGGGACGCTCACGGCATCGGCGGGTTCACCGGCTTCGGTCATCTCGTGCGCCACGCGCTCGGCTTGCGAGCGGACGTTGGTGAATACGAGCGTCGTGCGGACGTCTTGCGAGAGCTCGAGCGCCGTGCGAGCGATCCGTGAAAGCGGCGCCATCGCGCCACCGAACGGCGCGACGACGCGCAGCTTCGGCGAACGCAAACTGCGAGCGTCGACGATCGCACATTCGCGATCGGTCCCGACTAAGAACTGCGCGACGCGATCGAGCGGTGAAACGGTGGCGGTCAATCCGACACGCCGGATCGGCGCGCGCACGATCTCTTCGAGCGATTCGAGGACGAGCGCCAACTGCGCACCGCGCTTGGTCCCCGCGAGCGCGTGCACTTCGTCGACGATCACCGTCTCGATGGTCGGTAGTTTTTCACGGTACGACGGCATTGCGATCATGAGCGCGAGCGATTCGGGTGTCGTCATGAGCACGTGCGGCGGCCGCGCGATCATGAGCCGGCGCTCTTCGGTCGGCGTGTCGCCCGTGCGAACACCGGTGCGCACGAAGCGCTCGCGGATCCGCCCGCGTCGAATCGTCGCGCGTTCGCTGTTCGGGCGCTCGAGCAGTTGCATGTCGCGCAGCGGACGGCGCAGATTGTGCTCGACATCGTAACCCAGCGCGCGCAGCGGCGAGATGTAGAGCGCGATCGTACGCGGGTAGAGCTCGTCGCGATCGCGCAGATCGGCGAGCCGGCTCATGACGGGCAGAAAGGCCGCAAGCGTTTTCCCGGTTCCGGTCGGCGAGCAAATGAGGGTGCTCTTCCCGTCGCGCGCGAGCGGCAGCGCTTCCGCTTGCGGCGGTGTCGGCGTCCCCAGGTGCGCGTCGCACCATGCGGCAACGCTCGGATGGAGCGCCGCAAAGACGTCGTCCACGCGACTCGTTTTCGGTCGCGCGATGGTGCGGTCCCCCGATGAAACCTGCGAGGATCGGCGCCGGTAGAACGGTGCGGAGGTCCCAATGCCGCTCTTCGTCCGACTCACCCTTGCCATCACCGCGCTGATCGTCGCCGCGGTCGTGTTCCTGATGGTCCTCAAGATCGTCGTCATCGCCGCGATCGTCGCCGCCGTCACGATCGGCGGCGTCTACACGGTGCGGTTTCTGCGGGCGCGCGGAATCGGCCGGATCGGCGTTCGCAGGCCGATGGTCCGCCGCATGTAGCGCGCGTCGAGCGGTGCGTCGAACTTCTCGGCGTGACCACTCGACGTATCCTCGTGCCGGGATTGGGCGACTCACCGCCCGATCATTGGCAATCGCTTTGGGAGCGGGGTGAGCCGGCGATCGAGCGCGTCGTCCAACGCGATTCGCTCGATCCCGACCGCGACGAGTGGATCGACGCCGTTGAGGCGATCGTCCTCGCGCGTCCCGGACGTTGCGTGCTTATCGGCCATAGTTTAGGGTGCGGGACGATCGCCCAATGGGCGCATCTTCGCTCGGCGAACCGCTGTGTGGGCGCGTTTCTCGTCGCGCCGAGCGATATTCCGGCGCTCCCGTATCAGCGTGACGTCGCGACGTTTCTTCCGATGCCGGCCGGACCGTTACCCTTTCCGTCACTCGTCGTGACCAGCGACAACGACCCGTACGTGACGCTCGCCAAGGCGCGCACGTTCGCCGCCGAGTGGGGAAGCCGAATCGTCGAGGTCCCTGACGCCGGGCACATTTACGCCGAATCGGGACACGGACCGTGGCCGGAAGGGCTGGCGCTGCTTGACGGGTTTATTCACGACCTGGAGCGAGAGGAACTTTGATGACTCAACGTTGACTCGTCGTGCAAGGAAATGCCGCGACGTTCGCGCGCCTAGGCGTGACGTGTTCGGCGCCACGATGAAGGAGTCTGTAGTGCGTAGAGTCGGATTTGCTCGATCGCTTTTTGCGCTCGGCGTGGGGGCGGCGGCGCTGCTTACGGCCGCGGTGCCCAGCTCGGCGCAGGACCTCGTGCGGGTGCGCGTCGCCGCCCCGCCGAGCGAAGACACGGCGCCGATCCTCTACGCGATCAACGCCGGGCTGTTCGCGAAAGCCGGCTTAAAAGTCGAGTTCGCGCAGATGTCGAGCGGCTCGGTCATCTCCGCCGCCGTCGCCGGCGGCGCGACCGACATCGGATTCTCGAGCCTCACCGGCTTGATCTCCGGCCACGTCCGCGGGATACCATTTCAACTCATCGCGCCGGGCGGCAACTACACGGCCGATGATCCGTACGCGTTCATGTTCGTGCGAAAGGATTCGACGATTCGTTCCGCGCGCGATTTCGCGGGGAAAACGATCGCGTCGCCGGCGCTCAAAGACCTCGACTGGATTGCGAGCTCAGCGTGGATCGACCAACACGGCGGCAATTCCAAGTCGTCAAGCTACATCGAGCTCTCGAACCCGACGCTGCTTCCGGCACTGCTCGACGGCCGCGTCGATTCGTACACGGTCGGCCAACCGTGGGCCGAGACGGCGCTCGACAGCGGCAAAGTGCGCGTCATCGCAAAATCGTTCGAATCGATCTCGCCGCACTTCCTTATGACCGCGTGGTTCTCAACGTCGGACTACGTGACGAAGAACCGGGACGCCGTCGACAAGTTCAATCGCGTAATCCACGACGCTGCGACGTACACAAACGCGCATCGTGCCGAGATCATCCCGCTGCTCGCGAACGTTACCAAACTGGAGCCCGGGCTAATTGCGCGGACGATCAAACCGACCGGCAATCTCTACCTCGATCCACGCGACATTCAACCGATGATCGATGTGAGCGCGAAGTATCACGTCATCGAAAAGGGCTTCAACGCCCAAGACCTCATCAGCCCCGCGGCATTAAAACCCGGCCGTTAGTCGCCGGGCGGGCCGCCGAAGAGCGCGTCGAGGTCGCCGGTTCCGGCGACCTTCGGGTGCAGGTCGAGCAGCGTGAGCCCGATCCCCGCGAGTTCTTCATCCGCGCCGCGGGCAGCGCCCGTGACCCCGATACCGCCGGCGAGCCGCTTTCCCGCATACACGGCTAGGCCGCCGGGCAATGTCGTGAACAGCGGATCGCCGTAGTCGAGCAGCGAGCGATCGCGTTGTTGCAGTTCGCGGTAAAACGCGCTGGTATCGCGCCCCATCACCGCGGACGTGTACGCTTTTCGATACGCGTTTCGACCCCACCGCAGCACCGCATCATCCATCCGCGCCGAGGCGACGACGTCCGTCCGCTCGTCGACGATCGAGATAGCGATGCAGTAACCACGCTCTTGTGCGGTGCGCACGATCGCATCGATTGCGCGCATCGCGCGCGCGAGCGTGATGCACGTCTCCCCCGCCGGCATGTTAGTTCGGAATCCCGTTGGCGACGTTGAGGAGCATCCCGCCGTCGACGGTGAACGTGGCACCGGTGATGTAGTCGGACCGCGGCCCGGCAAGGAACAGCGCGAGCTCGGCGACGTCCTCGGGCACACCCGCGCGCTTCCAGGGAATCGTCGCTTCATGTTCGCGCAGCGCGGTTTCGTCATCGAGCAGGTCTTGGTTCATCGCCGTGAGGATTGTGCCGGGCGCGATATTATTGACGTTGATTTTGTGGATCGCAAGCTCCAGGGCGAGACAGCGCGTGAACATGCGCAGTCCGCCTTTCGCGGCGCAGTACTCGGCAACGCCGATCGCCGGCATCTCCTCGTGCACCGAACTGATCGTCACGATCTTTCCCCCGCCGCTCCGATGGCGGCGCGTGCGCGCGAATCGCCGGCTGCACAAAAACGTTCCGGTCAGATTCGTTTGAATGGTCTGCAGCCACACGGCGGTCTCCATATCGAGGACCTGGTCGCCCGACGCATTGCGTCCCGCGTTGTTCACGAGGATATCGACTGGCCCGAACGCCGACTCCGCGCGCTCAAATAAGCGCTCGACGGCGCCCTCATCGCCGACGTCCGCCCCTTCGACGATTGCGCGTCCTCCGGCGCGTTCAACATCGGTGCGAACGCTCTGCGCGCCCGCGCGATCATGGAGATAGTTGATGACGACCGCGGCGCCCGCAGCGGCGAAGCGGCGCGCGATTTCGGCGCCGATGCCCGAGTCCGATCCGGTCACGACCGCCACGCGATTCGAAAGCTCGTTCGACATGCGAACCCCCTTCCTCGAGTGCAGCGTTTACGGCGTTGGGACGAATTGCGGGAAGAAACGCGCGCATTGATCGCCCGTTACGCCGGCCGTCTGCGCATCATGCCGCAAACGCGCGATATCCGGATCGGGTGTCGCGATCAGCGCTTCTGCGCCGAACGCGGCGGACCCGACGCGCACATCACCGAGCGAAGCCGGGATCAACGCCGTTTCGTACGGCGCGAGCACGACGGAGCCGCCGGAGCTTTCGAGCGTGACCGCGCTCTCGAGCGTCATGAGTGCATACGATTGCTCCGATCCCGATCGCACCGCGGCGGAGTCACGCAGCCGGACGCGCTCGACCGAAAACTGTGGTGCCGCGATCAAAAGCGAGCGATCCCAACCAGCGTCCACGAACGAAAGCGGCTCGATCGCACCCGCATGCGAGCCATGAAAATCGAGGACATCCGCCGCTTTGTCGATGTGCAACGCCCGCGGCGTGCCGTCCGCACCGACGCGGTTCCAATCGAAGATGCGATAGGTGAGATCGCTCGTTTGCTGCGTTTCGAAGACGACGATCCCGGCGCCGATCGCGTGCAGGCTGCCAGCCGGTAAATAATAGACGTCGCCCGGATGGACCGGAACGCGGCGGAGCAGATCACCGAGCGAGCCATCGGCGACGCGACGCGCGTATTCCTCGCGATCGGTGTCGCGGGTCCAGCCCAAAACGAGTTCCGCCCCCGGGACCGCCGAGAGCACATACCAACACTCCGCCTTGCCGTTGGGCTCGTGCTCGACGCGTTGCGCGTAGGCATCATCGGGATGCACTTGCACCGAAAGCGCGGCGTGCGCATCGATGATCTTCGTGAGAACGGGGTAGCTCCGGTGCGCATCGAGCGCGCCCATGAGCGCGGCGCCGAGTTCCGCTCGCAACTCCGCGAGCGAGCGGCCGGCCATCGTACCGTTCGTCACCCGGTTTTCGTCCCAGCACTCCCAGCTCTCACCGAGCTTCTGCTGCCGGTCGCCGGATTTTCCGTAGCGCTCGACGAGGCCGTCGCCGCCCCAGATCGCCGTCGTGAGCTTGGGCGCGAGCACGTACGGATACATCCGCGCATCGGTCACGAAACGGTCGGAGTTCCTTCGAGTTCGGCGTCCATCCGGCGGGCGCACCGATCATGCCCGCACTCACACTTGATCGTGTTGGTATCGCGCGCTTCGAACGAGCCGCAGTAGTCGCTACAGGTCGTCTCCGCGAGGGCCACGTCACAGACGCAGGCGAGATTATCACACCGCTTGGTTTCCATCGTTGGTTGTGTCCCCCGGGGAGTCGCCTCGCAAACGGGGACCGCTTCGTTCGGACGCGGGCGTGACTGCAACTCGTCATCGTCGGGTTCGGACGGTTCTTGGAACGATGGCGGTGGCCGCGGCGGAAAACGCTTTGGAAATGCCGGATCGACCGCAGCGGAGCGGTAGCGACGCGCTTATCCGGCGGCGCTCACTTGCTTTGTCTTGACGTGCTCCCCGCCCTGAAGGACGGGGATTCTGCATTGCCTCGCTCAGGCGAACCAAAGCGCTTCCTGCTTCGCTGATTCTTGCGAATCTCCACAGGCGATCCGGGCTTGTCCAGCCCTTCCGAGTATGTTCTTCGCGGCATTGATATCCGCGTTG
>JAABUQ010011256.1_pt1 | contig 11480 bp, 11 predicted proteins | sample 5560001 | NCBI WGS metagenome assembly JAABUQ01 (sample SAMN10711888, study PRJNA513371) | rock metagenome | isolation source: Antarctica rocks | place: Antarctica: Victoria Land, Finger Mt nord | collected 2015-12-18
AGCCCTGGGCCAACAGGAATTTCTTCAGGCGCATCACCGCATTATCAATCGCGATGTTGGTATGGGAGACAATGAGCACACGATGCTTGTAGAGGATGGTGTGGAGCAAAGCAATGGCGGCCAGCACATCAGTTTTGCCCGTTCCTGCTGGGCCGAGGATCAGCAGAAGTTCACTTACTAATGACCGCATCAGGGCGGTGCGTTGCGCCACGTCAGGAACAAAACTCTGTTTGATGGTATCAATGAGTGTGTCTGATACCTCGACATCGGCGCAGTCCTCGACACCAAAGAGCTTGTCGGCAAGGTTTGCGAGTGTGGTATCACAGGAGAGACCCTCTTTCATCTTTTTGAGAAGGTAGTCACGCTCAAGAACAAGGGATGCCGAGGCGAGGGTACGCTTAGACAAGCGTTCCGCGACGACGAACACGACCTCATCATCGGTTGTGTTAACGAGTTCAACGGGCAAGAGGTAGTCACTCGTTCCACTCTGCAGGTGAAGGTCGGTGCCATCAGGGATATCTAATGGGTAATCCAGCGTGAAGGTATAACGGTAGTGACCGGGCTGCTCCAGGTCGAGTTGTCCGTTGGTGACAGGATATTTTTTCGTGTCGCTCGACAATTCTATTACGCGTTCAAGCATGGCCTCCATCGCGGGCAGTGGATCCGGACGCGGCACAAATGGTGCTGGTGGTGTATGGGTGGGAGGCATTGTGTTCCTGCTCTTTCTTTCTAATAATGGGTCCGCTTCAAAGGAGAGAACGTTGTTATCTATTCTGGAAGACCCTGGATCGCCTCTAATGGCTGACGATGAACAACCGAGGACCATGTAGGCTAAAGAAACTCTTGGCTCTTGTAGGCAGGCAAGAAAAGTTCCAGAATTAGAGGAGTGTAGGCGCATGACTCTATCCTTCCCCTATAAACTCTGATAGTTCAGTATGTTCCTCAATCTTCCTCGATGATTCTCGCTTTATCTGATGTAATTTGTCATAACCACACTCACGCGCTCGTGGCCCAACTGCCGGGAAACGTACAAGGCGGCACGTCGATCATAGTCATGCGGCTTGAGTCGTCCTTTCTGCGGCGGTAACTCACGTCCAGACAGGTGCTTATAGAACGTTTGAGCATAAACTCGACAATAACTATGTACATCCAGGTCCTTCGGAATCTGCTCAAAGACATGCATGATTTCTGGTCGTTGCTCTTTCATCTGGAGCACAGCATGCTCGTGTCCTGGAAGGACATGGACCACACGACTTTTGCCCCCTTTACCATTGCGAACGTAGATTACCAAGTCCCCAATATCTGTATCTACACATACTTCGTAGCCAAAGAGAGCCGTCACTTCTTCACGTCGTATACCCGTAGCAGTCAAGAAGGCGAGCAATTCGAGCCAGTTCTCCGGTTGGAAGTGTGCATCTTGTTTGGTGACATGCCGCGACCTCGTAATATATTCTCTTAGACGCTTTGGTAGTGCAACATCACTTGCAAGGAGATCGTTTTGAAAGAACATACGTAGTGCAGAACGTTCCGCTTGCACCGTGTACGGACTTTTCTTATGCTCAATCCGCATCGTCAGATACGCCGAGGCCAGCTCCTCTGCACGTTCGTCAACAAAGTCCAGTCGATGAAGATTATAAGTGTCTCGACACCAGTTGAGGAAGTGGAGGACATGTTCCTGATATCCCTTGCGTGTAATATGCGAGTGCATCTTGCCATCCGAGATGGACCAGCGTTTCTCTCCTTTCGGTAGGGCATTCCGAATAGCAATTTTGGCATCCCGTCTGCTCTCGCCAATCGCCATCAAGCTATCCAGTCGCTCTATCGCTGCAAAGATCATGCCTTTGCGTTTGCTCATACCGTGTCCCTTTCAAGCGTGTCGTCAAACAATGGTTGCAGCAGGTAAGACTTTCGTTGCAGAGACTTCCACTACTTCCAGAGGCTGCTCGGCACTCCGAGACCCGCATTTCCTCTCTAAACTGTTTATATCCCCAGGAAACTGAGGTAAAACAGATTGAGTACCTGACGGCATCCAGCCAGGTAGGAACTTCCGCACTTCGAGAACGCTCTACAAGAACATCGTTCCTCCTGCCAGAGGACTCTCACCACTGGCAGACTTGTCCTCTCTGGTGAGTTCGTGCGAGCATGCCCTTCTTCACTTTTGAACCACGAGAGAGACAACACATCATCGTTTCAACCCCGGCGAGTATCTCGGCGACAGACAGGTTGAAGAGATGATTTACCTGGGCCTGATCCAAAATGACATCCAAGTGCAGCGGCCCAAACTACAACTCCATTTAAGGAGGAGTCATAATAATACACAAGGAGTATACACGAATGACTTGTATTTGAGTTGATTATCTAGATTTGATACATCTATATTCTAGAGAGCCTAAATGATACGACATGTCGTAGGCGCATCAAAATACGAGGGAAGCGGTATATTACGACATGTCTGGAAAGTTGAGGAGGCAGTAAAGCCCCTTCTATGCTCGTTCTACGACATGCATATGTTCAAATTACGACATGTCCTGACAGTGCAATAGCGAAAGGAGTATACCGAGCGTGACATGTCCTGACATCTATTTTTCCTCTAGAACGTGTCTAGCTCTAGTAAATTACCTCTTCCTTTACCCTCTCAAAGGCGTAACATCATGAATAACTGAAGCGTAGACAGAGAAAAGAGAAAGACGCATCATTCGAGGGTGAGAAAAGGATACTTTCTATGTCTACAGATCGAGAAAGTGGAAAACAGAAACGACAATTCGTGAACGCAAAGCGTGCCGCAGAATTAACCGGATATGATGTACGGACGATATATCGTAAGATTGAGGATGGAGAACTTCCTGCGTCACACGATACAAGTGGTCGCTGGCGCATCGCTCATGACGAGATCACGGCCTGGATCGATAGGAATGGGAAGCAATCAAAGGGTGAGCTTGAACAAGTGCAAGTGTTGCTGCAACAAGTCGAACGTCTTTCAGAGCAAGTAGAGACGTTACTGGCATTCAAGACGAATTTTCAAGATTTTCAGCAGCGAGTCGAGGAAAAACTGATGAAACTCGAAGAGGAGATTGAACGTGAGGACTTACGTGATGTACTTGATCGTATCCGTGAACTGCTTGAAGGCAATATGATAGCTCGCGACCCTGAAGGAGAAACAGGTGACAGACAGGAAAGATTAAATCTAAATGGCCGTTTGAGAGAACGTGTTTATCAATCTCTGAATGCCATAGAAAAGCGACATTTGCCGCTGGGTACTGTAACAGTTTCACACTTTGCAAAAGAACATGGAGTACCCTCACGGACTGCTGTCTATCACCTTACTCATGCCCACTTAGCATGGACGAACTATAAACGCAACACGAGCAAAAACAAGAACGAGTGGTGGCTCACTCTCGAACAACAGCCAGCACTCATAGAATACTGGGAAACACATGGAAAACCCTACGGCCGTTGTGCTAGTTGTCCTCATACTTCGCCTACTAAGTCATCCACAATGGAACAATGACATGTCATGACATACCTGAAGTTCGGCTTAAAAAGCTCTGATATAGAAGAGAGGAGGATTGCACTCTGCCCAAGAGGACATGTCGTGACAATGTAAATCCATACCTATGAAATCGACTCATATTATAACTCTTTTCAAATAATCTAGATCATCGCGTTAACTAAAGTGTTTTAACATTGAGGCTTTGATAAGTAACTTTATTACCGAGATGTTGACTTATTACTCTACAAGCACGCGCCGCCAATTCAGATCGTACTGATTCATCAGCTCATGTACTGTACGTTTGTAAGCTCAGCATCGCTATCTATAAAATGTCGAATCCAAACTCTTTCACGAGCATCAGCATCTTGTAAGGTACCATTTACACCTTCTAATATCTCCATACGAGGTTGTAAACCGCTCTTTTTGAGCTCTCGTAGCCAACGATACTTCGCTGGGTTCGACGTGTAATTCTCATTAAGATACTGTTTTAAACGCACTTGAGGTTCATAGGCACGTCCAATATATCGCGTAGCACCATGTACATCTCGCAGCGACACAACTTTTCTACTCTTATCTCGTGGATCAGGCTTTGATGGAAGTTCACCAGTAGCGATAAACCAAGTAACTCTCTCGAACCTAACGTTCAAAATAGACATTGCCTTAGAGATGGAAATATACCTATCTTGCCCATCATCGTTTGCATTGTTCACTTGAATACCTCTCACGCTTGTTACATTATCTAGTGATATGCAAACCTTCGATGCTGTCTATATCTATAGGGTGGTGTAAATACTCTTCAAGGATTCTGACCAGTTTCACAACAGTAACCCTTGTTGTAGGTTTGCCACCGCCTATGCGAATGATAGTTGCAACATCAACCCCACTTTTGTCTGCTAGCTCTTTCTTTCTAAGTCCCGCTTCTGTAATAAGATCATTGAGTGTTGCCATTTCTTTGCTCCTTACGCAGTACAAGGCCAATAACTGCATGTTTCTTGTCACTAATAGTACCAAATGTGTTACATCCTGTCAATGAATAGAAGCAAATACCGCAACAATAAATGATATATCATTGCAAGCATTGACTTTTAATGACTTTTAGTTTATTGTATTGGTAGGCCGTGGAATTTATAGAGAGGAAGCTACATCGAGTGTTGCCAATAACGCGTGCTAGCTCATTGAAGAATTTCGCGGCATCTCTTGACCTGAATGACGGAGATATCTACTTACCACTACACGTCTCAGGTTACAGATAGCTTGTACATTGACTTAGCCAAATGTACAAGCCTCATTAAAACTGCTTAAAAAAGCAGTTTCAAGGTAGCTATGGAAGTTATATGTATGTTTGTTAAACTACTGCACATGGAAAGGAGAGAATAAAAGAAGCTAGCTTCGTCTAGTACACGAAGCTAGCCGATAGGACCGCCTAAACCCTTTAGTAAGTCAGACACGGCCCCATATGATTCTACCATCATGGGACGCCGACGAGTCAAGCACGAAAGGCTAGACCATGAGTCAGTTACAGCAGAAAATAGGCAATACAACTATCATTGTGAGTGATGAAGAGTTCGCACATGCCTATCAAGTAGGCTACTTACAGTACAAACTTGACTACAATACCAAAACGCTGAGCGATATGGACATTTATGCGTTCTATGTCGGAATCATGACCAGCGTTCGTCACTCTGGACGCTATAATGCTGGATACCTTGCAGGGTGGACAGCCGCCTTATTAGAAGGTGGAAAAAAGTCCTCGGTTCTTGTTCCCACTCTTGTCGCAGCCTACACAGAAGAGGTGCAGGTATGACCACAAGACGATGGGCAACGACCCACAAACGACCTACCACCGCCGAGCAACGAGCAAAAGCACGTGAGAAAGCTCTTGAAAATTGTCTTCATGGCAGTCATACCGCAACCCCGACCTTTCGCCCAGGCGAAACCGTGTGTACCACCTGTGGTATGGTTGTCTATTGCCCCACTTGCCTCAACGACAATCATCTCCAACCCCCGTTCGTTCATGCCTACCCTATCATCTGTCAAACACACAAGAATGCAGAGGTGCAGGTATGACCACCGAACAGCGCAACCAGTGGGCCGGCAGTGAATCAAGCCCTATCAAATTGACCGCCGTTCATCCTCAACATCAGCACGTCACAACAGGCTATGATGTGGAACTGGATAACGATGCCCTCTATCCTTCTCGAATGTCAAGTAGCGCAAAACGCTATCAGCAAACCACTGACGTACCACCACCATCACAACGAACGGTCACGCGCCCAGACCAGCAACAGCTACGCCAACCGAACCCCTATGATACCGTCAATGTGTACGTTCGCCAGAGAAGAAGTTCACAAGGACCAACCTCATCACACCAACGGCAAACAGTAACCCAACCGCAAAGACCAACACAACAGGCACCACGACCAGCACGTCAACCAGAGCCAGAACAAGACGACGACGAGCCAGAGACAGAACATCTACCACGCACCCACCAACGTGTACGCAAGCCTCGTTTTCATGGGCTTGCGTATGTTGGTGTTGGCATGATCGCAATGCTCATCCTGTGGATTATAGGAGCTATCGCGCTCAATTGGTGGCAAGGCTATCAAGACGATCTACGCTATGGACATCCACGCACCTATCAGATCGACGCTAGGGTAGGCCACAATGATGCTCAAACGCCGAGTCATTTTATCGCCCTCAACCTCAATCATCGTGTCGAAGTAATTGAGTTTTCAGGGGGAGACGCGACCAAAGCAAGGGTGTATCTTGGTCCACTGCTTACAGGGCAAACGAACGACCAGGACATTGTAACCGTGAGTTTCAAGGATGTGAACGGAGACGGAAAGCCTGACTTGATACTCAGTGTGGAGAACGCGAAGTACGTCTACATCAATGACAACGGAGCGTTCCGACCACTGCAACGCTGATGAACATATCGACATGTAGAAAGAGGATGCAATGCAAGCACTGTTGATTCTGTGTCAACGCAGGGAACTACAGCCGTTACTTGAAGCATTTGAAGACTGGAACGAAGAGGCAAAGGTTCTCTTGTACGGCTATACCAGTAAAGAGCGTGATGGGTTCATTCTCATGCACTGGAACCAACTTGTTCCCATAGACTTTCAAGACAAGCAACTCAAAGCCGACCCAGGCATCATTGACTATGTGGTCTATGATGTGCCAGCACACCCGACCAAAGCAACCACCGTCTAACGTCGTCAAGGGGAAGTGTTCACCGCTTCCCCATTCTCCATAGCATCACGTCCTACCAGAGACGAACGAGAGGGAAACCCGATGAAGGAACAGCGAGAGCACGAGATATCGGACCTGTTAACCCACATTTACCAACACAGCGACACCGAGCCACAGAGCGACCAGCCGCGACGGACGCTCAACATCTATATTGAGATGGACGAAGAGGAAAACGAGCAAGAGACAATCCCAAGCGTTGAGAGTACCCTTGACGAGGACGACATACCCCTACCCACCGAGCAACCACAAACCGAGCAGCCACAATCTACCCACGTAACAGAACCACACTTGACACGCCAACGACGAAGACAACCCACTGTACTTCTTCTCTGTATTGTGCCACTTATCGGTATTCTTACAGGGGTAACCTATGCGGTTATTCTTCCCTTGTTTAGACCATCGGCAACTGTGACCATTGTCGCAACATCCCAGCAAATTAGCACGACCAGCATCTTACAGGTTGTCACCAACGGAACCGCCGACCCGACGAAGAACCAAGTAGCAGGGCGAGTATTACCAGCCATCACGATGAGTGAGCAGAAGACCGTTCCCACGACAGGAACGATACGCCAAGCGGCACAAGCGGCACACGGTTTCATCACGTTCTACAACGCAGCCTCCTACGTACAGACGGTGAGCGTGGGAACCTTACTCACAGGAGCAGACGGAATACAGGTTCTCACAGACCAAGACGCCATCATACCCGCCGCAGTGATGCCCACCGAGGGACAAACAACCATTCTAGGCCATGCAGTAACAACAGGACCACAAGGCAATATCAAAATAGGGGATCTGTACGGCGCATGTTGCCGATTGAATGTGTTTGTCACCAACGGAGCATTTCATGGTGGACAGGACGCCCGAACCTATCAAAGCGTCACACAACAAGATATCAACGCTGTTACCGCCAGCGTCAAAAGTGGCTTAGAGCAGAGTGTCCAAGCAGCGTTACAAACACAAGTACAAGCAACAGAAACGCTTGTCACGCCACTGTCTTGTACATCAAATGTCACACCCGACCATCAGCCAGGGGAGGAAGCCACACAGGTACATGTTACCATCAATGAAACGTGTACAGGCACAACCTACAATACCCAGGCAGGGACAACGCTTCTTACCACCCTTGCAACGAAAGACGCAACCAAGCGACTAGGAACGGGATATATCACCACAGGAATACACACTACCCAAGTAACACCGAGCAATCAGAATGGTAGAGAGCTACAGATAAAGAGCGTCAGTGTGTGGGCATATCCATTTACCCAGGAGCAACAAAGGAGTATCAAAGCCATGATAGCAGGGATGAGCAAAGACAAAGCAACCGCGATATTATTACGCACAGCAGGAGTACAAAGCGTAGCGATCACACTCAAGAACGGGACAACAATACCAAGCGATGGACAGCAGATATACCTCCTCTTTTTACAGGTATAACGGGGTTGATGTCGAGACAGAGAAAGGAACGGCAAAGCCGAAATGAAGAGTTTTTTGCCCTTCAAATATTCGGACACACAGCCTACCATATACGGCACCCACTACAAGGCACCCGAACCAATTTTCTTCACGCTCCGCTAAAAATTGGTTCAGGACCCGTCTTTCCGTAGGACCCACCGTGTACGGTATGGCTTTTGTGCCGAAATATTTGAGGAAAAAAATGTGGGAGAGGAATCACCTCACGACGTGGCAGCAGTGCCAGAAGTGAAAACGAGTTTTGAACAGGTGGATTTTAGAGAATCCGAGAGGAAAGAGGTGATCATCAACTACATACTGCATATGTATCATGCCTCTCGTTACACTCTACAGGCGGCATCGCTCTATATATGAATCATGTATATAAATAGAACATTTGATTTGACTATAAGTCGCACTCTCGCTATACTGAAAACTCCAAAAGGGTTGGTCTTTCAAAGAGCGGGAGTACACCAGATGAACGAGCAAGAGCGAGAAATTTTATCCATAGCCTCATTGTCTGCTGATTTGGCTTGGAAACTTCTTACACTAGAACAACAACAGCAATTACTACAGTATCTTGAAAAGGTACAGGAGAAGAAGATAACTAATGAGAACACTAAAGAAATACGTTCCTAAAGATGACTTTGATATGCCAAAATCAATTGACCTATCCAGATATACCGCCGTTCTTATCCGTCAATCGGACGAACGTGGTAAGGAAGAACATGCTTATAGTAGAGAGGCTCAGTTAAAGCTTATACAATACGCGATGCGCTTACGTGGTGATACTACAGATGAAAATATCAGAGTATACGACAAAGGCGCGGGAGTGTCAGGACAGAAACATATCCACCAAAGAAAAATATTAAATGACCTGTACAATGATATGAAACGCGGAATTGTTGGCAGTCTGGTTATCATTCACGAAGACCGACTTTTTAGGGACCAGTACCACACTAATGATACAACCTTTATTAAACACTTAGCAGAGAACAATGTGATGTTGTTCGTAAAAATTGACCATAGACGTTATGATTGTACCAAGACCAGCGATAGAAACAGCCTGCTTGATAAATTGATAGCTTCCCGTAACTATCTTGAGGAGCAGGTACTCGGCAAAATGAACGGTGGACAAGAGGCAAAAGCGTTAAACGGTCAGTTTGACGGGCGTAACCTGGCTATGGGTTATGTAGTAAAAGGTAAGAAAAAGCAGCAAGTAATACTAATTTATGAACCCTGGGCTAAGGTTATTAGATGGATGTTTGCACGTTTTAAGGAACTCGATTCTATAGCAAAGCTTGCCCATGAGATAGAGCTAATGCCTTACCTTTTCAAAGACCCTACAGCAGATGATTTTCTTGAATTTACGTTCAAAATCCGCATGACTAAAGTTCCAGGAGGCTTTAAGCCCTCTTGTATAGAAGCAATTAAGTACATGATGAGCAATTTAATGTATGCAGGGGCGTGGATATATAACGATGCGGTTGTAATGTGGAATGACGATATGGCTATAGTTGACAGAGATCTAGCACTGTGGGCATATCACAAGATAACGGGAAGGGATATAGAAGGTAACTTACTAGAGAATGTCGAACGTAGACAAATAAGAGACGACGGAGCGGAAGCCGTTCTAAAATTTCTATTGCAAGACCCTATAGGCTCGATCTATGTCACTCATCCCGAACATCCCGAATATATACGCCAAACACTTATAAAGGACCACAAGGCAGAAGGTAAGCTTTTTAGAGATATTACCTTTGCTATTCGCGCTCATCTAATAGACGATATTTTCCTTGAGCGTGTTAAAGAGGTTGCACGCGCCGACAAGCACCTAGCAAAACACATTGAAGCCAGCATTACCGAACTAGAGGTAAAACACGCTGAGAGTGTGGTATCCGTTGAAGACCACCTAATACAAGTCAGGATACAGATAGAGAAGACGTTAGCCCTCTTGCAAGACCAGATATTGACCTTGGACGATAAGAGCAAAGAAAAATTTCGCAAAGACTTGTTAGGTCTAAGAGAGCAGGAAAAAGAACTACTAGCAGTACAAGAAAAAGCCACACAAAACGACCTAAAAGCAGACTATCACGAACTGTCTGACGTGTTACAAGATATACCAAGTAAGCTAGATACTTGCTCAATGGTACGGAAACAGAAGCTAGCACGATTGATAACCGAACATGTCATGATAGAAGAGGTTAGCGTACATTGGTTACGGTTTACTGTAGTTTGGCGTGGACCTCTTGCCGATAGACCCGATGTGTGTTTAATTTGGCGGCAACGGGGGAAACGTAGCGAGGACTGGACACCCGAAGAAGACGAATATATCACGGCAAACTATGCAGAAGGTAATAAATGGGTTATGCTTGAAGCGTTACCTACTCGTACTTGGAACATGATCTACCAACGTGCGTTAACGTTAGGTGTACATCGTAAGATTAACACCTTAAATAACATCCCTCAAAACGTTACTATGCAAGACTTAAACGTGATACCAGACAGAGATACGGCTATAAGGCTTGTTACAGAGGCGAGCAAGAGGAATAGTAAATCATATGGTATTTGGTTATTTTCTGCAGGACTACACGAGTTTACCGAACAGTTAGAACACTGGAATACAAATATTGGTAGTTCGCCCAACCCATCTCCGAGAGGTTCCAATGCAAATCGTCTTCGTGCAAATCAAGCCAGTACTTCGCCGTGATGGTATGCCCGATAGGATAGCTGGCCTGTGTATGTAAAACCATTTTGGGATAGCCGACCGTACCGGACGTGAAATAAATAAGGCAAGGATCATCACTTCGTGTCTTGGGTCCCGTATACTCTGGTGACGCTTGCTCAGCGATGTGTTGAAAATTTGTCCAGCCCTCATGTTCAAAGGCATCAACCAGCACAGTAAAACGAATGGTCGGGCAGTCGGCACGTACCGCGTCGAACTTCTTCGCGCCCTCTGTATCGGTAATGAAACCTTGCACTTCTGCTACCTCCGCACGAAACTGGATATCTTTAGGTGTCAAAAGCGTGGTACAGGGGATGGGGACAGCTCCCAATTTCATCAAGCCGAGGACAGTCTCCCACCATTCGGGGATACGTGGCAGCATCACCATGATGCGATCACCTTTTTTGATGCCAAGTGCCAGAAACGCATTCGCCGCACGACTAGAGCGTTCCACAAAGTGTTGATACGTGAGCGAACGTTCTTCACCGTGTTGCCCAAGCCACAGCATCGCGACTTTCTTAGGGTCTGCGGCCCACTTGCTCATCACATCAATCGCGAAATTGA
>JAABUQ010011257.1_pt1 | contig 11477 bp, 12 predicted proteins | sample 5560001 | NCBI WGS metagenome assembly JAABUQ01 (sample SAMN10711888, study PRJNA513371) | rock metagenome | isolation source: Antarctica rocks | place: Antarctica: Victoria Land, Finger Mt nord | collected 2015-12-18
CGCTCTGAAATGCCGGCGAAACGCGCCGCCACTGCATTGGCCCCAAACAGCCTGGTCTCGAAACCCAGGCGCGAATAGCGCAGCACCGTGCCGAGAAGGCCGGCGAGTCCGGCAAAGATCAGGAATGGGAGGGGGATCCAGGAACCGATCGAAAGATTGCCGAGCACCGTATACCAATCTGGCAGGCCGGTGATGGCGGGTCCGCGCGTGACGACGATCCCGATGCCGCCGAAGAGCTGCATGGTCCCGAGCGTCGCCAGGATAGGCGGCAGGCGAAAACAGCCGATCAGAACGCCGTTGAACACCCCGCAAACAACCCCTAACGCAAGGGCTGTCGGTATCGCTGCCCAACCGAGGTCCCCGTTCTTCATCAGCAGTGCGGCCAGGATGGCGGCCAGGTTCGCGATGCTGACCACGGAAAGATCGATGCCGCCGGAAATCATGGTCGGCAGAATAGCGAGCGCCAGCAACCCGAATTCCGGAAACTGAAAGCCCATGGAATTCAAGTTGTCGAAAGACAGGAAACGCGTGTTCAGTGCGCTGATCACGGCGAAGATGGCGATTGTTAGGAGACCCAGCGCCGTCAGGTAAGAAAGCATAGAATTCGTGCGTCGGCTCATTCGCGATTGTCCTTCTCGATCAACGCGAAAAACACCAGGGTGAGCAAGAGCACCAGACCGAGGAGGACGAAGGCAGCGGCCGACCCCTCGTTCAGAGACAAGCCGAGAAAGGCCCGACGATAGGCGAAGAAGCTCAGGACTTCGGTCGAGACCCCGGGGCCACCCTTGGTCAGCACATAGGTCAGATCGTAGGTCCGAAACTCGTTGATGAGTTGGATCACGACCGTGATGGCGGCGACCGGGCGAAGCATCGGCAAAGTGAGAAACCAGAACTGCTGCCAAGGCGTGGCGCCGTCGACCTCCGCCGCCTCGTACGGGTCTTTGGGCAAGGCGGCGAGGCCGGCGGATAGGATCAGCACCACGAAAGACAGCTGCTGCCAGACGTCGACCCCGACCATGGTCCAGAAGGCGAGATAAGGCGATCCCAGCCAATCGAGGCGAGGCAATCCCACGCCCTCCAGCATGGCGTTGACGATGCCGAGATTAGGTTGCAACAGCATGCGCCAGATCAGCCCCACGCTGATCGGGGACATCGCCATCGGCACCGTCAGGACCGCGAAATAGATCGGCTTGAACGCGACGACCCGGTTGAGCATGAGCGCTACGGCGAGGCCGATCATGAATTCGCCGGCGACGGTGACGACCGAATAGCCGACGGTCAGCCAGAGCGCATGCAGAAAGCCGGCGCTGCCGACCACGGCGTTGAAATTGGCGAGGCCCACGAAGGGCCGCAACGACGGATGGAGGAGCGTCAGGGACGACACCGACATGATCGCCGCGTAAAGGAGCGGGAATCCCATTACGATGGCGAGGAGCAGGAGGCCGGGCAGAGCGAAACCCCAACCCGTCCTCCGCTCTCGATCCCAAACCGAGGCCATGCGCATCGTCGTCCAACGCCGTTGCGGTCCACCCGTTACGAGGAGGCGACAGGTGGACCCGATGTCCGGGCCGGCGTTCAATGGGACTTCTTGATCAATTCGTCGAGGCCCTGCGCCGCGGCCTTGAGCGCCGCGGCGTTATCGGTCTGACCCGCAGCGGCGAGCGACAGCTGCGTGCCAAGGACATCCTCGTATTGAGCAGAATAAGCGAAGACCGGGAAGGCTTCGCCGGCTGCCACGATCCGTTCGGCCACCTTGTAGCTCGGATATTTGATCAGCACGTCCTTATCGGCATAGACGTCGGACCGAACCGGCGCATGACCCTGCAGCGCCCGGTCAACCGCGATCTTCTTGCCCTGGACCCATTGGATGAACGTCCACGCTGCATCCTGCGTTGCCGCATCCTCGTTCTTTGGTATGCCCCAGCCCCAGCCACCGCTCTCGCCATGGCCGCCCGGCATCACGCCGAGCGCGACCTTGCCGGCCACGGCCGGACATTTCTTGGCATCATCGACCTGCGGCAGCATCCACCAGTAGGTGACCATGCTGAAGGCTTTGCCGTCGCACATTAGGCGCAAGGTATCGTCGAGCGTTGCCGATAGGGCGCCCTGTTGCGCGCCGTTCTTGACGTTGTCGACATAAAGATCGAGGGCGGTCTTCGCCTCAGGGCTGTCGAGGGCCACCTTGCCGTTCTTATCCAGGTACTTCGCGCCGGAGGAGAACAGGTAATTGGAGAATTCCATGCTGTTCGGATCGCCGCGCTGACCCTGCATTGCGGCGCCTGCCACACCCGCATGGCCCTTCATGAACTTGGAGACCTCTACATAGTCCTTGAGCGTTTCGGGCGTCTGCAACGTGCCTTTGCCGGCAGCCTTATAGGCATCGACCAGCTTGGGATCCTTGAGCAGATCGGTCCGGTAGATCATCCCCATGCTGTAATTGTACATGGGGATGAGATGGAGTCCGCCTTTGTCGCGCCCGACGAGGTCGAGCATCGACGGGATGAACGGGGCGAGGTCGAACTTGGACTTCTGGACGAAAGGCGTCAGTTCCGCGAGCCAGCCGGCCGCCGGAAACTCGCCGGCCCACAGGAAGTCGACTTCAAGAACATTGTAGGCGCTGCTGGAACTGGTAAGCTGGGTGACCAGCTTGTCGTGCATGTCGGCATAGGCGAGCTTCTCGAATTCGACCTTGATGCCGGTCTCCTTGGTGAAATCCGGCAGCATGGATTCGATGATCTGGGTTTCCGGCACGTCTTCCATGAGCGCGTGCAGAGTGATTGGATCCGCTTTCGCGGCCTCGGTTCCCCCCAGCATAGCCAAGACGCCGGCCGCGAGAAGCAGATGGGATCGGGATGGCATGGCGTTTCCTGTCCTGTTTTTGAGAATTGAAGTCGTTCGCGAGGCTTTGGCTGCGCTCGGTTATTTGACGCTGCCGAAGGTCAATCCTTGCACAATGAACCGCTGGACGAAGCGTGAAGCGACGACGAGCGGCAGCACGGCCAGGACGACGCCAGCCGAGACCTTCGCGATCTGAACGCCGTTCGAGCTCTGGAGCGAGGCCAGGGAAACCGGAATGGTTTGGGTCGATGGTCCCGTCAGCACTAGGGCAAACAGGAACTCGTTCCAGGAAAGGATGAACCCGAGCACCCCGGCCGCCGCGATCCCAGGCATCGACACCGGAATGACGATGCGCCAGAAAGCCCCCCACGCCGTGGCGCCATCGGTCATGGCGGCCCATTCGAGGTCCACCGGCACGCCTTCGAAGAAGCCCATCAGGATCCAGGTGAGGAACGGCAGATTGAGGGCCGCATAGGCCAGGACAAGGCCAGACAACGAGTTGGTCAGACCGGTCGCGCGAAAGATCGCGAAGGTGGGCAGGACCAGCGCCACGGGCGGCAGCATCTGTGTCGCCAGCACCGCAAAGCGGGCAAACCTGCCGCCCGTGCGGAAACGTGCGAAAGCATAGCCGGTCATGGCCGCAAAGGGCAGCGCCAGAACCACAGAGCCAAGCGCCACGACGAGGCTGTTGAGGTAAAACAGGCTGAACCTGTTGCGGGTGATGAGCGCCACATAATTATCGAGCGTGAAACCCGGAAGCAGAGACGTGGAATAGGCCTGCGGTTCGGGAACGAAACTCGTACGGAGCACCCAGAGCGGCGGAAGCAGGATTGCGGCCGAGATCAAGACCAGGCCAAGATGCGGCCCGATTCGACCAAGGCTCCAGCTCTTCTCGCCTTCGATCATGCGGCCTGCCCCGACAAGGGCACAGCAGCCGGGCGGGCTATACGTCTCGTCGTTGCCTCGTCAAACAATTGCATCGCCGCGGGATCAAGATAAAGCGTGACCCCATCACCGACGCGGGCCGAAAAATGGCGGGTTAGCCGGGCCGAGATCTCGATGGGCCTTGTTTCCCCGATCTGGCCGATGAGGATGAGTTCGGGTCCAAGCGCCTCGACGACCACGACGGTCAAGCCGATCGGCTGCCAATCGGGGCGCAGCGGCGCCTCGTGCAAGTCCTCGGGCCTGATTCCCAAAAGCACGGGTTTGCCCAGGTGGCTCTCGTAGGACGACCGATAGGCGGGTGGGATTGCGACCGTCGTGCGGGAACTGGCGTGGACGTCGAGCCCGCCGCTCGGGCCGATCCTCAGCGTAGCCTCGATGAGGTTCATCGGCGGCGTGGCCAGGAAACGCGCCACGAAAGTATCGGCCGGCTCCGCGTAGACGTCCAGCGGGCGACCGATCTGCACGATCGACCCACCCCGCATGATGCAGATGCGGTCCCCCATCGTCATGGCTTCAACTTGGTCGTGCGTCACATGCACGGTGGTCCGGCCAAGACGGCGATGCAGCTTGACGAGCTCCAGCCGCATCTCAGCCCGAAGTTGTGCATCGAGGTTGGAAAGCGGCTCGTCGAGCAGGAAGGCGACAGGGTCGCGCACGATCGCTCGCCCTAAAGCCACCCGCTGGCGCTGGCCTCCCGAGAGTGCGGCCGGCTTACGGTCGAGGTAAGGATCGAGGCCGAGCAGCGCCGCGGCATCCTTGACTTTGGCCGTGATGGCGGCGGCGGATACTCCACGCATCTTCAGGCCAAAAGCCATGTTCTGCCGCACCGTCATATGCGGATAAAGAGCGTAACTCTGGAAGACGACGGCGACGTTCCGGTCGCGCGGCGGCACATTATGGACCGGCCTGCCACCGATCAGGAGTTCGCCCTCCGAAAGGCTTTCGAGCCCCGCGATCATCCGCAAGGTGGTCGACTTGCCGCAGCCGGACGGCCCGAGAAAGATGACGAATTCACCGTCCTCGATGGTCAGCGACACGTCTCGCACGCCGTAGACCGCTGGCGCGTAAAGCTTGGACACGTGACGGAGCTCGATCGAAGCCATTAGTCCTTCCACGCGCGGCCGATGTCGGTCGCCTCGCCTTTGCGGCCATAGTGGAAAACAAAATCAAACAATTCAAGCGCGAATTTGCGAATAAATGTGCTGATCGGGGCCCGCCCCATGCTCAGGTCGTGTACACGCCGCCGGTGACGTTGACGCCTTGCCCGGTCATGAAGCGCGAACCCTGCGAACACAGGAACACCACGACCTCGGCCACGTCCTCCGGTACCTAAAGCCGTCCCAAAGGCGTCTGAGCCACGTAATCCGATATGACCCGCTCGGGGCTGACACCTCGCAGCACCGCCTCCCACTCCACTTCACGAGATTGCATGCCGGTCTTGACGAAGCCCGGACAGACCGCATTGACCCGAATGCCCTTGGGAGCGAGCTCGCGCGCCAGGGCCTGAGTCCATCCGAGCACGGCGAATTTGCTGGCCGAATAATGTGCCAGCAGCGGCGCACCGGTCTTCGCGGCCAAAGACGCGGTATTGACGATCACGCCGCGGCCCTGATCGACGAAATGGCGCGCCGCGACCTGATTGGTCAGGAACACGCCCCGGGCGTTCACGTCGAAGTTGGAGTCCCATTCCTGGTCGGTCAGGTCCACTGCATGATTCATAGAAGAAACTCCGGCGTTGGCGCAGAGGATGTCGCATCCGCCGAGCCGGGCCACGGCCACCGCGAAACCGGCCTCAACCGAGGCGCGATGGCGCACATCCATGGCGATTCCCGCCGCGGCGCCGACTGCTCCGGCGGTGCGCCGAGCAGCCTCCCCGTCGAGATCGGTGATCGCCACCGCGACGCCGTGCCTGACCAGCGCCGCCACGATGGCGCGGCCGATGCCGTTGGCGCCTCCCGTGACGATGGCTGTCTTGCCGGCGAGTTCGACGGCGAGCCGCCCGGATGGAGTCTCTGTCATGAATGCACCCTGGACAGCAGGAAGATTTGAACATATACGCAAAAAATCGAACTTCAAAAGGCCTGGACGACCACGTCGATCGGTAAGCTCGTGCTTCCGAGGCCAGTGCCGGACACGAGAATGCCCACGGCTCGCCGACATCCTCAGCCCGACAACGCCCACGCCGCGCCCGAGCATCGTCCACGAATGCTGGCGCCTGTCCGCCAGGCCTCGATTCTTGAAGCGCTTCGCCGCTCCGGCTCGGTCACGGTGGCGCAGATCGCCGGACAACTCGCCGTTTCCGAGATGACGATCCGCAGGGATCTCGTGAACCTCGAGCGCGGCGGGCGGCTGACCCGCAAGCACGGGGGCGCCGTAACGTCGCAGCGGGTTGCCATGGATCGCGACGAGCCGGCTTTCGAAGCACGCCTCGCGCTTCAGCTGGATGCCAAGACCGCGATCGCGGTCGCGGCTGCCGCCTTGGTCGAGGATGTGCGGACGGCGGCACTCGACGTCGGCGCCACGACATTCCTGCTGGCGGCGCAATTGCGCAAGCGGGCCGGCCTGAAGCTCTTCACCAATTCCCTGCGCGTCGCGGCCGCTTTGGCCGAAGGTCCGCAGGAGGTTTACGTGCCAGGGGGCCGCGTCCGCGGTGCCGACATGGTGATCGGCGGACCGAGCGCCGTCGAACAATTCGACAAACTTTGGTTTGATATCGCCTTCGTAGGCGTCTCGGGCATTACCGGTGAGGGTCTGTTCGATTATTCCTTCGAGGATACCGAACTGAAACGTGTCTATCTGCGCCGCGCCTCCCGCAAGGTCGTGCTTTGCGATTCCTCGAAATTCCAGCACATGTCGCTCGTACACATCGCCGGGTACGACGCCGTCGATCTGGTCATCACCGATGCGGTTCCGCCGCCCGAGATCGCCGCCGCCCTGGAGCGGGCCGGAGCCAAGCTACAGATTGCCCCGCCCGCGCCAGGGTCCAATACACGTTTCTAGTTCAGGAGCCACTTCATGGTGTTCGACTTCTTCGGCGCGAAGACAAAGGCCGTCATCGCCATGGCCCATATCGGCGCCTTGCCGGGGTCGCCGCTCTTTGACACCGACGGAGGCGTAGCGAAGCTGATCGATGATGTCGCGAAGGACGTCGAGAGACTCCAAGCCGGCGGCGTCGACGCGATCATGTTCGGCAACGAGAACGATCGTCCCTACGTTTTCAAGGCTCCCCCTGAAGGCATCGCGGCGATGACGGTCGTGGTGCAAGCCCTCAAGCCCCATCTGAAAGTGCCATTTGGCACGAACTATCTTTGGGATCCGCAGGCCAGCGTGGCGATCGGCGCTGCCACGGGTGCGAGTTTCGTGCGCGAAATCTTTACCGGACTCTTCGCCTCCGACATGGGGCTTTGGCAGCCGGACTGCGCCGCGGCCTCCCGTCTACGGGCGCAACTCGGCCGTTCTGATATGAAACTGCTGTTCAATATAAACGCCGAATTCGCCCATTCGCTCGATCAGCGCCCGATTGAATTGCGGGCCAAGAGCGCCGTCTTCTCTTCACTCGCGGATGCGATCCTGGTTTCGGGCCCGCTGACAGGGCAGCCCGCCAATGCGAGCGACCTTCGAAAAGTTTGCGAAACGGTCCACGACGTCCCCATCTTCGCCAATACGGGGGTCAACATCGACAATGTCGGGGGCGTGCTGTCGCTCGCCAGCGGCGTCGTGATCGGCACCCATTTCAAGGTGGACGGCAATACCTGGAACCCGGTTGATCCCGAACGAGTGAAGCGCTTCATGGATGTCGTCGATCGCCTCCGCTGACCGGAAGATTGTTCATGACTTGCGTCATCGGTCTCGACATCGGCACCACCTCGACCATCGGCATCCTGATCCGCCTGCCGGATCAGGTTCTTGGTGTTGCGTCGCGCCCGGTTACGCTCCGCTCTCCTGAGCCCGGCTGGGCCGAGGAGGATCCGCAGGAATGGTGGGGTAACGTCTGCGCCATCACCCGCGAGTTGATTCAAACCGTCAGCTTCGCGACGGATGAGCTTGCGGGGCTGGGCGTGACCGGAATGCTGCCCGCCGTGGTGCTGGTTGACGAGCACGGCGGGCTGCTGCGACCCAGTATTCAGCAGAGCGACGGCCGTTGCGGCGCCGAAGTCCTTGATATGCGCCGGGAGTGGCCGGAAACCGAGTTCCTGCTGAGAGCCGGCAACGGCATCAATCAACAATTGGTCGGCGCCAAGCTGAGGTGGATCGAGAAGCATGAGCCGGCGACCTTTTCTCGCATCGCGACTGTTTTCGGCTCCTACGATTACATCAACTTCCGTTTCACGGGCGAGCGGGCGGTCGAGCAGAACTGGGCGCTCGAAGCTGGTTTCACAGATGTGCGGACACAGGAGATTGCCAACGACCTCGTCAGCTTCGCGCATGTTCGACGAGACGTCATCCCTTGCAGGTCTTCGTCGGACGCGGTGCTGGGGCATGTGACTGCGACCGCGGCAGCCGCGACCGGCTTGCCGGTCGGACTTCCCGTGATCGGCGGCGCAGCGGATCTGATCGCCTCGGCGCTCGGCGCGGGCTTGGTGGCCGAGGGCGACGTGCTACTCAAATTCGGCGGCTCGATCGACATCCTCGTCGCGACCCCGCGGGCGAAGCCTGACCGTCGCATGTTCCTCGATTATCACCTTATCCCTGGCCTGTTCATGCCGAACGGCTGCATGTCGACCGGCGGATCCGGTCTGAACTGGTTCGTCAAGACTTTCGCGGTAGGAGAAGCGGTCGCGGCGGCGGCTGCCGGCCTGTCGACACATCAGTGGCTCGACCGACTGGCAGAAGGCCGGCCAGCCGGCGCAAACGGCATGGCGATTCTGCCCTATTTTCTCGGAGAAAAGACGCCGATCCACGATCCGGCCGCACGCGGCCTGTTCAGCGGCCTGACCCTGAGTCACGATCTCGGCCATCTGTGGCGAGCGATGCTGGAAGCCTATGCCTTTGCAATCCGGCATCATGTCGAGGTGCTGAACGAAATGGGTCACTGCACTGATCGGTTCATGGTGTCCGATGGTGGATCGAACAGCCGCATCTGGATGCAGATCGTGTCCGACGTGCTGCAGAAGCCGCTTCAGCGGTTGAGCGGCCATCCCGGTTCCTGCCTCGGCGCAGCCTGGACCGCGGCTATCGGCACGGGACTGACAGAGGATTGGGCGGGTGTATCGCGCTTCGTCACCCGCGGTGATGTGGTCGAGCCCGACCCACGGTATGCTGAGATCTATGCGCGAGGCTATCAGCATTTTCGCGAGCTTTACACACGGCTGTCCGAGCTCGAAAGCGCTGCGCCATGACGCTTCGTGCCGTTGCTTGGGACATTGATGGAACATTGGTCGACAGCGAACCTCTGCATCATCAGGCTCTGCTGGCGGGGAGCCGGCTCTGGGGTGTGGATTTATCAGACCTTCCGGATCAGGCTTTCCGAGGCATCCATATGGGCGACGTCTGGCTCGCGCTCCGCGAGCGTCTGCCGGCGCACCTCATCGAAGCCGAATGGCTCGCGGCCATCGCGGCTTTCTACATCGAGAACAGAACCCGTCTGTCGCGGCTGCCTGGCGCGCTCGAGACCATTGAGATCCTGGCCGAACGCGGCATTCCTCAAGTCTGCGTCTCGAATTCGGCGCGGTCGATCGTCGAAGCCAACCTCGACGCGCTCGGCGTGACTGAGTTCATGCGATTCACGATTTCGATCAATGATGTTTCGGCCGGCAAGCCCGATCCTGAACCCTATCGCACGGCTTGCGAGAGGCTCGGCCTCTTGCCCAGTGAGGTTCTGGCGGTCGAGGATAGCCTGACCGGCGCCGAATCCGCCAACCGAGCCGGATTGCAGGTCGCGGTTCGCGTGCCGCTGACCGAATCTGTGTCCTGGGCCGTTGTCGATGCGGCCGACCTGACAACCATCGTTGACCTGTTCCCGAATACGCACCGGTCGGCCGACCCGCAGTCGCGCTCCTGACGGTGCGCGGTTATCGTTTGGCGACAGTCCTGCGGGAAGCGTTGAGTGGACTGGGATGACCCCGTTTCGTTTCGTTGGACACCGATGATGCTTTCGCACGAGGTTCCCCATGCCATAGACACGTCCGCCCTACCCGCCGGAGTTCCGGCAACAGATCTGGTCCGCGCCGGTCGCGATCCGCAGGATCTGGCTCGCGAGTTCGAGCCCTCCGCCCAGGCGATCCGGAGCTGGGTCGCCGAAGCTGACCGTCGTGAAGGCCGGCGTGAGCCGAAGCCCGCGGTCGTCGAGACCGGTCTAGGTGGTGTGGACAAAGCGCAGTCGCGGTAGGGACGCGGGTCACCTCGCGCCCCCCGCACAGATCCGAGCTTGCGCTGCTAACGCACTCGGCTCTTGCCTGGGGTATTTGACGTCGAAGCGTTCGCTGCTTCTCGTATGCGGCCCAGCGACTGGAGCACGCTTTCCCGGCCCTGTGTCCGGCGCGTGTTGCGCTGCTCCGCATTCCCCTTGGCCCCCGCCCTTGGCTCCACCGCTTCCGCGGCCGGCGGACCGGCTCTGTTCGGCGGCTTCCCGGCTACTATGGCGAGGTCCGACTTCTCCTGACCGTCCATCACTGGCGTACGGCTTTCGCCTTCCCAGTGCGTCCCGCGTCCCGAGGGGCGCGGGTAGCCAGGAGATCTCCCGGTTTCCATGCAAGGAGTGTCAACGCGTGCATGGGGCCTATGACCACGTCGAGCCGGTCGGCGGGCTCGCCATAGCGCCCGCCGCCGTTTTGCCTTCCCGTCTTACCCACACGGTCGGCGCTCGAAAGTGCGCTTTCGCGGCTCAACCCAGCCCACGTCTCCCCTCACCAACGCTTCGCCCCCGACCTCGCGGTCGACAACGCATGGCGCGGGGCCGGTGTGGCAGGCTACGCCTTCACCGTATGGAACTTGCATCCAATACTCCTTGCCGGCCTCCCGGCGCACGGGGAATCGGGTGAAAAAATCATGCTGCGATCAGGCTGGCGAGGAAGTCGTCGTCCCAAGCCGCAACCTTGCGCTTGAGACGAATTGAGTCCTTGCCGGGCGCCTGCCGGGTCAGGTTGAGGGCCATGTGCTTGAGCGTAGTGAAGTTTGCGGGGGCGAAGCAAGCTTGGGGCCCTGCCCTGCGTAGCGGGGCGGGGAAGCTTGCGGAGGGATGATTCGTCCTGACGCGGCACTCGTCGTCGCGAAACACCATGTCCATCACCCAATGCAGGTTGTTCTCGACCGCCAGTGACTTCGAACGATAGGTCCCAAAGCATGGGCCAGCAAGATAAGTGAGGTGATGTAGAACCGCGTCTCTTTCTCGACCTTGCCATCGATGTCACGGATACTATCAACAATGACGACCCCTTTCAGGCCTAGCCATCGATGGCGATCGTTCAACCATTCGACGTCGTGAATTACGGTGGTGGTTCTGGTCTCGATCCGTCCGTGGTCGCCGTCGACCGTCTCGTCCCGGCTGATTGCAGCGCGACAATCAAGGTGAGAAACCCGTATTGCCTCATTCGAGAATGTTCCCGAAGGCTGATTGTCGTTGCCATGAGGAATCTGGAGGCTTCTGTGAGGTCGCGGGGCTCTGAGGGCACGAGCGGGCTGGCTCCGCGACCTCATTGAAGCCGGATTGAACGAACCCGCGGGAGGGCTGGCGGGCTATGGGGATTGTGGCTGCA
>JAABUQ010011258.1_pt1 | contig 11477 bp, 8 predicted proteins | sample 5560001 | NCBI WGS metagenome assembly JAABUQ01 (sample SAMN10711888, study PRJNA513371) | rock metagenome | isolation source: Antarctica rocks | place: Antarctica: Victoria Land, Finger Mt nord | collected 2015-12-18
ACGCTCATATGCGGCATGGCGGCGGCCCCGATGTCCATCCCGTCCACCAGCGGCGCCAGCACGTCGCGGGCGCGCGGCCCCTGCACCGCCAGCACCGCCCACTGCTCGGTGACGCTGGTCAGCCAGGTCCGCAGGTCCGGCCACTCGGTTTGCAGGTAGTCCTCCATCAGCGCCAGCACCCGAGGCGCCCCGCCGGTGGTGGTGGTGACGTGGAACCGGTCGGCTGCCAGGCGCCCGACCACTCCGTCATCCAGCAAAAAACCGTTCTCGCCCAGCATCAGCCCATAGCGGCAGCGGCCCGGCGCCAGCTTGGCCCAGGCGTTCACGTACATGCGGTTCATGAACTCGGCCGCGTCAGGGCCGACGACCTCGATTTTGCCGAGTGTGGAGGCGTCGAACAGCCCGACCACTGAGCGCACCGTGCGGCACTCCCGCGCCGTCGCCGCGTGCAGGCCCTCGCCGGCCCGTGGGAAATAGCGCGCACGCTTCCAAAGGCCCACATCCTCGAACACTGCCCCGTGCGACGCCGCCCAGCCGTGGAGGGGCGTGGTGCGGACGGGATCGAACAGCACGCCGCGGCTGTAGGCGGCGAGCGTCCCGAACGTCACCGGCGTGTAGGGCGGGCGGAACGTCGTGAGGCCCACGTCGGGGATGGCGGCGCCAAGCTGCCCGGCCACGATCGACAGCGCGTTCATGTTGCTGGTCTTGCCCTGGTCGGTCGCCATGCCGGTCGTCGTGTAGCGCTTGACGTGCTCGATGCTGCGGAAACCCTCCTGCGCCGCGAGCTTCAGGTCCTTGCTGGTCACGTCGTTCTGGAAATCGACGAAGGCGCGGCGCTGCGGCCGGGCGGGGGGCGCCGGCGCGGCCCAGCGCGCGGGCAACACCCCCGCCACCGCAACAGCGGACTCCGCCGCCTCGAACCCAGCGGCACGCGCCGCCGCTGCTCCGGCCGCTGCGCCATCCTCCAAGGCATCGGCGAGCGCATGCACGCCCCGGCACGCCCCGGCGCACTGCACGCCAGCAGGCGGCTCGCCGGGCAGGAACGCCTCCGACGCCGGATCGAACCGCAGCGTGCCGCGGGCCTGCGAGAACAGGTTCAACGATGGCGTCCAGCCGCCGCTCATGCCCAGCACGCCGCACCGGACCCACTCCCGGTCCCGCACGCGCCCGTCTGCGCCGACGCGCCCCACGATCGCGACCCGGATGCCCCGGCGCCCGCGCGTTCGTAGCACCTGCATGCCCGTCTCGACCCGGATGCCGGCGAGCCGCGCGGCAGCCGGCAACGGCCCGTCCGCCTCGGCGCGCAGGTCGGCGACAAGGGCAACATCGACGCCGCACGCCTTGAGGTCCAACGCCGCGCGGTAGGCCGTGTCGCTAGATGTCGCGAACACGGCGCGGCGCCCCGCAGCGGCGCCATAGCGGACGGCGTAGGTGCGCACGGCGTCGGCCAGCATGACGCCCGGCCGGTCGTTGCCGGGGAACACCAACGGCCGTTCGATGGCCCCGGCCGCGAGCACGACCTGCTTGGCCCGCACCTGCCAGAGCCGTTCGCGCGGCAGCGCCGGGTCGGGATCGGCCAGGTGGTCGGTCAGGCGCTGGGCCAGGCCAATCATGTTGCCGGGATACCAGCCGAACGCCGTGGTGCGGGTCAGCAGCACGACGTCGGGCCGTGCCGCAAGCGCGCCGAGCCGGGCCGCAACCCAATCGGACGCGCTCGCGCCGTCAATCCGCGCGCTGCGGTCCGCCAGTAGGCTGCCGCCGAAACGCGGCTGCTCGTCGCACAGCATGACCCGTGCGCCGCCCGCGGACGCCGCCTCCACCGCGGCCAGGCCGGCCGGGCCGGAGCCGACCACCAGCACGTCGCAGTGGGCGTAGCGGCTGGCGTAGTGGTCAGGGTCGGGCCGGTCGGGCGCGCGGCCCAGCCCGGCGGCACGGCGGATCACCGGCTCGTACAGCTTGGCCCAGGCCCCTTGCGGCCCCATGAACGTCTTGTAGTAGAACCCGGCCGGCAGCAGCGGCGCGGCAAAGTCGTTGACCGCCTGCACGTCGAAGGCCAGCGACGGAAAACGGTTTTGGCTGCGCGCCACCAGGCCGTCGTAAAGCTCAACCTGCGTCGCCCGCAGGTTCGGCGTGCGTGCGCCGCCGCCGCGGTCGACCTCGACAAGCACGTTCGGCTCCTCTGACCCGGCCGCCAGTACGCCGCGCGGACGGTGGTACTTGAACGAACGCCCCATCAGCCGCACGCCATTGGCCAACAGGGCGGAGGCGAGGGTGTCGCCCGGCTGGCCATGGTAGGCGCGGCCGTCAAAGCTGAAACGGAAGCTCATGCGGCGCCCCAGCGCTCGGTGTCGGTCCGCATCGCTGGCGCGTCCGCGCTCTCGGTCGACGCCATGCCGCGCGGGCGCGACGCACCCGCGGCATAGCTGGCAATGAACTGGTCGGTATAGGTGTTGCGCACCGCATTGAAGAACCGGCCGCAGCCATGGGTGTGCCGCCAGCGCTCCGCGTGCTCGCCCTTCGGGTTGGTGCGCGCATACAGGAACTCGCCCCAAGCCTGGTCGTCGATGGCGGACGGTTCGGCAGGCCGGGCGACATGCGCCTCGCCGGCATAGGTGAACTCGGCCTCGGGCCGGCCGCCGCAGATCGGGCAGGGAATGATCAGCATGCCAATACGTTCCCCATCAGTGCGCCCCCCGTCAGTGCGCCACTGCCGCCGCGGCAGCCTCGTCGATGAGCTGCCCAGTGCGGAAACGGTCCAGCGCGAAGGCCGCGTTGATCGGGTGCGGCGCGTCGTGCGCCATGGTGTGCGCGAATACGTGCCCCGACCCCGGCGTCGCCTTGAACCCCCCTGTCCCCCAGCCGCAGTTCACATACAGCCCCGGCACCGGCGTCAGCCCCATGATCGGGCTGCGGTCCGGCGTCACGTCGACGGTGCCGCCCCAGTTGCGCAGCATCCGCATCCGGCGGAACTGCGGGAACAGCTCGCAGATCGCGTCCAGCGTATGGGTCGCGATGTGCAGCCCGCCCTGCTGGCTGTAGCTGGTATAGGCGTCGGTGCCCGCGCCGATCACCAGCTCGCCTTTGTCCGACTGGCTGATGTAGGCGTGGATCGTGTTGGACATGACGACGCAGGGGAAGCACGGCTTGACGGGCTCGCTGACCAAGGCCTGCAACGGGTAGCTCTCAAGCGGCATCCGCACCCCGGCCTGCGCCATCACCACGCTGGTGTGCCCGGCCGCCACCACGCCGACGCGCTTCGTCGCGACCGCGCCGCGCGTGGTGTCCACGCCGCACACCCGCCCGGCCGCGTCGCGCCGTATTCCCGTCACCTCGCACTTCTGCACGATGTCGACCCCGAGCGCGCTCGCCGCCCGCGCATAGCCCCAGGCGACCGCGTCATGCCGCGCCGTGCCGCCCCGCCGTTGCAGCGCCGCGCCGAGCACCGGGTAGCGCATGGCGGGGTCGAGGCTCAGCGGCGGGCAGAACGCCTGCGCCTCGTCCGGCGAGAGCCACTCGTTGTCGACCCCCGCCAGGCGGTTCGCATGCACATGGCGCTTGCCCACCTGCACGTCGTGCACGGTGTGCGCCAGCATCATCACCCCGCGCGGCGAGTACATGACGTTGTAGTTCAGCTCGCGCGACAGGCCCTCCCACAGCTTGACCGCGTGGTCGTACAGCGCGGCGCTCTCTGCCATCAGGTAGTTGCTGCGGATGATCGTGGTGTTGCGCCCGGTGTTGCCGCCGCCGATCCAGCCTTTTTCCAGCACCGCGACCCGGTTGATGCCGTGCAGCTTGGCAAGGTAGTACGCCGTCGCCAGCCCGTGCCCGCCGCCGCCCACGATCACCGCGTCATAGGCGGGCGCCGGCCGCTCCGGCGAGCGCCACTGCTCGCCCCAGCCGGAGTGCCCGCGCACGGCCTCGCGCAGCAGGCGGGCGGCGGAAAAACGACCTGTGGCCATGTGCTTCCCTCGGTGTTCCCTGGTGCGCCGGGTCAGGCGAGCCAAGACTTTACCATGTCCGGGTGCTGCTTCACCCAGGCCGCCGCCGTTTTGGCCGGGTCGACCCCGCTGCCCTGGTTCTCCAGCATGACCGCCTGCTCGTCGCCCAGCGTCAGCTTGAACCGCGACAGGATGGCGCGGACCTCCGGCATGTCCTTCTCCAGCCCCTTGCGCGCGACGTTGTTCACCGTTTCGTCGCCGCCGAACACGCCTTTGGGGTCCGCCAAGTACTTCAGCTTGAACGAGGCCCACATCCAATGCGGCGTCCAGCCGGCGACCACGATCGGCTGCTTGCGCCCTATGGCGTCCTTCAGCGCCGCGACCATCGTCGCGTCGCTGCCGTCCACGAGCTGCATAGGCGCCAAACCGTACTCAGTCATCGCCTTCTCCGACGCGCGCATCAGCCCGGCGCCGGGGTCGATGCCAATAACCTTGCCGCCGAACATCGCCGCGTTCGCCTTCAGGTCAGCGATCGAGTCCACCGCCACGTAGTCCGGCACCACCCAGCCGATCTTGGCGCCCTCGATGTTGGCCCCGGCCATGTCCACCCGGCCCTTCAGCTTGGCGTAGTATGCCGCATGCGTCGCCGGCAGCCAGGCCGCCACCATCAGGTCGGCGTCGTTCGAGGCCACCGCCTCCCACATCGCAGCGCCCGATACCGGGGTCAGCCGCGTCTCGTATCCGGCCTGCTTCAGCGTCTCGGACAGGATGTTGGTGGCGACGATCGCGTCCGCCCACTCAACGTAGACGATCTTGACCAGCCCTTTCCCGGCGGCATGGGCGCCACGGCCCAGCGCGGCCGTGCCGACGACGGCGGCTGCGGTTCCCAGCACTTGTCTTCTCAGCATGGCACGCTCCTGGTTGTTGCTCATGGGTGTGGCGTTCAGCGGGGCTGCGCCCGGCAGGACACCTGCTGCGTGATCCGGTCGAGGATGATGGCGAGCACCGCAATGGCGACCCCCGCCTGGAAGCCGCGCCCGGCCTCCAGCCGCTGGATCGCGCTCCACACCTCACGCCCTAAGCCGCCTGCCCCGATCATGGCCGCGATTACCACCATCGACAGCGACAGCATGATGGTCTGGTTGATCCCCGCCATGATGGTCGGCAGCGCCAGCGGCAACTGCACCTTCACCAGTTTCTGCCAGCGCGTGGTGCCGAAGGCGTCCGCCGCTTCGGTCAGCTCGCCCTCCACCTGCAGGATGCCGAGCGCCGTCAGCCGTATGGTCGGCGGCATGGCGAAGATGACGGTGGCAAAACAGGCCGACACCGGCCCCAGGCCGAAGAACGGAATGGCCGGGATCAAGTAAACAAAGCTCGGCATGGTCTGCGCCATGTCCATGCACGGCGCCACCACCCGCCAGGTCCGCGCGTTCAGCGCCGCGACGATGCCGAGCGGCAGCCCGATCGCGATGGAGGCGGCGGTCGACAGCACCACCATGACCAGGGTCGTGATCATCGGGTCCCACAGCCGCAGGTTCCACAGGAAGGTGAAGCCGAGCATCGAGCCGATGGCTAGCCGCCATCCCGAGACCCGCCAGGCCAGCAACCCGAACGCCAGGATGACCACTGGCGGCGGCACCGCCTGCAACAGCAGCGTGAGCTCCGCGATCCATTCCGTCACCGTATGGCTGATGACGCGGGTGATCCCGGACAGCGAGCCGGTCAGCCAATCGAGCGCCGCGTCGCACCAGGTGTCGAGCGGGATGCGCGGGACGGACACGCTGGGAACGCTGCTCCGCAGCCAGTCGCCCCAGTTCACGCCACGGTCTCCTTGGCCTTCGCGTGCTGCGGCGCCTGCGACCGCCGCGCCAGCGCGTTGCACACGCCCACGCGGTCGACCGTGCCCTGCAACAGCCCGTCGTCGTCCACCACCGCGACCGGCTCCACCTCGCCCGCGACCACGGGCAGCGCCGCCTTGATCGTGGCGGACGCATGCACCCGCGGGCAGGCTTCGACGGCATGGCCGACCCCGTGGCCCCCGCGCTGCGCCTGCCGCAACGCCGCCGCCCCTGCCCTGCCCTCCAGGCGCCCGGCCTCGTCCACGACCAGCGCGCTTGCCTGGCCAGCCGCCTCCAGCCGGGCCGCGGCGTCGCCGGGTTCGTCGTGGGTGCGCAGCAGCAACGGGACGGAGGCCAGCAGCGCGCCGACCTTGATGACGGAGGCCACGTCGATGTGCTCGACGAAGCGCGCGACATAGGGCGTGGCCGGGTTGATCAGGATCTCCTCGGCATGGCCGAGCTGGACGACCGCGCCGTCCTTCATCAGCACGATGCGCCCGCCGAGCGCGATCGCCTCGTCCAGGTCGTGCGACACGAACACGATGGTTTTTTGCAGCCGGTTCTGTAGCTCGACCAGCTCCTGCTGCATGTCGCGGCGTATCAACGGGTCGAGCGCGCTGAACGCCTCGTCCATCAGCAGCACCGCCGCATCGGCCGCCAGCGCCCGCGCCAGCCCGGCGCGTTGTTTCATGCCGCCCGAAAGCTGGCTCGGGTAGTGCGCGTCCCAACCCTTGAGGCCCACGAGTTCGATGGCGCGCATCGCGTTGTCGCGCCGGGTGGCCTTGGCCATGCCCTGGACCTCAAGCCCGAACTCGACGTTTTCGAGGATGGTCCGGTGCGGAAACAGCGCGAAGTGCTGGAACACCATGCCGAACGTGTGGCGCCGGAAGCTGCGCAGCGCCGCCGGCGCCATCGCAGTCACGTCGGCGCCGCGGACGCGGATGGTGCCGCTGCTCGGCTGCACCAGGCGGTTCAGGCAGCGCAGCAGGGTGCTCTTGCCGCTGCCGGACAGGCCCATGACCACCAGGATCTCGCCCTCGACCACGTCGAAGCTGACCTGGTTCAGCCCAACCGCCGTGCCGGTCTTCGCCAGCACCGTAGCGCGGTCCTCGCCCGCCTTCAGCATCGCCAGCGCCTCCGCCTCCCGCACGCCGAACACTTTGCTGACCCGGCGCACCTCGATCAGCGTCGGCCGTGTCTCCGGCGCCCGCGTGGTCAGCAGCGCGGCGGAACCGGCATCGAAGGCGAAGGGTGCGCCATGTTTCAAAGGCGAGATCGGGGTCATCGGTCGATCACCAAATCTTCGAGGGGACGGCTGCGGCAGATCAGGATCATGCCCTGGTCGACCTCACGCTGCCGGATGCCGCCGCCGTGCCGCATGTCGACGCGGCCGGACAGCATCCGGCTCTTGCAGGTCCCGCACACGCCGCGGGTGCAGGAGCTTGGCAGGCGCAGCCCGGCTTGGCGAGCCGCCATGAGCACCGTCGTCCCCGGCAGGCAGGCGACCGCCTTGCCCGACTTGGCGAAAGTCACGCTGAACGCAGCCTCCGTTGCCGTCTCGGCCTCGACGACCGCCTCGGCCACGGGGCCGGGCAGCTCGTCGAAGCTGAAACTTTCCTCGTTGTAGCGGCTGCGGTCGAAGCCGGCCTGGTCGAGCAGGGCGCGCACGCCGGCCATGTACGGCGCCGGGCCGCAGCAGTACACGTCGCGTTCCAGCAGGTCGGGCACGAGCAGGCCGAGCGCACGCAAATCGAGCCGTCCGACCAGGCCGGGCCATCCAGGCTCATGGCCCGTGCCCTCCACCACATGCGCCACCCGGAGCCGGGGCAGCCGCCGCGCCATCAGCGCCAGTTCCTCGCGGAAGATGATGTCGCCGGGCGAGCGGGCGCTGTGGACGAACGCCACGTCGCGGTCGTCGGCACGGTCGAACAGCGTGCGCGCCATGCTCATGAGCGGCGTGATGCCGCTGCCGCCCGACAGGAACAGCAGCTTGGCGGCGCGGGCGGGCGGCAGGACGAACACGCCGGACGGGCCGGTGGCGCGCAGGTGCAGGCCGGGGCGCATGGTGTCGTGCAGCCAGTTCGACCCAGGGCCGCCCGGCACCCGCTTGCTGGTGATCGAGACCGTCTCGGGCCGGGTCGGCGGGGAGGAGATCGTGTAGCAGCGGAACACCGTCCCGCCGTCAACCGGCAGCTCCAGCGTCAGGAACTGACCGGCCTCGAAATGGAACCGGCTCGGCCGCTCGGTCGCGAGGTGGAAGCTGCGGACGTCCGCGGTCTCCTGCGTCACCGCGCGGCAGACGAGCGCGTCGTCGCAGTCCACGCCCCAGGCCGGGAGAGCGTCGTTGGAGGCCTGGACCGGAGCGATCAGCATACGGCTCCTTCATGGACGGGGGACGGAAGACGTCCGCATTGGTATAGCGATGTTCGGCCCTGGTTATCAACAACGCTTGCCCTGTCCCATTTGTCAGGCCGCCACCTCGCGCGCCGCCTGCGCACCCGCCACGCCTGAGGCCGACACGGCGCGCACTTCGTACCTGTGCCGGCCGGGAGGCAGCGCCGCGTCGATCCAAATTGCCGCCCGCAGCGGAACCGGCGAGACCAGCCGGCCGTCCCGCCGCACCTCGAATGAGTAAAAATCCGGCTCCCGGCTTGGCGTCCAGCGCAGCACGGCGTTGCCGCCCTCGATGTCCGCCTGCACCCAGGCGGGCGTCGTGGGCGCCGCCGCACGGGTCGGCGTCACCCAGATCAGCACGGTCTCGAACCGGGCCAGCCGCAGCCGCAGGCGCAGCGCGCCATCCTGCGGGGCCAAGCCGGACCGGAGCGGCTCGGCGACGCCCAGCTCGGCGGCGGCGCGCACATGCGCGGCGTTGGCCACCTGCGGAAGCAGGGTGCCGCCGACCGCGGCGTAGCTGTTGGACAATGCGCCGTTGACCGCGAACCGGGCGAGGTTGACCCGCGGCCAGGGCAGGTCCCGCAGCGTGTAGTCCAGCTCCACTGGGCCGGCGGACCCAATGGGATAGTGGGTGAGCAGCGCGGCCACGCCATCCTCGCCCGACGTGACCAGGTGGAACAGCCCGGCCGGCAGGCGCTCGGCCGCCAGCGTCGTGCCGTGCTGGTTCCCCAGCATCCGCAGCATCTCGTGGAAATGGAACACGGGCAGCTTCACCAGGTCGGCGGGATTGGCCGAGAGCGGGGTCATGAGGGAGCGGCGTCCGTCGAACAGGGCCTGGACCAGATGCTGGTTGGCGTGGTCCGCCGCCGCCATGAAGCGGATGCCGCGCGCGGCGTATTCGGCGCTCAGCCGGTCGTGCATGATGGCGGAGGCGGCGAGCCAGGCGGGAAATTGTTCGGTCATCCGCGGCTTGTATGGGGTGTTGAACCCCACCCTCATGTCCGCCTCGTCGTTCACGATGGCCATGCCCCTCGCCCGCCCCGGCACGATGCGCAGAACGGCGTCGGCCGTCTCGCGCGCGGCGGCTTCGAGGCGGGCGAGGCTGGGTTCGCGCTCGCTGTCCACCCAGACGCCTTTGCGGTGCATGGACACGAAGTCGCACTTCACGGCGGGCTCGCGCTGCAAGAAGGCCAGGAAACGCTCCATCAAGGGCACGCCTTGGCCGGGCAAGTAGGCCAGCGCCGGGCCGCCCAGGCGGACGCGGTAGGGCGCCACGGCCGCGGACGTCGCACGGTAGAGGTCGAGGTACTGGTCGAAGCTGCCGGCCCAGAACGGCGGCATGTTCGGCTCGTTCCAGCCCTCGAACCACCAGCCCGACACCTCAGCCGCGCCGAACCGGGCGATGGCCGCCTCAAGGAAGCCGCGCACCAGGCGCTGCCACGCCGCGTAGCCGTCGGGCGGCGGCAGCACCGGCCCGGCGGACACCGCCCTGGGGAAAAACGTCAGGCCGACGAACGGCATGATCCCGCGCGACACCAGCGCGTTCAACGCCGCGAGCGGGACCGAGAAGTCCATGGGCGAGATCGAGCTTGGCCACACCCGGCCGCTGCTGATGGGGGCCGTGGCCTCCCGCTCGCCGGCGTTGAGCGCCCCGAAGAACCGCACCGCGCCGAATGCGCCAGGCGAGGCGGCCATGGTGTCGAGCAGCCGGGTGTAGCGCGGCTCCAGCAGCCAGTCCGCGTCGAACACGCCGGCCATGTTGAACGCATCCGCCCGGAACGGTGCGCCGGGCCGTGCGGAGTGGACGAGCACGGGGCCGTTCGACGCACGGGCGCGCTTTGACGCCGTTGTGGCGGCGCTTGCCAGGGCGGTGCGTAGCAGGGAACGGCGGTGCATGCTGCACGCTCTGTCGAACGCCGGCTCGCGGTCAATCCTGTATGTAGGCATATCACCCGTGATGTGATACATTGTCCAAGGTGAGATTGGTAATGGACACGGACGTGATGGTCGCGGCGATGCGCAGCCCTGGCGGAGCTTCGGCCGCGCTGTTGCGTGCTGCACGTGCAAATCGAACGACATTGCTGGCAACTGTGCCGCTTTGCATTGAGTACGAGAGCGTGTGCAGCCGGCCCGAGCACGTTGCGGCGGCTGGTTTCAGCGCAGCAGATTTGACTGTGTTCCTCGACGCGGTGATCGGATTGGTGGAGCCAGTTCAAGCCTGGTTCCTATGGCGGCCACAACTGCGCGATCCCGGCGACGAGATGGTGTTAGAGGCGGCTGTCAATGGTCAGGCGGAGGCTATCGCGACCTTCAACCGCCGCGACTTCCTGCCGCGTTCAGCACGTTTCGGCGTCGAGGTTCTACTGCCCGCGCAGGCCATTTGGAGGGTGAGGCAATGACCACCAGGACTTCGTCCTATCCGCTGCGTTTGCCAACGTCGATCAAAGCAGAGGCAGAGAAGCTGGCGCGTGCCGAGGGCACCAGCCTGAACCAGTTCGTGGCAACCGCAGTGGCCGAAAAAGTCGCAACCCTGCGCACGGCGACCTATTTTGCCGAACGCCGCGCCCGAGCAGACTGGGCGGCATTCGACCGGCTCCTGGCCAGGGGCGGCGGAGAACCGCCGCAGCCGGGCGATGAACTATCTGAGCAGCCGGGATAGGCGGCTCCGGGCCTACCCCGACACCTCCGACTCCGCCCGCATCGCCCCCGCAAGCCGCGGCATGTCCCGCTTCTTGCGCACCGCGGCGAACCAGCGCTGCACGCGGTCAAGGTAGAGATAGATGACCGGCGTCGTGTAGAGCGTCAGCACCTGGCTCAACGCCAGCCCGCCCACCATCGCGAACCCGAGCGGCTTGCGCAACTCGGACCCGGCGCCGCTTTCGAGCATCAATGGCAAGCCGGACAGCAACGCCGCCATCGTTGTCATGAGGATCGGCCGGAACCGCAGCAGGCAGGCCCGGCGGATCGCGTCCAGCGGCTCCGCGCCCTCGTTCCGCTCGGCGTGGATGGCGAAGTCCACCATGATGATGCCGTTCTTCTTCACGATGCCGATCAGCAGGATAATGCCGACGATCGCGATCACCGTAAGGTCGTACCCAGCCGCCAACAGCATCAGCAGCGCCCCCACCCCCGCCGACGGCAAGGTGGAAAGGATCGTCAGCGGCAGGATGTAGCTCTCGTACAGGATGCCCAGGATGATGTAGACCGCGACCAGCGCCGCCAGGATCAGCAATGGCTGCGAGCTGAGCGAGCTTTGGAACGCCTGCGCCGTGCCCTGGAACGCCCCCGTCACCGTTGACGGCACGCC